>Ga0154564_176_pt1 | contig 103606 bp, 69 predicted proteins | sample RifGroF2_FD_105707 | JGI IMG/M metagenome (GOLD analysis project Ga0154564, IMG submission 105707) | Lentisphaerae bacterium GWF2_49_21
CCTCCCTGGCCAACGCCAAGTTGTTTGAAGAAATAAATCATTGTTCTAATCAAAGTAATTTTAATTTAAAGTGTCAAATCGAAATCAGGACTTGACATGGAGGTTCATAGTGTCTCCTTTTGCGATATTCGCGATTTCACTGGCGAGCGCCATCATAGGTGCGGCAATATGCTGGGCATTCATGAGACTTAAGAGCCAGCATCTTGTCTCCCAGGCGCAGTCCGACTCCGTCAGGAATATTGTCACCTTGGAGGAAAGACTGAAATCCTTCGAAGGGAATATGAGCTCGCTTAAGACTGACCTCGAAAAGGCCGACAAGAGAAGGGGAGAGCTTGAGAACGACAAGCTCCAGCTTGAGAAGAATAGTTCCATCCTTGAAACCACCCTGCAGAAGGAACGACAGCAGACCGAGGAGAAGATCAAGCTTCTGAACGAAGCGAAGGAGAAGCTGACAACCGAATTCAAGAACATAGCCAATGAGATATTCGACGACAAGAGCAAGAAGTTCACCGAGAAGAACAAGGAGGGCCTTGATGCCATGCTCAAGCCTCTCGGCGAGAAGATAAAGGACTTTGAGAAAAAGGTCTCTGATTCATATGGTCAGGAGGCGAAGGAGCGCCATGCGCTCAAAGGCGAGATAGAGAAGCTCTGTCTCCGCAACGACCAGATGAGCGAGGCCGCGGCAAATCTTACAAATGCCCTGAAAGGCGAATCAAAAGTGCAGGGCAACTGGGGGGAGCTTGTTCTTGAAAGGCTCCTTGAGGACTCTGGACTCAAGAAAGGACAGGAATTCGAGGTTCAGGAAAGCCGTACTTCCGAGGAAGGCTGCAGGCTCCGTCCGGATGTGGTCATACATCTTCCACAGAACAAGCATCTTGTCATAGATTCGAAGGTTTCCCTGACAGCGTATGAGCTTTACTGTTCGGCAACTGATGACAAGGAAAAGGAATCAAGGCTCTCCGAACATGCTGCGTCGGTGAGAAAGCACTTGAAGGAGCTCCATGAGAAGAACTATCAGGATCTTAAGGGGCTCCGGAGTCCGGAATTGGTGATGATGTTCATGCCGATTGAACATGCCTGTGCCGTGGCGATGCAATACGACAAAACCCTCTTTTCCGAGGCATTCGAGAAGAACATAATAATAGTGACGCCTATGACGCTCCTTGCCGCACTCAAGATTGTCTTTACGGTCTGGAGATATGAGCGCCAGAACCAGAACGCCCTCAGGATAGCCGAGGAAGCAGGGCGTCTATATGACAAGCTGACGGGCTTTGCGATTGATCTGACCGAGATCGGTAGGAAAATAGATTCCCTGCATAAAACTTACGATGAAGCAAAGGGCAAGTTGTCAGAGGGCAAGGGGAATCTCATATCCAGGGCTGAAAAGCTCAAGGAGCTTGGCGCAAAAACCAGCAAATCACTTCCTTTGGAGCTGGTCTCCTTGTCTGAAGATGTGATTGACGTAGAAAACGAGAAGTGAATACTATCGGCTTTGCTGGCCGTATTGTTGCTGCGCACCTCGATGGCATAATGAGAGAACTAATCATATGGGCAACGGGCTCCAAAAGTTTGTTGACAGGCATTTTTCAGTCATTGTGTATGTTTTCGCTTTGGCATTGTACTCGATGCTGCTCTTCAATATCCGATCCTATGGTCTTCTGCCGGAACCGATCGAAGGCACCGATCAGCGTGTGATGCTTTTTACTGCCGCCGACCTCTATAACATGAAGCTTCCTGAAGGCGTCTACCGTTTTTCTCCGGGGTACACCTGTTTCCTCGCTGTGCTGGTGGCCATTTCCAGGGGTGATATTGTGATAATGCGCTTTCTGCAGGGAATGCTCTGCGCATTGATTCCTGTAATGATCTACTGGCTCGGATTGCGCCTGAGGATAGGAAGGGAGAAGGCGCAGCTGGGAGCGCTGATATACTGCTTTTACGGACCGGCAACACTTATAAGCCTTGATTTCCTCAGGGAGGCGCCGCTTGCATTGTGTTTTATCAGCTATGTGTATTTTCTGATCCGGATGGCGACTTCCAGGAAGACATTTTATTTTGCCATGGCCGGCGCTTTTGCCGCACTCTGTATTCTTGGCAGGGAGAATTTTATTCCGATAATATGTCTTCCTGTATTGTTTTTCCTCCTGAGGAAATTCAGGACGAGGATTAAGATGAAGCAGATCCTGGCGTATCTGCTGACGCTTGCAGTGCTCATTTCGCCGATTCTAACCTATAACCTTGTAAGGTTCGGCAGTCCAACAATCATCCCCGGAAACCTGAAAAACGTTCTCAGCTTCTATTATGGTGAAAGAGTCAAACAGGACAACACCTTTGCAGTCCAGGTTGTAGTCAAGAACATCCCCTTGCAGATAAAGAAGTTTTGTTCCTCATACGAGATCCCGAACAGCCTTTCTTTCTATTCTCATAGGGACGTGATTGATTTTCTGTGGATCTTCATAGTCCCCTTCAATCTTCTTCTGGCTTTTTCGATAGCGGCGGTCTGGTTGTATAGGCGGAATAAAGGGATTCTCTTAGTCGGGTTCTTCATACTCGCTTACCTCATGACCATGATTTATTTCGAGATGTTCTACAGGTTCAGGATTCCCTGTGTGCCTCTTTTGTGTGTCCTTGCCGGAGCCTCTTTGGGATTTGTTCTCAGGAATGGGAAATCCAGGCTGATCATCCCGGCCGCAATATTCATAATCCTGTTCTTTATCCTCACATATTCGAATCCTGACAGCCATCGCTCAGCACAGGAAAAAGTCGCCACGGCGCATGTCATCATCCAGGCGAAGCAGTTCGGGAAAGCCGGGAAATATATTCAGAAGCTAGAGAAGGATGGGATTGATACAAGACAACTCAAGGCGATCCTTGCCGAAGCTTCAAGCCAATAAAATTCTTCTGCCTGATGAAGCGGTAATACGATGGTTTAAAGAAGTGAGGGAGCAGGGAATGACTCCGCAACTATTAAATTTAAAGCTTTGCAGCTTTGATGCTTATTTGTTCAGAGGTTGACCCATGCATCCCTCGTCCCTATATTACAAAATCTTCCATGATAATGCAAGCGTTGTAAGCAAAAATTGCATTAATATTTCTTCCTTCTCCATTTTTCCCCCTTTTCTGACACCTGACACCTGACACCTGACACCTGACACCTGACACCTGACACCTTCTTTATTATCCCAGCCTTTTCCTGAACATCCAGGTTGCGAAGGGGAGGGTGGCCGCGGAGATGAAGATCATCGGATAGATGTTTTCAACCACGTCGGAGAAGGGCATGTCCTTGAGGAATATCCCCTTGACTATGACTAGGAAATGCTTGAGTGGATTTATCACGACCAGCTGTTGCAGCCATTGTGGCATGTTCTCGACGGGAGTCATAAAACCAGAGAGCAGGAAGCAGGGCATGATGAACACGAAGATTCCGAGGAACGCCTGCTGCTGGGTCTTCGCCATCGATGAGATGAAAAGACCGAATGCGATGATGGACAGCAGATAGAACGGAATGCTGAAATACAGGTAGAAGAACGAACCTCTGAACGGTATCTGGAAGACTATCATTGCAATAACAAGGATGAATGTCCCTTCGAGGAGTCCTATTATCATGGAAGGCGCGGTCTTGCCGATCAATATTTCCCATTGGGTCAGCGGTGAGACGAGAAGCTGTTCGAATGTCCCGAGCTCGCGTTCCCTGGCGACAGACAGCCCGGTGATGACGATGACTTCTATTGCCATAATCGTACCGATGAGGCTTGGTACCGTGAACCAGCAGTAGATCTTGTTCGGATTGAACCATGTTCTTATCATGATTTCCGGTCGTATCACATGTTTGGACGTGGATTCGAAGAGCTGGATATTGTAGCGCCCGATTATCTGCGAGAGATAACCGAGTGTTATCTGTGAGGAATTGGTCCTGCGTCCGTCGAGGATCACCTGGACTGTGGAGCCTTTCCCGGAGGAGACATCTTGCGATAAATTCTGAGGGAAGCAGATTACCAGCATTGCCTTCTGCGTATCAATTATATTCTTTATTTCACTGCGCCCCCTGAGATAATGGTATTTCGTGAAGAAGGTGGAGCCCTGGATGCGCTGGGCCACCTCCCTTGCGACCGGGCCGTTGTCCTCGTCCAGGATCCCGATCGACACGTTCTTTACATCGAGTGTTGCCGCGTATCCGAAGATTATCAGCTCCACTACTGGTGGAAATATAAGGAGGAAACGGGTCTTTTTGTCGCGCCAGACGGCATGGAATTCCTTGACCATCAGCGCCAAAATCCTTATTATTCCAGTTGAATGGCTCATGATGCCTCCAGACGTTTCGGGCTCTTCATGATAGTTATTGTGAAGAGCAGTATGAATATGAGCATCATTATTCCTGTTGCAGGTAGCAGCACAGGCCATACGTCGCCGGCAAGGAAGACCGTCTGCAGCGACGGCACGAAATAACTTGCAGGCACTACCCAGGTTATCGCCCTTAGGATTGCGGGCATGCTGTCGATCTCGAAGATGAAACCTGACAGAAGTGTAGTTGGCAGGAATGCCGACACGAGGGAGGCCTGTGCCGCGACAAACTGGTTCTTTGAGAGGGTTGATATGAGGAGGCCTCCCGCCAGCGACACCAGCAGGAATGCCGATGAAATAATGCATAGCGCGAATACCGAACCCCTGAACGGCATCCCGAACAGTACCATGCATATTGCAACGGAGAAGAGCATCGAGACCATTCCAAGAATGAAATACGGTACGATCTTGCTGATTATGATCTCCCTGATCTTCACAGGAGTGACCATGAGCGATTCCATCGTGCCGCGTTCCCATTCGCGAGCCACGACAAGGGCGGTCAGGAGCGTTCCTATGATTGCAATGATGATCGTTATGCAGCCGGGAAGGATCGTATTGCGGCTGGAGAGCTCCGGATTGAACCAGAAACGTGGTTCAACATCCAGCAATGGGCTTGTCCTGGTGGCGTTCTCATAGCCGTTGGCGATAAGCCAGGTCAGGAATACCCCGCTTGCATAGTTCTCCACGAATGTTGCGCTGTTTGGCTCGCTCCCGTCGGATAACACCTGCAGTTTCGGGCTGACTTCCCCCTTCCTGAGATTTTCAGTGAAGTCCTGCGGGATCACGATGACTCCGCGTATATGTCCGGATATGAGCTCGTTCTCGAAATATTTCCTGCTGTGCCCCAGTCTGGCATCGAAGTAGCTCGTGTTCGCGAATGCATATGCAAGACTGCGTGCATCGTTGCTGAGATCTTCCATGACCACTCCGATCTTTAAATTGTTCGTGTCCAGGGAAAGCCCGTATCCGAACAGGAAAAGCATGATGAATGGAAGCGCGAACGCGATCAGCAGGCTGCTCGGATCCCTGATGATCTGGTGGGACTCCTTTATCATAAGGGCGCGTGTCCGGATCCAGGAGGAACCATTGCTTTTCCCTTTTTGTGTTACCTTCATCCTTGGACATTCCTTGTTGGATATTGGATATTCAATTCTTACACTCTATTCCCGGGCAGGAATGCCCGAGTTGCCTGGTCCCGTTTTCTTTATCAATTCCACAAATGCATCCTCCAGCGTCGGTTCGGGGATTTCAACCGAACGCACCTTGTCCTTTAGCATGTCCGGTGAACCTGATGCAATCATCCTTCCCTGATGGATCAAACCGATCTCGTCGCAGTATTCGGCCTCCTCCATGAAATGGGTGGTCACGACAACAGTCACACCTTTTTCAACCATCGCGTTCATGTGGTTCCAGAACTCACGCCGTGTCAGGGGATCGACTCCGGAAGTAGGTTCGTCAAGGAAAAGGACCACGGGATTGTGCATGATGGAGCAGGAGAGGGCCAGCCTCTGCTTGAAGCCCAGTGGGAGTTCTCCGGCCGTTGAGTCAATGTACTGCGCCAGATCGAACATGTCGACAAGCTGTCCGATCGTCTTCCGCTTGCCGCTTCCGTAGAGCCCGTAGACTCCTGCGAAGAAATCCATGTTCTGCGCCACGCTCAGGTTGCTGTAGAGGGAGAATTTCTGGGCCATGTAGCCTATGCAGGAACGGGCTCTGCCGGGAGCATTTTCAAGGTCGATGCCGTTGACAGCCGCCCTGCCTGCGGTCGGTTTCAGAAGCCCGCACATCATTTTGAATGTGGTTGACTTGCCGGCCCCGTTCGGCCCGAGCAGTCCGAATATCCTTCCTGGAGGGATTGAGAACGAGATGTCGTCAGCGGCCTTGAAATCCCCGAAGCATTTTGTAAGCCCTTCGGCCTGCACCGCCGTCCTGCTGTCGGCATGTACCGGTCTTATCATGGATGCGACGCCTGATTCCTTGTGTGCATGCCGGTGCTGGAGGAGATCCACAAAGGCATCCTCGAATCTTGGTTCAGCGGGAACTGCAGCCAGCTTCCTGCCCGGGATCAGAGATTCTATCAGCGAGCTGTCGGCGCCGGATTTCAAAACGAGCCTGACGCTTCCGCCCTGGATGACTCCATCCCTGACCGAATCGTTTTTCATTGCCGAATCAAGAATGGATCTGCGCCCGGAAGCTGATTCCTTGACAAGAAAGGAGCGTCCTTTCATGCTTGCAGTCAGCTTTTTCGGAATGCCGGAATAAAGGATTTTCCCCTCGCTGAGAAGAATGATTTCGTCGCATCTCTCCGCCTCATCGAGATATGCAGTGCTCCATACGACACCTGTTTCCTGGCCCGCGAGCTCGCGGACGATCTTCCACAGTTCACGTCTTGAGACCGGATCTACGCCGACGCTGGGTTCGTCGAGCAGCAGGAGCTTCGGACGCCTGATCAGCGCGCACATCAGCCCAAGTTTCTGTTTCATGCCACCGGAAAGTGCACCTGCAAGGCGTTTCTGGAACCGTTTGAGGTCCGTAAAGTCGAGCAGGCGGTTGAAAACTCCGGACCTTTCGTCCTGCGAAACTCCCTGCAGGTCGGCATACAGGTTCAGGTTCTCGATGACGGTCAGATCCTCGTATAGGCCGAAACGCTGCGGCATGTAGCCGGCGATCTCATGTATCTCCTCTGGATTATTCACGACATCGAACCCGCAGACAGTCAGTGTTCCCGAACTTGGAATCATGAGCCCGGCAATAAGGCGCATCAATGTCGTCTTGCCTGAACCGTCCGGACCCGCCAGGCCGGTTATGCAGCCGGGCTTTATGTCAACGCTTATTGAATCGAGGGCAGGGGATTTGCCTCCGGTAAAGACCTTGGAGACGTTGCTTATCTGGACAAGCGGAAGTTCATTCATCTGTGGCTCCATGCAACGGAATTTTCAAATCAAATGATAATAGAATGTCCAATATCGAACAAGGAATATTGAATGATGAAGTTGAATTAAAAATAAAATATCTTGGAATTCATTGGTTATTGGAAATTCCTTGTTGGACATTGGATATTCAATCTATTGTTTTTTCTTCTCCAGTTTCACGGTGATGGGCATTCCCTGGAGGAGGTTCCTGTCGGGATTGTCGGCGATGATGCGCAGGCGATATACGAGGGACGACCTGAGTTCCGGAGTTTCCACCGATTTCGGAGTGAACTCCGCCTCAGGGGAGATGAAGCCTATATGTCCGTCATATGGCTTGTCGGGAGCTGAATCAGTGAATATTTTAGCAGGCATGCCGTAATGGATTCTTCCGAGATCCGGTTCATTGACGTATGCACGGATCCATACCGGAGATGTCAGCGAAATCGTATATACTGTCTGGCCGGCGGCTACAATTGCGCCTGGCTCCATGACCCGGGTGAGGATTATCCCTTCGGAAGGCGACTTTATCTCGGTGTCGTCAAGGCTTGTCCTCGTCTGTTCCAAGCGGGCCTCTGCAGCATTGAGTGTCGCCTTGGCGGCCGTTATCTCCTCTTCGCGGTACCCCTTTGACACGAGGTTGAGGTATTCGGTGGCGGCGGAAAGGGCGGCTTTCGTCTCGTTCCAGCGGGACCAGGTCTCGTCATAGGACTGCTTTGAGATCACGTTCTTTTCAAACAGCGCCTTTGCCCTTTCCATATTCTTCTCCTGCAGTTCAAACGATGCCTTCCTTTCCGCGACATTCGCCTTCTCCTTTGCTATTTCCTCGTCGCGGAATCCGGCCTGCAGCCTGGCAAGCTGCGCAGCTGACTCATCGACCTGGGCCTTGTAGAGGTTGAAGGAATCCTGATATGGCTTCTTGTCGAGGACTGCAATCACATCCCCCGGTTTGACTTTGTCGCCTTCCTCGAATAGCATTTTTTCGATCCTGCCGTTGACACGGAATCCGAGGTTGACCTGGCGTATGTCCACATTCCCATAGAGTGTCATTCCGCCGTTTTTCCTGGCGCTGTATTTCATCCAGAGGTGGATTGACAGCCATGCGGCTATAACGACCACCAATGTGAGCAGGACGGGTTTGATTATCTTTTTCATCTGAAGATTGCCCTTACATGCTGTTTCATTGTCTTTTGGAGCAGTTCCGCGTCCGCCTCTGTGAATTTTACCTGTCCGAGACGCCTGAGGATGAGCGCCCGACCCGCGAGGAATATCATGACGTGCCCAAGAAGGGCATGTGCATTTACAATGGCCTCCCTGGAATTGGGATGGATCTTCAGCAGTCTTGCGATTATGGCTGTGACCACGCTGTGCTCCTCCTTCAGCAGGTCGTCGTAGAATATCGAGAAGGCTTTTGTCGGCTGGAGCTGCTCCTGGAACATTATGCGTGCGACATGCGGGGTTTCATCGCTTGTGACAAGCCCGACATAGTTCGACATGAGTTCCTCGAGCATCCGGACAAGCTCTTTCCTTGATGGATTTCCAGAGTCGAGCTTTTCCTTGACCTCCATGATTTTAGGGAATATCTTCCTCCTCCCGAAATCAACAATGCTTCTGATCACTGCGTGGTAAAGTCCTTCCTTGCCTCCAAAATAGTATGGTATTGCGGCGAGGTTCACCTTTGCTTCCGAAGCAAGCATCCTTGTGGATGCCCCTTCATATCCGTATACTGCGAATATCGCAATTCCAGCCCTGATCAGGCGCTCCCTGGCATCATCCGCGGAAAGATTTTCCGCCTTGCTGCTGTTCTTCTTCATAAGCATCCTCCAGTGTGTTCAATCTAAGGGGAATATAGCTAATCGTTAGAATAAGTCAATCGAATGAACTATATAAACCATGAAATACGATGCTGATTCCGGGAAATAGGTTATTTATGCGAAATATTTTACGGAAACCAGAATTCCCGTTCAATTTGCCTTGACACCCTCAATTATTTGTATTATCGTTCGCATGTTATGAAAATCAGATTATCTGTCATAATTCAATCATCATATTTTCACCATATGGAGGTGGGGCAGTGAACCGCAGAATCATCTTTTCCGTCTGTACGCTGATCTTCTCATTAACCGCGGCCATCGCATCATATGCGCAGGCTTTGCCTGATCCGTATGAAGGAGCCAGGAGCAAGGCCCGCCTTGAGATATGGAAGGCAATGTCCTCGGGACTGGCGTCGAGCGCCACTGTGGCCATCATGGACGACGGCAGGATCGTATATTCCGAAGCCTTCGGAATGCGCGACCGGGAGAAATCCCTTCCGGCGGACTCGCATACGCAGTTCAATATCGGTTCCGTGAGCAAGGTTTTTACCGCAACCGCCATCCTCCTGCTGGTGGATGAGGGAAAAGTTGAACTTGACAAGCCGGTGGTCGACTACCTCCCGGAATTCACCATGTTCGATGCACGATACACGGATATCACGGTGCGCATGCTGCTGAATCATTCCTCCGGCCTCGCAGGAACATATGGGAGGCGGGGGTTCGGTGCCGGAAAGAACTTTGCCTACGCCAGGAACACCGTTGCCTCCTTTGCAGGTGAATATCTCAAGCATGATCCTGGTGTGCTCAGCACTTACTGCAATGACGGATTCACCCTGGCCCAGGAGATCGTAGCGCGGGCGTCCGGCGTAACCTATTCCAAATATCTGGAAAAACATGTGTTCACAAGACTTGCCATGAATGATTCGAGCTGTTATTTCATGGTAGGAAATACAAATGTAGCCCGTATGTATGACCCCGATACGGGATCAGCATTGCCGTTGGAGTATGTCAGCGTAATGGGTTCCGGCGGACTTTCCTCGTCCGCTGAAGATCTGTGCCGCTTCTCAAAGGCCCTCTACATGGATATCCTGTTCAAAGCACCCTCCCTGGCAGAATTCAAGGCACCCCAGTACGGGCCGGAAACCGTACCTGAAGGGATTCCGTTCTCCCAGTATGGCCTGGGCTGGGATTCAGTTTCTGTGGACACGTTCCATAAGCAGGGCGTGACAGTCCTGGCAAAAAACGGGGGTACGGCGCAATTCTCCACCCAGCTCAATATCGCCCCGAGTGAGAAACTCACGGTCGCGCTAAGCATGACGGGCGGCAGCGCCGATGTCACTGGAATCGCCGATGTGATCACGCAGGCCCTGCTTGAAGGGAAGGGAATCGTCCCGGAAAAACCGGATCCGGTAACGCCGACTCCCGAGGGCATACCCATTCCTGATGAACTTCTGCCGTTCGAAGGCTATTACGGGTCCGACAGCGCCATTTACAATGTTGTCTTCGACAGGATTGAGAACACAATGGATCTTTCAACGTATGGGGACGGGGTGTTCACGGCCAAGGGCAAGTATCCCTATGTTGAAGGAGGGACTTTCTATTTCAAAAAGAATCAGTCCATGACTTTCTCGGAAAACTTCGGGAGGAAATTCATGCTTGTCCATTTTGCCGGTGCGGATGGCGTAGACATCGTCCTGGAGAACCTCCCCGCCCTGGTGCCCGGAATAGATGGAAGCGCCTTCGATGGCAAGACATGGCTGCCCCGGAACCTGGACTTTGATGAATTCGAACCTGGTATTGCAGAAAGCTCGCTGATCGCGGAACTGCCGGGCTATGTCAATTTCTCCAAGGCCCCATATGCACTTGCCGATGAGAGGACGACGACGATGAATCTCAGTCATATCCGCGATCTTAAGCCACCCCGTCTCTTCGACCGTGAGGGCGGATTATGGCTTTATTCAAGCGGCTTTGAGTATTCAGATGCGTCCCTCACCCGCAACCTGCAACCGGGGGAGACGATCACAATAGGTCCCAAAGGATACAGCGAATGGCGCAAGGCCGCTTCTGAAACAGTATTCTCATCAACAATGCCGGAGTCGACAAGGATCCTGGCATGGTCGCCCGACAGCGAAGTCTTTTACGACAGCACAATGGCCGGCAAAAAGGACATCCTGCTTCCAGGAGGTTCATACGTCGGCTTTGTCGGCCCCCCCGGAGCCGTCTTTACAGTTTCTGGCGATCCCACGGCCAACACCTACGAATTTAACTTCCTTTCCGCTGCCAACGGCAGCATCACAGGAACGACTCCGCAGACGATAACTTACGGCGAATCTTCTGATCCGGTGACTGCGGATCCGGACGCCGGCTACAAGTTTGCGAACTGGACAGGCAGCAGCTGGTTTAAAACGACGACGGTGAATCCGCTGACAATTGCGAATGTGAAATCCGACATGACGCTCACTGCGAACTTCGCGGAGATAGTCGACATATCCGACATTTCCGGCGGCGGAAAGAAGACCATCTCCACCATGGCTGATGTAAAAGGCGGAATGAAGAATATTTTCGTGTTCAGCATTACCACCGAAACGAACTTCAAGCTGGTTGCCTCGGGAGGGACTGGCGACTGCGACATTTATTTGAAGCATGGCGCTGCGCCCGATCTGAGCGACTATTTCAAGAAAAGCACCGGGAAAGGCACGTCTGAGGTGCTGGAGGTGGAGAACCCGCAGGCCGGCGACTGGTTCGTCTATATTTATCCCGCTGCGGATTTCGCAGACGTCAAGCTCGACATGCTCATCAACAGCGAGGTTCCGGACAAGCCGGCGCTTACAGCTTTGATTTCCGGAACGAAGGTCAATCTCGAGTGGACTGACACGGGAACCAGCTATGACATCTACCGCAGCCTGACCGAATCTCCAGCAGGCGCAACCGTGATCAGCGCCGGCATGGAGGCACTGACATATCAGGAGAACTTCACCGGCACCTACTATTATTACTGGGTGAAGGCAAGGAACGGCAGATTCATCGAGAGCGATTTCAGCAACACCGGTCATCCGAGCGGTCCGGATGTGATTATAAAGATCTTAGCGAACGGCATACCCGTCACCGGCATAAGCGGAGCCGTCTCCACTACGAAAACCTACCAGATAGACGTTCCGGCAGGACAGGCCTTGCTTGAAGTAAAAGCCTATGGCGGACTAGGTGGCTACGAGATCGACGTCTGCCTTGACGGAAGCGTGGAGAAGTACCGCAGACTCACGGATTCCGTCATGGAGCCCATCCGCATCGAAAATCCAGAACCGGGTTCATACCTGATACACCTTTATGGGAAAACGGCTTACAGCGGAGCTGCGATTGTCGCAAAATATTTTGGTGCGGCCCCGCTGCCGGTAACCGGACTTCTCGCAGGAAAAGGAGGATTTTCCGACAGGATAATCCTTGGCTGGACGGATTCTCCCGGCGCGACATTCTACGAAATCTGGAGATCCAGGACAGCCAGGATCGCAGATGCCGCCAAGATCGGGAAGGTTCCAGACAACTCCTACGTGGACAACACGGATCTGGAATTCAATGTCACTTATTATTACTGGATCAGGGCGGGAAATTCAAAAGGTGTTTCCAAGGAGAGCGCCAGTGCTTTCGGCTATCTGGTGAAAGGTCCTGTTGCAATTCCGGCAGGGCTGAGCGCAGGCAATGGCCTCCGCTTCGACAAGATCCGGCTCACCTGGCCGAAATATGCGGGAGCGACAAGCTATATCATCTGCAGGAACACTGTCAACAGCGCTGCTGAAGCCATCACTTTGGGTGAGGTGGAGTCTGAAAGCAACCTGACAATATATTCATATGACAATATGGGCGACGACCTCGCCACTGGAACAAAGTACTATTATTTCATAAGGGCGAAAAACGGAAGCGGGACAAGCGGTTTCAGCCCAGGGGCCGCAGGCATGTTGAAGAACAGCGGTCCATCTTTGATCACTGCCAGCAAAGGGACAGTCTTTGGCAAGGTCCGGATCTCCTGGACTGAGGTCCCTGGAGCGACAGGATATGAAGTCCACAGCTACACGAATAAGGAATTGTCACAGGATGAGGAAATATACGATGCCGGCGGCAATCTGACTTACGACGATGCGGCGGCGCTCGCGGACAAGACCTATTATTACAGGGTGAAGGCGAAATACAAGGATCGTTACAGCAGCCTTTTCAGCCTGTCCGCATCAGGATACCACAATTCCGTTGTGGTGTCTCTCAGCGCTCCAGTAATTAAAAGCGTCAGCAAGGGCGATTATGCATATGTCAGGATAACCTGGTCGGCTGTGCTACGCGCCGAGAACTACAAGATCTACAGGAGCATTGTCAATCAGTTCAACACATCGCAGCTGATTGCGACTTCCGCGGACACAGCGTGCAACGATCCTGCAGCTACCCCGGATGTCGTCTACTGGTACTGGATCAGGGCTAACAACGACACTGCGGGAGCGATAAGTCTACCGAGCAGCTCGATGTCCGGATTTGCGAAAACTGCAAGCACCGCCATCGTGGACGGCGGAATTACAAGCGTCGCCGCGGCAAAAGGAACCTACGAGTTCTATTCAGTCGATGTTCCGGCAGGATCGACACGGCTGGTGGTCTCTCTCTCAGGTACTTCGCCTCTGAACAACTGCGACCTCTTTGTAAAACTGGCTTCGTATCCTTCGCTTTCATCATACAATGCCAGGGGAGCCGACGTGGCCGGAGGAAAGACACTGACAATAAGCAATCCGGCACAGGGCACCTGGTACATCCTGCTATATGGAAAGACAGGCTATGCCGATGTGATACTGTCGGCCCGTTCCTATGCCGCCAGCGACATAATCCTAACGGAAGTTCCGGCAAACAACCTTATCCCCCCGTATGTCGCCAAATTCAAAGGTAAAGTCGTCGATAAGGCGGGGAAAGGAATCCCCGGACTCAGTCTCCAGGCAAGGAATCCTATCACCGGAACAACGACGTGGCTCACGGCGAAGACGGATGCCGGAGGATTCTGGACCTTCTCGTCGAATATTGACAGGGAGGGCGCCCACGCATTCGATTTCTTCTTCACTGCGCTGCCCGATGTGGCGAAGGGAACGGCGACCCATACCGTCTATACCAGGAAGGACAGCTGGGAGGCGGAGGAGCTGTTTGACTCCTCCTCGTATATGCCGGGACTTGCGAGTCCGCTCATGTCAGCCCAGACCGTAAATATGCAGGACTATCTCAACATCCGCGGAGGATGGGATGACGGACTGCCGGACGCCTCTTCCGAAGAGCTCTGGATCGATGGGACTCTCGGTAAAACCTCTTCCGATGCGGCCATCCTCAGCAATCTGGACGACGGACTTTATCTGCTCTTCTACGCCTTTGACGGAAGCGGGTGCGGAAACGATCTGCTCCCGTATTCAGCTCTCAGGCCATATCCGTTGCTTGTCCATGTTGCGTCTGACAAAATGAACACTGTATTGGACAACCTTGTAGCACTAGGGGTGGTCGGCGATACGAGGAGAGCTGAAATTCTTGCAGGAAATATCGGAGTCGTCACCATTGCCGCATTGAGCAACCCGGACGAGGACGCCTCCGGTGAATACGATGTTTCGCTGATGGCACGTGAACAGCTCGAGTCACTTGCGAACATCGCAATGAACAATTCCTCGGTCCAGTTCCTCGAGGACAGGCAGATCGGGAATGTCATGGCGAAGATCATAAGGGTTAAAATTGACGGCGGTGCCAGGGAATTCAATGTGGCTGCCGACTGCATACCGGTCGGAGCGCAGGCAGGAATTTTAAAGGCCTCTTACGACAAGCTTGTCAATTCCGGTCTGAATGCCGTTGAGGTCGGCGATGTTGTGCAGTTCTTCAACAGCGAACCTAAGCTTGTCGCGGAAATTTCCGGAGATCAGCTCATATTCAAATATGCCGGCTATGGTGGCGACATGATGATGGTTCAAGACAGGACCACGACCGTGCTGGGGAAATATTCCGATGGGAAGGATGGTTATGGCACGAAAGAAGTTTTGAACATGCCGGAAGGATGTTTCAGCAGGGGCGCCAGCAATCCGAATGGGATAAACATACTGGACATCCCGTCGGCGATCTATGATGCGCTTCTCACAAAGAACATACAGAAATATCTGGACGAGGGCAAGACGCTGGAGGAGGCGACTGCATTGAGCGCAATAGATGGCAAGGAGGAGTTCTGGGTGCTCTATAATTATCCTTTCCTGGAAGAGGCCTGCCAGAGAGGAGACAATATCAGGGTGCTGTCTGACAACACATATTACAAGAACGCCTCGGACGCGGTGGGAGGCTTCTACAAACGTGAAATCAAGGCCATTGAAGACGGCTGGAACGGTAACCAGTCCCTGATGCGGAAATATGGCTATGCCTTTGATACCCAGACATCCACCTATATGGGGATTTGGAAATGATGAACGGATACAAAAACTTTGCGGATGATGTCAAACTGGCATTCGATGAATATTTGAAGCAGGGAAAGGTATCTGTCAGATACGAAAGCTGGTTCAAAGGCGAATTCTGCCATGGAGTGATTCTGGAAAGCGTCAGCCAATACCTTGATTTCCATGTTGATTCCGGCAGCCTTGTCGTATCCATAATTGACAAATCGACATTGGAGTTCATGGAATTGGATGACCTGATACTGTTTTTGAATCCCGGCATCGACCTCAAAGGGGAGAAGAGCAGATATTTCTACAACAGTTATTACGAAGAAGCAAAAAGCAAAGGAAAAAACACAGGAGATTTGGCGGTTATTGCTGTAAAGCATTTATTTCTGGGTGAATTAAACGCATATTCCAAGATCATCGGGAAGTGCATTGGAGAAACAGTATTCACGGACAAACAGAATTGGCCTGAAAAAGTAAAACGGACAGGCAAGGTCCTTTATGTTTCAAAGGCGGAAGGAATTGCAGCCAGATGAAAAGGCTTGATTCTTCCTTGAAGTGCGTGCGACCCGTCGTCACCAAGGCTATGCCGAGCACGGCGGAGTCACAGCTATGTTTTTACAAAGCGCAGACTGCATTGAGTTCTCTCCTTCGCCAAGGCTTCGGAGGGCAGGTCGTCTGCGCCCCGTGATAAACAACGGGGCAGGCACTACAACATATTGAATTTCAATTCTGGCAACGACTGATGATAACTGTTCACCGATTACTGACCACTGATTGCTGATTCTCACGTCGTCCTGGTCTTGTTTTTCGATTTCTCCCACGTCTTCATCAGTACATTGAAGAATGTCTCTCCCTGGTTCATCGGGGCTATCTCAATCTTCATGGTCTTTCCGGAGGCGGATGATATTTCGATGACATCTCCTGTCAGCACTTCCTTCCGGTGGCGTATGTCTTCAATGTCGGAAAGGTTGATGGAATCATTGATGCCGTTCTTGTGGTATATGATGCGTTTTGTGGTCAGGATGGCCGCCTCGGTGCCTTTAAGAGAGACTGTGGCATCGTAATATGCGAGCAGTTCCTCGGAACCGTCAAGGATTTTATTCTCCTTTATATATTTGAGTGCATAGGCTTCCATGTCATTGGACACCTTGACTCCGCCCTCTGGTCCCGAACCAAGCCATATCAGCCCGACAACCACTATGGCAATGATGACCAGCAGAATTACAGAACACCCGATGCATCCGAATAGAAGAATTTTTTTCATGATAGTCCTGTTTTTAAAATTATTTTACATATGCCCCGGAAGCCCTGCGTTCCTCGGCCTTCTTTGAGATATGGGTGTCCATGCTGTATTTCATGCCTAGCCTCTTGATGAGTTTTGTAATATAGGCGAGATTTGGGCATTTCGGTCCGTGATAGTTGTCCTTTGTGATGCAGGATGCGAGCTTGACAAGTATCTCATCCTTCTCGATGTTATCGAACTTCTTCGCCCTATTTGCAAGAAGGGAGAGCTTCCTGTGGATTGCCTTGCCGCAGCAACCGCCGCAGGAAATGCTGAGCTTGCGGGCATCCTTGCCGTATTTGATCTTTTCAAATCCGCCCGTCTTGTTGACGAACGCCCTGTCGCAGAAGAATCCCGGGCATCTTTCCAGCGTGATGTCGCATTGGACAATTGCTATCAGTTTTATCATCAAGGCCTTTCGAATAAATTAGTTTCTTTAAGAATGTGGAACAGGCGTCTCGCCTGTGTTTTCAATTACAGCCGAGACGGCTGTACCACTTTCTTTATTTTGCTTCCAGCCATTCCATAGCCTTGGCCCTGTCCTTGGAATCGAAGTGCTTGACTTCGGCCTGGACGAAATGGCTTGCGATCTTCGGGGCGCATGTGAGGAACTTGCTGTCGGTGACCGCTGCGACCTTCTTTATGTTCCTGTGATGGTTCTTCACGAACTTGAAATGCGCGATCAGTGCCGCGAAATCCTCCCAGCCGGGGAATTTGTCTCCGGGGCAGAGCATCAGCCCGTTCAGCTTGCCGTTCTCCTCGATGTATGGATCGATCTCCTTTGCGAGATTCGCAAAATCCCAGGCTTCAAGCGCACCATGTGGAGTTACAATTAAAATCCCCTTGTCCTTCAGAAGTTCGAATGTGACCATTGGACACCCCCTAAAAATTAATCAATTTCAAGTGCAAAGCATATTGAGACATTAACCTCTTCCATCTTTGGCAGGGGAAGAGATGTGATAAGATTCCCGATCTTATTCTTTGGAACTGTTTGGATGTGATCGCAGTTTATTGCGCATTCCTTGGGCATTCCGTCTTCCCTTGACAGGTGAACTTCGCTTGGGATATCGCGTATTGTCGATGTTATTGGCACAACCGTTATATCATTAAGATAATTAATTACGGAATCTCTGGAAACAATAAGGACAGGCCTGTTTTTGTCGGGAGGATGGAACTTATACCAGCGGATTTCACCTCTTTTCATTCATCACCCCAGCTCTGTTCTTTTTCCCAGACATCAAATTCATTCTTCGAAACAGGTTTTGAAGCATAACCACGCCTATGCCTTTCTTCAAGGCGCATGGACTTCAGATGCTTAAGGGCAAGTCTGAGAGCATCTCTCGTAAATGCTGAACGGGTTGTCCTCGTCTCCTTCGCGATACGGTCAACAGTTTTCACGAGATCATCGTCCAATGTCATTTGAATAGTTCTCATGATGTATATCCTTATGTGTATTAATATGCGTATTGTAATCCACATAAGTGGAATTGTCAAATTTTTGCGTGTGGGAACAATACAGGGTATATTCCCTATCAATGAAGCGCGAATGGCAGAAATACCGAGGACGTCTCGGCGAGACGTCCCTACCTAACAGGAGAAAGGATATTATCATGCAGTCGATAAAGGCGGATGTGATTTATACCGGGGACAGGGTTTTGAAAAATGCCTGTGTGAACTTCACTGGCGACAAGATTGTTTCCCTGACGGCGAAGCCTGCGGCGGAAGTCGTGGGGGAATACAAATGCATGACTCCGGCGTTCATTGACGCGCACTGCCATATCGGCATGTGCCGGAGCGGCGAGCCGTCGAACGAGGACGAGGCGAATGAGAAACTGGACACGATCATGGCCCTTGCCGATGCGCTCGATTCCGTCCAGATGGACGATGAGAGCTTCAATGAGAGCGTCGAGAGCGGTTTCCTCTATTCATGTGTCGTCCCGGGCAGCGGGAACATAATCGGCGGCCGATCCGCTGTAATAAGGAACTATGCCAGCGACACGAACAGTGCTTTCATCTGCCGTGCCGGCATGAAGGGAGCTTTCGGGTATAATCCGATGTCAACCCGCGAATGGAAGGGTACGCGTCCCTGGACGAGGATGGGTTGTCTGTCGATTCTACGCACGGAATTCCTGGACATCCTCAACAAGTCCAAGGGAGGGAAAAAAGAGATTGAAAAGCTGAGTCCGAAACAGAAGGCGCTGAAGGAGCTTCTAGACGGGAAGAACAGGCTGAGGGTGCATGTCCACAAGTCCGACGACATCGCGGCGCTCCTGCGCTTCGTAGACGAGTTCAAGCTGAAGGTGACGGTCGAGCATGCCGGCGACGTCCATGATTTTGCGACATTCGCAGAACTCGCGAAGAGGAAGATCCCGGTGATCTACGGGCCGATGGACTGTTTTGCATACAAGGTCGAACTGAAGCATCAGGACTGGAGGAACATCAAGTTCCTTGTCGACAGCGGGGTGAAGTTCGGGCTTATGAGCGATCATCCGGTGATACAGCAGGGTTCCCTTTTCCTTGTATTAAGGCATTTCCTGAGGATAGGGTTGAGTAAGCAGCAGGCGCTGGCTCTCCTGACCAAGGCCAATGCCGAGATACTTGGAATTGACAAGTTCCTCGGGACTCTTGAAAAAGGCAAATGGGCGAGCTTCGTGTGCTGGAACGGCGATCCATTTGAACTCACATCCTATCCTCTTGCGACCTTCGCAGAAGGAAAGATAGTCTATAAGAGTTATGAGTGAGTTGATACTTGATACTGGAAACTTGTAACAGGAAATTTGAAGGTTCGGAGTATATGAAGAAGAATAAGATTTTGCTCTTCGGCATTCTCTCTCCTGTCATGGTGATTGCGTTGGTGTTCGCGGTATCACTTGGATGGCAGGCGATGTGCAAGTGTTCTATTCTAAACGAGCAGGCAAGGTGGGTAGCTCGATATATTGGCAGCGAAGACTTCGACTTCAATGCGACAAAGGCTGCATTGGGGAAAAGCAGGCCATACAAATATTTGGATTTGAACATCTGGTATCCTGTAGTCTCAAATATGAAAGATGCAACACGAACTGATATTATAATTGGTTGTAGTGAAAATGCCTGGGGCAAGTATCCAGCAATACTACGTGATCAATCAATAGTATGGGTGAACAAGCCACCCGGCGAATTTGTTTTGCCAATCTCGGCACCTGTGAGTGACAGGCCATAGGTCGGTTTTATGGAGAAGATTTACGACACAGGCGAGACGCCTGTACCACATTGCTTTGAAGGTGGGGAAGGATGCGTTTCATGTGATTTGTGTATAAAATCGGAAATTAGCAATCGAAAATGTAAAACTCTCGAACTTCCGCACTCCCGAACTTTCGAACTTCTTTTTATTGACCTGCGGAGAGTCTTTCGGCGAGTTGGCCGGGGAGGCCTGCGGCTAATATCTTGAGCTGTGCCTGTTCGATATTGTATTTCACCCTGATGAGCCTGAGGTCGAGCTTTTTGGTGTCGAAGATCACTGCTGACGCCCTGGAATCGAAGTCCCTGGGCTGTCCGACGGAGCCTGAGTTGAGGAGGAACTTCTCCCCTTTTGCCTTTGCAAGGCTCCTGGAGGTCAGCATTTCAATCGTGACATTTCCCCTGTTCAGGATGAATATCAGCGGAATATGCGTGTGCCCGTAGAAGCAGAACTTTGTTGTCTGCAGGAAGAAGTGGAACAGGGCGCTCTGGGCGCTGAGGATGTACGGCCAGGTCTTGCCGTCAAGACTTTCAAGGGACGAATGGACAAACTGCACTCCCTCGACCTCCAGCTGGTATGGGAGCGTGTCGAGCCAGGCCAGATAGTCTTCGGGAAGGGTGTTCTGAGTCCACTGTATGACCTGTTTTGCGTAGGGCTGGATGTTCCAGTCGGTATTTTTCTGGGTGGTGTAATGGTCGTGGTTGCCGCGGATCGAGAGGATCTTCTTGTCGCGGACGAAATCGATGCATTCGGCCGGGGATGCACAATAGCCGACGATATCGCCTGTGCAGACGATCTTCTGGCAGCCAGCCTCCTGAAGCGCTTCGTAAGTGGAAGACAAGGCTTCAATGTTGCCGTGTATGTCCCCTATAATACCTAACAACATACAACACCCTTTTGTTATATCTTTGAACTATATATCCGGAATACTTTATTCGCACCTCTTTTTTTAAAAAAATGCCAATATTGGGTATTTTCGCCTAATATTCTTGCAAAATTCAACTTATTGTATAAATTGAAGGAAAAATCCGTGTAAAACACAAGATATAGTATATATGAATCAGATTTATGATGAAAGCAAGGTAAAAACCTTAAGCTCGCTCGAGCATATCCGCCTCAGGCCGGGGATGTATGTCGGCAGGATGGGGGACGGCTCGCATCCGGACGACGGCATCTATATTCTCCTCAAGGAGATAATAGACAACAGCGTCGACGAATACATTGTCGGCTCCGGCCGTCGGATCGATGTCGCGATCAACGACAAGGAAGTCAGTATCCGCGACTATGGACGTGGAATCCCGCTTGGCAAGGTGATTGACTGTGTCTCGCAGATAAACACCGGCGCGAAGTTCAACACCGATGTCTTCCAGTTCTCTGTCGGCCTCAACGGTGTCGGCACAAAGGCAGTGAACGCCCTTTCCGAATATTTCGAAGTTATCTCCTATCGTGAAGGCAAGTTCAAGAAGGCCATATTCAAGAAGGGGAAGATTGTAAAGCAGGATGACGGCAAGGCCGGCCAGGAACAGAACGGAACCCTGATAAAGTTCATTCCGGACTCGGAGATGTTCCCGAAGCTCGCGTTCGACAAGGAATACATCGAGAAGCGCCTCTGGATGTATGCGTATCTGAACAGCGGCCTTTCGCTCTACTACAATGGAGAAAGGTTCTATTCCAAGGAGGGGCTCCTGGACCTGATCGAGACCGAGGTCGGCGATGAGAAGCTCTACAATGTAATACATTTCCATGAGAAGACTCTTGAGTTCGCCTTCTGCCACACCCCGAACTACGGCGAAACATACTACTCATTCGTGAACGGCCAGTATACGAACGATGGAGGAACCCATCTCTCCGCGTTCAAGGAGGGAATCCTCAAGGCCGTCAATGATTATTCCCAGAAGAGTTTTGAGGGCAGCGATGTAAGGGATGGAATTGTCGGCGCAATAGCCATAAAGCTCCAGGATCCTATCTTCGAGTCACAGACCAAGAACAAGCTTGGCAACACCGACATCAGGGCGGAAATAGTGAATGCCGTCAAGGATGCCGTGCTCAACTACATGCATCGCCATGTCGACCAGGCGAACGTCATGGTCGAAAAGGTCACCCTCAACGAGAACGTCAGGAAGGAGATCCAGTCTGTAAAGAAGAAGTCCAAGGAGATCGCAAAGAAGATCGCCTTGAAGATACCCAACCTGAAGGACTGCAAGTTCCATCTCAACGACGGCTCGACCAAGGGCAAGGAGTCCATGATATTCCTCACGGAAGGGCAGTCGGCGGCGGGTTCCATGGTGGAAAGCCGCAACGTCTTCACCCAGGCGATATTCTCGCTCCGCGGCAAACCGCTCAACTGCTTCGCCAAGAAGCTTGAGGAGATCTACAGCAACAACGAGCTCTTCTTCATAATGCAGGCGCTGAACATCGAGGAGGACATCGAGAACCTCCGGTACAACAAGGTCATTATCGCGACCGATGCCGATGTCGACGGAGTGCATATCAGGAACCTGCTCATCACTTACTTCCTGCAGTTCTTCGAACCGCTTGTCCTTTCCGGGCATGTGCACATACTTGAGACGCCGATATTCAGGGTCAGGAACAAGGAGAAGACGATCTACTGTTATGACGAGGAGGAGAAGCAGAAGGCCATCAAGGAGGTCGGAGAGAGGAGCGCCGAGATAACCAGGTTCAAGGGGCTTGGCGAGATATCGCCTTCCGAATTCGGGCAGTTCATCGGCGAAGACATAAGGCTGACAAGCGTAACTGTGGACCACATGAGGAACGTCCCGGAGATACTTGAGTTCTACATGGGCGACAATACCCCTGAGCGCCGCAATTACATTATGGAGAATCTTGTTCCATGACTAAAAAAGAAAATAAAGATAAGAAAATCAAAGAACCGAAGCAGCCGAAGGCCAAGAAACATTCTGAGGAAGAGGAAATTAAAAAGCCTGCTTCAGTTGAAGTCGAGAAAACCGAAGAGAAGCCAAAGGAGCCCGAGGCCGAAGCAAAGGAGCCTGAGGTTTTTGTAGAAGACAACATCGGTCCGACCGCGATTCCAAGGAGCGGCAACACCCATCTCCGCCGCCTGATGGACGTGAACTTCCTCGAATATGCATCGTACGTCATCAAGGACAGGGCGATTCCCGACGTCGACGACGGTCTCAAGCCCGTGCAGCGCCGCATCATGTGGTCTCTCAAGAGGATGGACGACGGGAAATTCCACAAGGTCGCGAACATCGTCGGCCACACGATGCAGTACCATCCCCACGGCGATGCCTCCATCTACGAGGCGCTCGTTGTAGTTGCAAACAAGGACTACTTCCTGGACAAGCAGGGGAATTTCGGAAACATCTTCACCGGAGACGTAGCTTCTGCTGCACGTTACATCGAGTGCCGTTTGAACAATCTCGCCCGTGAAGTCCTGTACAACAACGATATCACCGAGTTTATTGATTCCTATGATGGCAGGAACAAGGAACCGGTCGTCCTGCCTGTAAAAGTTCCCGCACTGCTCATGATAGGTTCGGAAGGAATCGCCGTTGGAATGTCCACCAAGATCCTCTCACACAACTTCAAGGAGCTTCTCGAGGCGCAGATAAAGATTTTGGAAGGCGGAAGATTCCGGATATATCCCGACTTCATCCAGGGCGGACTGATGGACGTCTCCGACTATGACCAGGGCAATGGCAAGGTCGTGCTCCGTGCGAGGATCGAGAAGGCCGGACGCAAGCTTATAATCCGCGAGATCCCTGCGGTGACGACTACCGAGAAGCTGATCGCCTCGATCGAGAACGCTGCACGCAGGAACAAGATTAAGATTTCGTCAATCAACGACTATACCGGCAAAAAGCTCGAGATCGAGATCACTCCGGCGAGGGGTTATGATCCCGACAAGGCATTGAACGCGCTCTACGCATATACCGACTGCTCGATCTCGGTTTCGACCAGCCTGATCGTCATAGCCGACAACAAGCCTGTCAAGATGACCATTCCGGAAGTCCTCCAGAGGAACACCGACAAGCTTCTTGAGTATCTGAAGAAGGAACTCGAGATAGAGCTTGGAAAACTGAACGAGGCTTTCCATGACAAGACCCTCGCGCAGATCTTCATCGAGAACAGGATCTACAAGCGGATCGAGAAATGTGAGACATATGAGAAGGTCCTCAAGGAGGTTCATGATGGGCTCAAACCTTTCAGGAAGATGCTCAGAAGGGACGTGACCGATGCCGACATAGAGAAGCTTCTCGCGATACCGATCCGCAGGATCTCCCTCTTCGACATGAACAAGAACAAGAAGGATATCGACGACATCGTCCTCCAGACGGAAGAGGTCCAGAAGAATCTCAAGCGCATGAAGGCGTTCGCGATCAAGTATCTGAACGGGCTGATCGAGAAGTATGGCAAGCAGTTTCCTAGGAGGACCGAGATAGAGCGGTTCGAAAAGATCGACGTCCGCGAGGTCGCGCTCAACAACATCAAGGTCGGATGGGACAGGAAGAACGGATTCGTCGGCACATCCGTGAGGAGCGAGGATACTGTCACCTGCAACGAATACGACCGCCTGCTCTGCATCGAGTCCAACGGCAAATACAAGGTGGTGAACATCGCAGAGAAGGTTTTCGTTGGGAGACTTACATATTTCTGCAAGTTCGACAAGACACAGGTGTTCAATGTCGTCTACAGGGACAAGAAGACAGGATTTGCCTATGCAAAGAGGACGAGCATCGGCGGGTTCATCGCTGACAAGGAATACAACATTGCGCCTGACGGTTCGAAGATTGAAATTATAAATGCCCGGCCCAACTATGTCTATGAATGTGTCTTCGAGCCCAAACCGCACCAGAAGCAGAAGAGCGTCATCCTTGATTTCGCGACTGTCGGGATGAGGACTCCGAAGGCGAAAGGCTTCGTTATCGAGAAGAAGAGGATCGTCGACTACAAGTTCCTCGGAGTGTCTGACGGGCAGGGCAACATTGTCCAGCCTGGACCTGAAAACGAGGAAGGCGCGACTGTAGCTCCTGTTTCTCCTGCACCTGTTGCTGCGCCTGCAGTTGAACCGGAGAAGATCACCGCTGAATCCGATGAGGAGAAGGCTCCTCAGAAGGAAGAGAAGCCAAAGGCCGCGCAAAAGCCGGAAAAGAAGGAATCTCCCAAGGCTTCAAAAGGCAAAAAGGAAAAGAGCAAGGACGACGACGAACTCGACTTTGAGCCTGAAGAGATAGTGCTTTCGAAAAGAGAAAAACCTGCTAAAGCGGAAAAGCCCCTCAAGACAAAAGCTGCGAAGCCGGAACCGAAATCTCCCGCCAGGGAGAATATTTCCAAGCCTGGACCGAAGGCCCCGAAGACGGCGAAGACATCAAAGTCCGGAAATGAAAAGGCGAAACATGTGCCTGAAAAAAAAAGGCCTGGAAAAGACAAGCCGGGAAAAAAGGTAAAGGGCTCAAAAAAAGGTGAACCGGACGACTGGGGCATCGCCCAGCCGGAATTCGGATTCTGATAACATGTGCCTGATGCGCGCTGTCAGGCGACGCTTCCCGCCGCAGATCTCATCTCCGTCCTATCCAATCAACCGCGCGGGCTTCATCTTCTTCTGTCCAGCCCGTGAGGGCGTTGTTGATAATCTCGTGATAGTCGGATGAAGGATTTTCTTTCAGGGCGTAGGAGTTGTCGAAGTACAAGCCGCGCTTGGCCTGGCGCTGGAACTGTGCGAAATTGTGCCTCCGCCACTGTTCCCACGCCTCAAGCGCCGCTTTGCGGTCGACTTCCCCATCGAGAATCGCGAGCAGCTCTGCCGTCTTGTCCGGCTCCTGTTCAATGAGATCGTTCAACTCTCCGGGATCGTTGCGCAGATTGAAGAGGCGCGAGGAATAGCCCTCATGGACAATCAGCTTGTAATCCCCCTTGCGCAGCATCCAAGACATCGTGTTTGAGGTTACACCGGAGTAGCTGGCGAGCGCCCAGCCTCGGCTCTCTCCAGTGTCTCCCCGGGCCAATGGCAGCAGTGACTCACCGTCGAAGCAGTCGCGCTTCTCGATTCCCGCCAGATCGCAGATGGTCGGCGCCATGTCTATCAGCGACACCGGGGTCTCGATACGCTGTCCGGGCTTGATTCCCGGTCCCTTCAGGATAAGAGGTACTCGCACCGAACCCTCAAACAGGCTCATCTTGTAGTACTGCTGGTGCTCAAGTGCCAGCTCGCCATGGTCGCTCGAGAAAATGACGACAGTCTCGTCTGCCAGGCCGGACTCCTGTAGCGCGGACATGATATCCCCGAAGATGGCATCCGCCTCTGCGCACATCGCGAAGTAGATCCGGCGGATCATTTTGACGGTTTTCTCCTCAAATCCGTGCCGCCACGCCTTGGACTTCTTCTGGTATTCGTCGGCTGGATGTCTGCTCTCATCCATGCAGGGGGTATCGACCAGGTCTTCAGGGATCCGGTCTAGCCAGAATTGGTTCGTTCGAAACGCAGCGTGGACTAGGCCGGGATTGAGAGAGATGAAGAACGGCCTGCCGCCAGGTTTGTGGGAACGGATGAATTCGATCGCCTGATCGCCGCTCTTCCAGTCGGACATGTGGAACTTCCGCTCGTTTCCGGGATCGACGCTGTATTCCTGGGCGGGATCCGCGTTCATGACCGGGTGGCACGCGGTGTTCAGCGGTTCCATGAAATCGGCCACGCGGTTCATCACCGAATGCTCCCCGGTAAGATAATCCATGTGTTTACCGAGCAACAGCACGTCGTGGGTTTGGCGGAGGGCGTGATGATAGGTCCACATGCCGCGCTCCAAGCCTTTGAAATTGCTCCAGCTCTCACAGTTGTGGGTGTAGGCCCCGGAGAGCATGTTTGCCCGTGAGGGACAGCAGATGGGATTCGTGCAATAGGCGTTCTGGAAAAGGGTCCCCTGCGTTGCCAACCGGTCGATATTCGGGGTTGCCCCGGCCATTGCAGGATGGATTCCCTGGCACCCGAGCATGCGTCCGTCCCAGCTCTCGGCATGAAATTGTATTATGTTGCGTCGTACCATGTCTCTCTCCTATGCGAACGCTCCACTATCTGCCGACCTGCGAAGGCAGGTTGGCAGCATGGGAATAGTTAAAATTCTAAATTCGTTTTCTCGCACTAAGCCACGGAGCCACAAAGCAAGCTTTCACCACGAAGAAGACCGAAGACCACGGAGAAAGTCATCAAGTTTATTTCCCTTCGCATTCCTGCTCGGGCTGAGACAAACCCTTTTGAAAATGGGTTCTTTCTCAGACACTTTTCCGGAAACTTTTGCTTATCTTTATTCCTTTGCGGCTTTGTGCCTTTGTGCGAGAATATCTTTTCATTTTCAACTGTGTTTATACGAAATTTCGTTTTATCATAAACTAGCACTTTTTTCAGTGCAATACAATGCGCATAAGACAGTTGGAATCTGGCGAAACTAATTCAAGAATTGTCGGGCTTCCGCCGTCACTAAGAAGCTATTGCGGACACAGAAAGCCCAACATACTTATTTCGGAGGATTCGTCAATCGATTGTTCATTTGTTCGTAGTTAGAGCCTCCTCGAAAAGGGGGTAGCACAGACATTCCTGTCTATGACGGAAAATGAAATTTGAACCCACAGACAGGAATGTCTGTGTTACTTTTCAAGACAAATTTCATTTTGAGATTACCTTTTCGAGGCTCTAGTTACACCGTTACCCCGACACTCCGTTACTCCGATACGTCCTACCGGTATTCCCAGGCTGTCTTGATAAACACCTCATAGTTCTTCTGCATCTGCGGCGAGATTTCATTCTCGTAGGGGCCGGCTGACGGCGACAGGATCAGCCTTTTGCCTTTGCATTCCTCCAGCACATCGAGCACTGCCTGTCTCATTTCAGCTTCGCTATATGATCTGAAACAGTCATATTGGATGTTGCCGATCAGTGTTATCTTGTCCTTGGTGACATCAAAAGCTTCTGTGAACGTGCAGTTGCCGATGGGAGGGGCTTCGATAGTGTGAAGTCCGTCCGGCGCCATTTCCAGGAAGTCCGGAATGATCTCCTTGATCTGTCCATGGTAGTGCTGGATGGTCTTTGCGCCTTGCTTCCGGATCATGGAGATGAGTTCCTTGCCGTAGGGGACGATCCAGCTCTGGAAAGTTGAACGGCTGAGGAGGGGGGGGCTGGCAAGTTCGCTGCCGACGAGGAAATATACGTCGGCAAGCTTTTTCTCCAAGCATATCGAATAGACTATCCTGTGATGTTCCATTACCCGGTCAAGGAAATCCTTGATGAGATCCGGACATGTCAGTGACCAAATCGCATATTCCTCGAGATCGGATGAATGGTAGAGGTTGGATATAGGCTCGTCCATGCCCAGCATCATGCTACCGAGTTCTTCAGGAAATTCGGATTTTTCCTTCAGATAATTCGATATTGTATCCTTCATGCTGGCTTCAATTTGATTCCTGTCGGTCATGAGCGGGAGCGAGCAGTAGAAGGAAAGGTCCTCTTCGCTCCTGATTAGTTTTGTTATTGTGGTCTTGTCGGCGGATTGTCTTGTCTCAGAGACGAGTTTCCGCCCTTTGTATTCGAGCGTGGTGGTGGATATTCTAACATTGCCTTCGGTGTAGTTCCGGTTTTCCCGTTTTACTTCAGGGGAGAAAAGGGCCGCGCCAAGATGCCTTCTGTCCAGGGTGATTGCGTATTTTTCGGCAAGGGAGACGATATCCTTGTAGTACGGATTGCTGCGGACATCTGTGTAGCATCCGATTTTGTGGTAGGGAAAGAGGAGCCATATGGGGATCTTGTCGGTAGGCTTGCCTTCGAGGGCCGCGAAGAGTCTTTGATGGGCGTTCATAGGATTGAATTCCTTTCATATTGAATACTTCGGGTGAGTGGATGGTTGGATGACTGGGCGCATAGATGTAAAAAATCCCTTATCATAATTCCTTCTACAGCATTTCCATCCAAAATAAACTATTTGAGACACGCTAAAGCTGTGAACTCCAACATATATCCCCCTGCAACCTCATCCAATTTCAACTCCCAGCCATCCATGCATCCAATCATCCGCCTATAGTCCTTCATGTTGCTATAATAGCAACAGTTCCCGATCTTTCAAGCCCGCAACATGAAAAATCCCTAAAAACATCCTTCCGCCCATTCAATTATCTGACTCCATCAGCTATATTTCCAGAAGTAAGGCGGCTTTTTAAACCGACTGTCTTAATTAAGATAAGAATGATATGTGAGGCAATAATGAAGATGAAATATCCGGCAATCGTTTTAATCCTTGTGGCGTTCCTGCTTGTCTCCTGCGAATCCTCAAGGACCAAGGAGAAAATTGAAACCTTTAAAAAGGGAATGACCCAGCAGGAAGTCATAGCTGAACTGGGCGAACCTATAAAGGGCGAGGTATACTGCAAGCCCAACGTCCTCTTCTATTACACTGATCCCCAATGGTCCGACGGCAATATGACCAGTGATGAATGCACGCCCATGGTCTTCGAAAACAACAAGCTCATCGGCTGGGGTACCGAATTCTACAAGGACTACCGCCAGAAGGACTGGAAATAAATCTGCTGGCGCAGATTTATTAATGGAGAACTATGAGCAAGGAGCAGTTTGAGGAGACGAAATCGTTCTGGAACCGTGCTGCGCGCGACTGGGACATCCAGGTGGGGAACGAAGGGGACAGCAACCGCATCTTGAATTCTGATCCGGTGCTCTGGAGCTTTGCAGGCGATGTCAACGGGCTGGCGGTGCTTGATGCAGGATGTGGAACGGGATATCTGTCACGAAAGCTCCACAAGAGAGGTGCTAAGGTAATAGGCACCGATTTTTCAGAGAAGATGATCGGGATTGCGCGTGCGAAGGCGCCCTTCATTGATTTCCGCATTGATTCATGTTCCGACCTGCAGACCGTGGGAGATTCTTCTGTTGACATGGTGATAGCCAACTATGTGCTCATGGATACGCCTGATCTTGGAGGAACCATGAGGGCTTTCAACCGGGTGCTGAAAGCTGACGGCGTCGTCATCGTGGTGTTCTCGCATCCTTGCTTTCCGCAGGGGCATGCATCCCCTTCCGCGGACGGAGATGGTATTGAATACCGTTGGAGCTTTCCGTATTTCGAACAGCAGAAATGCATAGAACCGCCATGGGGGCACTTCACGACGGATTTCATCTATTTCCATAGGCCGCTTTCAGACTACTGGAAGGCGTTCAAGGCCGCAGGATTCATTGTGGTGGATTTTGAGGAACCAAGGATCACCAAGGAAAGACATCGTCTTGCTGAAAACGTGAGAAGGCTCAAGAACAGCAAGAACCGGCCATATTCGGTCGCGTTCAAGCTCCAGAAGAATAGAATTTTGCCTGATGTTGATTTGAAGGTTTGAGGTAATTTCAAAACTACGGACGCGGCAAGCGCGTCCCTCTATTTTTATGCCCGTTTCGGGCGTGGAGGGTCATGCTTGCCATGACCGATTCTTGAGTTTTGAAATTACCTCGGTTTAAGAAAAACTTAAATATGGGCTAATAGAGGAGAGATGATGTTTGCCTGGTTCCAGACAAAGACGTTCACGGACAGCTGGGGCAGGAAAGAACCGCTCAACCTAGTTGTTGACCTCAAGGATAACTCAGTGTGTGGCGTCAAGCTTGGACACAGCATCCATGACTTTTCGTTTCTTGGCCCCTCTGAAAAGCCGAAGTCTATCCGTAGTGAGAAAACGCTCTATTACCTATCCCTTGGCATATCCCTTGGTTTTGACGAACGAAACAGCAGATTCTGTGATTTCCGCATTGTATGGTCCGATTATCTTGAAGAGGGATTCACCCCGTACCGTGGTTCTCTTTTGTTTTCCGGAAAACATGTTGGCTCGCAGGGGAATGTGTCCAGGCAGGACGTGCTTGCCATTCTTGGAGAACCCTACGGAGCTCATCGGGATTCGGAAGAGGAGATAGTGTTTTACGATACTTCAGAATATGAGTGGCAGTTTGAATTTGATCTCCAAGGCCAGCTTAAACAACTCATCGTGACTGATGCTCCTTTGCTTGCAGAAGATCGTCAGAGAGACTTGTTCGGGATCCGAAAACCGTGGCCTCCATCCGTCTCATAATACTGTTTAGCTATCATCGGTATAGTAATTTCATTAAGTATGTCGGGTTTTAACCCGACGATTAATTGGCGGTTTAACCACAGCCATTCGGCGTGGCGGGAAACCGCCTTACTCTTTGAATGCAACTCGGTATAAGTTAGTGAATGGCGAACAAATCCGTTGAAAATAATGAAGTGGAGCGGATGTCGGGTAATTTATTTTACCAGTGACTTCAGATGGGGAAGGAGGGCGTCGGAGTTCATTTCGGTCTGTGAACCGTCGGCCATGTTTTTTAGGACGACAGAACCCTTTGCGAGCTCGTTGTCGCCGCGGATGACTGTGAACTTCGCATTCACGCGGTTAGCGCCCCGCATGCAGGCCTTCATGCTTTTCTCCTCGACTTCGGCACCGGTGGAAATGCCAGATCTCCTCAGGCGAGCCGCAAGTCCGAGATTTTCATTCCTGGCCTTTTCACCAAGGCCGATGAGGAAGACAAGAGGCGCGGAGTTCTCCTGAACCTGTTTGACTCCAAGTGACTGCTGGGCCATGATAAGGCGTTCGAGTCCTGCGGCGAAGCCGACGCCGACGATCGCCTTGTCGCTTTCCGGAACGTTGATCTCATAGCGTCCGCCTCCGGCGATCGCGTTCTGCGCGCCGAGTCCGGGATGCGTGACTTCGAAGACGGTATGCACATAGTAGTCGAGTCCTCTCACAAGCCTTGAATCAACTTCAAAATGGATCCCCATGGCTGAAAGGGCTGCGCAGACTTTTTCAAAATATTTTCTGCTGGGCTCTCCGAAGAGCGCGGCGATGTCAGGCGTCTTTGAAATCGCGTCGCGGCACTGTTCCTGTTTGCAGTCGAGGATGCGCCATACATTTCTTTCGAGCCTGTTCTTGCAGTCCGGACACATTCCGGAGATCGTGTTTGCGAAATACGCACGGAGGGAGTCTTCCGCGGGCTTGCGATCCTCGCTGGAGGCCCTGGTGTTGAGCAGGAGCTTGTAGCCGGTGATGCCGAGTTCATCGAGATAGTGGAGGAGGAGCGCAATTGATTCGGCATCGAGTTCGGGTGCGACGCGGCCTGCATTTTCGGCGCCGATCTGGTGGAACTGGCGTCTTCTTCCGGCGGCAGGGCGTTCCCCCCTGAACATCGGGCCGATGTAATAGACCCTTTTCTCGTTTCCATTCATCACGTCGGTGCCGGCGAGCGAGCGGATGATTCCAGCGGTCCCCTCAGGACGGAGCGTAAGGCTTCTTCCTCCGCGGTCCTCGAAGGTATACATCTCCTTCTGGACGACTTCGGTTTCATCGCCTATGCCCTTCTTGAAGACTTCGGTGTATTCGAAGACAGGCGTCCGCATTTCGGCGTAGCCGTAGAGCGGGAAAATTCTCCGTGCGGCATCTTCAAGGCTGTGCCAGCAGGAAATTTCTTCGGGAAAGATATCCGAAGTTCCGGGCGGGGGCGAGAACTTGCTCATATGGTTCCAATAATTTACCGCTAGTCCTGGAAACAGCTTCCAGGATTTATTTTAACTTTACAGGCTTGATCTGCTCGACGCGGTCCTTGAGTTCTTTGCCGGGACGGAATTTGACGACGACTCTTTCGGGTATTATGACTTCGTTTTCGGGCTTGTTGGGATTGCGTCCTTTGCGGCTCTTGCGGATCTTGACTTCGAAGATTCCGAAATTTCTCAGTTCGATGTTGCGGGCGCCGGCGAGTTCATCAGAAATGTAGTCAAGAGTCTTCTGGACTACGGCTGCGACCTGGTTCTGTGTCAGTCCCGTTTCCTGGGCGATTTTCACGACAAAATCTCTTTTAGTCATTTTTCTTTCCCTTATTTTTTAAGTGTTTTGTATCAAGTTCAATTAAGCCAACCATATAATAAACAATATGTAATAACTATTTTACCGTTGGCGATAAATACAATAGCCTTATAATAAATTTTTGCAAATTGCCTTGTGGCAAGCTAAAATATAGCGAACCATTAAATTGACAGGATGTTATATTAATATTAATCTTTTAATTTTACATCCCTGAAAGCCAGAAAAAAGTAATTTTATGAGCGATGAGAAAAAAGATTCAGGATTTTCGTTCGAGAACACTCCGGGGAAGATAGGCGGCGAATCCCAGGGTGACGAGTTTAATTTCTCCGACATCCCTGTCCTTGGAAAGCCCGAGAACGAGAAGGAGAAGAAGGGCATTTTCTCATTTGATCATAAGAAGGCTGAACAGCAGCAGGCCGGAGTTCAGTACGACGAGATGAAGGAACAGCCGCCTCCAGGGCAGGGCCAGGATGAGCTTAATCCTGATATGTACCGGCAGGAGGATCAGGCGAAGTGGGACAAGATAGCAATCAAGAAGAAGTTTGCATTCAAATTAAATCTTTCCCCGAAGCTGCTTGTTATTGTTGCAGTGGCGTTCTGTGTCGTGCTGGCAGGAGGGGCATCCGCCTTCTTCCTGCTCAAGTCGAAGGCGAAGGGCCAGGCCACCGGTACTGCCGGCACCCAGGGAGGCGCCAAGCCGGGCAAGAAGGATCCTAAGGCGGAAGAGGAGGCGCGGAGGCAGGCTGAGCTTGAGAAGAAGCTGGCCGCCGCCAACGCCGCCCTCAAGGAGGCAAAATACAAGGAAGCCCTGAAGATGTTCCAGCTTCTTGAGACCGAGCTCTGGAAGGAGAAGGAGCTTGTCATACTTTTCGGCGAGGCGGAATGCTATGAGAACCTCAAGCAGGACGATGATGCGCTGAAAGGCTACACGAAATGCGTGGATGCCGGATGGAAGGAGAATTCGCAGCCTTATATGAGGGCCGCTAAAATACTTTCTAAAAAGGAGAAGTCTGCGGATGCCGTGAAATGCCTGGAAAAGGGCAGGGCGCTTTTTCCGACCGACTCGCCGTTGGTCATCCAGCTCGCACAGACCTATAATGCCCTGGGGCAGACTGACAAGTCGGCCGCTGAATTCAAGAAGATAACCAACAAATCCGATTTTCCGCTGGATGTCCTTAAGCTCTACTGCTCAATACTTCTCAAGAGGCAGGAGAAGGAGTCGGCCAGGGAGCTTTATATCTATGGATCAAAGAAATTCCGCGACCTCGACTGCTTCATGTCTGCGGCCCAGCTTTCCGACAAGCCGCAGGACAAGATCGACATAATGAACCAGGCGCTCAACAATATAGAGGAGAAGAAGAAGAGCATTGCGATAATGTATCTTACCGAACTTCTGATGCAGAACGGGAAAAAGGATGAGGCCGCCAAGCAGCTTGATAAAATACAGCTCGGGGAGCTCAGGCAGGAAAGCGTGGTTGACTTCCTGAAGATGCTCGTTGTAAGCGGCAATCTCACCAAGTTCAAGGCTGAATACAAGAAGGCCATCGGGCTTTTTCCGAAGGATTTCCCGATGCACCAGGCAGTATATGACTCCCTTGTGGAGAACGGACAGGACAAGCTCGCATTTGAAATCTACTCGGAATGGTGGTCGGAAAGAAACGAGACATGCGGGGGGTATTTCTACGGCAAATCCCTGGGCGCCATGCCGGATGAAGTCATCGATATCTACACCAGGCTCGCCAAGAAGGATCCGGATTTCTTCGAGGTGCTTTATGATCTCGGTTATTTCTATATGCTAAAACGCGACTGGCCGAATTCCGAGAAGAACTATGCGGAGTGTGTCAGGCTCAGGCCGAACGACAGGAGTCTGCAGCAGCTTCTGGCTGTCGCCAGGATTAGGAATGGAAAAGGGGATGAGGCCCTTGATGGTTACGAGAAATTACTGTCCGGACTGAATATATCCGAGGAGGAGAAGGCTTCCGATCTCATCGATATCGCATGCAGGCTTCCGTCACCGGCCCGCATGGAGAAGTATCTGGGCGTCCTCAAGGGGAATCCCAAGTATGCGGATGAATACAAGACCCAGCTGATGAAATTCAAGCTCATCTATGGGAAGCCGGATGATTCCGACTTCGCCGAACCTTATCCCAAGGCGGCCAGGATCTACCATGAATATTATCTGCTTTCAAAGGGCAGGACGAACGAAGTGCTCCTCATGACAGTTCCACCGGACGAATTCCCTGACTTCTGGAAGATCTTCATCCTCTGGAGGAACGACAAACCCGGCTGGCAGGAGGGGATGGACGCCCTTGTCGCGAAGAACAAAGCCAAAAAGGACGCGATCTATGGCATCATCGCATCCCTCTGGAACGGGAAGCTGCAGCCTGACGATGCGAAGAAGCATATCGAGAAGATCCATCCGGACAACGAAACACTCTTCTACCTCATGATTGCCGAGAGATACAGGAAGGACAAGATCTCCATCAAGGGGAAAGTCGCGTATCAGAGGGCGGTGAGCGACAGGCTTAATCCGATTGCCGGAGTCGCCGACTACTTTTCCAAATTGCCTATAAAGTAAAAACTTATCATTAATAAAATAAAGCGGAGCCGGCCAATGGAAGATTCAATGATCAATGTCCTGAAAAAATACGGGCAGGACCATCTGCTCAGGTTTTTCGATGAGATGAACATGCGCCAGAAGGAGAAGATACTTTCACAGCTCAGGGAGGTCAACTGGCAGGAACTCGACATCCTCATACACACTTATGTCACTAATATGCCTGAGACTATCATTCCTCCGGACATAAAGCCGGCGCCATATTTCCCCGCTGAACCGGACAACGATGACAGGAAGGAGCTTTACAGGACGGCCAGGAGAAGAGGCGTAGAGCTGCTCCGCAAGGGCAAGGTCGCGGCGCTCACCGTCGCCGGAGGACAGGGGACACGGCTCGGATATGACGGTCCGAAAGGAACCTTCCAGATAACTCCGGTGAAGGAAAAGACATTGTTCCAGTATTTTGCAGAGAAGATAATAAGGACAGGAAGGAAATATGACTGTCCGATGCACTGGTTCATAATGACAAGCAAGGCGAACGACTCCCAGACCCGGGAGTTCTTCCAGAAGAACAATTTCTTCGGGATCAAGCCCTTCTTCGTGCATTTCTTCGCGCAGGGCACGATGCCGGCGATAGGGATGGATGGCAAGGTGCTGCTTGAGACAAAGGAGTCCCTCTGTCTTTCACCGAACGGCCATGGCGGGACTCTTCTTGCGCTGAAGCTTTCAGGTTCCATCGCGCAGATGAGGCAGCTGGGAATAGAATACATATCTTATTTCCAGGTAGACAATCCATTGGTGAGTGTCGCCGATCCGCTTTTCATAGGGCTTCATTTCATGGAGAAATCCGACATGAGCGGCAGGATGCTCGCCAAGACAGGCCCGTTCGAGAAGCTCGGGAATTTCTGCCTCGTGAATGGCAGGTTCAATATCATTGAATACAGCGACATGCCAAGGGATCTTGCGGAGATGCGTGAAGCCGACGGGCGTCTGCGTTTCATTTCCGGGAGCCCGGCCATCCATATGATCAGTGTTGATTTCGTGGAACACCTGACGGAAGGCGACAAGCTCAACCTCCCATGGCACAGGGCGGAAAAGAAAGTGCCATGCATCGATGAAAAGGGAAATCCTGTGAAACCCGAGAAGGCTAACGCCGTGAAGCTTGAGACATTCATCTTCGACGCCCTTCCTCTGGCCAGGAAGGCCATGATCCTGGAGGCGAAACGTGAAGACGAATTTTCTCCGGTCAAGAATCCGGACGGTGTCGATTCCGTTGTTTCCTGCAAGGCTATGATGATCGACAAGGACGCACGACGGCTTGAAAAGGCAGGAGTGAAAATACCGCGGAATGACAAGGGCGCGCCGGACTGCGTAATCGAGCTTTCCCCTCTTGCATACCTTGACGACGAAGATATCTCAGCCGCAGCGGCAGCCAGGCCATTCAAAGTTCCAGAACGCGGGGAGAAAGTTTATTTCGGGGACCTCTGATATGATTAAGATCCTGAAATTTTCCGTAAATGAGATCCTGATTGACAGGGAAGCGGTCTCCGAGGCCGTCAACAAGGCCTGTTCCAGAGGCGTTTCTGCGAAAGTCGCAGGAATATGCCAGATTGGAGACACGTTGATGATTCCCGTGGAGGAGACAAAAGAGGCGACGAAATTGGAATATGTCATTGCACCGTTCCCGGCCGTCAACGAGGATGAGATCGCCGGCGAGATGAAATCACGCTACTACGCAGGATTCTCGACGATAGGAGTCTTCATGATCACCGACAAGAGATGGGCACTGTTTGCGAAGGGGAAGTAAGGATGGTTGGATGAATGGATGTAAAGATAGGCGATAGCTTTGTTTAGGAAATATATTCCGTTGGAGTCCAAACTTTAGTTTGTCTTAATATTCAATGAAAACACGCAGTAATTCGTTCGTAGTAGCGCATGTTTGCGCGTTCTTAAAAGTAGGGACGGGCTTTAGCCTGTCCCTTTCTTAAAGCTAAAGATGGTACATGCTTCCTTCGACAGGCTCAGGACAAGGAAGCACGTACCTACTTGAATAACGGCGTATAAATTCGCCTACTACAAACAAAATACACAAGTAAGCTGCTGTGAGGCAAACTGGATTATTGGTATTTATCCTGTAAATCCTGTTATCCTGTCAAAAAGAAGAATTAGATAATTTAATGAAACGATTCAAGAAGATATATGTCGAGATCACCAACGTCTGCAATCTGAGCTGTTCGATCTGTCCTGGGACAAAACGCAGTCCGTCCCACATGGAACCTGCAAAGTTTGAATCAGTATTGGAAAAGATCAGCCCTTTCAGCGACTACCTCTATCTGCATGTCATGGGCGAACCTCTCCTGCATCCGGAATTTCCTGATATACTTGGGCTCTGCGAACTTCGCAAGTTCAAGGTCAATATCGCGACAAACGGCGTGCTGATAGGAAAACACAAGGATGCGATCCTCGCATCGAAATCTGTCAGGCAGGTGAACTTCTCCATCCATTGCCTCGACATCCAGAAGAACTCAAAGCTGCCCAGGAGCTACCTTTCCGATATCCTGGAATTTATAGATGAAGGCAGGAGGAAAACTAAGATCTATTTCGCCCTGCGGCTGTGGAACATGAAACCCGGGGCGGACGCCAACCCGGAAATACTCAGACAGATAGAAAAATTCTTTTTACGATCTGGGCAAAATGAAGATCCTGATAACTTTGCAATAAAACGGTATTTCAATACAAAGGAGGGCGGACATTCCTGTCCGCCGTGGCGCAGCTTCCCAGCGAAGCCTGGTCCGCCAAAACGCGGGTTGGAAAACCCGCGCTCCCTTGAAGAGAGAGAAGTTCAATGCGATTATAAGACCACGAATAGGAACTTAAAAGAAAAGAAAGGCGTGGAACTGGCACCTAATGTATTCCTGAATTTCGCGCAGGAGTTCAAATGGCCTGACCTTCATAGTAAAACTTTTCCTGAGGGAAAAGTTTTCTGCCGGGGGATGCGTGACCATTGCGCGATACTTGTCGATGGAACGGTCGTGCCATGCTGTCTTGACAAGGACGGCGTAATTCCTCTAGGGAATATTTTCGCTGATGACTTTTCAAAACTGATATCCGGGGTGAGGGCGGAGAAGATCGTCAAGGGATTCTCCGAGGGCCGTGCCGTTGAAGAACTGTGCAAAAGCTGCGAATTCCGCAATAGGTTCAGCAAAGCAAATATTGCAGGAACGCCCAGGCATCATGACGGTGTACTCGCCGTTCTACGAATGCATTAGTTATGGTTTTGAGTATGTTAATATTAAAGTTATGGAGGCCAAGACAAGTGATAGCCCCATTATAAACAAATACATCTCGTATAATTTCGCAAGTCTTGGATCAATCTGCTTTCTAAATTCTTTTCGTTTGGCCGAGTCTTGATAATATTCTTTATAATTGTGTATCCCATAAAATTTACTTCTGAACTCTAATTCCGGTGGATTGGGATCTTTTCCGTCTTTATAAAGCTTCTGCTGCAATTTCGAGTTAATATTTACAAAGCCTATAATTCCAACAAATAGGCCAATTATACTTATGCAAAATATTAATATTCCAATTGTGACCATAAACTATTTTATACGAAATTTCGCTTTTTTGTAAATTAGCACTTTTTTCAGTGCAATACAATACGCGCAAGGTGCTTGGAATCTGCTGAATCAATGCCGTTAACTATATATGAGATTTAAATTGTTCTTGTCTTTACGCATGGAATGCGTTGAATAACATAGGCTATGGTTTCAACCCTGTCTACTATACGCATTTTTGCATATAAAAAGCATCCTGTCGGCTTCTGTCCCAGAGGGACGAAATGGAAATAGGCAGGGGCTTCAGCCCCTGTTGAGTGGATTATATGTATCCAGGCGTGCCATAGGTACGCCGTGAAAACCATAAACTCGGACATTAACATCGCGTACCTATGGCACGCGAACACAACCACGGCAGTAAACAGGGGCTGAAGCCCCTGCCTATTCTCATCCTGTCCCAGCCGGGACAGGCAATTTCTAGGATCCCAAAATTTATTTTACCCTGAAGGGGCAGGGTATACTCCGTCCCTACAGGACGAATCATTTTTTCATATATGTCCTGTGGTTGAAACCACAGGCTGCATTACTCAATCCCTTCAGGATTCGCATATGCATGTAACTAACATAAAAAGTAAAAAGCAGTGGAATATCGGGAAAACTGGTGATTTCCAGCAGGTCTGAATTTTCTACGTATATCGCATCCAAGTTTAGAAAAAACAGGGAATAGAGTGTATATTTAACTGTACGATAGAAATATAGTGGAATTCTTTCCGGAGGCTGAGATGAGGTTGTTTCTCGGATTGGACAGCAGTACACAGGGCCTGAAGGCCCAGGTGATTGATCTTGACAGCGGATCCATAACTGCTTCCGCCGGCGTCAATTTTTCCACTGAACTTTCCAAGTATGGCTGTCAGAACGGCGTCCTGCCCGACAAGGATCCGCTTGTCAAACACTCAAACCCGCTCATGTGGCTAGAGGCGCTGGACCTTGTTTTTTCAAAGCTGAAGGCTGCAAATATCCCACTCGACAAGATCCTTGCAATAAGCGGTTCCGGCCAGCAGCACGGCTCGGTATATCTGAACGATAAATTTGAAGAGGTGATATCTGGGCTTGACGCTTCCAAGCCTCTTGCCGAACAGATCAGGCCCGCCCTGTCAAGGAAAAGCTCCCCGATCTGGATGGACAGTTCAACGAGCGCCGAATGCGAGGAAATTGCAAAGGCCGTCGGGAAGAAGAAGCTTCAGGAGATCACCGGCTCTCCGGCGATCGAACGGTTTACGGGGCCGCAGATAAGGAAATTCTGGAAGACAGAACCTGGGAACTATGAGAAGACGGACCGCATACATCTTGTCAGTTCCTTCATGGCGTCCGTTCTTGCAGGAACGAGTGCTCCCATAGACTACGGAGACGGGGCGGGGATGAATCTTTTGAACTTGAAGACGCTTGTCTGGGATTTCAAGATATGCGAGGCGACGGCGCCGGGGCTTGTGAAAAAGCTTCCCATGGCCGTACCTTCAGCAACTTCGGTCGGAAAGCTCTCGCAGTATTTCAAGAAATATGGATTGAAACCCGGGATACCGGTGATCGCCTGGTCGGGTGATAATCCGTGCAGCCTGATCGGTGTCGGAGCAGGAGAGCCGGGAACTGCAGTGATCAGCCTTGGCACGAGCGACACATTCTTTGCGGCGATGTCATCCTCCCGCACCGATCCGCAGGGATACGGGCATGTGTTTGGAAATCCTACTGGCGGCTTCATGAGCCTCATATGTTTCAAGAACGGTTCTCTGGCTCGTGAGAAGGTGAAGGACGAATGCGGAGCGGACTGGGATGCATTTGAAAAGGCGCTTTCAGAAGGCAAGCCTGGCAATGATGGCAACATGATGCTCCCGTATTTTGTGCCCGAGACGACGCCTCTTGTGCTCAAGGCGGGGGCCCGGTATTCCGGGACTAGGGAGTTCTGCAAGGGCAAGGCGTCGGCTCCGGTGAAAATACGCGCAGTGGTGGAGTCCCAGATGCTGGGCATGAAGCTCCATTCAAAATGGATAGGCGAGGATTTCAAGTGCATAAGGGTGACGGGAGGTGCTTCGAAAAGCCCCGGCATATGCAGGATATTGGCCGATGTGTTCCAGGCGAGGGTTGAAAAGATATCTGTTGCGGATTCCGCAGCTCTCGGAGCCGCTGTACGGGCTGCGCATTTCATGTGCTTCGGCAAGATGGGCGGATATTATGCGAAGTTCGCAGCTGCGGTGGAAACGATAGAGCCGGATCCTGCGACGGCGGAAACATATGCCGGCATGCTTGATAGATTCGCTGAATTCGAGAAGGAAAAAGAATAAACCGGGTCCCTTCAATATGAAAACTGACGGCAAGATAAAGCAGGAAAAGAAAAGAACGCCTCTGGTGAAGAAGCTTGGTCTTCTGCTTGTTTCGCTTCTGCTTGTCCTGCTGGCGCTGCGGATCTGCGTCCCCTTCTATATAGAGAACAATCTCTGTGCGAAAATCGCAGATGCGTTGAAGGTCAATTCCGTCCACTGCGATGTCCGCAGTTTCGGGATCACCCATCTTGACATATCGGACATCCGTGCGGGCGACATCAAAAACCCGTTCGTGAAGATCGATTCCATGAGGATAAATTATTCTTCGGTAGGAATCTTGTTCGGGAAGATAGAGTCGGTTGCGATATCCGGGCTGGATCTGAAAGCGGGGCTGGCGGGCGGGAAATTCTATATCCCCGGCCTTGACCTCGACAGCTTGATAAAGGGGGGCCAGCCGAAGAAGGGCGGTTCGAAGAATCTTCTTCCGGTAACTATAGAATACTGCGTAATCCGCAATTCGGAGCTGGATATTGTCTTTGATGGCAGGATACAGAGGATCCCCTTTGAGATGGCGATGGTGTTCCGCCAGGCCTCGCCGGATGACAGGAAGAAGTCCGACTACGAGATGAGCCTGTCTTTCTATCCCCGCGGCGAGCCTGTCCGCGTGTGGGGAGGTTTTGATCTCAAGGGGGCCAGGGCTTTCTGCGGGATGAAGACGGAAGACATGACCATTGCGAGGTTCCAGGATCTTACGGACAGGATAAAGGGGCTTAAGATTTCCGGAGTCGTCGGCTTTGAATCGGCGTTTGACACTTCCGGAAACATCGGATTCAGTGTTGAGATCTCAGAACTCGACCTCCAGTACAAGGGAGTGAATATAATCAATGCGACCGACAATTCCGGAAAACTCCTGCCCCTTGTGATCCAGATGGGCATAAGGAAGGATGCCCTGCCGTTCACCTTCAATACTTTCAGGATGCAGGCGCCCCTGCCGATCGATTTCAGCATGGATGCGCCCGGAGGGGAGATCAAGATCACAAAAGACGGCATAAGCGTGGCCACTGAGATAAAAGCGTCCATCGACAAGTCCTATTTCAACAGCAGGCACAGGAGTTCCAGCCTGAAGCTCAAGGAGTCTGAATACTGCACTCTTCTTTTTGATGCGGACGTTGACAGGAGCCTGAAGTGGCATTTCAATTTCAGCGCGCTCCATGACATAAGCGAGACGGTGGAGCTGGAGAGCGACACGCAGCAGATTACGTGCAGTCCTATGATACTTTCGGTTTCAGGCGACGGCAACAATCATTCAGGCGTGATCAGCTATGTCATGAGGATTGCCGACATTGAATGGCAGAAGGAAAGCGGCGAGTTTTTGGACCTGCCGGATCTGGAATTTGCAGGAGACCTGAGGTTCGACTCCATGGCGACACCGGTTCTCATCGGGAACACGATAGTATCTGCGGACAGGCTTTCAATAGGCGGCATGAACTGCGGGAAAATAGAGGCGATGATTCCTTTCCGGTGGCCATTGGTCCCAGGGCAGTCAGATTTCGAGGAGAACAGGGGCACTCTCAAGACAGGCACTCTCAAGTCCGGTAACTCAAGCTTCGGATACTTCGATGCCATTCTCAGCCAGTCCGACAGCCTGGCCTGGAGCATAGGCGGATTCCTGAATACAGTCTTTGACAATTTCAGGGTGGATTTTTCAGGAGAGGCGGGTCTCGACGAAGGTGGAGGTGTTTTCTGCAACATTGACTTTGAAATCCCGAACTACGCCTCCAGCTCAAAGATGGATTTTGGAAAGGTCAATCCTGATTTCTCAGGAATCATACTGGAGGGGACTCTTAAGACAAAAGGCAAGATCGCCTGTGAAGGCGGTGTTTTGAAGACCGGTGCAGGCGTGAGCCTGACCGATTCCACTCTTTCATCATCTGAAAGGAATTTCAAGATCGAAGGGCTCGAACTTTTCCTGTCCATGCAGGATCTCGCCCTTTTCAAGTCAATGCCGAAGCAGACCCTCAAGTTTGCCAGGATGACGGCTGGAACCCTTTCGGTTGAATCGGGAGAGATTGAATTCCAGATCGAATCGCCGAAGAAGTATTTCATCGAGAAGAGCGGCTTCTCCTGGTGCGGCGGACATGTGTATTCCCACGCCATGAGGATCGAGCCCGGCGAGGATCTCGAGTTCATCCTGTATTGCGACCGCCTTAATCTTCTCGCCGTGCTCAGCCAGCTGCAGGCCGCCGGCGGTACCGGCGACGGAACAGTGAATGGACGGATACCTGTGAAAATCAAAAACGGGCGCTTGAGATTCACTGACGGCTTCCTGTATTCCTCTCCGGGACAGGGGGGCAACATAAAGCTCGGGAATTCGCAGGTTCTCGATACCGCCTCCGCCATCCAGAAGCAGAATGCACAGATGGCGATCGTTGTTGAATCATTGAAGGATTTCAAATATGACTGGGTGCGGCTCGCTCTGAACAGCGAGAACCGCAAGCTCAACATCGTCCTGGACATAAACGGAAAACCAGCCAAACCTCTCAATTTCTGGATTAATTCTGAAGGGGAGTTCTACCAGACCGACGAGGGAAGCGGGCTCACTGCCAAATTCGAATCTATCCTGTTTACAATTAATTTCTCGCTTCCAATTAACAGGATGTTGCGTTATGGTAAGGATTTTAATGAGATGATAAAGGGAGAACAAAAATGAAACCGGGAGGAATTATGGCAAGAGCCGTTCTAGCTGTCATGTGCCTGTCCATATGCATATTGGCAGGCTGCCTTTGGACCAAGCATGAAATCGAAGTCAAGCCGATGCATGTAATAGTCGATGTGAACGTGAAGATACAGCAGGAGCTCCAGGAAAAGTTCAAGAAGACGGATGAGGTTTCCAAGGAGATCAGCGACAAGGAGGCCGAGGAGGCCCTGAGCAAGTATCTTGAATCGCAGAAATAAGAACCAAAAATCATATGGAGGATTTGATATGAGGACTTTGATTGGAAAGCTGGTGTTCATTCTCATGCTCGCGGGTTTTGCATTCTACGCCGCCGACGGATTCGGAATGGATTCCAAGCAGAGGCTTGCAATAATAAAGGGATTGAAGATCAAGGGCATTGTCGGCGAAAACAACAAGGGGCTTCTTGAGTTCAGGACTGCTGACAAGTCGGCGGCGGCCGTCGTCGATGAGGAAAATGCCGAACGGACCAAGGCCTACAGTGAAATAGCCAAGAAGACAAAAGTTGAAGTTGCAGATGTCGGAGCCCAGCGCGCCGCACAGATCGCCAAGGAGGAGTCGGCCGGTGTCTGGCTCCAGGACGCCGAAGGCAAGTGGAAGAAGAAATAATTTAACCAGCCTTGGGATATGCAGTATGTCCGATCGCGGGGGGCTTCTTGTGTTTGCAGAATACCCCCGTTCCATTTGCAGTTCCGACAACAGGGGATTATAGATGATTTTGCAGGGTGCCAGGGATACCAGGTCTGGAATAACGACCAGGGAAGGAATTGTCCTTGCAATCCTGCTCGGGATAATTTTCCTGCTGCCTCTTGCCTTTTCCCATTTGTCAGTGAAGATGTGGAAGGAGCTGATCTGGCATAATCCTGTTGATATTTCGATGATTGAATGGACTGGCGCCTTCCTGAACATCTTCCTCTTCCTCCTTCTCATCGAGCATTACAGGCAGTCGGAAAAGAAAAGCCTGATCTTCATAAGCTCCGGATTCCTTGTGATGGGTATTCTCGGCTTCGTCTATGCCCTGAGCAAGCCGGGGACGGAGACGGCCGCATGGATTAAATGCATGTCGCTGCTTCTCGGAGGATTTTATTTCCTCCTGGGCATAACGGCCAGGAAACAGACAGGGAAGGATCTGCCGAGGGCATTCCTGTGGATAATTCTTCCATCCATCCTTGTGGCGGTCACATGTGCCTGGATACCACACGGACTCAAGCCTGTTCTGCCCAAAATCCTTTCTTCTGCAGGGGTGTCGACGGTCTTCGGAGAACTTTTATTCTGGATACCCGGAGCCTTTTTCTTTGTGGCCGCCCTGCCGTGGCTGCACGATTACATGAAGAAAAGAAGGAAGGAGGATCTGATTTTCGCAGTCCTTATCCTGATATACGCGCAGGTCTCCCTTACGGTGAGATATTCAAATCCGTGGGGCGTCCTATGGTGGGGCTGGCATATAGGCCTTCTTGTCGCAGGGATAATCGCGGCCCTGTATCTTCTCGTCCTCTGTCTGCGCTATTCCCTCATCTGGAGGCTCCTCCTTTCGATGGGATTCTGCTTCGGACTTACAGTGCTGATATCCTCATCGGTGATGCAGAGCTATTTCGAGAAAAGGACGAATGACGAACTCAAGAGGAGGTTTGCAGTCCAGCAGAAGAACATCCTCCTGGAATCCAGGGACGCGATAACATTCAGTAACCAGAACCTCAAGCATCTTGTCAGGGATTTCTTCCTGTCCGGAGAATACCTGGACAATCCCGGGAAGGTCGCCGGGGAGCTCTGTTCAAAAAACAGGGCCGAATGGCCGAAGTATCTGCTTGAGGTGGGGTTCTACTCGGACGACGATGCCTTCGCCAGTTCGGATCTGGAGGACGAAGGGGCGGAGTTCCGCGAAAAAGCTCTCGAGGGGCTGAAAAATGCGGCATTCAAGAACATCAGCGGGAAGACCGTCTTCAGCGAATTCTATTTCGACAGCACTAAGAACAGGTGGGTATCGGCGGCCACGCTTTCATTCAGGCTTTCCAGCGGCGCCAGATGCTTCTTCTACAATGTGCTGGACGTGACCAGGCTTAAGAACAGGAACATAATTAGCTCTTCCGACAAGAGGATCAAGAATTCCATCGGAAGGATGATCATCTGCAGCAGGAGCGGAAGATTCCTTGAATGCAGCCTTCCTAAATCCTATACCGAGGGCTTTGACACCAGGATACCTGAGACAGAACTTCCGCTTGCGAAGAAGATAGCCATACAGTTTTCCGATATTCCGGGGGCTAAGGCGAAGATTGTCCAGCTCTCGTATTTCGGTCGCGATTATCTTGTCTTTGCGAATTATTTTGCACCGGCTGAATGGACGGTGCTAGATCTGCTCGATGAGGAAGGTATCCCGATCGTCAGCTACAACCGGTCGAAGTATGTTTTCGAAGCCACTGGAATGATCGTCCTGCTGCTTGGATTCATAATGCTTCTGTTCCTCCTGAACTACCAGATCGCCAGACCCCTGAACCAGATTGTGAAGGCCACTGAAAAGCTTGAGGAGGGGGATTTCTCCGTGCGAATCAATTCCAGGGATACGAATGAGTTCGGCATCGTCTCAAAATCGTTCGACACCATGGTGACGCAGCTCCAGAAAATATATTACAAGCTCCATAATACCATTGCGGAAAGGACAAAGGCCCTTGAAGATGCCAGGACTGCGAACCACGCCAGGACCTCCTTCTTCACAAATGTAAGCCATGAACTGCGTACGCCGCTGCACGGCATACTCAGCTTCTCGAGGCTGGGGATGGACAAGGAGAGGCTCAATGATGAGAAGAAGATGCTCGAGTTCTTCAAAAGCATCAACGACAGCGCCCAGCGCCTGCTCAAGATGATTAACGAGCTCCTTGATTTTGCCAAGATCGAATCCGGCCACATGGAATTCGAATTCACGGATACGAGCCTTTTCATGATTTCGCTCCAGACATATGAGGAGCTCAAGGCGAACTTCGAGGAGAAAAATGTGAAGTTCATATGCGTCAAGCCCGAGTTCGACACCAACGCATGCATAGACAGGGAGAAAATTGCGATGGTGATGAGGAACCTGATCGGGAATGCATTGAAGTTCTCTGAAAGCGGAACTGAGCTCAAGGTCTCCTTTGTCAGAGGCCTGGACATGCTGTCAGTGACCGTCACCGACAAGGGCGCCGGCATACCCGAGGAGGATATCGATATCATATTCGACAGGTTCTTCCAGTCGGACATAGCGAAAGTGAAAGGCGGAACCGGGCTTGGACTTTCCATCTGCAGGGAGATTGTCAAGCGCCATAATGGCACGATTTATGCTCGTAACAACTCCGGAGGAGGGGCTTCGTTCACGTTTTCGGTACCGCTCACGAGAGCCGCCGGCAAGGTCAACCCGGACAAGAAGATGTCATGAAAACTAAGAAAAACAGGATACTGATTGTCGACGATGATCAGATGAACATACTGATTCTCGAGGAGATCCTCGGGAAGCAGTTCGAGATCAAGTCCGTCTGCGGAGGCCAGGCGGCCCTTGATTCCGCAGTGGTCTTCCGTCCCGACATCATCCTGCTCGACATCATGATGCCGGGCAAGGACGGATATGAGATCTGCGGGAAGTTCAAGCAGATGCGGGAGCTCGCCTTCACCAAGATCATACTCCTGTCCGCCAAATCCATGCTCAATGACAGGCTCAAGGGGTATCAGGCCGGAGCCGATGATTTCATAACGAAACCCTTTGATTCCGAGGAGCTGCTCGCAAAGGTCCGGGTTTTCATACGCCTCAAATCCGTGCAGGAGATCGACAGGATGAAGGACGATCTCATTGATCTGTTCTCCCATGAGACGAGGACGCCTCTAAATGCAATCGTAGGATTCGGAAAGATCCTGGGCGCCTGCGACAAGCTCGGAGAGCACGAAAAGGAATGTGTAAGGCATATTGTCAGTTCCGGTGCGAGCCTGCTGGAACTGGTTAACAAGACAATCCTGCTTTCCAACCTCAGGAATGGATCGAGGATCGTCATAGAGAAGAAGACTTCGTTTTCAGATATAATAGAAATGGCGGTTTCTGCGAATGAGGAGAAGACCAGGGCGAAGAATATTATCCTCCTGAAGGACTGCAAGGGCGACAGGGCGTTCAGGGGCGACGAAGAGCTGCTGGTCGCCGCCCTTTCCTACGTGCTGGAGAACGCCGTCAAGTATTCACCTTATATCGGAACAGTCGAATTGAATGTCAGACAGACCGAAAAGGGGCTGGAGTGCGAGGTGAAGGACAACGGCAAGGGGCTTGGTGACATCAAGATGCTGGAGATGGTGTTCAGCGAATTTTACGTCGAGGATGTCGAACACCACGGGCGCGGCCACGGGCTGAGCCTTGTGATAGTGAAGCATATCATGCTCCTGCACGGCGGAACGGTTTCCGCCGCGAACAACAAGAATGAGCCCGGATGCACCTTCACCCTTGAAATACCATCCGGACTTTTCGTCTGAACTGCGCGTTTTATCCGCTCCCTATATTGCATTTTATGAAACATGATATAAATTCTGAGCCTGCTTGAAAAATGGGCATATAGCTCAGTTGGTTAGAGCGCCACGTTGACATCGTGGAGGTCGTTGGTTCGAGTCCAATTGTGCCCACCATCCTTCGCCCGACTGCCCTGCAGTCGCGCTACGGATGGCACAGCCATTTTCCGCCTGCGGCGAAAAATGCCGCGGCGAAGCTTCCCTGCGGAGCCGGGCCTGCCATCCATAACAATTTCAGCCCTTGGACAAGCGGTTTCCCAACCGGAGCTCCTCCTGCTTAAATGCATTTTTTGCCATCCATTTATGCGTTCAAGGGCTTTTTCCGGTCTCTTTTTAGTTTATCTCTTTATCTTCAATTACTTGACCCTTCCCAGATTATGCCCAGATTACCTAAATACCTGCTAGCAGTGCCCCAACAAGATGATATCTCTTGGCTTGACAAGCACTTCCCTTGAAAACCAGTCTAGGTTGTATATAGTAACATGTTTACCATGGTGGTATCCTGAAGGGAGATTGATGAAGTCCGAAGAGTCAGCACGCCAGAACATTGATCAGATGCTGGAAAAGTCCGGCTGGCAGGTGCAAGACTTCAAGAAGCTCAACCTCGGCGCCTCAACAGGCGTAGCCGTCCGCGAATTTCCCCTCAAAAGTGGCTTTGCCGACTATCTCCTCTTTGTCAACCGCCAGGCCGTAGGCGTCATTGAAGCAAAGAAGGAAGGCATGACTCTGGCCGGTGTCTCCGAACAGACCGCCTCATATTGCGAATCCCTCCCGTCAGAAATACCCCATGTGAATGAGCCTATCCCTTTTGCCTATGAATCTACCGGCAAGGAGACGTATTTCAGGGATATCCGCGATCCCCAGTCCCGTTCCCGGAGAGTCTTCTGGTTCCATCAGCCGAAACAGCTTCAGGACTGGCTGAGCCAGCCCGACACCCTTCGCGCCCGTCTTTCAAAGCTCCCGCCTCTTGTCTCGGAAGGTTTCAGGGACTGCCAGATTGAGGCAATCGCCAAACTAGAGGAATCTTTCGCCCAGGACCGCCCAAGAGCCCTCATCCAGATGGCTACAGGCTCCGGCAAGACCTTTACAGCCGTCTCCTTCATCTACCGCCTTATCAAGCACGCCAACGCCAAAAGGATTCTCTTCCTTGTCGACCGTAGCAATCTGGGCATCCAGACATCAAAGGAGTTCCAGCAGTACATCACCCCCGACGACGGCAGGAAGTTCACAGAGCTGTACAATGTCCAGCACCTGACTTCAAACACACTCGATCCTGTCTGCCGTGTTACCGTATGCACCATCCAGCGCCTTTATTCGATGCTGCGCGGCGAGGAACTGCCGGAGGATCTGGAGGAACTGTCGGGATTCGAGGTTTCCGCCTCTGATGACCGCCCGAAGGATGTCGAATACAATCCTTCCTTCCCCATCGAGTCATTTGACTTCATCGTCACCGACGAATGCCACCGCTCCATATACAATCTCTGGAGGCAGGTGCTAGAATACTTCGACGCCCATATAATCGGCCTCACCGCCACCCCATCGAAGCAGACCATCGGCTTCTTCCATAACAACCTGGTCATGGAATACAGCCACGAACGCGCGGTCGCCGACGGCGTGAATGTCGGCTATGAAGTCTACCGCATCAAGACCGAGATCTCCCAGAAGGGCAGCAAGGTCGAAGCCGGTCATTATGTGGACAAGCGTGACAAGCTTGACCGCTCAACCCGGTGGGAACAGCTCGACGACGACCTCGAGTATTCCTCGGAGCAGCTTGACAGGGATGTCGTCTCCATCGACCAGATTAGGACAATCATACGCACCTTGCGGGACAAACTGTTCACCGATATATTCCCCGGCAGAACGGAAATTCCCAAGATGCTCGTATTCGCGAAGGATGACAGCCACGCCGAGGACATCACCCACATAATCCGCGAGGAGTTTGGCAAAGGCAATGATTTCTGCAAGAAGATAACCTATCGCACATACGATCCCGACAACAAACGCTACGAGAAGCCCGAACATCTCCTCCAGAGCTTCCGTAACTCATACAATCCCCGCATAGCAGTGACTGTCGACATGATTTCTACAGGAACAGACGTAAAGCCCTTGGAATGCCTGCTCTTCATGCGGGATGTGCGTTCAACTGTCTATTTCGACCAGATGAAAGGACGCGGTACCCGGACAATCGATCCCACCGACCTTAACAGTGTCACTCCTGATGCGATGAACAAGACTCATTTCGTGATAGTTGACGCTGTTGGCGTCTGCGAATCTCGCAAAAGCGGTGACACTTGCTCCCTCGAACGCAAGAAGTCGATTTCGTTCGACAAACTTCTTCAGGGTGTTGCACTGGGCAAGCGTGACGAGGACACCTTGACCACCCTCGCTGGCAGGCTTGCACGCCTTGACCGGGAGATAATGCCTAAAGATCGAGAGAAGATTATAGAAGTGTCAAAGGGCAAAAACCTGAGGATGATGTCCAACGCTCTTCTTGATGCCGTGGATCCCGACAAGAAGATTGAAAAGGCAAAAGAGCTATTCAAAACCAAAGTTCCCGACGAGAAACAAATTGCGGAATCCGCAAAACATCTCGTTGACACCGCCTGCACACCTTTTGACGCTCCCGAACTCCGGAATATCCTGATTGAGATCAAGCGGACAACCGAACAGGTGATCGACAATGTCAGTATTGACAAGGTCCTTGTTGCGGAATTCGACGAGAAGGCAAAGGAGAAGTCCCAGGCATTGATCAGCTCGTTCAGGAGATTCATCGAGGACAACAAGGACGAACTGACAGCCATCAAGATCATCTATTCCATGCCCTACGGACAGCGCCATCTGTCATATCAGCAGATAAAGGAGCTTGCCGATGCCATTGAGAAACCACCATACAAATTTTCCACCGACCAACTCTGGCTGGCGTTCAAGAATCTGGAAAACTCAAGGGTAAGAAACATGGGACCGCAGAAACTCCTAACCAACATCATTTCCCTGATTCGTTTTGCGCTTGGCAAGGAGGCTGTGCTTGAACCGTTCATTGACACTGTCGAACACCGTTTCGAGAAATGGCTTGAACATCAGCAGGTATCCGGACGCAGTTTCAGCACCGAACAGATTGAATGGCTGAACCTGATAAAGAAGCACATTGCTGCGAATCTCGCAGTCGAGATGGAAGACTTTGAATACGCGCCGTTCTCCCAGAAAGGCGGCCCGTTGAAGGCAAGCCAGGTATTCGGTCAGGATTTGCAGAATATATTGAAGGAACTAAGCGAGGTGCTGGCAGCTTAGGAATTAAGAATATCTCGTGCAATACATATGGAGTGCTGAAGCTTGCTTCAGCCTTAATTAGCGGAGCTTGCTCCGCGTTATTTGCAGACAATGAATCTTGTCCGTCGAAGCCTTTGCGAAATCGGAAGCGTGGAATTCGTTGGAGTTCAAACTTTAGTTTGTCCTGGTCTTTTGGAATCGGAAACGCAGAGGCGCAAATTTTAGAATTGAGTCCGAATATTGCCAGATGGGCGATATTACAGAGTTGCAATGTTACCCATACAGTAATAATTGAGGGTAATCCAGGTAAGATATTGAGTTGATTGTGCAATATTGACTTGATTTTACAATATTGACTTGACTTTGCAATTAATAAATGATATAATAGGGTCATGAAGCTAAGAAAAACAGAACATAAAAAGGGTTCAGGCCGCTATCAACCTGATTGGGAAGGTGATGGGGTTTGGGTTGAGGTGAAAAACCACCTTACAGCCTTTCGTATTGTAAGAGATGCGCTTTTCCAACTTGCCTGTGCCGTTCACGAACAGGCTTGCCAACGGGCAATTTTGCTTCTTATAGAACCCAACATGTCCGACAAGGGCCTAGGTGACGAATGGCATAAGGTGGAAACGACTTTCCGTCCGGATATACTTGGACGTTTATGTATCGTTATTTTTCGGGATGGGCGTCTTATCGGCATCCCAGACAAGCAGGAACCCGATTTGCATGAAGAGTTGCTGAAAGTATCTGAAGAAGAGTTGGCGATAAAGAAGAATCCTTTCCCGAAACAGGACTACCAGTCTGAAATCCTCAAAATCCTCATATGCCAGTGGCTGAATCGGAAAGGTCCGTTGACATTGGATTGGCTTGGCAATGCCGCAGGCTGTAATTATCGTACGGTGGTGAACGCACTTGAATCCCTTGGAAATGCGCTTGCCAGGCGTTCCGACAGGAGCGTCGAACTCAAGTACTTCCCCAAAGATGCATGGGAATGGCTCCTTGTGAACTCGGGCAGATCGCGGTTGACAAAAAAATATTCCGATCGTTCCGGACAACCGCGCTCGATTGATTCATTACTTGGCAGGTTAGCAAAAATGCAACTTCCCTATGTGGCTGTTGCCGGTGTTCTGGGCGCAAGGCATTATTATCCTGACATTGACCTTATCGGCGCTCCACGCCTTGACCTCACAGTGCACTGTCCGGAAAAATATCCTGATATTGATTTCATCGGAAGACTTGATCCTGCTCTGGAACAGGAGGATGATCCCGGCAAGCCTGCGTCCGTTGTCCTGCATTTCATCCGCAGGGAAACGCCATTCTTTGAAACGAATTCTGCTGGTGTTCCCTGGGCCGATCCAGTTGAATGCCTGCTGGATCTTCATGAGATGCGCTTGGAATCTCAGGCACTGGGGTTTCTTAATGCTTTACAATCCAGAGGAACATCCCAATGATTGAAATCAACGATGTCATGAAGACTGTTTTCCCAGGAGAGGTTCTCTCGGAGATTTCCGGAGCTATCCCGGAAGAGTGCAGGAAAAACATGATAATCATCGGAAGTCTCGCCGTAGGATATCATTTTTTAGCTGGAAAAGAAGGCATGGCCGTCCGCACGAAAGATGCCGACTGTCTTCTATCGCCGCGCATTAGAGCCGTTCCTGCAGGGGAAGCAATTGCTGAGAAACTATTTACTTCCGGCTGGACTATCAAGAAAGATGGAGAATGGAATAAGCCTGGTGATGAAAATACCCTTCCCAGCCAGCTTCCAGCAATCCGTTTGAATCCTCCTGGGAACACTGATTGGTTTATTGAACTTCTAACCGTTCCGGAATCTTCGGAGGTGCGTGAGAAAAAATGGCTTCCATTTAAGACAAGCCAAGGGTACTTTGGCCTTCCGAGCTTCGGATTCTTGTCCTTGACTAATTTTGAGCCAATGGAAACTGAAATGGGAATCCATGTCGCTAGACCAGAAATGATGGCGCTTGCAAACATGCTTGAGCACCCTCGGATAAAGCCTGATTTAATGTCAGGTTATATCGAAGGCCGTCGGATTAAACGCAGTAACAAGGATCTGGGACGGGTTCTGGCAATAGCTTTTCTTAGCACTGGAGAAGATGTGGACAGTTTGGAAAAATGGCCTGACCTTTTCAGGAAGGCCATGGAATCTTGTTTTCCTGCTGAATGGCAATCTCTCGTAAAAAACACTGGTTCAGGATTACGTGAGCTGCTCACTAGCGACTTGGACATGGATGAAGCTCACCATACATGCAGATATGGTCTGCTTGCTTCACAACCTCCGACTTTGGAGCAATTGAAAATAGCCGGCAAACGTCTGTTACAGGATGCCGTTGAACCCCTGGAGAAAATGGGAAGCAATGAAACCTAAAAAGAAATACTCTTACAATCCCGACTATGCAGTCCCTCCGGGAGATACAATACGCGAAGTCATGGAAACATTCGGGATAGCTCAAAGTGAATTCGCAATCCGTCTTGGAATTTCCGTTCAAACCCTGAAACGTATCTTCAAAGGGGAACAGCCTATAACATCCGAGACGTCCAATCGCCTTGAAATGGTTACCGGTACTCCTGCAAGCTTCTGGAACAAGCTGGAGTCCAATTACCGGGAACAACTTGCGAAATCCGCAGAGGGGAAAGCCTCTCGCAAAGTCGAAGCTCCCAGCCCTTTGGCGTCGGGAGCACAGAGTCGCAAGGGAAATATTAAATAAGCATATGATAAAAGAACTAGAACAACCTATTTATTTTGGAAAGACAAGCTTTCCTGCAGAAGTAATTAATGCTCTTGAGGATGGAGATATCGTGTTTTTCTGTGGTGCGGGAATATCCATTGGAGAAGGATTGCCGAGCTTTAAAGGCTTGGTTAAGAATGTTTTCATAGAGTGTCATGAAAGCATGAATAAAGAAGAGGAAACATCATTTAAAGATAACTTGTATGATAGAACACTCGGATTGTTAGAGAATAGGATGAATGAAGGTTCCTCTGAAATAAATTATGCAGTTAGAAATGCAGTCATTAATATCATTGGGAAAGAACACAAAGGAGATTTGGCTGTTCATGAAGCCATTTTGAAACTCGCCAAAGACACAAATGATAACTTTCGTATAGTAACAACCAATTTTGATAATTATTTTGAAAAAATACCAAATGCTAAAATAAATCAAGTGCATGAGGCGCCTTTTCTTCCGGTTCCAAAACCACATAAGTGGAAATGGCCTGTTTATCTTCATGGTAGGATTAACAAGGAAAATGATCCGCATGGGGCAAATCTCATCTTTACAAGTGCTGATTTTGGGAATGCATATTTGGTTGAAAGATGGGCCAGCAGATTTGTCTCCGAGCTCTTTAAAGAATTTAAAGTAATATTATTCGTAGGTTATGGTGTTGACGACCCAATTATGAGATATCTGGTTGACGCCATAGCTGCTGAAAGACGTGTCTATCTCCATGATGGAAAATATTCAAAGATAGCCCAAGCTTTTGCTTTTGATGGATTCACTGATGAATCATCTAAGAATGAGCGCATGGATCAATGGAGGGCTAAGGGGATAGATGCAATTTTATATGAAAAGGAAAATGATACTGACTATTCTCAATTTCAAGCAGTATTATCCGAACTGGCAGATTGGCATACGAGGCAGCATAAAGACAAGAAAATTCTCCTTGAAGAATATGCATCAAAAAGACCAGTATCTAAATTATCCGAAGAGGTTATAAATAGCCAAGTAATTAGATTAATATCCAAAGATATCACATTGGCTAAGTATTTTTCTGAAATTGACCCATTGCCTTCGTCTGAATGGTATGATGTATTCTATAAAGCAAATTTATTTAAATCAAATAAATTTGCCTCCCAGCCATCTGAACTTGAACATGCTTTGTATTATTGGTTAACTCTTCAAGCAAAAGACGAAAGAGGCAGCTTGAAGTTAATAGAAATCATTAATTCCGGTGAAATCTCAAATGAGTCATTCAAAATCAAGATTAAATATTTTCTTACAAATAATAAACCCGTTGACAATAAAATTAAAAAAATACTTATTGCTTTCGCGTATTGGAGCTATCAGAATCAGGAGTCTGACGAGCAATTATGGCTTACTAATAGATTGGGGATGCTTCAAGAAGCAAATTTTATTAAACCAATTCTTCTTGAACTTATAACACCGTTTATTGTTTTAAAGACACCATATAACTATTATAAAAGCAACTCCAATATGCTACTAAGCGATATGACTGTTCAGGATTTGATATCATTTGATTTGGCAATTCAGTTAGAAAAATATCAACTTGATGAGTTAATGACTTCATCTTTAGATTTAATGCGCAACATATTGCCAGCAATGACCCATGAGATAACAGAGACTTTAAGGAAATGCTTGTCGATATGCAATTACCTCGAATCATATGATCCGACGTTGCATAGGCATGCAATTTCAGCTCATGAACAAGATGAACACAATCCAAATTGGATGTTGATAATTACTTTATTACGAGAGGCGTATAATTTATCAGATAAAAAAGATCAAGAGTTAATACTAGGATATTGGAAAAATATTGATGAGATTATATTCAAGAGATTTGTTTTATATGCCTATTCGACAACAATCCACTTTTCAGTTGATGAAAAAATTGATTATCTGCTTTCGTTAAATGATCAAGATTATTGGAAAGGATCACTAAAATACGAAAAATGCAGATTGTTGGAATCACTTTCTGGAATCTTATCATCATCTAAAACAGATATGCTTTTTGCGAAGATCTTAAGTGGTCCACCTATTATTGAATATTCATTTTGGGATAAAAGAGAAACTACAGCTAAGGAAAAAGAAGATTTTAAGAATAGGGGAATATTTGAGGATTTAGAATTATTGATTCGTTATAAGTATAAACTAAACAGCGAAGCAGGCAATCTTCTTAAGGAAATTAAGGAGAAGTATCCGAAATGGGAAATATATGATGATTATAAGGCGGAAATGTCATCTTGGTGTGAAACTGGACGAGGAAACCGTTCAGACCATTCGGCCGATCAACTATTAAATATGCCTGATAATAAATTAATTGAAGTACTTTTAGGAAAAGATATTAATAAAGAAGAAGACAATTTTAATATCAGCATGCCTGGGCGTTTGGCGGAATGGCAAAGTGCTGTCAAAAAACAGCCGGAACGGGCTTTGCGGTTATATAGATACATGCTTGAGGAAGGTGTACTTGATGATAGAATAATTGAAAATACACTTTATGGGTTAAATACAGATAATTTATTTAACGCAAGTCTTTCTTCAGAGTTTATTTATCTTATAAGCATTACGCCTGAATCTAATATTAAGACTAATATAAAAACAATATCTTTTGTCTTAAATAAGGCATACCAAAATATAGAAAAAGAAAGCAGTTTTTGGGAGATATGGGATAAGTTACAAATAATATCTTTAGAAATACCTGAAAATGATGCACTGCCAGCAGGTGACTTGTTTTCTAACGCTATAAATCATCCTGCAGGTATATTGGCTGAAACTATTTTATTATCGCTATCAAAAAATAAATACAAAGCGGGGGCCGGATTAGAAGAAAACACAAAGAAAAGAATATCAATAATACTTGATACACAAACAGCATCTTCAAAATATGCAAAAATTGTCATATATAGAGGAACATATTGGTTTCAAGTAATTGATCCGCCATGGGCCGACATGAAAATATTACCCAACTTCAAGATAAATAATTCAGATGCATTTTATTCATGGAGTGGTTTTCTTCATTCCTCTAATATTAATCCTGAATTATTCGATAATATTTATGACGATTTATGTGAGCTTCTAAATAAATCCGGCAATCTTGGTTTATCATCTGAGAAAGTTGGTCTTTTATACCAGATATTTGGACTTGGACTCCTTTACTATCAAGAATCCATGAATGCTGAACAAAACAAGAAAGTGTTTTCTGGAATTAACAATGAAGGCTTAATATCATTGCTAATAGTATTTGAACAGGAAGTAAATAATACAGACGGGCTATGGGGCAAAGCCATAAAAGATATCTTTCATAAATATTGGCCTAGAAGCAATTTATTCAAAACGCCGGAAGTTTCTAAAAGAGTCGCGTCTTTGATCCTTTTATTGGATGATGATGCGGCAAATGCATATTCAGAATTAAAAGACTATTTAATATCTCTTGAAGGTTTGAAGCACTCTGCGTTTAGCTTGATACATAAAATCGAAAAATCAACTTTGTTGGAAAAAGATCCTAATTTAGTCCTGAACATTTTGAGAAAAGTATTATATGCTAATTGTCAATCATATGATATTCATAGCCTGCCCAAGATTATAGAACTGGCAAGGAATCATGGAGCAGATGTTAAAGGAGAGTCCTATATATGGCTGCTTAACTTGGTAAGCACAAAAGCGATATAACTCAATTAATTGAAATGAATAAGCGGGATTTGCAGAAAATATTGAAGGGAATTAATGATTAACGATAAAAATCAAATTGCCTTAAACTGGCAGAACCCTTTTCTCGGTGATGTTGTAAGTTCAATAAAGGGGAAAAAACCTAAATCTTTAGGTAAAAAATCCCAGTCATTATCAATCCCATATATTAATATAAAAGCTTTTGAGACTGGCGTTGTTGATGAATATACAGATGGTGATAAATGTCAGATTTGCGGAAAAGATGATGTGTTAATGGTTTGGGATGGAGCCAGATCGGGATTAGTTGGCAGAGGTATATCTGGGGCGATTGGTTCAACTCTGGTCAAACTTGAAACTAAAGGATTGGATTCGTCTTTCCTTTTTTATTACTTACAGGGAAAATATAAATACATCAATAAAAATCCCAGAGGAGTTGGGATACCTCACGTTGATCCCAATATTTTATGGAAACTACAAATACCTGTTCCAACTCTAGCCGAACAGAAGCGGATAGTGGCGAAGATTGAGGAATTGTTCACGCGCCTGGATGCCGGAGTTGAAAACCTCAAGAAAACCAAGAAGTTGCTCAAAAACTACCGGCAGGCCGTCCTCCGTGACGCCTTCACTGGGAAGCTGACAAGGAAGGTTAACCACAAAGACACCAAGGCGCCAAGGGAATTACCGGATGGTTGGGAATGGAAACCACTTGAGTCAATATCAGATGCTCTTGGCGGATTTGCCTTCAAAAGCAGTGATTATTCAAATAATGGTTATCAAATTGTGAAGATGGGAAATGTCCGGATGGGGAAATTATTACTTGGCAATAATCCATCATACATAGAAGATGTTCCGGAAGACATCATTCATAAATACTTGTTGAAAAAAGATGATATTGTCATAACTCTCACAGGAACTAAAAATAAGCAAGATTATGGCTTTGTTTCCATGATTGCCGATGAAAATAAGTTACTGCTAAATCAGCGTGTGGCAAGATTACGTTGCTATTCATCGGTAAGCTCGAAATACGTTATGCTTGCAATGCATACAAAAGAATTCAGAAATCAGTTTTTTGCAAGTGAAACAGGAAATGTCGGACAAGGTAATGTTGGGATGAAATCAGTTAGGGAAGTTAAAATACCTCTTCCTGAATTAGAGGAACAAAAGCAAATCGTCTTAGAAGTTGAGCGCCATTTTACAATTGCCGATGTCGTTGAGAAGGAGATTGATGAAGCCATGAAGAAATCCGACAATCTCCGCCAGAGCATCCTGAAATCAGCATTCGAGGGGAAGTTGGTAGACACAGAAGGCACCCATTCGACAAGCTCAGGGCAGGCGAAACACGCGAAAAGCATAGAATATCCCGATGCCAAGCCTGAAAGGAAACTGATGAAGGCCGCTGAAGAAAATATGGGATATGGAATCCCTGGGAGCCCCGAGCCCCAGCTCGGGACTGAAGAGATCCAAGCTGGGGCTTGGCGTTCCCGGGGTAAGATCCAAGCTGGGGCTTCCCAGGAAAGAGAATGGTACTCAAGAGGCTATTTGCCGCATCGCGACAGGATATCATTGCTGCAGTCAATCACATTCAGGCTGGCAGACAGCCTTCCGCAAAGTAAATTGGAGCAGTTGGAAGAGGAATTGAAAGACTGGCAGGAGAACCGAGCTGGGGCTCGGCGTTCCCAGGAGGAGATGGAAATCAGCCGAGCTGGGGCTCGGCGTTCCCAGGAGGAGATGGAAATCAGCCGAGCTGGGGCTCGGCGTTCCCTGGAGGAGATGGAAATCAGCCGAGCTGGGGCTCGGCGTTCCCAGGAGGAGAAGGAATTTGACGTGGAACGGCGTGAAAAAATTGAACACTGGCTCGATTCCGGGCTGGGGTGTTGTGCACTGAAGCATCCTGAAATGGCCGACATAGTGCAGGAGACATTGTTGACGTTTGATGGAGAAAAATACAGGCTTATCTCATGGGCGGTCATGCCGAATCACGTCCATGTATTGATAGAGCCGCATATTTCCTTGAGCAGGATTGTGCAATCCTGGAAATCATTTACAGGAAGATGGGCGCTGGCACATAGTGCCAAGCTGGGGCTTGGCGTTCCCGGGAACGCATTGTGGATGCGTGAATACTGGGACAGGTATATTCGCGACGGAAAACATTTGGCGAGTGTGATAGAATATATCCATATGAATCCAGTCAAAGCCGGATTATGCGAAAACGCAAAGGACTGGAAATGGAGCAGCGCAGGAATACACCCCAAGGGAACGCCAAGCCCAAGCTTGGCATAATTTTAGCCGAGCTGGGGCTCGGCGTTCCCAGGAGGAGATGGAAATCAGCCGAGCTGGGGCTCGGCGTTCCCTGGAGGAGATGGAAATCAGCCGAGCTGGGGCTCGGCGTTCCCAGGAGGAGAAGGAATTTGACGTGGAACGGCGTGAAAAAATTGAACACTGGCTCGATTCCGGGCTGGGGTGTTGTGCACTGAAGCATCCTGAAATGGCCGACATAGTGCAGGAGACATTGTTGACGTTTGATGGAGAAAAATACAGGCTTATCTCATGGGCGGTCATGCCGAATCACGTCCATGTATTGATAGAGCCGCATATTTCCTTGAGCAGGATTGTGCAATCCTGGAAATCATTTACAGGAAGATGGGCGCTGGCACATAGTGCCAAGCTGGGGCTTGGCGTTCCCGGGAACGCATTGTGGATGCGTGAATACTGGGACAGGTATATTCGCGACGGAAAACATTTGGCGAGTGTGATAGAATATATCCATATGAATCCAGTCAAAGCCGGATTATGCGAAAACGCAAAGGACTGGAAATGGAGCAGCGCAGGAATACACCCCAAGGGAACGCCAAGCCCAAGCTTGGCATAATTTTAGCCGAGCTGGGGCTCGGCGCTCCCGGGGAATAAAAAAATGAATGTAAAGCAAGACAACAAAAGAAGTTTGGACAAATCTTAAAAACCTGGGAATCTGGTGGAAGCATATGAAAACAGAAAAACCCGACAATCCGAACAGCATTGATGCGATTCTTGATTCTCTCGACAGGAAGGAGCTTGTCAGGATTATCAAAGAACAGGCTGATATGGATGAGAACGTAGAATCAAAAATAATAGCCAAGTATTCCATATGCGATCTGACGAAGGGCGAATACAAGAAGATTATCTCTTCCGCCCTCAACAGATGCATGAACAGGGGTTTTATTCCATACAATGCTTCATCTTCTGCATGTTCCGGAGCGGAATCTGTCCTTGGAAAGGCACAGGATAATCTTAAAGCCGGCCGCGTAGCACAGGCTTTGACTGCCGCGCAGGCGGTTCTTGAAAAGATGGTGGCGGCCCTGCAGTATGCCGACGATTCGGGAGGCAGTATCGGATCATGCATCGAGTCAAGCCTGGAAATTTATCAGGACGCCTCAAAACGGAAGCTTGATGAAAAGACGAGGAAGGATTTCTTCAATTACCTCGTCAAGGACTGGGACAACGAGCGTTACAAGGGCTGGGACTGGGGACTACAGTTGCTTGAAATGGCGATAGATATCCATGTCGGGCAGAGCGAGGCTGAAAAAGTCCTTGCCGCCATTGAAAGCTGTTTTGAGAATAGTGCGCCAAATGAAAAGCATAAATGGCATGACGGCACAGTTTACAGATTGAAGCACAAGGTGCTGTTTAAGACTGGAAAGACCGGAGAAGCGGAAAGGTTCTTCAATGAGAATCTTCATGTCCCCGAATTCAGGAGAATTGCCATTGAAGAAGCTTTCAAGAATAAGAATTATGAACGGGTGATTGAACTTGTCGATTCCGGGATTGAATCCGACACGAAGCTGGCCGGGCTGGTACACGAATGGAAGAGATGGAAGCTGAAAGTCTATCAGGCACGCAACGAGAAGGATAAAATACGGACTTTGTCTTTGGAGTTCTTTCTCGGAGGCGGTACGGACAGCTATGAGGTTTACAAGGCGACCTTCCCGGAAGATGAATGGCCTGCTGAATACAAGAGACTGACGGGACGTCTGCAGGAAGCACTCGACCGCTCACATGTCGCCTTTGGTCTTCTCGGGTTCATCTTCGTGAAGGAAAAGGAGATCGGCAAGCTTCTTGAACTGGTTAAGCGCTCTCCTGGCAGTATTTCCGGATACGAGAAGATTCTCCTTCCCGTGTATCCCGATGAAGTGATAAGCATGGTTGCGGAAAAGCTGAGGGAAGAGGCAGACGATGCCGGTGCCAGAAACGAATACTGGCGATTATGCAACTACGGGCTTAAACATCTTTTAGAGATAAAAGGCCGAGACAAGGCATTAGAGCTGATAGAGGAATTCAGGCAGAAATACCCGCGCCGTCCAGCCATGCTGGAGGAAATCAATAAATTCATGAAGAAAAAGGATCTCGCATGAGCAGGGGAGTTGCAGTGAAAAAGAAATAATATATGAAAAACATTGGCGGAACATCAAAATACATAGCTTTTCTTGACGAGTGCGGAGATCACTCGCTGCTAAAGACGGATAATGATTTTCCTATCTTTCTCTTAGCTTTGGTACTAGTTGAGCGAAAGGAATATTCAGAACATATAATTCCGGAGATATCAAAGTTTAAATTGAGATATTGGAACCATGAGGGTGTTAATCTTCACAGCCGCGATATTCGCAAACAGAATGGCCCGTTTGTTTTTCTCACAAGAAAAGATATTAGAGATAAATTCATAGATGAAATGACATCTCTGATGGAAAATTCCAAATTTACACTCTTTATCAGCTGCATCCACAAATTGAAACATAAGGATAGATATGGTGACAAGGCCGGAAATCCGTATAATATAGCTTTAGCATTTTCAATGGAACGAGTTTTACATTTTATGGAGAAAGCAGGAGAAGCCGAGTTGCCGATCATCGCCGAAGCAAGAGGAAAGAAAGAAGATGAAGATCTGGAACGGGTTTTCTATGCAATAATGTCCAATGGTACTTCCTATATTGGCGCAGAGCGATTTAAGAAGCTCAATTTCCCTCTGCTTTTCAAGTCAAAACAGTGGAATATTGCAGGCATACAGATTGCTGACTTGTGTGCGCATCCATGTGCCCGGCATATTTTAAAACCTGATCAGGCTAACAAGGCATATGATGTCGTAAGCAAGAAAATATATAAGAATGGAAGCGTGTCCGGAATGAAGGTGTTCCCCTGAAAATGAAAATGGATATTTCCGGTAATACCAGAAACATCCACCGACCGAGATATCCCAGTCCAGAGATAAAATACTTGGAGCATATAAATTTTGCAAGAGGAAAATATAAATAATAGGGAATTGCTACGTTTGACAGTAATAAATATAAAGGGAATTCATGACTAATTCAGCCCAACTCGTTCAAAAACTTTGGAATTACTGTAATGTTCTCAGAGATGATGGACTTTCGTATGGCGATTATGTGGAACAGTTGACTTATCTCCTGTTCCTGAAGATGATGGAAGAACAGTTCAAGCTTCTCGGGAAGTATTCTCCAATACCTAAGGCATTCAACTGGCAGAGCCTCGTTGAAAAGGATGGTGATGCTCTCGAAATCCAGTACCGGCACACACTCGAAGGTCTCGCCAAGGAAAAAGGTCTGCTTGGAGTCATTTTCCGTAAGTCCCAGAACAAGATCCAGGATCCCGCAAAACTTAAAAGACTCATAAAGCTCATTGATGAGGAAACCTGGGTAAGCCTCGACATTGATGTAAAAGGCGAAATATACGAAGGTCTCCTCCAGAAGAACGCCGAGGACACCAAGAGCGGAGCCGGTCAGTATTTCACGCCCCGCGCCCTCATAAATGCCATTGTCAAGGTGATGAAGCCTGAGCCAATGCAGACCATCTGCGATCCAGCATGTGGAACCGGCGGATTCTTCCTGTCAGCCCATAGCTACATCTCGAAGAATTATAATCTGAACCGTGACCAGCAGCGTTTCCTGCGATTCAACATGTTCCGAGGCTGGGAGATCGTCGACAATACCGCGCGCCTTTGCGTTATGAACTTGTTCCTGCATGGAGTAGGAGAAGACGAAAGTCCGATAACCGTTTCCGACAGCCTTCTTTCCGAGCCCAAGGACCATTTTGACATTGTCATGACCAATCCCCCGTTCGGCAAGAAGAGCAGCATTACGATTGTGAACGAGGACGGCAAGAGCGACAAGGAGTCAATCACATACCAGCGCGATGATTTCTGGGCGACGACCAGCAACAAGCAGCTGAACTTTGTCCAGCACATCAAGTCATTGCTGAAAATCAACGGCAAGGCGGCGGTAGTCATCCCTGACAACGTCCTTTTCGAAGGCGGTGCCGGAGAAGTCATCAGGCGGAAGCTACTTGACGAATGCGATGTTCACACTCTTTTAAGACTTCCGACAGGAATCTTCTATGCGCAGGGAGTCAAGGCAAACGTTATTTTCTTCGAGCGCAAGGTTGCACGCGAGGAACCGTGGACGCAGAAACTGTGGATATATGATCTGCGGACGAACATTCATTTCACCCTGAAGACAAACCAGCTCAAGGAATCCGATCTTGACGGATTTGTTGAATGCTACAATATTGAGAACCGACTGAAACGTAAGGAATCCGAAAGGTTCAAGTGTTTCACCTATAAGGAGCTTCTCCAGCGTGACAAGGTGAGCCTCGACATTTCCTGGCTGAAGGACGACTCCCTTGAGGACAGCGAAAACCTTCCCCCGCCCAGCGAACTCGCCTCCGATATCATAGACAATCTCAAGAACGCCCTAGAACAGTTCGAGGAAATAGAAGAGGAACTGGAGAAATGAAAAAAGAAGCCAAAGAGGAAAAGCAGATCAACATTCCGGTAAGTAAATTCTTTAAAAGAAATCTCAAGTGCAAGATTTCAAGTCTTTGAGGATTTATGGATATTTATACAAAATCGCACTGTTTGTCGTTTGAAACTCTAACCTAAAGTGGTAAGACATGGTTCCAGTTATTAAATATATCGGTAAGAACAATGACCAGTTGCTTGAAAGGAACGCGTAGATAAATTCGCCTTCTGTTTCAAAGCAGAACGCCATTCCGCAGCAGCTTTTGCCGGTTGAAACTGGGGATGGAGACAGGAAAATCGCACCCCCCCGCTGACAGTTATGCTTAAATACAGCGGCTGTCAAAGCACTGTAAAATAGAACCTCCGGGGCCGGAAAGTCAAGGATTGGATATTAGACAAGAAGAAGATCGAAATAATTTAAAAGCTCCAAGAGAATATGTTAAGCAAAGAAAGCAAAAGAACAGCCCTTACGGGCTTAAGAAACAGTTCAATCAAGAACACGTCTTGCGACGTTGATCCGCCGTCGCTGGGAAGCTATGGCGCGACACGCTACAAACGGATTGCAAAATCAATTGGGAACCCGTTCGTAGCCTGTACTCCGTAGCTCTCTTGGCGACTGTGTGCACCATAGCTTCTTAGCGACGGTGCAAGGAGGATTAAGCTCGCAAGAGCTGTTCTTGGTTTGGTTTACTTATTGCAGCTTTTAAACTCGTAGCGTCTTGTCCATTTCTCCGAAGCGCCGGGTTTCAGCGTTGACTGTGCGAAGACCTCCGGACACACCGCGGCCTGATCTACATAGAGCGAAAAACGTGTGGCGGCGAAATCTCCGCTTGCGGTCACCGAGCGTCCAGTTCCGCTGTGTGACAGCTTTATTCTGTTGGCATCGGCCGGCACTGATGCATCCGATGGATAATAATGCGCCCGGGTTATTTTCTTCGACAGATTTATCCGGCCTTCCTGCATCTTGAACCATTGCGGGATATGATTGCCTATCGGGAAACTGTGTTCCAGAGTGTAGGATTCGTCGACGTCCTTCCCGCCGAAATTGAACCAGTTATGGTTGTACTGTTCGGCATTTATGACGTGGGTGCCGGTGTTCTTGAGGAAGTAAATTATTTCAAGGACGGCGTCTTCTGGATTGATTCGGATTATTTTACGGTATTCGTACCCCCAGCCATTTTCGGTGCGGAATCTCTGTTTCAGTTCAATCTCGTTCTTGCGCCGCTTGATCACGGCAGGAGCGATCTTCCTGATGTCATAGGGATGGTGGAACTTATAGATTTTCTCGTCTGGGCGTACAAGTTCGCCGACCCCGATTTTCAGGAAGGGATCCCCCGGTTTTGCATCGTCGTAGCCGGGCGGTGAAAGCGGGGCCTGGATATTGAATTCGTCTATCAGGCCTTCCCTGGCGCAGAACTCAACCCCGCCGAACCTGATGCTTGTGATGGCGCCGAGAGTGTCGAAGCGCGGACCGTAGTCATCCATGCATTCGGTCATAGGCGCCGTCACCGTTATATTGAATGAAGATGTTCCAAGACTTATTTCCATGTTATTTATGCCAACCGCAAAACTCCGGACGCGGTAAGCGCGTCCCTCCATTATTACGCCCGTTTCGGGCGTGGAGGGTCGGACTTGTCCGACCGCAAATTATAGTTGTGCAATTACCTCATTTCTTTTTAATTTTCATTTTATATATTCCAGGAGGGACGTTCCGGAATGAACCATTCTTGCCGGCGCGCAATATGCTTCCATCCGTCTCCTCGACAAGTTCAGTTGCCTTGTCCCACGGGGCGGGCAGCTTGAGTACCGGATAAGTTGCAGTTTCTTTCAGGAACGGTACTACCAGGAGTTTTTCAGATTCCATGATGGCAATATCTCCGGGGAACGGAATGAATGTGTCGCGTCCGCCTTTTTCGCGGAGAAGTTTTACCATATATTTGTTCTTCGCCGCGGAACCGGGGATTCTCAGCGCCGTCATGAAACCTGAAGCCGCTGAAAAATTTGGTCCCTGGTCGAGGACAATCCGTTTCCCGGGATATTTGTTCAGCTTGAGGAGGTAGTCGCGGGGGCCCATGCCATCGATCGCCCTGACGGGATTGTGGTTTATCGAAACAAGATCGTTTGGCGCATCGAAGGTCGTGCCTTCGCCGAAGAATATCGCTTCAGGATCAAGTTCCTTGATGTATGATCCGATCTCCTCGATGAACTTTATCGCCATCCTGTTCGTGTCGCCGGGATATCGCATGAAATCCCTCTTCGTGAAGTCCGGAGGGAAGGCCCATCCAAGGCAGTCGATGAAGAATCCCTTGACGCCGCATTCCTTTATATAGAAGCGTATCCATTTCTTCGTATATTCGATATAGCCCGGATGACCGGGATTGATGTGGCAGAGGTGCGGAGTGTCTTCGGTACCCCATGAGGCGCATGTGCGGCCATCGATCCCGGTGATGAACCAGTCGTCGCAGATGTCGGGACCGCCCCTGTGCATGAGCCCGCTGTGGCTCAGCCATATCAGCATCGGTACTCCCTTGTCGGTCAGTCTCCTGCACATGCTCTTGAATTCGTCAATGGTTCCATGGTTCGGATCAGGCTCGTATCCAAGCGGCGTGGTTCCGCTCATTATCGGACGGTTGGTGACCAGGCTGTAGCTGATTCCATTGCATTCGCCCTTGTCAATCATCTTCTCCCAGTAGTCGGCCTGTTCGGTCCAGGTCGGCTTGTTATCCCAGCCAAGGCCGGTGGTCCAGAGCGTCTTATAGACCCATTCAGGCGCCTCCCTGAAATAGAATTTCACATAGTCGGACATGAAGCTCCACATCTCCTCAGATGTAAGTCCGAAATAAATCTTTATTTCAGGCATGGTGAGCGATTCACCGAGACCGAACTGCGAGTGAAGAGTGTAATCGTATGCGATCCCTTTTCCTGCGTCGGCAATGTTGAGGATGTATCCGACCTGCGGGCGGCGGCAGGTGATGGCGAGCCAGTGTCCGGTCTTCGCGTTGTAGAAGACTCCTCCGTGGATCACCATTACTCCGGGATATATCCGGCGCCAGACATTCTGCATGAAATTCTTGCACTTTTCAGGAGTGTCGTGCTCATATCCGATGTGGCCGAATTCGTCGGCCGGCCCCGAGGAATGTGATGACGGGAAGATCATCCTCGTATCGTCGCCCCAGAACTTCCAGTTCCAGGAGGGAAGAGTGAACTTGTCGACATAGAGTGGAGCCTCTACCACCGGTCCGCCGGGACCAGGGCAGGGGAGATCCGTCTGGTCGGCCTGTTCCCTGCGGATGTGGTAGTGTATGCCCAGGCACTGGTGTTTCATATACGTGCGAAGTCCCATCGCGCGGTGTACGACAAGACCCCAGCCCGAGAAATGATCCACGAATGATTCGCCCTTCATACGGATGTTGGAAGGATTTTCATTGGGGTGGCGGTCGCTGGGGTATGCTCGCAGCTTCAGCGGAGCGCCGTTTACCAGGAATTCGCCCGGGGAGGGATTTGCGGTGTCGAGAAGCTCCTTCCCGAACAGCTTTATGGAGCTTACGGCACCTCGTTTGTCACATTCGAAAAGAAAATCGTTTTTCATTATAATCTCCTGCAGTCATTTATTAAAAAAAATAAAAATCTTGTTTTTTTACCTTGACTATGTTATCTATAATGGTAATATAATTACAGAAATAAACAAGTCAATAGTGTAACAATATGATTTGTAAAATAAATAATCACCTGCCAGGACGCCCCGCCGAGAGGCGCAACGAGATAATTGACTTCGTCCACGGGAAGATACTTTCAGGACAGATCAAGCCCGGTGGAAGGCTTCCCATAAGGCGCAGCCTCCAGAAGAAATTCAATTCCAGCATGGCGACGGTCCAGCAGGCGATTGACCGTCTGGTCGCGGATGGTTTTATTGAATCCAGGGGAGTGGGCGGGACCTTCGTATCTGCAAATCCCCCGCATCTCAACCAGTTTGCCGTAGTCATTTCCGCAGCTTGTCTCGATGATTCGACCCCGCTTTTCTGGAAGACCATGGCTGATGCGTTCTCGGAGATGGGACGGGATCCGCGCATGAGAATAAAAGTTTGCTACTGGGCTGCCGAACAGAATCTGACTCCCGATGCCGTGGAACTGATCAGGAACGTGTCAAGACGGAGCATAGCCGGACTGGTTTTTATCACGCCTCCGCTTTCATACGAGAACGAGAAGACCCGTCTGATCAACTCGGGGGATATCCCCTGCGCTGTGGCGCTCATGAAGGAAGTTGCCGGGAAGTTCAATGCCGGGACACTGGTGCTGGACGAGATTTCATACATAAGGAAGTCCCTGGAATATTTCATTGGGAACGGGAGGAGGAAGATCGCGGTTATCACCAACTTCAGGTATAACAACTGGTGGGAGAATTTTGAGAGCAACGCCGGGAGGATGGGAATAGAGACGAGGCCTTACTGGAAAATATGCGTTTCAAACGAGGCCCGTGGCGGACTTGCGAACATCGCAAACATGCTGATGCAGCTGCCGAAGGAAAAGCTGCCTGACGCGCTTCTCATAGCCGACGACAATCTTGCGAAGTCCGTTGTAGACGGGCTGGTTGATTCCGGAAACAGCGCGGTGAACAGGCTCAAGATTGTATGCCACTGCAATTTCCCGTACAAGATCCACACTCAGCTGCCGATGAAGTTCCTCGGATATGATTCACGCCAGGTGGCGGGGACGTTCATGCATATCCTCGAAAGACAGCGCAAGGGCGAGAAGGCGATCAGCATAGTTGAGAATGTAAAACCGGTGTTTGACGATGAAATAGGAGGAACGTTATGAAAAGAATTGCCAATTTTAAGGTTACTAATAGTCTCGAAATAGAATGGAGTGCTAAAATAACGGAGGGCGGACTTTCCAGTCCGCCACTTCGCGGGTTGGAAAACCCGCGCTCCTTTGAAGAGGAAATACCTCGAAATTATTATGAGAAGACTAGCAAGGGGAAAATCGGAAATAAATTCACTCTTATCGAGCTTCTGGTGGCCCGTTCGACAAGCTCAGGGCGACGAGTACTTTTTTCTCTGTTTACTCTTATTGAATTACTCGTCGTAATTGCGATCATCGCAATCCTGGCGGCGATGCTGCTGCCGGCGCTCAAGAACGCCAGGGACTCCGCGAAAAAGCTGCTTTGCGCCGCCAACATCAAGCAGATCTCACTTGGTTCCATCACATATGCCTACGATTTCAACGAGGCTCTTCATCCCATGGGCAATTACAGCTATCTGGCCATAGGACAGTTCGCATATGACAGTACGGATGCGTTCTATACGCTTTACGGGGATTATGTAAAAGGAAACCTGAAGGCTGGATCCTCCAATTATAACAGCGTGCGGTTTTTTACTTCGTCGGTCTTCATCTGCCCTATGAATGTCAAATTCAAGACGAATCCTGCGGATCCCGGAGAATACAATTATGGGACAATTCCATATATGATGTGCGCCGGTTCATCATATGACCGTCCGGTGACCCTTGGCAAGCTTGCAACCGCCGCAAACTCATTCCTCCCCGACAAGATGTCGGCGCTCTGGGCCGACAGGTGCAACATGTATGATGGCGGGAACAATGGAGGGCTGGCCTGGACGAACCATGACACCAACAAGCTTCCGCCAAAGGGTGGGAATGTCGGAGCGGCTGATAATTCGGTGCAGTGGTTCCCATACAAGATAGGCAATGACATAAACAGAGGGATCACTGGGGAATATCTGACCAACGGAAGCAATCTTGGCGGACACATAGCTGTCCCTTCGAGTGCCATGTGGCCGATGTGCGACGGCGACGGGAAAGTGTATGATGTCGGAGGCTTTGGTTCTCCAATGCTTACCGGTGGAGTGGCGCGCGCGCTGTCTCCATGGTTTTAAGTTGTTTTGTCATGAAAAAACTGTTGATTTCGCATTTTTCAATGGATATAAAATCAAATAACATAAGGGAGATATGTCATGAAGCTGGATTGTCTGAAGATGTTCGGGAAGGCGCTGATCGCTTTTGCGATGTTCGCGCCGGGGGCTGTAATGGGCATACAGACTGAAACAAGAGGGGCGCATGCCGTTCCTGCTGCGAAGCCGGTTGCCATCGATGGAAACCTTGATGACTGGGATCTTTCGGGACAGTATCTCCAATGCTACGATGTCGAGGCGTTGAAGGACGTCTACAGCGGGACCATCGCCTATATGTATGATGCGGAGAACCTTTATATCTCCATCCATTGGAAGGATCCGATCCCGATGGGCAACTGCCATGATCCGCGTTTCCAGGCGCACAAGGGCTGGGCGGGAGACTGTGTGCAGTTCAGGGTGAAGACGGACAAGATCAGCCATGTGACAGCCTGGTATTATGCGGCGAAAAAGGAGCCGACGATCCAGATCGAATACGGAAAGACCTTGACGGAACCATTCCATGGCGGCAGCAAGGTCCTGCTTGGAACTGAAGGATCGGCAAAACTGACCGAGGGCGCCGAGATGGCTTTCAAGAAGGACGAGGATGGGAAGGGATATGTGCAGGAGATCAAGATTCCCTGGAACCTGATTACTCTGGAAAAGAAATACAAGGCCGGCGATAAATTCAATATTGGCGTTGAACTGCTATGGGGCGAGGCTGACTGGCCGGTGCACCGCTACGCCGACAACCTTATGGAAGGCACGAGCAGCCGGGAATTCTTCTGGACCGCGCACAAGGCCTGGGGTGAAGTGATTTTGGAACCGACAGGGAACCTGAAGCTTCCCGAACCTTCCTGGATGAAGGCGACGGCGGCAGATGAGGCGACAGGTCCGGTGGATATCGCATACGAGCTTCCGAAGGACGCCCGTGTGACACTTGCGATCGAAGACAAGAGCGGCAGGCGTGTCCGCAATCTTGTAGCTGCTGCTTCGCGCAAGGCCGGCAAGAATACTGAAAAATGGGACGGGCTTGACGACGGCGGGAAACCTGTTCCGGCCGGGGATTATAATTTCAAAGCGATATACCACGACGGCATCCACGTGAATTATGTGATGTCATTTGCAAATCCCGGAAATCCGACCTGGGACACCTCCGACGGCAGAGGCGCTTTCTATGGGGATCATACTGCACCACATGCCGCCGCGGCGGCCGGAGATTATGCGGCACTCGCATGTCCGATGGGGGAAGGCGGAAAATATCTGATAGGACTTGATCTGAACGGACAGAGGCTGTGGGGGCTTGCCAACCGCGTGGCGTTCGACGGCGGACGCGCATCCCTTGCCACTGACGGAAAGATCCTCTGGATTTCCAACGAGGGAAAGGAAGCCACAATCTACCGCGTTGATATCGTGACAGGAAAATACGCGCCATGGAAGAAGATGATGAAGGATCCGGCCGGCAACGATGCGCCGGTGCTGGATCTGCAGGTTTCAAACTACAAGACGAAGCAGGATGATTCGACAAAGCCTGCAGGTGCAGGTGGCGAAGGCAAGCCGTTCAAGGTCAATATGACGGCCATCGCCCTTGGCAAAGGCCAGCTGGCTGTCTGCCTCGCATGCGAAGATCTCGTGAAGGTACTGGATGCCGATACAGGCGATGTCAAGTCGGAACTCAAGGTTAAAAGCCCGGCTGCCGTAACCTTCTCCGGCGACGGATGGATTGTGTTGTCGGACGGGAATCTTGTTAAAATTGGTGCAGACGGGAAGACTGCGAAGTTCGCAGACGGCGGGTTCGCAGACGGATACGGATTGGCGACCGATTCCAAGGGTAACGTCTATCTTTCGGTAAGAGGAAAAGATCAGAATGTGAAAGTTTTTTCTCCCGAAGGCAAGCTTGTAAGGGAAATTGGGAAGAAGGGTGGACGTCCGTTGCATGGCGCTTTCATCGCGGACGCGATGAGGAAACCCGGGCAGATTGCGGTTGACAGCAAAAATCGACTTTGGGTGACAGAAGAGACGATGAACCCGAAGCGTACAAGCATCTGGGATGCGGACAGCGGGAAGCTCGTAAAGGATCTGGTCGGTACAGCAACATATTCAGGGACCGGCGCGATCAGTCCGTTTGATTCTACGATGGCGTTTTCCAATGATACCGTCTACAGGATCGATCTGGACAAGGGGACCTATGAGCCGACATATTCCCTGGATGGCAGCGATAATCCCAACGACATCTTTCCACCAAGGATACACAATTATGTCACGAGCAAGATGGTGAAGCGCGATGGAAAACTCTATGGCTACACTGGCGGTTCTGCACGCGGGGCGACTGCAGTGCACTGCGTGCTCTGGGACGGCAAGGACTGGAAGTCGGTTGCGAATGTCGGTATCGTGCCGAAAGGAAAGAAACCTACGGACCTCAAGGAGGAATGGGAGAAGTTCAAACATGAGTTCTTCGCCGACAAGGGCGGTCAGATCTATGCGTGGGTCGACAAGAACGGCGACGGTCTTGTGCAGAAGGAGGAATTGAGTTTTGCCATACCGGAGATCGATGGCAAGCCTATCGAGCTTTCCAGTTTCTACTGGGGCCAGTTGCCGGACAACGATGGTACTCTCACATATCTTGCGAAAAGCGCAAATGCCATTGTTAAAGTTCCGGTGACCGGAATCAACACTGTAGGAGCTCCGATATATGATGTAGGCAAGCTGCAGGTCGTCAGGGCCGACCAGCCAGTGATTGGCAAGGGCAACGGCGAAGGTATGATCATCGGCGGAGCCAATGGCCGAGTATATCTCAACCAGGATCCGCTTGTTGCAGTTGAGAAGGACGGACATGTGATCGGCGGATATCCGAACAGGCATACGTCAGTGCACGGTTCGCATTCCGCGAAGGCCTCGAAGCCGGGTTATCTGATAGGACCGTCGTCATATCTCGGAGTTGCAGATATCGGCGGAGATGTCGGTGAAGTCTTCGATCTCAACGGCAATCTCGGCGAGAACTATCTTTTCACGAACGATTGTCTCTGGATACAGGCGTTGTTCAAGGATACGCGCGGCGGATTTGAAATTCCGAGCCAGGCCGTGAAAGGCATGTCGATGGATGCGATAAGCGCAGGAGGCGAGAGCTTCGGCGGCAACTTCATCAAAGGTACGGACGGAAAGATCTATCTGACCATCGGCGGAACAGACGCACGTGTCATGGAAGTGAAAGGACTTGAGACTATCAGACGGTTCGCAGGAAAATTCACATACACCCAGGAACAATATGCGGAAGCACAGAAGCTGCTCCAGGAAAAAACCGCCCAGTCCGGACAGGCGAAAGTCTACACGGTCGCCAAGGCAAAAGCAGGTGTTGCAATAGACGGCAAGTCCGACAAGTGGCCTGAGCTTATGGATGACAGCAAGGCATTGCTTGAGATCCAGGAGAGCAAGAATAAACGATATGGACGCGTCCAGGCAACCTATGATGACAACAATCTTTATCTTGCGTACCGTGTATTTGCTCCGCGTTCGCAGATGAAGAACGTTGGGCAGGACTACAGGCTGCTGTTCAAGAGCGGAGACGTGGTCGACATAATGGTCGGATCCGAGCCGCAGAAGGCGAAAGGCGAAGGGGATGCAAGGGTGATTATGACAGTCAAGGATGGCAAGATGGTGGCAGTGCTGAACCAGAAATGCGCACCTGGCGCCGCAAAAGGCGAAGGATTCGGATTCGCCTCTCCGGCTCGCACAATCCCGTTCGACCGTGTCGTGATGGCGCCGGACGTGAAGATCGCAAGCTCTGGAATCAACGGCGGATATTTCGTGGAAGCTGCAATTCCATGGAAGCTTCTCGGAGTGTCTCCGAAATCAGGACTCAAGCTCAAGGCGGACTTCGGTGTCCTCTTTGCAGATGACGGCGGGACCATGACCGTTTCGCGCCAGTACTGGAGCAACAAGGAGACCAACCTTGTGAACGACATCCCGGGCGAAGCCGATCTGGCTCCGAACCGCTGGGGAGTGATAACCCTTGAATAAAGGGTAAATTGAATATCCAATAACGAACAAAGAATTTCCAATATCCAAGAATACATAATTGAAAGCAAAGGAACAGCTCTTGCGAGCTTAACTACGAACGAATACAATTCGAGGATTGAATTTGTTTGTAGCATGTCGCGCCGTAGCATCTCAGCGAAGGCGGATCAACGTCGCGAGACGTGTTCTTGGATTGTTTTCTTAGTTTGGAATTTGGAGTTTCCTGATAATCTATTCTCAATATTTATGGAAGGAGCTTATGAAAAAAACAATTCTCGCCTGTTTGCCCCTGGCTTTGATCCTTGCGTACGGATGCACCGATTCTTCCCGTACAATGCCGGCGTCAAAGGATGTCAAGGCATCTCCGGCTGCGGCAGTGGAAGCAAAGGAGGACTTGACTCCCGGTATTACGCCTGATGAGGACATGCTCGTCATTTCCAATGCGACTTCACCTCGTGTCGCCTATGCCGCGTACAAGAAGAATAAATTCCTGAATGCAGCTGTGTCCGTGGAATCCTTCGTGCCGCTGGACAAGAATCCGGCAATAGCGGTCAAGATGGGAATTGCCGCCGATAAGACAGTCGTCCTTACCGAAAAGGATGCGAGTATCCGCAAATCGGGAAATGCTTTTGTCTACGAATTCAAGGTTCCCGCCGAGAAGCTCGTTGCAGGAAATGAAGGATGGGAGAAGTTCAGGATGGGTATTTCTGTAGACTGGCCGGGAGGACCGTTCGGACAGTCGCGGCAGCGCGAAACCTACCTGCAGGATGGAGGCGCCAAGGCTACGCATGCAGGACTTTCCTCCTCTCCCGATGACTGGCAGCTTGTGAACCTTAATGAATTTGAGAAGACGATCGCCGACCGCAAACTGCAGATAGCATTCGATTTCAACCAGCCGGTAGAGGGCAAGGCGAGCATAGTGATAGAAGATGAAAAAGGAAACCGCGTGCGCAACCTCATATCCGGACAGGCTATGGCGAAAGGCAAACAGCGCATTGTCTGGGATGCGACGAACGACAAGGGCGATCTCATGGCGCCCGGCAAATATCAGTGGCGTGCAATTTCACATCCGGGAATTAAGCCCGAATATATGTTCTCCTTCTGCGATGGTTCCGGATCAAACCACGGCACCCAGCATTCCGCCGCAGCTAACGGTAAATTCCTGTTTTTCGGCACATCAGTTTCCGAAGGCGGATACGAAATTGTCCAGCTTGATCTCAATGGAAAATTTGTACGCGGATATAATTCGCCGATGGGGCACGGACTTGCGAAAGTCGCAGTTGCCGCCGATGATAAATTCCTCTACGCGGCATATGATGGCACAGGTTGGACTGAACATGTCGACCGCAGCAAGCCTGACTGGAAAGCGGAAAACAAGATCACCCTGGTCCGCTTTGCGCTGGAAAACGGAAACGTCGTGGATTACCCGCAGAACAAGCGCTTTGCAATTGTCTGCTCATACTTCGTCGGTCCTGGCTCCCCGGGTAAAATGCCCGATCGCACCGCCTTGTCAGGGATGGCCTTGCTTAATGGCCGGCTTTATATCGGTGACAGCGTCAAGAATGTTGTCATGGATGTTGATCCTGCGACAGGAGTGGCGTCCCGCTCATTCCCATTGGCGAATCCTGTGACGCTTGCGTCCGGTGGCGGAAAACTTTACGCCGTGTCCGGCAAAAGCCTGCTGGAAATAGATCCGGCAACTGGAAAGACTCTCAGGGCTATAAGTTCTGCACTTGAAGGAATTCCGACCGGCCTCACGGTCGGGCCTGACGGGAAATTATATGTCAGCGATACAAAGTCCCACGTAGTGCGGATCTTGGACAATAAAGGAAAATCAGCAGGAACGATCGGCAAACCGGGAGGAATTACATATGGTTCCGGTGAAGTCCGCGCGAAAATGGGAGGATATGGCGAGGATACACAGGAGAAGCTGGTGACAGCCGGTCCTTATGATCCGCTGCGCCTGCACAATCCCTCGGGCATGGTGATGTCACCGGACGGACATCTCTGGGTGACGGAGAATGAACGCTGGAAACCAAAACGCCTGGCGGCATATGATCCTGTCAAAGGGACGATGTGGAAGGAATTTTTCGGTCCTACCGCATATGGAGCTCCGGGCTGTGGATTTGATCCGGAGGACTCGACGCGCTGGTTTGGGCAGGGCACCTTGTTCAAGCTTGATTTCAAGGAGAAAGCATCGACGCCGATATCCACTCTCGGAGGGGAGGAGGGGATGCATTACAGGTTCTGGAGGCAGGACGGCCGCACCTTTGTCATCGCCTACGGAAAGGTGACCTACATCGAGGAGCTTCTGCCGAACAACACGCTGAAGCCTCTTGCCTTCCTGAGTTCTGCGCACCAGTACGCCTACGCGAATTCATGGAAGCCCTGCAAGGAATTCGTCGACGCCTTCAAGCGCGACTATCCGAACGTAAAATATGAGTGGGACCGCAGCGGACAGCCGAATCACGGATATGGAATGCTCTGGGTCGACAAGAATGGTGATGCCAGGATGCAGACCGATGAAATTGAGTTTTCCACTGCCGCGGATGCTCTCGCCGGTTCAGGATGGGGACATGATTTCCATGATCTGACGATCAGAGTTCCTGCGAAAGTCAAAGGCAAGAGTGTGATGGTGACATTGAAGCCCGATGGATGGTGGCCGGGCGGAGCTCCGAAATATCCCGCTCTGAATGCTGCTGTAAATGCAGCCATTCCAATCAACGGTCCGGAGTGGACCGGACTCGAAACTACAGTCGACCGTTTCGGCACAATGATTATCAACAGCGATCCCGAGATGCGCGCCTTCTCGCCTGAAGGCAGGATGCTCTGGGGTTATCCGAACCATTGGACGAACGTGCATGGATCCCATAACGCCCCATTACCGAGCGCCGGCGAACTTCAGGGGATATTATTCTTTACCGGTGTTGCCCCGCTGGATGACAAATCGGACGTGATGGTGATGAATGGAAACCATGGGCGGGCGTTTGTGATGACCACCGACGGACTTTACATCGACGAGATGTTCCCGGACTGCAGGTTGATGACGAACCCGCAGGCAGGCGGAATCGGAATACTCGGAGGCGAATGTTTCGGAGGTGCGTTCGGACTTTCAAAGACTGATGGCAACTATTATTTCCAGGGCGGCGGAATCGAGTACCGCATATATCGTGTCGACGGATTGAAGGAAACGGTCCGCAGCGGCGGATCTCTGACAGTCACGCCCGAACAGGTTGCGGCCGCAGAGCGCAACAAGAGCCGCATGGTTGCTGCTGAATCCAAATTGCTCAGCACAAAAATCGCTTATGTGAAAACTCCTCCTAAGATAGATGGAAAAGGAGAAGATTGGACGGGCGATCCTGTTGCGCAATGGAACAAGGGCAACCAGTTCCCTGTCACAATACGCGCATCCCACGACGACAAGAATCTCTATCTTTTCTATAATGTAAAGGATGGTTCGCCATGGGTGAACAACGGCAAGGACTGGCAGATGCTGTTCAAGACTGGTGACAGCGTCGACCTGCAGATAGGTTCTGATCCCAGGGCGAATCCCAGGCGCAGTGGTCCGGTTCCCGGAGACCTGCGACTTCTTGTGGCGCCGTTCCAGGGAGGGAATATTGCAGTGCTCTACCGCCACCGCCAGCCGGGCGCTGCCGACAGCGTGGTCTTCCAGAGTCCGTGGAGGAACGAGAAGGTTGATTCAGTAAAGAAGCTTGAGTCGGCGCAGATCGCGGTGACAAAAAGCGGAGACACATACAACGTTGAAGTCGCAGTGCCGTTGAACGAGCTTGGATTGACATCGTTCGGCAAGACTCTGCGTGGAGACTTCGGCATTATCTACGGGGATGCTGAAGGGACGACGAACATTTTCCGCAACTACTGGTCGAATCAGGCGACAGGTCTCATAAACGATGTTCCCGGGGAAATAATGCTCTCGCCTAATCTGTGGGGCGATATCACTATGGAGGTGCTGCCATGAAAACAGCCAAAAAGTATTTTTCAATTGTGTTGGTATTGTCTATAATGTCCATCCAGTCCATGGCGGACGTGATCACCTGCGAAGGCGTCCTGGGAAATTCAGGAGAGCAGGGGGCGTCGCTTGTCCGACTTGAGGATGGAGTGACAAGCGGCTTCGGCATCGTGTGCGACCGATATGGTTCGTTGTGGGACCGTGGTGGTTCCAACTTGAACCGTTATGCGGTTGATGGGAGGCTTCTGGCTTCCTACAAGCTGCCCAAGGTCCAGGTGGACCGTAACTCCGACATGATCGCGCTCATCGGAGATACGCTCATCCTGCGCCTTGGCAACCAGCTTTATTCGCTTTCAATCGATGCGCCTGCGGGAACTGAAGTCCAGCCCATGAAAATTGAAGCGAACAAGATGTCGCCCTCATCAAAGGATGGATGGTTGATCGCTTCGAAGGGCATGGATGTCTTCCTCGTGAATGCAACCGGCGAGAAAAAACCTGTTGCCACATTGAAGAAGAATCCCGAAGGACTGATCTTCGGACCCGACGGCATAATCTGCGTCGTTGTCGACTGGAAAGTTTTCAAGGTTGTTCCCGGATCTGCGGATGGGATTGAACTTATCGCTCCAGTTCCCGGGGAACGGCCGTTGTACCTCGATGGCAACTGGTATGGAAGCGCATGGCACAGCACCCTCCGCCGCTTCGATAAGAATCTCCAGCCTGCTCCAGGAGTCGTCCTCGGCGGAAATTCGGGATCGTTCATTGGCCATGTGGCGGAACAGTCCGAGGTTGTCAATGGAAGAGGTCTTGCCCAGATCAGCCCGAACCTGTTTGCGATTTCTGGATTTGGCGGCGTAGCCCATCTGCTTGAGTGGATAGGTGCGGACAAGCGGTTTGAACCGATCAGGAGAATTGGTTCGGTACAGGTCTGCAACGCAATTGGCCTTGATCGCGAAGGCCGCGCATGGTGCATTTCGGGCAATTGGGATTGGAAGGACAGCCCTTCGACGCCGCAGCACTGGGGCGTTCCCGCTCCGGAAAAAGTGTTCGGCATTGCAATGATGGATTCAGACTCTGTCTGTGGATACGGCATCATGTGGGGGAAACCCATGGTGATGTTCGGCAAGATGGACAAGGAGCTCAGATTGGGAAGGCTCGATTCACAGACAGCCCTGCCAAAAGAGGCGGTCGCTGCAGCAGTCACTGAAATGAACAAGAAGCGAGTACTTCTTGTCCTTGAATCCAATGGCAAGGTTACCGCGGTAAATATCAATCCTGACGGGGCGTACAACAGCGATGGTGCGCCTGTCCAGCTGATTACCGCAATACCCGTCAAGGAATGGACTTCTCTTGCGTCTTCAGGCAAGGACTTGCTGATAGGTGCTGGTGATGGATTCGTGATCGAGTTCGCCAAGGACGGAGAAAACTTGAAGGAGAAGCGCCGCTGGAATTCATTCGGACAGGACAACGCAGATAAATTCGGCGCGGCGATCTGGCTGGCAGTGGATTCAGGGAAACTCTGGGTTTCAGACAAGACGAGGAACCGGGTGGTCTGCTTTGAGATTGCTTCGGGGAAGCATCTGGCAGTATATGGAATTGCGGATTCCGCAGGAACTGAAATTTCAAAGTTGAATTCTCCGACAGTCCTCGCAGCACGCGGAACAAGGGCGGTTGTCTACGACAGCGGCAACCAGCGCATATTAAAACTCGAGCTGCAGGACAAATGACTTTGCGTATGCAAAATCAGGAAGGCGATAGGCGGTTCACTCTCATTGAACTCTTGGTCGTTATTGCGATCATCGCAATTCTCATCGCATTGCTGCTGCCGGCGCTTTATTCAGCGAAGGAGACAGCCAAACGGGTCGACTGCTGCGGGAATGTCAGGCAGCTGGCATTGGCGACAATCCTGTATACGACCGACTACAATGATACCTTGCCGACACAGCCGGTGTGGGGCCACGCAATCTACGGCGATTCAGTTGCACCGGTAAATTCAAGTTCGAATTCAGCAATGCAGTCCCTGTTCTTGGATTATGTCAAAACTCCGAAGCCGCCGATGTGCCTGTCCCGGACAGGCGCCGATTTCTGGTGGATGTATACTTATGGATATTTCAGCGGAGGTTCTGCGGATCGTGGAATGACAGTCCAGCAGGCTATACGTGGACTGGGCATGGCCAGGCAATGGAACTGCGGATCGGCCGTTGGTGGCAACATGTTTGCGATGTGGGGCGACGTTGTCATTCTCTATACTTTTGCCGGAGCATATCCGATGAGTCTCAACAACCATTGGCGGAACAAACGACAGGCGGGAGGCAATGTAGCCTACAGCGACGGTTCAGCCCGATGGCTTTCGATCATGGAAGGCGACGCCCGAGATGCATACGTCAGGGATGACACAGGCCAGCTTTCGGCTGCAATTCCGTTCAATGCGGTATATGTTATAACTGACGGTGACGACAATGCACGCAGTCCATATTTATATCCGGAAGGCTTCGTCCAGATCGGAAAAGATGGTGTAAGGCTGACAACACTGCTTAATTAATCAGGAGAACAAATGAAGAAGGTTTTCGACTTGTCGCAGCTCGAATGGCGGCTCGCAGGATATGCGCCGTTCGGTTGGACATTCATGAAGAGCATGGAGATAGGAGCGGACTCAGCATCGGAGATTCCAGCTGTGAGGGCAAGCGTGCCGGGTTCCGTCCAAGGCGCTTTGCGGGCGGCCGGGAAACTGCCTGACTGGAACATGGGCATGAAGGCTAAGGAATGTGAGTGGGTTGAAAACCGCCACTGGATCTATGAGACGCGTCTGCCCGACAAATGGATGAAAGGGAGGAAAGGCAGGAGCTGCCGTCTGCACTGCATGGGGCTCGATTATTCCGGCTGGGTGATCCTGAACGGTACGGAGGTCGGCACTTTCAAAAATTCGATGATCCCCCATTCGTTCGATCTGGCAAAATCATTGAAGAACTCAAAAAATGTCCTGAGGATCATATTTGACTGTGCACCGAGATGGCTTGGCCAGTTCGGATATACTACCCGGATGACGGAATGGAAGCCTCGTTTCAACTACACCTGGGACTGGCAGCCTCGCCTCATGCAGATAGGGATATGGGATGGTCTTTTCCTGGAATTAGCGGATCCGCGTGGAAGCATTTCTTCTTTCCGTAGCCAGCCGGATTACGATTTGTCGAAAAAGTGCGGTGTGCTCAAATGCAATGGAAGGATTGACAATCCGGCAGGATGCAAGCTCAGGATATCCCTGCTTGATGGAAAGCGCAGGATCACCGTTAATGAGTTTGATCCTAAAGCCTTGGCGCGTGGGATTAAACTTGGAGATCTTGATGTTTCACCATGGCAGACTAATGGAGAAGGTAAACATCCGCTGTATGATCTCAAGGTGGAGTTGTTCAATCGCAAAGGGAGGCTCCTTGACGAACGCCGCCAGCGTGTCGGTTTCAAGCATGTTGAATGGACACAGTGCAGGGGCGCCCCGAAAAATGCCGATCCCTGGATCTGCAATGTAAATGGCAAGGCGACCTTTTTGCAGGGGGTGGACTGGACTCCAATCCTTCCGAACTTCGCAGATGTCAAGCAGGGCGATTACCGGAAACAGCTAAGGATATACCGTGACCTTGGATTCAATGTATTGCGTGTATGGGGCGGGGCTGCCCTCGAAAAAAAATGGTTCTACGACTTGTGCGATGAATTTGGAATACTTGTCTGGCAGGAGTTTCCACTTTCATCATCTGGTACTGAGAACTGGCCGCCGGAGGAGCCGCGACTGATGGATGAACTTGTGGAGATTGCACGCTCATACATCGAAAGACGTCAGCATCATGCCAGCCTTCTTCTCTGGTGCGGTGGAAACGAGCTCCAGGGAGATCTGGAAGGCAATAAGAAGGGGACAGGCAAACCAGTCACGCTCAATCACCCACTGATGAAGCGCTGGAAGAAACTGATTGATGAAATGGATCCAGGACGCCGATTTCTGGTAACTTCTTCTTCAGGTCCGAGATTCTTCGCGAACAAGAAGGATTTCGGCAAAGGGCTCCACTGGGATGTCCACGGACCTTGGAAATGCGACAGTGATCCGGAGAAGGAATGGAAGGATTACTGGGAGAACGATGATTCATTGTTCCGTTCCGAGCTCGGATGCCCCAGCGCCAGCCCAGTCGACATCATAAGGAAATATTCCGGTGGAATGCCGGTCATGCCGCCAAACATGGACAATCCGCTCTGGCGCCGGACGATGTGGTGGGGGCAGTTGCCCCAGTTCATGAAGGAGCACAATCGTGAACCTCGCAATATCGAGGAGTATGTCAAGTGGAGCCTGGCACACCAGAGCCATGCCCTTGAAATCGCTGTGCGCGCCTGCAAGGATCGCTTTCCTGGAATAGGAGGTGCCATCATCTGGATGGGGCGCGACGCCTTTCCATGCATGGCGAACACGTCGATATTCGATTTCCATGGCCGCCCTAAGCCTGCGGCGCTGGCGGTCGGAAGAATATTCAGGGGACAATTGAAAAGTGACATAAACGGTGGCTCCAAGGCAAATGAAAAATAAAAGAGGGAATATAATGAAAATCTGTCTATTGCTTGCCGGCGGTATCATGGCTGATGGATCCGCTTCCGCACAGGAAAAGGCGGTTCCGGAAGGATATAAACTTGTCTGGGCTGATGAGTTTGACAAGGATGGCGCAGCAGATCCGAAGAACTGGAAGTTCGAAAATGGTTTTGTGAGGAACAGGGAGGCGCAATGGTATCAGGAGGAGAATGCATTCTGCAAGGACGGAAAACTTGTCATTGAAGGCCGGCGCGAAAAGAAACCGAATCCCAATTTCAAGGAAGGCAGCAAGGAATGGAAGGAGAACAGGAAGTTCATTGAATATACGGCTGCGAGCCTGAAGACCGTTGGACTGCATAGCTGGCAGTATGGACGCTTCGAGGTCAAGGCGAAGATTTCTGCCAAACAAGGATTGTGGCCTGCAATATGGTTCCTGGGTATTTCCGGCGAATGGCCAAGTTGCGGTGAGATCGATCTCATGGAATATTACAAGGATGACATCCTTGCCAACGCCTGCTGGGGCACGGAGAAAAGACATCAGGGCAAATGGTCCACCACCAAGAAACCTGTGAAGTCCTTCAATGATCCGGACTGGGATCAGAAGTTCCATGTGTGGCGCATGGACTGGGACAAGGATTCGATCAAGCTCTATGTCGATGACATCCTCCTCAACAATGTCGATGTGAACAAGACTGTCAATCCTACCGACAAAGGTCCGAAGAATCCTTTCCGCCAGTCGCACTACATGCTTCTGAATCTTGCAATAGGCGGTGACAACGGGGGTGATCCTTCGAACACGGCTTTCCCGACACGCTACGAGATAGACTATGTCCGCGTCTATCAGAAGGTCGATTCTTCAAATAAGGATACGGAGAAAAAATAACGACGGATTCCCTCTATTCCCTTGCCTCATTAAATTTACACATTCCAGCTTGACAATTATACTGATATAAATATATTATAAATATATAATAAGCAGGGAGGGGTATGAAACGCAGCAAGACGAATTATTCGGTTCCGGCGGTCGACCGGATGCTCGACATAATTGAATTCCTGTCATCTAACAGGAAATCGTGCGGCATAACGGAGCTTTCAAAGGCGTTGAAGATCAATACGAACTCGATCTTCAGGATCATGAAGAGGCTCGTGGAACGCGGATATGTCGAACTTGATCCCAGCGGAAAATACCAGCTCAGCACGAAATTCTTCACCATCGGCATGAGCCTTTACACGAGGTTCGAACTGCGGCAATGCGCCAGGAAACATCTCGAATGGCTGAGCAGCGAGACAGGAGAAACGACGCAGATCCATATCCCCGATGGAGAACAGATGCTGGTCATGGACACAGTCGTTCCGCATGCAAGCTATTTCCTCCAGGTCATCCCGGGATCCCGCGTCTATTACCACAGCAACGCGTTCGGGAAGGCCGTACTGGCGTTCATGGATGAGAAGGAAATCAGGGCGATACTTCCGAAGAATCTCCCTTCTCTCACAAAAAATACAATTACTGATATAAATGTCCTCATATCCCAGCTGAAAAATGTCAGGAAGACCGGCATTGCGTTTGACGCTGAAGAATACAACTATGGTGTTTTCTGCATAGGTTCGCCGGTCTTTGACATTGAGGAGAAGGCTGTCGCAGGACTCGGAATAACCGGGCTGACCGGCAGATATCACAGTTCCGACAGCAAGAAGATCATCAATGCCGTGCTCGAGACCGCACGCAGGGTTTCTGCGGAAACCGGATATGAAGGAGATTATTTTGCAAAATTCAAATAACTTTAACGCAAAGGCGCAGAGGCGCAATTATGATTTTATTCTTAAAAAGGGGAAATCCCATTATTACATTTCAGAATAGTATTCCCAATATTTACTTGGCGTCTCTGCGCCTTTGCGTTAAAAATAATTAAGGAGCCATGCAAATGGATTTCAATATCCTTAGGGAACTCGGTGAATGGGCCGCACTTGGTTTCTATGAGGCGGTCGAACTGGAGCTTCCATGGCCGGTCAACTATGGCAGGGCCTACAGGCGCATGTATGAGAACATGGATGTCAGGGTTCCGGACGGAAGATATCTGATACCTGTAGAGCCTTTCGCGAATTCAAGGACCAGGGAATCACACAACATATGGAGCGCCGCCGGACTTATCCTGGACTTCAACCACCATTCCGGACTCAAGGTCAACCAGGACATTGCCGATGAAAAAAAGAGCAAGTTCCCCAGGCATGCAAAATTCATAGATGAACTCTGTGCCGACCTTAATAAGCGCCTTGTTCATTTCGGTGGATACACGCACTCGAATCCTGACATCCGCCGTGTCGTCGGCGAAGGATTCCTCTCAATGGAAAAAGAACTCGACAAGGAGCTTGCTGCCGTCAAAACACTGGGTGGAAAAGCTGTTCCCTCAGAATTGAACCTCCTTCTGGCTCTCAAGGAATACACGACAGGAATCAAGGCATATTATTCCAGGACGCTTAAAGCTCTCATAAATTCTGTTGAAGAGGCAAAAGGCGAACGTAAGAAAAAGCTCGGAATAATCTGCGACTCGTTCTCCGACTGTTTCATGACGAAGTCCGAGACATTCATCGGAGGATTCCTGGCTGTGAATTTCGCGTGGATGCTTGACGGCTGCGACAGCATTGGCCGTTTTGATCAGGCGCTGGGACCTCTCTTCGAAAAAGATTTAAAAAGCGGAAAACTAGATCTGCAGTTCGCCAGGGAGCTGCTCGATGAATTCTGGCAGAACTTTGAACGAATGAACGGCTGGAACCTGCAGATAGGCGGCTGGACACCCGATGGTAAGGATGGATGCAATGAACTCACCAGGGAATGCATCCTCGCTTCCGGGCGCAACAAGCAGCGCAGGCCCAATGTCGCGTTCAGGATAACTGGAAGCACACCTGACAGTCTTCTGGTCGAGGCATTGAAATCTATCTCCAAGGGAAGTGGAAAGCCGGCCCTTTACAATGATGACCTATATGTGAAATCTCTCAAGTCCATGGCTCTCGGGCTTACCGACGAGGATTCGCGTGAGATCGGATTCGGCGGATGCACGGAGACCATGATATCCGGACTTTCAAATGTAGGTAGTCTCGAAGGGTCAATAAATCTTGCGAAGGCAATGGAGCTTGCCATCTTCGACAGTTTTGATCCTGTCCGAAAAGTCCAGGCTGGACCGCACACTGGACGCTTTGAAAACTTTAAGACATACGATGAATTCCTTGTGGCGCTGAAACGACAGATCCAGTTCCAGACTGATTCGTTCATCGCCTGGGATCATGCTGAACTCCGCAGAAGGTTCACTGCCGGAGATCCGAAGCTCTACAGGACTTTCTTCACAGGGGACTGCGTGAAAAACAGGAAATCATTTGAAGCAGGAGGAGCCAGATACAACTGGGCGGTTGTGTCATATCAGGGGATTGCTAACACGATCGACGGCGCAGCGGCAATAAGAAAAACTGTTTTTGATGACAGGAGCATAAGCGCGGAGGAGCTTGTCGGGGCTTTGAAATCGGATTTCAAGGGCTTTGAGAAGATCCGGCGGAAATTGCTTTCTGTCCCTAAATTCGGGAACGATGACACCTATGTTGATGAAACAGGAAAAGATATAATCAGCTATGCCTGGAACGAGCTTTACAGCCATGAGACACCGAGAGGCGGGCGCTATATTCCATCCTGCATACTCTTCGTAACCTATCTGTGGGCCGGCCGTGAAGTGGTCGCGACTCCTGACGGGCGCCATGCATTTGAAGCCCTCGTCGATTCCGTTGGAGCAGCGCAAGGCTGTGATGAAAAAGGACCGACTGCGCTTCTCAAGTCCGTCGCGAAGCTTCCTCTCTGGCTTGCCGCAGGGACGCCCGTCCTCAACCTCAGGTTCCAGAAATCCCTTTTCAGCAGCGAAGAGAATCTTGCGAAAATCGCAAAGCTGATCCGTTCGTTCTTCAAGCAGGGAGGAATGCAGATACAGATCTCGGTCCTGGATACGAAGGAGATGCGGAATGCGCAGAAGACACCGGAGAAATACAAGGATCTCATCGTCAGGATCGGCGGCTACAGCGAATATTTCAACGTCCTGGACAAGGAGCTGCAGGAAACGGTCATTGAAAGGACAGAACACGGACTTTGATAATGAACGTCGAACGTACGACTTAAGTTCGAAAGTTCGGAAATGCGGGAGTTCGGAAGTTTTGTTGGAGTTCACAGCTTTAGCGTGTTCTTAATTATGGGTTCAGAACTTTATGGAGGAATTAAATTATATGAGTATATCAAAAACAATGCCTGAGATATCAAGAAGGATATCAATCCTCCGTGAGAGATGCCTCGACAGGAAGGCCGTCCGCGGCAACGTCCCTAACTGGAAAGCCGTCATAGACGCGGAGAGCCTGAAAGAGAGCGAGAACGTAAAATCATGGCAGCTCCGGATGGGGATGAAGACTAAGGCGAGGCTGCAGAATATCAGGTTTGAAACGGATGAGCTTGAACTTCTTGCCGGCAGAGTCTCGTTTAAAGGCCACAATTATTCCAAATCGGAAATATCGGAATCCGAGAAATATCTTTCAAGTTATAAGTGGCCCGGCGGTCAGACCGGACACTGCGCAATGGACATGTCAAAAATCTTCAAGGTCGGAATAAAAGGGATTCTTTCAGAACTGCAGAAAAGACTTGAATCATCCTCCGGCGAGACAAAGAACACTTATCTGTCGTTCATTTATGCGGTTGAAGGTTTGTCCGACATGATCGCAAATGCGAAACTCGCAGCTGAAAAGGCAATGATAAAAGCTCCTGAATGGCGCAAAAAAGAACTCTTGGAAATGGTTGAGTCCTGCGAGCGTGTCCGATCGGAACCGCCGAAGACATATCGAGACGCAATCCAGTTGATCTGGTTTGTCGACATGGGGATCTCCTATTCGGAAAATGCGTACCTTGTCGTGCCGGGCCATCTCGACAGGGAACTCATAGCTTTTTATAATGCAGACGTCAAGAAAGGCATTCTCTCAAAGGAGAAAGCTTTGAACCTCATAGAATGCCTTTACATATTGATCAACAATTATGTCGCCGACGGCGGCGCAGTTTCTGTGATGGTTGGCGGAACGGATTCCGGGGGAGGGGATCTGACAAACGATCTTTCATATCTTTCACTTGAAGCTCTCAGGAGGACAAAGCTCGTATATCCGACGGTGGGGATCTGCTGGCATGAAGGAACTCCGGAAACACTCAGCATGTTTGCCTGCGAACTTATTTCAAAAGGATATTCGACTCCTGCATTCTTCGGCGACAAGATCATCCAGAAAGGGCTCAAGTCATATGGACTCAACCGGAAGCAGGCGTGCAACTATATAAATTCCACCTGCGTCGAGATCACGCCGGTGGCATGTAGCAACGTGTGGGTTGCTTCCCCTTATTTCAGCCTCTGCAAGATACTGCTTGAGGAAATTGAAGGACAGGTCTCGGCGTCAAAGCCATCAAAGAGTTTTGAATCATTCCTCTCGTCGTATTACAAACGTCTAGGGGAAAAGATAAAGTCGGCTATTGAAGTGCAAAACAAAACCCGTGATGGAAGAAAAACATATGGTAGGAAACCGCTCCAGAGCGTATTTACAAAAAGCTGCATTGAGTCTGGACGCGATATCGATGATGGCGGAGCCGATGTTAACTGGATAGAATGTTCCTTCGTGGGAGTTGTGAACCTCGCAGATTCACTGCATGTCATCAACAACGAGGTTTTCATAAGCAGGAACTTGGATTTCAGCGGTCTCAAGAGGATTCTGGATTCAGATTACAAGGGGCAGGAGAATGTCAGGCTCCGCTTTCTCGACAACTATGAGAAATACGGGAACAACTGTGGAAATGTCGACAGCATCGTCCACAAGACGGCTGATTTCATAAAGAAAGAATGCGCCAAGCACAGGGTGAATCCAGGGAAAACCCATTTTATTCCGGGAGCCTTCTGCTGGATCATGCATGAACGACTGGGATCCGAGTGTGGTGCAACGCCGGACGGAAGGAGAAAAGGATTCCCCTTCGCAGATGGCGGCGGACCTGCACAGGGACGCGAAAAGAACGGACCGACTTCCTCAATCCTTTCAGCGACTTCATGGGATCATTCGTTCCTTATCGGAGGGCTCGCATATAACATGAAGTTTTCCGGAGAGCTTTTTGAGTCATCTGAAGCCGTGAAAAGGCTTTATGCATTAATAGCCACATTTCTCAAGAGAGGTGGATTTGAAACGCAGATAAACGTGGTAAGCCGTAAGACGCTTGAGGAGGCGAAAAGGGATCCTGAGCAATACAGGGATCTCGTGGTCAGGATCGGAGGATATACTGATTATTTCACGAGGCTTTCACCGGAAATGAAAGAAGAGGTCATGCTGAGGACGGAGTTCAGCCGGCTATGAAGGAAGATGCTGCAAGAATAAATTATTAAGAGAACCACAGAGGTCACTGAGAAATAAATCTGTGTTCTCGAAAACAAATAAAGGGGAATTGGTTTAGTTGTTAAGAGTGCACAGAGAATAGGGACTTGTCTTAATACCACACGCCAACTGAAAGTCAGTCTTGATATATTTATATAAATATATCTTTCTCTGAGGTCTCTGTGGTTATCTTTTAGAAGGCGAAAGGGAAAAGGAAATGTGATGAGTATGAAGAATGTTTCCGGTATAGTTTTCGACATCCAGAAGTTCTCGATCAACGACGGACCGGGAATCAGGACGACCGTGTTCCTGAAAGGCTGTCCTCTTGATTGCCTCTGGTGCCATAATCCAGAATCAAAAGGCAAAGAGCCTGAGATCTCGTTCATCTCCGAGAAATGCATACTGTGCGGATACTGCGCTGCGACATGTCCGAACAAGTGCCACGCGATCGACGGCAAGGGGCACTCGTATGATCGGGCGAAATGTCTGAGATGCGGGAAGTGCACGATGGAATGCTATTCGAAAGCACTCGAGCTGATTGGGAAGGAAATGACCGTGGAGGAAGTGATGTCCGAGGTGCTGAAGGATGTACCGTTCTATGAGACTTCAAACGGAGGGATGACAATTTCCGGCGGCGAGCCGATGGCTCAGTTCCAGTTCACGAAGGCACTTCTTGAAGATGCAAAGAAACACAAGCTCCACAATTGTCTTGAGACAAGCGGGTATGCTCCGATGGAAAGATATAAGGAAGTGCTTCGCAACGTTGACATTTTCCTGTATGACTTCAAGGAGAGCGATCCGGCACGGCATCTGAAATGCACAGGCGTGCCGCAGGACATCATCGTGAACAACCTTGTCGAACTGGATTCCCTTGGAGCGAAATCCGTGCTCCGCTGTCCGATAATACCGAAGCTGAACGACCGGAAAAACCATCTCCTGGAAATTGCGAAGCTCGCAAACAGGCTTTCTAATATAATTGAAATCAACATCCTGCCTTATCATCCGCTTGGAAAGTCCAAGAGCTCCCGCATCGGGAAGGAATATCCGCTTTCATGCAAGGAGTTTCCTGACGAGGACGAGGTCAGGAGCTGGATCGAGATGGTGCAGAATTCAACACGAGTTCCTGTGAAGAAGGGATGAGGTTTTGTGTTTTGTATATGGTGTTGCTAATGTGTGCATCAAATAGTTTACATTGAGGAACGCCGACCTCCAGGTCGGCATCAAGAGCCGGTCTGGAGACCGGCGCTCCTTAAATTTCAATTTGCATCTATTATATGTAAACTATTTGATGATCCTCGTAGTAAATTAAGACAGCCTAAAGGCTGGACTCCAAACTAGGGAGTTTTGCAATTTACTGTTGCCGTTAGGATAGACGCTTTTGGAGTACAGGCTTTAGCCTGAATCATGATTTCTGCATACATGATCACAAGGAGGAATGTTATTGCCTGAACTTTGGAAAGTCATCTAAAAATGCCGTAGGGGATTTCACTTTATAGGATATAGTGCTATTTATAAAGTATATCATGAAATCAACTATAATGGTGACTATGAAAATCAAGATTCCTTTCGTCTTGTGCTTTGTGTTTTATGCCGCAGTCATGCTTGCCGCCCCCAAGGAATCCGTCCCTGTCAAATACTATTTTACAGATGAGACGGCGGAGATTTCGTGTAAGGCGCCTGATGGCGAAGCGGAATATGAGCTGAAGACCATCACCCGTGGAGGTTGGGGGCCGTCGGAGAGCGGAAAGGCCACGGTCAAAGACGGGAAGATCCAGCTGAAGCCACTTGCGGAGGGGATACACGTCCTGACCTTTAAGAATGACGCGAAGTCCGACATCCGTTTCCTGGCTATGAATCCTCCGCCAAAAATTGATCCGGAAGTGATGCGGCTTGCCCTTCCAAGGGCAGCTGATAAAATTCTAAAAGGCGAACCATTCAAGATCCTGGCAATGGGAGATTCAGTCACGAATACCGGCGACTTCGAGAACATGCTTGCAGCGATGCTTTCAAGAGCCACGGGCAACAGGAACATTACCGTTGTCGACCGCTCATACCCTGGACGCTCCATTGATGCTTCCGTGAGGAATTTCAAGGAGGATGCCGTTACCCTCAAGCCTGATTTTGCAATGATCATGTACGGGCTCAACGACCAGATATGCGGATGCTCGCTTGATGGTTTTTTGGAACAGTATGAATGGCTGGCGAAACATCTTGCCGACGAATGCGGCTCCGACACAATATTCCTACAGCCGACTCCGCATATAGACATCCCTGTAAAGAAGGATGATTCAAGACCTGATCCGAATCCTCCGGAATACGCGTTCCGTACGGTAGGATTTGCGAAATCGGTTGAACTTCTCGCAGCTAAAATGAAAATCCCATGCGCTGAGACATTCACTGCGATCTGGGGTGATGGAGGCGCAACGATTGAGGAGTCCGCCTTAAAAATGTGGCCACTGTATCCGCCTTCATATTCAAAGCAGTTTGCTTCGATGATCGAGACTGACGGAAAAGGCGATACGATCCATCCGAACGCACTTGGGCATCTGATGATGGCGAAAGCGGTCTATAATGCAATCGCCTGCAGGAAAGTTCCGGAACTGCTGGAAAAGAAAGCTGTCAGCGTCTGGACGGATTCAGGAGTGAAAAGCACGATCTCGATTACGAATAAGTCAGATAAAGCCATGTCTGGAAAGCTTGCCGTCTATCCGCGCCTGGAATGCGGGCCGGTCGTTCTCCAGGGCCCTGGGGAATACAATCTGAAACCCGGCGAAGCTGCAGAATTCAAAGTCGAATGGCCTGATGTGTTGAAGCCTGAGGATCTTTTGAAATATCCTGCGATCACCTGTCTGGCTCCTGGAAATCCTATAATCTCCACGCTGATATTTTCTGATGGGAAGATCAATGCATTCGGCATTTCAGCTCCGTTGGGAACTGCTACTTTCGTCCGCGAGTGCATGGTCGCGGAAAGTCCAAAAATCCAAGTCCGTCTCGACAATGGCGAAAAGATGGAAGTAGATTTGCCTGCAAACCGGGACAACGGCAGGATTCCGCTGATCCGAAAAGTGCCCAATGGATATGCTGTTGCGGAACTCGCATTCTGCAGATATTCATCAGCAGTGAAAGATGAGGCTGTTGTCGATGGCGAGGACAAGGAATGGACAGAGAATAAATGGTCTGTGGTCGGTGAGCCGTGCCAGGCGCGCTGGGTTAAGGGTGCAGATGATAAGCGGACAAGTCCAGATGAATGCATGCTTCAATGGTCAACAAAGGTCGGCAAGGACGGGATATTCATGGCCATCAGGGCGAACGGCTCCGTGGAAAACGATAACTTCACAATGTTCTTCGATACTCGCAAACCGGAACTCCTCGGTACGCCGGGACCTTACTATTGGGTTTCGGGAAGCAAAGACAAGAACGGAATCTTCAAAGTATCAAAAGGCGAGACTTCAAAGAAAGCAACAGGACTTGCCGTGAATTGGAAAAAGACGGATTATGGAGCGTTCCTAGAGCTTTTCATTCCTTATGATCTATTGGATATGTCCTCGTGGCCTGAAAGCTCTGACCTGGGATTCTCCCTCTGGTGGAATCATAAAGGACCGAACGGTGTCACTCATCTCATGTGGTCCGAGGACGGACATCCCTGGAACACTCGATGGTATGGCGTAATACGCCTGGCGAAACAGCCGGACGAAATGATGCCGTGGATGGTCAGGATAAAATAAATATTAAGAACAGCTCTTGCGAGCTTAACTACAAACAAAGCCGGCCGGAGGCCAGCGCTCCGTGGAACAGCTCTTACGAGCTTAATCCGCCTTCGCTAAGATGCTACGGCGCGACATGCTACAAACAAATTCTCATTGATTATATATTTCGTTTGTAGTAGCGCATGTTTGCGCGTTCTTCAGTCCTTTATGGTTCCGTTAAGAACGCTCGAACACGAGCTACTACGAACAAATTCCAGTGATTTTGTATTTCGTTTGTAGTCAATGCCGCAAGGCATGTTCTTGATATTATCCTTTTAATTTTACTTTCCTGCCGGAGCAAATTTCATCGTTCCCCAGGTGTGCGGCAGGAGTTCGGAACTTCCGGGACGATCGACCACTTTACCCTCGCTGAGACCGGCCCAGTGTGCCGCGCGTTCGCGCTGGTCTCCTGCGGAATTCGCAATTCCGACCGACGCATCGAATCCGATCGTCTTGCCAGCGACATCACTCAATCCCAAGCTCGCAAGAGGAACTGCAACTTCTACAGTGTATTGAATTTTTCCAGAACGTCCATCCTTCGGATTTACCTTGTAGGCTGCCTGAAGGCCGGGGACGGTGGTGATCTGATCGAATTTGATTATTGCTGCAGGCGATGAAATGGTCCGAGGATTTGTTCCTCCGGCCTTCTTCTGCCAGAAACCTTGGTTGAAGTTGGATTCAGCGGTAGTACCATTGCTGACACGGGCGAGGATGACACGCAAATCTCCTTCGCGGACTTCGCGACGTTGTTGCTTGGACCAGTCGGGCGCGATGGAGAAGTCGACATATGCTCCGCTGACGAATGGTGCGTAGGGCAGTTCGCTTCCGCTGTTCGACGGGCCGGCCGAATGCCAGATAGTATAAGCTAGATAAAGATTCTTTTCATCATACATCGCCCTGACTGATGCCAGTGCCTGTCCGTCAAGCAGGATGAGCATCTGCGGATTCTTTGAACCGTTCAGTCCGAACCATCCTTCACGTCCGTCCAAGTTGCCATCAACTTTGACATTTACTGCGCCGGAGACATTTCCAGGAGCAGGGGTGACTGCGATCGTCGGTTTTTCTGTCGGTGCTACGCCATCGGGATCCCAAGGTTGAGCATCCTTTGCCTGTTCGGCGCTTAGTGTGACGGAGCTACTTGCCAGCCGTTGAACTGTAGGCAGCGTAACTTCATGAATGCGAGTTTCGCAGCCAGCGCCGATGTGATAGATCTTTTTGGACTGCGGATGAGTAAAGGCAAATGTAGATTGGATTTCACCATATTGTTCCTGATCGATTGGGATGTCGGTTTCACCGGCAGGCTGATCCTTGAAGAGGTGTCCGAGGAAAAGTCCGTCCGTGTGCCAGATCCAGACAGGACCGAGTGTGTCGGGAACGAAGAGCGCATCTCCGCCTTTGCCTGACAAGGCTACGGGATGATACATCTGGCCTGGTTCCGCAACGCCGGGTGCGCGGCGGCCTACGGCCCAGAGGACTTCACCTGTCTTCTTATCGAACTTTACGAGCTTGTTGCGCCAGTTGCGGCTGGCCCACCAGCCTGCGCCGTCGATTCCAGGAAGATCGAGTTTCGTCTTCGCCTCCGGTCTGACCAATGCGTAAAGGCCATCATCGGCCTGGAGCGGAATCGGCATCCCAAGATGACGGACTTCCTTTGTACCGTCGCCACCGGCGAAGCTAGGCTGCGATGCGGGAGTCTTCTGCACCATCGACCAGTCATATACCGGAATTCCGCCTGGCAGGATTTCCTTGGGCGGGAGCAAATAGTCATAACGGGTTTTGCTGTCCTTGGTGAGCATCTGGAGGTGGACATTGAGATTGGTGTCGAGTTGTCCAGAGGCGACTCTGATGACGCCTTCGAGAGCAGGTACGTTTTTTACGTGCGTGATTTCATCGGCGGACATTTTTCCGTCGCCGTTCCGATCGGCCCAGGTCATCCATTGATTCTGGCCCTGGTCATAACTGCCTTCATACTTGCCGTCGTCACGCTTCGCGACGTGGTGGTAGCCGACAAGGGCGACTGGTTTGGGCTTGTGGTCGGCTGAATATTGGAAGATGGCGCCGTCGTCGTTGCCTCCTTCGTTGATGAAATAGTTCTTGCCGTCATGGGAGACGAAATCTCTTCCTGAGAAGTGGAAGATGGGCCATGGCGATTTACCGCCGCGCGGCTTTGTCAGAGGATTTCCGCCATGCTCGTAGCCGAGGTAGACGTCGGTGCAGGAAAACATTTCCGCCCATGTATTGTCATAGAACCAGCTTGGGCGCCAGGTTTTTTTGGCCCAGTCAACTTCATAGGTGCGGATGCCGGGTTCGTCGGCGAATGCGCAGCTTGTTGCGAGGATCTCGTTGGGATTGGCGGGATTGATGGTCGGGGCGTAGAGATCGAGCTTGAATGTGAACCACTCCTGTTTGAGTTTGCCATCCAGCGACCAGCGCGAAGTCCGAGGGAAACCAGTATTGACATCCTGCACCCACAGGGAATCGTCCTTGGGGCCCAAAGTCATTGCGGTGATGCTGCCAAACCCGTCGGCTTGATAACGGCCAGTCTTTGGAGAACCGCCTTCCTTGCCGAGTTTTGAAATAAGTTTTCCTTCAGGGCTGAAACGGGCGACTTGTCCATTGGCGCCGCTCGAGAAGAAACCGCCCTTCGCATCCACGGCAAGTGCGCGAGGATCGGTCAATACGCCTTCGTCAACAAGAGTTTTTTCAACTTCGCCAGTCAGCTTGAGCCGGATGATCTTATTGCCGCTCTGGACGATGAGTCCGCCATTGGAAACTTTCACATCGCGCGGTGATGCAATAGTTATCTGCTTGCGGATCTTGCCGGTTGCACGGTCGACAATGAAAAGTGCGTCGTCGGCCTTGATGGTGGCGAATACCGTATCTGCGTTGAGGGCCATGCCGTCCATCGTCGCGGTGAAACGTCCGTGCCAGCGAGTATCTCCTTGTTCCTCGTGAGGTTTTGTTGGAAGTGCGACAAGTATCTTACCGCGTGGCTTGCCAAGTTCATAGACGGCGATCTCGACTTGCTTTTTCTCGCCGTTCAGGATTCCAAGGTAGAAGTTGCTGTCGTCCATCGCTCCGGCGAGACGGCTGTCCCAGGGATAGAACGAGAAGTAGCGCATCTTGATGTTGCCGTCAGCATCCATCTGTTGGATGCCGGTGACCTGGTTGTCCTCGACACAGCCCCAGACCATCATGACGCTGTCGGAGTTGGAGCAGATCGCCGAAGGTCCACCGAGGTTTCCACCCCAGTCGCCTTTGCCATCGGGTGTCCTATAGGGAGGATTTCCGCTTTTACCGAGGGTCATGACATATTCAAGCTTCGGTTTCTCCTTGAAGAAGATCGACTTGGTCGAGTAGCTGCCTGCAGGCTGTGGAATACCGAGATCGCTCGTGCCGTCCCACGTGATCGAACCAGCACCGGCCTTCACGGACTTGCCATACAGCAGGCTGCGGACGAGTTGGCCGCGGTCGTTGAACAGGGCGAGACTGAGGAATCCGTCGGATGGCGCGGAATATGGGACGTTGAGCACGACCTCCTTTGGGGGAATAGTGATTTTTTGTGCTTCCTGGGCATTTATCGACGACAAAAGGATGATGGATGCAAACAAAGAGAGTGACCGTTTCATGTTCATAATATTTTCCTTTATAATATTTGTCCTTATCTCTGGAATATGAAATCTCCCCAGTTCTTCGGAAATACAATCTGCGCGATCCATCGTTCATGAATTCATGGGACAGGCTCGTCCCTACTTCCCGGACGGCTGGGTCACGACCGGCCAATTATCGGTACGGAATGGATTGGCTGGCAATCCTTCCTTGTTATAGAGATTACAGCCATCGGGATTGTTCGCCCACGCGTAACGGACGGCAACGGGCGCTTTCACGCCATCTGCCTGGACCACGATCGAGTCGCCATCTATTTTTGCCTTGGCCCAGACGAAATTCTTGCCTGCCTCGGCAAGCGCGAAATGCTTAAGTTCACCGCCCTTGACTTCCAGGCCACCACCAATATTGTCAAAGCGGATGCGGATCGCGTCGCCCTCGACTGTCATCGACTTGTACGTCGGGCCGGCATACACCAGTGTTTCGCCGTAAGCTACTTTTTCCGCCGCCAGAGCCAGGCGCCTTCCAACTTCCTGCTTGTTCTTCGGATGGATATCTTTGGCGTCGCCGATATCTATGGCCAGCGCGGTTCCAGTATTCGGCAGAGAGAGAGTCTTGTTCTGCGATTCCCGCACAACTGGCCAGTTGGTGTTTTCTGGTTTCTCGGGAGCTTTCATGAAGTTTGCAAGCTGGACCCAGAAAAACGGAAAATCTCCCTGTTTCCAGCGGGCGCGCCAATCGTTGATCATCGCCGGGAACCGGACACGGTATTCATAGGCATTACCTGCGTTAGACTCGCCCTGGTACCATATGCCTCCCTTGATAGCGTATGGAATCAAACCATTGATCATGCCATTATAAAGTACGGAAGCGGTGTTGGGATTTGATGGATCGCCAGGCTTGTTGGGTAGCGCGAACGCAACATAATGACGCCATTTGCCAGCCATGGAAATGCGTGACTGAAGATCACCTTTTGCATCGGCAGGAGAAAGGAACATGTCCTTGGCCTCTCCGCCCCAGGGGCCGCCCTGGCCCATCTGGTCGACAATGCGCATGGCAATTACAGCCTTGCCTTCCTTCACCAGCCGGCCCGGAACCGTGTAGTGGCGAGGCTGGCTCCAGAAACGGGTTTCCAGAGGTTTGATCGTTCCCATGCCACCGACCTTCTCGCCGTTGAAATAGGAGGTGTCGATCTCGTCGATTGGTCCAAGTTCCAGCGCCAGATCTCTGCCAGCCCAGCCTGCAGGAATATCTACTGTCCGGCGATACCACACTTCGCCATCGAGCCCAGGATGCCCTGCGACTTCCCAGTTCATCGGCGTATCTATCTCTTTCCAGGTGCTGTCGTCCAGAGCCGGATCGGAATATTTCTTAAGATGCGCCTCGTCTGTTTCCAGTGCTTCAAGCTTGCGGTATTCGACCAGGAAGGACTCCGAATTCTTCTTCTGCTCCTCCTGTATTTTATCGAAATTATTATTCATCCCGTCGAGTTGCTTGAGATCGCCCTCCGTGCCCGGCAGGGTGGCGAGGACCTCGCGGCTGATCCATGCTTCGACACGTGTTCCTCCCCATGAAGTATTGATGAGGCCGATGGGGATTTTCAAATGCTTGTGCAGTTCACGGCCGAAGAAATAGCCGACCGCCGTCCATCCGGACACGGTTGCGGAAGATGCAACCTCCCAGTTGCCGTTGACGTCGCTGGCTGCGGCGGGAAGCATCGTGTTGCGGACCTTGAAATGGCGTATTTGAGGAAGATCGGCCGACTTGACCTCAGCCTCGGAGTTGATGCAGTTTGCAACATGCATCGCCATGTTCGACTGTCCCGAGCAGATCCAGACGTCCCCGACCAGGACATCTTCGAATTTCAGTGTATTTTTTCCCGTCACCGTCAAAACCTGCGGCTCGCTTTTTGCAGAGGCCTTTTCCAGATCGACCCGCCAGTTCCCATTAGCATCGGCTTTCGTCTTTACGCTCCTGTCTCCCAGCGTCACAGTCACGTCTTCTCCAGATTCCGCCCAACCCCATACCGGGATCTTGATATCCCGCTGGAGTACCATGTGATTCCCGAAAATGGTGGGCATCCTGACATCTGCGCGGAGCTCAAATGATGAAAATGATAGAACTGCAATAACAACGAATCCGATCCCGACAATGTTTTTTTTCATTTCCAATTCCTGTTTAATTTTCAGATTACTTGTCAATTTAATTTTAATTCCCAAGCACTGAAGCAAAAGAAGCACGCATTGTGCTACAGTCGTTGCTTCCTTGGAAAGCAGACTTGGTCCCACCGTTTCCAGGACCGGCCATGATGCGCGAGCCACCGCTTGAATTGTATGAATGGGAGGTGGTTTCCCCGGGACGTTCCCCTCCGCCATAACGCTGCCACGTGTTGCTGTTGTATGGATACCAGGCTCCGCTGCCATCCAGATGCCCGACATTGCCGCCTGTGGGATTATAGTAGCTGCCATGATTATTGTATAAGGTCGGATCTGCGGGGAACGGTGCCTTGTAGACCTTTACACGGTCTATGAACAGGATAACTGGATAGCCGCTCCCTCCCCAGTTCTGCATTTTCAGCAGGTGTTTTATGCGGAATTCCGGATATGGAGGCGGGCTGTATGACGGGTTGTCCGCGCACATGCAGAAACCGCCGAAGTTGTTGCCATGCCATATGTATGAGGAATCCATATCCCACCAGTTGGCCAACCAGTTGTCAGGCTTTTTCCCCGAGGGGCAGAGCAGGATGCTGTTATAGGGATACGTGTTGGTGTTAAGATAATCCGTCATCATAGTGATTACCGCTGGAGAAGCACGCCATGCCGGGCATCCGTGCCCCATGTAGTGGGTCAGGCAGAGCAGGGGGATCAGTTCATCAAAATCGGTGGTATATGTGGCGAATGCAAGATTCAGCTGCTTGATATTGCCCAGGCACACGGCACGCCTTGCGGTCTCCTTGGCCTGCTGGAGAGCAGGCAGCAGTATGGCCGCTAAAATTGCGATGATCGCAATGACCACGAGCAATTCAATCAAAGTAAACTTTGTTTGAATTGGCCTACGTCCCCTAACGGGTAACTTCGGCTGGCAGGCCACGAGTAGCTCGATAAGGGTAAAATGCGACCTGTCCGCCGCAGGCCTTGCGCAGGAGGACACTGGATGGCGGAAAGAGAGGACAGACGACTGATGACTGACGACCGATTGGAATTCGATGCCGGATGCTGGATGCCTGCGGAAAAGATCCCGGAGCTTAGATCCGGCATACTGAATCCCGCATCGTGCCGCTGACATCCTGGTTTCCACAGCGCCTCCAGTTAATGTTATCGTATATATCTGTTGTTAATGTAACAATAAGCCTCTTGCATTTCAAGCCGTATGGCGCATTTTTATGATTTTTTATGGACTTCAATCGAAGAACAGCTCTTGCGAGCTTGATCCGCCTACGCAAAGAAGCTTCCGTCTACGCAAAGCCTACGCCGTGACAGGACGGCGCGACAGGCTACGAACAAATTTCCAATGATTTTGCATTTCGTTTGTAGTTAATGCCGCAAGGCATGTTCTTTTATATTTCATTGAACAATAACGGAGAACACATGAATAAGAAGATCAAAGTCGGACTGTATGGCACCAACGGGCATCAGATACATAAGCTGCTTCAGAATCATCCTCTGGCGGAACTGCATGCCGTGGCAGGTTTCGATGACAAGACAATTGCAACACTCGGGAAATCTGTAAAAATATATTCCAGTCTCGATGAACTGATCGCCGACAAGGACATCGACCTGGTTTCCCTCTGTTCGCCAAAACGTTCCAAACAGAAAAAGCATGCGGTCAAATGCATGAAGGCCGGAAAGCATGTTTATGCTGAAAAGCCCTGCGCAATGACGGTAAAGGAACTTGACAAGATCATCAGGACATCAAAATCCACCGGCAGGATCTTCCATGAAATGGCTGGTACGGCCTTCGAACAGCCTTATCTGGAGATGAGGAAAATTGTTCAATCCGGGAAGATCGGAACTGTTGTCCAGGTGCTCGCACAGAAGTCATATCCTTATTTCGATACGCGTCCGCAGGACGAGGATGTCGACGGCGGACTCATGCTGCAGGTTGGGATACATGCGATGCGCTTCATCGAACATGTCGCTTGTGCGAAGATCGCAAATATTGAAATTGCCCAGACAAAACTCGGTAGTACGAAAAAAGGAGATCTGCGTATGGCGGTTTCATATCTGATAAAGCTTGAGAACGGAGGCATAGCCTCTGCGCTTGCCAACTATCTCAATCCCCGCGCGTTTCCAAGCTGGGGGAACGAATCCCTCAGGATCTTTGGGACAAAAGGATTCATAGAGGCGGTTGACGGTGGAACTCGGACTCGGCTTGTGTTGAATGAAAAGGACTGCGGACCGATTGAGATCAAAGGTGAAGCCAAGGATTACTTCGATATGTTTGCAGCTTCTCTTCTCGGTAAAGGCAAGATGCCACTGAGCCTTGAAGACGAACTCCATCCGCTGAGGATGCTGCTGAAAGCCCGTGGATGAATTTTGGCCACAGACCTTCACAGACTAAACAAGAAGATTATTCTCTCACAAAGCCACAGAGGCACAAAGTTTATTTTAATTCATTTTCTGCTTGATTCGGCTCAGGCGAACATGTTCGCCCTGTGATACGGGAAATGCATGAGAATAAAAACTTGTTCTTATTCTCATGCATTTCCCGTATATTCCCTCTGCCGGAGCAGAGGAGAGCCGATTCTCCAAAGAGAATTTAACTTCGCCTGTCCTGAGCTCATAGTCGAAGGATGAGCTTCTGTATTCCCTGGCCGTCCCGGCACGGTCAGGCTTCGTGGTGAAAAGCTTTCTTTTTACTTTCTCTGTGCCTTTGTGTTCCCGACGCCTGAAAGGGCCGGGATCTCCGACTTGAGCGAAGCGGGTGCGAGAAATCCTAAAGCTTATATGGCGGAGTCACGCATGGGATTTGTCCGCCATCGTTGCGTACTGCCGTCGTGAACGGATGGCACTCCAGCTTTTTCAATCCCGGTACCGCCTGAGGTCCGCATCCGCACACGTAATCTGTTGCCGTCATTCCCATTTTCTTCGCGAACTGTGTCCACATCTGCCAGCTTTCCGTCGAGAGGGAAACTGGGATGGACTTGTCATGCTTCCGGATCTCCGAAAGATAGTGGGAGTAGATCTCCGTCCGGACATCGTCTGGAAATGGCTGGGTTTTCGGATTCTCAGCCTTGCCGCGGTTTTCCTCCGCCTTTTTGAGGAATTCCGGATCCAGAAGATCTATTACGGGCGCCAGACGCTTTTTCATTTCGTCCACGTTCATCCACATGAAACAGCAGATGCTGATCACGTCAGGATGCGTCTTGGAGAAGGCGAGATCAATGGTCTCAGCGGCTTCGCGCCGCCAGTTGCGCACAGGTATGATGGGCTTGAACTTGTAGCGGATCGGATAGCCTGCCTCCTCGGCGATATGCGCCGCTTCGATGCGCTCCTCGGTCGTACCGGCGTTAGGTTCGATTTTACGGCTCTGCGTCGGACCGCTGAGGCTCCAAACAATGATGGTGTTGCCGTTGTGCTTGAGATTCCGGAGCCAGTCGGTGTTCCAGGTCTTCGTGTGGATTATAAGATACCTGTCCTTGAGCGTGCCAAAGAATTCGATCAGTTCGCCGAGACATCCGAGTTCGGGTTCGAGCCCTGGCGGATCAGCATCGTCGTCCAGCAGATAAGTCTTCTGCCATGGATGGAGGTCCATAAGTTTTTTAAGGTGAAGGCAGTATTCGTCCACGTTCACCATGCTCACCAGAAGTCCTCCGAGTCCGCAGTACATGCAGCGGTGCAGACAGCCAGCCTGGAGATGGATGCGCCAGCAGGGACGGCAGACCTTGTGCATGCGGTCCGGATCCCCGTCAAGGTTGTAGTTGGACCAGTTGAACGCATTCAGACCGAGAAGTTCGCCCCGTACATCGATGTCTGCGTCCTTGAGCTTTTTGCCTCGGGCCCGTGCGGCGGCCTCGTCCTTAAAACGGAAGGTGTTGAACAGCAGGATCGGATCCTTGACCTCGGAAAGAGTTCCCATAGGGACACGGTTCTTGAGCAGTTGCCGCTCCTTTATCAGCATAGGCAGCTGGTCGTCGGTGTATGTTTCAATTTGACGCGGTTCCACAAGCGCCTTGACGAGACGTTCGACACCGGCCCGGTACTTCCTGTTCTTCATGACGCTCTCATGTGCGAAAACCGCAGGCGGATTCATTTTGTACATTTTTTAACTCCTATCCGTTTTATCCTATAATATAATATAGTTACTAATCGTCTCATAATAGTATAGACTTTTATTTATTGTGTGCTATCGTATTGGATATGAGAAAAAATGATGCACGAAAACTTAC
>Ga0154564_154_pt1 | contig 92749 bp, 83 predicted proteins | sample RifGroF2_FD_105707 | JGI IMG/M metagenome (GOLD analysis project Ga0154564, IMG submission 105707) | Lentisphaerae bacterium GWF2_49_21
TTACGGACGGAGCATGTTACCATATCACCCACAGGTGCCATGGGCGCAAATTCCTGTTCCGGTTTCAGAAGTACCGGGACTTCTATGTCCGGCAGTTGTTTGAGATGAAAAAACGCTACAAGGTGGATGTCCTGGACTACATGGTCACGAGCAACCATGTGCATCTTCTGGTCACCGCCAGGAAAGGCGTGGAAATATCTGAAGGACTGCGCTTCATCCACGGGCGTGTCGGACAGTGGCACAATGGTCAGAGGAGCGGTGAAGGCGCATTCTGGGCAGGCCGGTTTCATTCGACGAGGATTCAAAACGGCGAACATCTCGGACGCTGCCTGTTCTATATTGACCTGAACATGGTCCGCGCCGGGGCTGTCAGGCATCCGCGTGAATGGAAGCACGGTTCGTACGGCGAATTCATGGGCATACGCAGGCGCTGCCGGGTCGTGAATTTGAAGAGACTGTTGAAATGTCTCAAGACTGGGAATGCAGGAATGTTCCGCGATTGGTATGTCAGGACTCTTGAAGAGAAGCTCAGGGGCTTGAAAATGGAACGCGCTGATTTCTGGAGCAAGGCGGTGGCGGTGGGGGATCCGGACTGGCTTGGGAAGAAGGCTGGCGAATGCGGCTTGAAACGGTTCCGGATTGTCAATTCCGATTCAGTGCATTATCTTATCGGAAAATGCCCGTGAAACCATTGAGTTTATTAACTTGATATTCTATCGAATAAATACTTGATATAAGATGCAAATATGACAATGCTCAGCCTAATTATGAGTGTGTATTTTTGTAAAGATGGTGCCAGACCCCGTATCGCCAGAGTGCCAGACCCCGTATCGCCAGAGGCTTAGGCTTCAACTTCCGGAGTCAGAAGGAGGAAAAGGAATTAATCAGTTCAAAACCCGCTTAACTTAGCGCCATTCGTGCCAGACCCCGTATTGAGAGTCCAGACCTCGTATTGAGAGTGATAATCAGGCAGTTATCACGTGCCCGGGCGGATGATATTAGTGGGCATAATTTCCTTTATAGGCTATATTACTCATTAAGATAATACCAGTAAAGTCCACGGGTTTAATGATGGAAAGCATGTTGATTATTCTCTTTCTGATAATTTTATTGCCAAGGTGTGAAGCATGGATTATGAATCAATCATCAAGGAAACAGATTCCCTGTTAAAGGAAATCAACTCGTTGCGCCCCCTTGAAAAGGTGGAACTGGCGCAATTGCGAGAATATTACAGGATTGGACTCACGTATTCCAGCAATGCAATCGAGGGTAACTCCCTGACGGAAACTGAAACCAAGGTTGTTATTGAAGACGGATTGACAGTCAATGGAAAACCTTTGCGTGATCATCTTGAGGCTGTAGGGCATGCAGAAGCGTTCAGTTTACTGTACGCTTCCACATCTTCAACAAAAATAAGCGAAGATATCATAAAAAAACTTCACCGTGTCTTTTATCATGGAATTGATGAAAAAAATGCGGGTGTCTATAGAAATGTCAGGGTTGTTATAACCGGAACTGACTATCTTCCGCCTTCTCCAGAGAAAGTGCCAGACCTGATGAAGAAGCTTGTTTCCAGAATACCAGAGATTGAAAAGAAGAATCATCCCGTAGTAGCCGCAGCCGATCTTCATACGGAGTTTGTGAATATCCACCCCTTTGTCGACGGGAACGGCAGGGTGTCGAGACTGCTGATGAACATGGTTCTTATTAAATATGGATATCCTGTTGTCATCATTCCACCCACCAGAAGGAGGGAATACATATCAGCTGTGATGAGTTCCAATTTTGGAAACTTCAATGAAATAAGAACTCTTGTCGCCGAAATGTCACGGGAAAGCTGCCGGGACTATTTGAGAATGTTTTCAGAGAAACAAACAAGAGGCGTGATAAATCCCGGCTCAAAAGGGATGAAAATCACTCCATATTGAACTTTCCCGGGAGTTCCAGCCGAATATTCATTTGCCGACACTGATGTTTGCCACGATATATGTTGATCATAGTATATTTGGAAGACGGTGCCATTCCAAGCAAGTGAATGATAAGCCATGAGACGAGCAGATAATATACAGTTAACCTCCCTCTCCCCCGTTGGTCATTCGGGGGATCTCTCATCCGCATTCGCTCCTTCGGGCAGAACCAGCTGCGGAGTGCGGCAGCCTTCGTCGGAAAAGTGCGTATGGGACTATGCCCCCGCATAATCGCGTGGATTATGCGACGCGGTCCGAGCACCTACGGTCTCGGACTTTTCCGGTCAGTTCATCCCGAGACTCGCAGACGTGCTCGGGATGATGCCACATTAGCCGGAAATGCATGTGTTTTTGACCCTTTACACCGGATAGAATTTTCAACTAAAAATTATATCTACCCTTGAATGTTATATCATATAAGGATCTTTTCGCCATCAGGATCACTGGTTCCAGGAACATCAGGATATTTTACGTCTATATGCGGAATGACGAAGTATACGGCATCCACGCATATGCAGATTGCAAGACGGCTGCACACCTCGCAGTCGAATCTTGCAAGGATCGAGCGGGTGCAGAATATATTTTTCTGTTTTTTCAATTGTCAATAGAATATTCCTCAAATCAGGCTTATATTATTTATTCATCAAAACCGGAGTATAAATGTTTGCGCTAGGGATCGAAGAAATAGGTTCGTACATTCCCCATGGAAGGATCTCGAATTATTCCCGCAAGGAGAAGTTCGGGATAACGGACCAGTTCATTGAGGAGAAGATTGGTGTCCAGGAAGTTTCCATCAAGGAAGCGACCGAGGAAACATCCGATCTCTGTGTCCGGGCATACCAGAACCTCAGGATCAAGATTGATTTAAGTCCCGATGACATTGAAGTCGTTATAGTTGTAACACAGAATCCCGATTTCAACATCCCCCACGTTTCCGCCATGCTTCATGGAAGCCTAGGATTCAAGTCTTCATGCGCCTGTTTCGACATATCCCTTGGATGCTCAGGCTATGTATATGCCCTGTCGATAATACAATCATTCATGCACGCCAACGGATTGAAGAAAGGATTGCTTTTCACTGCAGATCCCTATTCCAAGATAATCGACAAGGAAGACAAGAACACATCTCTTCTTTTTGGCGATGGCGCCGCAGTCACTTTGATTTCCGACAAGCCCCTTTATACTACAGGAAAATTCACTTTCGGGACAATGGGCAAGGACTACGATGATTTGATCTGCCGTAACAAGAAGCTTCACATGAACGGCAGGTCCGTATTCAATTTCACAGCCAAAGTTCTTCCAGATGACATTCATAAGGTTTTGAAGATCAACGGGACAGAAATAAGCAAGATAGACAAATTCGTATTCCATCAGGGCAGTAAATTCATAGTGGATACTCTTACAAAGAGAATCGGACTTCCGCCGGAAAAGGTTGTTTTTAACGCAAAAAGCTTCGGAAATACTGTTTCCTCTTCCATACCAATCATCCTTGAAAAGGAAATCCACGAAAAACAAAACCGACTTATGGTCATAAGTGGCTTTGGCGTAGGTCTTTCATGGTCGAGCGCTGTCATCAAAAGAGCATAAATTTTCATAAAATCCCCCGAAATACACTTGCAATTTGCCGATGAGGACCTAGTTTAGTTTTCGAACTTTTACAGTTTTGTAAAAGCTTAAAAACTATGCATACAGGAACTGAAAAAGCGAAGAGGCATCTCGTCGATGCCGCAGGCAGGATCAGCCAGGACTTCGGCCTCAGCCGGATTTTCGGCCAGGTCATGGCCGCCATCTACCTGCACGAAGGGCCTTCCTCGCTCGACGACATCGGAAAAGAGCTCAACCTCAGCAAGGCTGCAATAAGCATCGCCACCCGCCAGCTGGACAAGCTCGGTGTGATCAGGCAGGTCTGGATCAAGGGCGACAGGAAGACCTACTATCAGACATCCGACCATCTCGCCTCCACCCTCCAGAAGGGGATCATGGAGCTTCTCAGGAACAAGCTCCGGATGACCGACGAGATCCTTGAGGAGGCGAAAAACTGCCTCAAGGAATCCCATGACACCACAGAAAAGAAATTCCTGGAAAATCAGATTGAACGGGCCCGCAAGATCCATAAGAGGGTGGACGGACTTATAAACAACCCCCTCATCAAAATGGTAAGCGGATAAAATCAGACCGCCGGCATGCTGTCTGATTTTATGAATCGATTATGCCGTTCCGCATAATCGATGGGGCGAAGCACGGAAAGACAAATTCGAAACTCAATATTCAGAATATTAATTGATACGTTTGGCAATGAAAAAATCTACGATCTGATTCTCAACACGAAGCCGGAAAAATGAAAGACTGTTCTCCATTCCAAGCCTTGCTTGAAACCTAATACTTAACACATAAAAACATGCCTCCCAATGATTTTAACTTAAAACTAATCTAAGGAAATTAACATGTTCAACGGAAAAACAATCCTGGTCACCGGCGGAACGGGTTCATTCGGCAAGAAGATAGTCAAGACCATCCTTGAGAGATACAATCCGAACAAACTCATTGTCTTCTCCAGGGATGAACTCAAGCAGTATGAGATGTCCCAGGCATATTCCGACACAAAATATCCATGCATAAGATATTTCATCGGCGACGTAAGGGAGGAGGCCAGGCTTGAAGACGCCTTCCGGAATGTCGACTATGTCATTCACGCCGCGGCCCTCAAGCAGGTCCCTGCATGCGAATACAATCCCTTCGAGGCGATCAAGACGAATGTCCTGGGGGCCCAGAACATAATCCGGGCCGCAATCAAGCAGAAAGTGAAGAAGCTGATCGCCCTCAGCACCGACAAGGCTGCAAATCCGGTAAACCTCTATGGTGCCACGAAACTATGCTCCGACAAGCTTTTTGTCGCCGGAAACTCCATGAGCGGAGATCTGAGCACGATATTTTCAGTCGTGCGATATGGCAACGTCGTCGGCAGCCGCGGTTCCGTGATTCCTTTCTTCCTCAAGAAAAAATCTGAAGGGATCCTGCCCGTGACCGACAGCAGGATGACCAGATTTTCGATAACCCTGCAGCACGGGGTTGACTTTGTACTTGACAGGCTTGACCACATGCATGGAGGAGAGGTGTTCGTCCCTAAGATACCGAGTTACAAGATCCTTGATGTTGCGAAAGCCATCGCGCCCGATGCTAAAATAAAGGAGATCGGAATCCGTCCCGGCGAGAAACTGCACGAGCTGATGATCCCGGAAGACGATGCAAGGCACACCATCGAGTTCAACAATTACTACGTGATCCAGCCGGACTTCATCTGGTGGAACAAGAAGGACCATCTCCTCGGGAAGGGCGGGAAATTATGCCCTTCCGGATTCTCCTACAGGAGCGACACCAACAGCGACTGGCTCACGGTTCCCGCCATAAGGAAGCTGGTGGACGATTTCGTGAAGGAGCGTCCGGAGTACAGGTAGAAGTTCGGAAGTTCGGGAATGCGAAAGTTCGAAAGTTTAAAACAAATAAAAATATGGATAATAGAGAATTTAAATTAAGCTTGGAAAAGCGTACTAAGGCTTTTGCAATTGCTATTGTTCAGTTCTGCATATACCTGCGAAAACTGAATCTTCCGGAAGCTTTAATAAACCAGCTGCTGAAGGCTGGAACAGCGATAGGATCTAATTATCGCGAGGCGAACAGGGCTGAGTCGAAAAAAGATTTTATCCACAAGATCGGCATAGTTGAAAAAGAAGCATCTGAAACAGAATTCTGGCTGGAAGTAATAGATGAAAGCCGCATCCTTGACAAGACTGCATCGGAGGAATTGACTCCTCTTTTGAAGGAATCAAAGGAACTCCTGGCTTTATTCACATCAATATCGAAAAACAGCAAAAGGAAGGAAGAAGTTCGTGAGTTCGAAAGTGCGTAAGTGCGGAAGTTTCAATAATCAAACTCTTGAACTATAGACTCTACAGCTTTCGCGTTTTTTATTTATAACTTTCGCATTTTCAAACTCCCGAACTTTCGAACTTAATTATGATTCCCTACGGCAGACAATCCATCGACCAGTCGGACATCGACGCGGTCGTCGAAGTCCTCAAGTCAGACTTCATCACCACCGGTCCGAAGATCGCCGAATTCGAACAGGCGGTCTGCGCCTTCACAGGTGCGAAATTCGCAGTTGCCGTCTCCAGCGGTACTGCCGCCCTTCATTGCGCGATGTTCGCAGCAGGAATAAAACCGGGAGACGAGGTGATTGTCACTCCTATGACTTTCGCCGCCTCTTCGAACGCAATACTGTATTGCGGCGGGACACCGGTTTTTGCGGATGTCATTCCCGGCACTCTTCTTATAGATCCTGCGCAGGTCGCCAGGAAGATCACAGGGAATACGAAGGCCGTGGTTGCGGTGGACTACGCCGGACAGCCATGTGATTACGACGCGCTCAAGGACATATGCTCGAAACACGGCCTTGTCCTCATATCCGACGCCTGCCATTCCATGGGAGGCGGATACAAGGGCAGAAAAGTCGGAACGCTGGCTGACATGACGGTCCTCAGCTTCCATCCTGTCAAGCATATTACGACCGGAGAAGGAGGGATGATACTCACCGACAACGCCGATTTCGCCGGAAAGATGAGGATGTTCAGGGGCCATGGCATAACGACCGACTACCGCCAGCGCGAGGAGAAGGGTTCATGGTTCTATGAGATGGTCGACCTCGGCTACAATTACAGGATCACTGATTTCCAGTGCGCCCTCGGGATCAGCCAGCTGAAAAAACTGCCTGGCTGGATTGAAAGAAGACAACAGATAGCTGAAGAATACGACAGCGCCTTCAAGAGCAATTCTTCAATAGTTCCAATCTCCAAATCACCAGAGGTCTCCCATGCGTACCATCTTTACGTTGTCAGGATTGAAAAGGCCGGCAGGAATAATATTTTCACGAGACTCAGGAATGCCGGAATCGGCGTCAACGTCCATTACATCCCAGTACACCTGCACCCCTACTACAGGAACAAGCTTGGCACAGGAGAGGGGCTTTGCCCGGTCGCAGAAGAAGCATACGGACACATCATTTCCCTCCCGATTTTCCCGGGAATTGGAGACAAGGATATCAAACACATAGTAGAAACTATAAAACAGGAAGTGGAGCTATGACCTACAAGACGGAACAGGAAAAATTCTGGGCGGGTAATTTCGGCATGGACTATATAGATCGCAACAAGGGTGAAGAATGGGTTGCCAGCAACATCGCACTGTTCTCGAAAATCCTAGAAAGGACAAGATCTGTTTCTTCGGTCCTTGAACTTGGTGCGAACATAGGGTTGAACCTGCAGGCAATCCACAGCCTCCTGCCCAATGCCTCGATTACTGCAGTGGAAATAAACAAGGAGGCCGTAAAGGAACTGCGCAACTTCGACTACATAAATGCCAGACACTCCTCAATCCTTGATTTTAAACCATCAGGGAAATGGGATCTTGCCTTCACCAAAGGAGTGCTGATCCATTTAAATCCCGATGTCCTTCCTGAAACATACGATCTGCTCTACAAGGCAAGCAGACGATACATTCTGGTCTGCGAATATTACAACCCCTCGCCGGTGGAGATTACATACCGTGGGCACAGCGGGCGTCTTTTCAAACGCGACTTTGCCGGTGAAATTCTTGAACGGCATGGTGATCTCACCCTGGTGGACTACGGCTTCTCATATCACAGGGATCCCAACTTCCCGCAAGGCGACATCTCCTGGTTTCTCATGGAAAAATCATGAACGGCAAAACTGGCAACCAAAACACCTCGAATATTGCAATAATCCCCGCAAGGGGAGGAAGCAAGCGAATTCCAGGGAAAAATAAAAAGGTCTTCTGCGGGAAGCCTATGATTTCCTATTCCATTGCGGCGGCAAAGGCTTCCGGGATATTCAATAGGATAATTGTCACTACGGACTCACAGGACATAGCCTCCATGGCCACAGGATATGGTGCCGAAGTTCCTTTCATGCGGCCGCCGGAACTTTCCGACGACCATGCCAGCACTGATGCCGTAGTACTGCATTCCCTAGACTGGATCAATGCAAACTGGGGCCAGGCCGACTATATCTGCTGCATTTATTCCACGGCACCTTTTGTAAGACCCGAATATCTGAAGGCTGGACTGGAAATTCTCGTTCGGGAAAAAGCCACATCCGCATTTTCTGTCACATCCTTCCCCTACCCGATTTTCAGGGCGTTGAAAATTGAAACCGACGGCAGGCTCAAGATGTTCTGGCCGGAGCACCGTATGACACGTTCACAGGATCTTTCCGAGGCATACCATGATGCTGGACAGTTCTACTGGGCGGACGCCAGGAAATATGCAGCGGAACGAAAGCTCTTTTCGTCCGATGCCGTACCAGTTGTGCTGCCCCGCAAGCTGGTCCAGGACATCGACACTCCGGAAGACTGGGAACGGGCCGAAGCAATGTACAAGGTCCTTTTCGGACAGGAAAAATGAAAAAAACGCGCGCATCGAAAAAAACAGCAATTGTCATCCGCGCCGACGCATCGGTCAGGACCGGCACAGGACATGTCATGCGCTGCCTTGCATTGACTCAGGCTCTTGCCAATGCCGGGAAGAATGTCGTTTTAGCGATGGCGGAATGTCCTGAAGCGCTGACCAGGAAGATAAAGTCCAGCGGCATGTCAACCCAGAAGATAAAGTCCAGGCCCGGAAGCCTGAAGGACGCCGAGGAAACTGCAAAGTTCGCAGCAAGGAAGAATGCTACATGGGTAGTTGTCGACGGATATATCTTCTCCGACAAGTACCAGGACGCCCTCAAGAAGGCTGGGCTGCGGTTACTGTTCATTGATGACTTCGGCCACTGTCCCAGCTATCCATCGGACATAATCCTCAATCAGAACCTTTATGCCGGCACGCATTTCTATCCAGAGACGGCGCCGTTCACCAGGATACTTCTCGGAACGCAGTATGTCCTCCTGCGCAATGAGTTTTCACCATATTCCAATTGGAGGAGGCAGGTTCCAGAGAAGGCATCGAAGCTGCTGGTCACGCTAGGAGGAAGCGATCCGGACAACACTACTCTTAAGATAATAAGAGGGATCAAAGCCTCGAAACTGGGACTGGAGGTCAAGATCGTCGCTGGAGGCGCCAATCCTCATCTGAAATCCTTGGAAAAGGAAATCAAAAAATCTCCAAATCTCCAGATTCTTAAAAATGTCTCCAACATGCCTGAGCTGATGGCATGGGCTGATATCGTGATCACCAGCGGCGGAAGCACATGCTGGGAGACATGCTTCATGGGCCTGCCTAACATCATCATATACTGCGCGGACAACCAGAAGCCTATAGCGCTCAGTCTTGATGAAGCCGGAGCCGCTATCAATCTCGGCCAAAACAGCGAGCTTGTGGAGAAGAAGTTCATCTCAACTCTGAAATCCCTGGCAAACGACTTCGAAGCCCGCAGCAGGATGTCAGAGAAAGGCCGCCTGCTCGTGGATGGCAGGGGCGCAGACAGGATTATCTACGCGATGGGCGGCCTTTTCCTGAGGAAGGCGTCTAAGGACGACTGCAAGTTCATATGGGAGCTTTCAAATTCCAAGCCGGTGCGCGATGTCTCCTTCACCAGGGATCCGATTCCATGGGATCATCACAAGGGGTGGTTTGACAGGACGCTCGCCGACAAGAACTGCTTTTTTTGCATAGCTGAGACAGCCGGAGGAAAACCTGCAGGACAGGTTAGGTTCAGGATGAACGGCCCTGATGCTGTGATATCCACCAGCCTTGCGCTAGAGTTCAGAGGGAAGGGATATGGGAGCATACTCATATTCGAGGCGTCAAACGCGCTTTTCAGCAGCACCGGGGTAAAGACCGTGCATGCCTATATCAAGAATGAGAACAAGGGTTCCTTGAAGTCGTTCCAGAAGGCCGGATTCAGGCAGACGGATCTCGACAGGTTCGCGCTGGAAAAGGAATCACTGCACCTTATAATGGAGAAACCTGCGGAATGAGCTGCTGCATAAAAATCGGCAGGCGCGTGATCGGCTCCGGCCATCCCGCCTACATCATCGCGGAAATATCCGCGAACCATGGGCATAAGTTCGAGAAGGCCGTCGAGATCATCGGGGCCGCAAAGGATGCCGGCGCAGATGCCGTGAAGCTCCAGACCTACACTCCTGACACCATCACTATCGACTGTGACAACGAATATTTCATGATTAAGGGGACCATTTGGAAGGGAAAGAACCTCTATAAGCTATATGGTGAGGCGTATACCCCATGGGAATGGCAGCCTAAACTCAAGAAGATCGCCGATAAGCTGAAAATAGATCTATTCTCGACGCCATTTGATCCCGCTTCAGTAGATTTCCTCAGGAAAATGAATGTTCCTGCATTCAAGGTCGCTTCTTTCGAACTCGTCGACATCCCCCTGATCAGGAAGATAGCCCGGGCCGGCAAGCCGGTAATCATGTCTACAGGGATGGCGACCATGCCCGAGATCTGCGACGCGGTGAAGGCTGCCAGAGCGGAAGGAAACAACCAGCTTGCGCTTTTGAAATGCACCAGCGAATATCCTGCGGATCCCAACGACATGAATCTCAGGACAATCCCTGACATGAAAAGGAAATTCGGTACAGTTGTCGGGCTTTCCGACCACACCCTCGGAATAGCCGCATCGGTTGCGGCAGTGACGCTGGGTGCAAATATTATCGAGAAGCATGTGACCCTTTCCAGGAAGGAGCCTGGCCCTGACAGTTCGTTCTCGCTGGAGCCTTCGGAGCTGGAGGAGCTCGTGAAGGAGATCAGGACAGCCGAATCAGCTCTTGGGAAAGTGAGCTATACTTTCACCAGCAAGGAGAAAGCGACAAGGATATTCAGACGTTCGCTATTCGTTATAAAGGATATTGGCAAGGGAGAGCCTTTCACCGGCGAGAATGTAAGGTCCATAAGGCCAGGACATGGACTGCCTCCAAAATATTTTGACATGGTCATCGGCAGGAAGGCATCCTGCTCCATATCCCGAGGCACACCGTTAAGTAGAAAGATGATAGGGTAAAAAATGATAGAAATTGTAAACGACTACAAGAAGGCTTCCTTTGGGGGTTCCATCAAGAATGCGATTTCCTTTTCTTCTAAGCTTGGGGAGATGGCGATGCGTGTAAGCAGGAACAAGCTTGATGCAAGATACGATTCCCAGATCAGGAAGCACATCGAAAAGATGAATTCCGGGAAATTCCGTATTTTCCGCCATATATACATCGAAACCATCAACAGGTGCAACGGGGGATGCAGGTTCTGCCATGCAAACAGATTTACCGACAAGAGGGAAATGGAGCTGATGGACGAGGGTCTGCTGGAAAAGATCCTCAAGGAACTGAAGGAAATGGAATTCAAGGGCTGGATCTCGTTCCACAGGAACAACGAACCTTTCCTCGACAAGAGAATTTTTGATTTTGTAAAAATGATGCGGGAGTCAATGCCAGATGCATTGATAAACATCCATTCAAACGGGACTCTGCTCAACATCGAAAAGATATATAGGATCATGCCACATCTTTCATTCCTCAACATCAACAATTACAATGACAAGCTCGAGCTTCATGACAACATCAGGGAGACCGTAGAGCACTTCAACAGGACAAATGAATTTGACGGCCTGATAAAGGTCTGCCTCAGGAAAGAAAATGAAATTCTCCTTAACAGGGCTTCTTCCGCCCCCAACAGGAAAATGGGATATACCATGAAATCTCCATGCCTGTATCCGTTTGAACAGTTGAATGTCTGCTCCAATGGGAATATTTCCATCTGCTGCAACGATGCGTTCGAGGATGTTGTTCTCGGGAATGCAGGAGAACAGACGCTTGAAGAGATCTGGCACGGCGAAAAGTTCAAGGATATAAGGGATAAGATGCTGATGGACAGGAACTTGATAAAAATATGCGGAAAATGCGACATAATAACTCCGCCGACCAGGAATCCCAATGAGAACGACTGAGATTATTGCCGCCGGCGGCGACATTGGAGGGGCGATGGCCCTTCTGCCTGTTCTTCGTGAACTTGACAGGAGAAAAATCGGATTCAGCCTTGTCGACCATGGCATAATCTCCGGAAAATCGGGAAGTGGATGGGAAACCATCACCGAAGAGGAGAGCTTCTCCTGTTTTGAATCTGGAAAAGCAGGCGTTCTTATCTTCACGACCAGCGTGAAAGACGACTTCCCCCTGAAACTTGCGAGATTCGCTAGAGGTCACGGCTCAAAGGTCTTCTCCCTTCTTGACAACTGGATGAACTACCGCTACAGGATGGAAATTGATGCCGGAGGATTTTTCCAGCCCGACATGTTCTTTGTCATGGATGAATATGCCAGGCAGGAATCTATAAAGGACGGCTTCGATGAAAAAACTGTCGTTGTAACCGGACAGCCTGCCATTGCAGGCCTGAAGGACGAATATGCCGCATGGCTTTCAAAAGGGGAGGTGATTTTCCGGGACTCGTCAAAGATCAACATGGTTTTCATATCCGAGCCGGTGGAACAGGACAATGGAAAATCAGCCGCTGACAATCCAAATTTCAGAGGCTACACCGAAAAGACTGCCCTGAAAGCACTATTTGAATCGCTTGAAGGCCTTGCTGGCAAATACAGTCTTTCCATCATTCCCCATCCCCGAGAAGACAAGCTCCAACTTGAATCCTTCATCAATGAATTTTCAGGCGGCTCTGATATAAGGATGGGGTCAGGGATCAGTGGAAGAAACGCTGTTTTTTCAGCTGATATTGTAATCGGGATGGCATCGATACTCCTTTATGAAGCATGGCTTATCGGAAAGCCCGTTGCAAGCCTGCAACCATGTCTTAGAAGACCGCATCTCCGCTTCCTCAATCAGGAAGGAATATTATTTTTAGATGTTGAATTGCCAAAAATAAATAATATTTTAAAAAAATGGTTGCAGAATTTCAAGAAAACAGGCTTCCCTTCGGAAATAAGGGGTGAAGCCGAACTCCACTCCCATTCGGCAGATTATATTGCCGATATATTATCCAACCATCTAAACAGAAGAATCACATGAAACTTGCTATAAATGGTGGCAAAACCGTAAGAAAAAAACCTTTCCCCGGATACAGGGTGATTGGTAAAGAAGAGAAAAAGGCTGTCTGCCGTGTCATTGATTCAGGAATCCTGTCGAGATATCTAGGCTGCTGGCATGACGATTTCTACGGCGGTCCTGAAGTACGAATGTTGGAGAAGGAATGGGCCGAATACTTCGGCATCAGGCATGCTATTTCAGTGAATTCCTGCACCTCAGGCCTATATTGCGCCGTCGGCGCGGTCGGCACAGAACCAGGAGAGGAGATAATTGTCTCCCCTTACACAATGTCCGCCTCGGCAACAGCTGCACTTATATACAATGCCATTCCTGTATTTGCCGACATAGAGGAGGATTATTACTGCCTCGAGCCTGAATCCGTTGAATCGAAGATAACTTCAAGAACCCGCGGGATAATCATCGTTGACATATTCGGCCAGCCTTTCAACCGCGATAAAATCAAGGCTATCGCCAGAAAGCATGGACTTTACGTAATTGAGGACGCAGCCCAGGCGCCAGGAGCGAAATTCGCAAACCGCCATGCCGGAACTCTAGGAGATATCGGAGTTTTCTCCCTGAATTATCACAAGCACATCCATACTGGGGAAGGAGGAATTGTCGTGACAGACAACGATGATCTCGCTGAAAGGGTCAGGCTCATACGGAACCATGCGGAATCCGTGGTGGCCGCCAAGAAAGAAAAGAACCTTGTTAATATGCTGGGGTTCAACTACAGGATGACCGAGCTTGAAGCGGCGGTCGGCAGATGCCAGATCAGGAAACTCAGGGGACTCCTAGATGCACGGCTTGAGAACTGCTGCTACATTGAAGAGCATTTGAAGGGAATACCTGCAATAACGCCCCCCGCGATCAGGAAGAACTGTGTCCACTCATTCTATGTCCATCCTTTTAAGTTCAACAGTGAAATTGCCGGTATTTCCCGGGAATCATACATAAATGCCGTCAAGGCTGAGCTTCCAGAGACCGAGTTCAGGGAAAACCACGGTCCGCTCCTGTCCTGTGGATATGTAAAACCTCTTTATCTCCAGCCACTTTATCAGAAGCAGATTGCCTTCGGTTCAAAAGGCTATCCATTCAAAGCTCCTTTCTATAAAGGAAAAACTGATTATAGAAAAGGGTTATGCCCTGTTACTGAAAGAATGCATTACAAAGAGCTTTTTTCGCATGAGTTCATGCTGCCGAGCATGAGCAAATCCGACATTGATGATGTCATTAGCGCATTTTACAAGGTCTGGGAGAACCGCCATGAAATCAAAAACGGCTGATAGCCTGAACTACAGGACTCTTTTCTCAAAATCGAATGAAATCTATGATGCCGCGTCCAGGAGGAAAGCCTGCAAGACGTATCACTCGTTATGGACTACCAAGAGCGGTCAATACCACAGGTTTTCTGAAATCCTGCATTTTATCGACAACATGGACTGTTCCATACTTGATATAGGCTGCGGCAATGGAAGGCTGGTGGAATTTCTCAATTACAATGGCTTTACCGGCAAATACACGGGAGTTGATATAAACAGCAATCTTTTAAAGGAAGCGCGCCATGATTTCCCCGGACAGGAATTTGTCAACGCCGATTTCTTCAAAAAGAGAATCCCCCTCCATGATTATGTTGTCATGAGCGGAACCCTCAATGCAAATTTTGGGCAGGACATGGACTTCGTATTCAACTTTATTAGGAGGATGCATGAGCTTTCAAGGAAGAAGTCCGTCTTTAATGCGATAACCGAATATGTGAATTTCAAGGAAAAGGAGATGTATTATATCAATCCAGCCGCCCTCATAGAATACACCGTCAGAAACCTCAGCCCTAAATTTGAAATAAGGCATTCGTTCGTCCCATACAATTTCACAATGTGCATCCATAAGAACATCAAATGGATACCGTTTTAAAATTAACTTATCACAGAACTTATAATCATGAATAACAAATCATCCAGTGTTTTCCTTCTTGTCAGGGTTCCTGAAATAGAATACGGCATAAAGACCGGTGATGTCAGAACCAGCGCAAGATCGGCTATTGTCATACCCCTCGGATTTGCCAGCCTTGCCTCAACAATCAGGGAAAAGACCGATTACAAGGTGAAGGCGGTCGATCTCTACGCGGAGCTGTTTGACAAGCTTGAAGATCTTAGGAACAAGGAAGAATCAGAAACCCTCAGATTGATAACCGAAAGTCTTTTTGAATATATTGGGATGCACAAGCCTTCTGTCATAGGTTTTTCAGCCCTCTATATCTTCCAGCACAAACTGGTAAAAGAGATATGCATGGCGGTAAGAGGGAGATATCCGGACATAAGGATATATGTCGGAGGCTATCCTACCATATCTCCGGAAATGATATTCAATGACATGGATGGGTGCTGTGATGTCATATTCATTGGAGAGGCGGAAAATACAGTTGTAAAAGTCCTCGAGGCCGAAAACTCCGGCGCATCCCTCGGCCAGATAAACGGGATTGCATTCAAAGACGACAAGGGGGTGCATGTCGTGCACACCCTCGACCTCGTCCAGGATTTAAATTCATTCCCCCTGCCCGCATATGACATGCTCCCGCTTGAAAAATACACATCAATAATAGGCCGCAGGGAATTTCCCATAATGACTTCAAGGAGTTGCCCGTTCGACTGCAGCTTCTGCTCCTCCTTCCTTTATTCCGGGAGGAAGATGAGATTCAGATCCGCCGCCTCGCTGATGGAGGAGATAAGGATTCTGAAAGACCGGTTCGGAGCCGAATTCCTATGGATCCGCGATGATAATTTCAATGTGAATAAGGAACACGCCAAGGGTTTCCTGCGCAGTCTCATATCAAATAATCTTTTAATGCCCTGGTGTGATTCGAGCTCCTTCAATGCAAACAGCATCGATGAGGAACTGCTTGATCTCTGCAAGGAGACCCTCTGCAAGGAAATCATTATCGCAGTGGAGTCCGGCTCGCAGAGGGTTCTCAAGGAAATAATGAAAAAACGCGTCGACCTGGATCATGTGAAAAAAATGGTGGCGCACACGAGAAAGCTGAAACTTCCCGTGACAATCTACTTTGTCGTCGGCAATCCGGGCGAAACAAAAGAAGAGATACATGAAACCATAGCTTACGCCGGCGAACTCAAGGCGGATCATTATGTGTTCTCGATAGCCACTCCGTTCCCGGGCACAAGATACCATAAGGTTGCAATTGAAAAAGGATATCTCTCAGATAATCCTGACTACATTTTGACCCTGAAATATATGGGGTCTGTAATGGATACGGAGAATTTTACGGCGGAATGGCTCAAGGACACGCAATATGATGCGAACATAAGGCTGAATTTCCTGGAGAACAGAAAAGTCCTGTCATCAGATAAGGAACTTATGCTGGAAGGCCTCGCCAGGTATTCAGCAACATATCTACAGTATAATTTCCATGCTGTGGCCAGGCTCCTGGAAGGATATCTGAACATGAGGGTTGGAAACGTGGAAAAAGGCGGGAGGATCTTCGACAACGTTGAAAACATGCTCAAGAACAAGACCATTTCCGATTCCTACTCGAAATATTTCCTCTGGGATACCCCTGCCACAAATGCATATAATAAATGGCTGGCTGAAAAGAAAGGACGGGGCGGCAAATAAAGATGAAATACAGGATTGTCATAAGGGCTTTCACTTTAAGACGGGATATCGGCATATCATATATCCTGGCGGAGATCCTCAGGAAAGCCGGATGCGAGGTGTATATCTCCTGCTGCAGGAACTATACAAACGCACTTGTGAAATGGAAGCCACACGCTGTAATAATTAACACGGTGGGAGCTGTCGACACATCCAAGAGACTTGCGCCTGACGCGAAAATCATCCTCTGGCCCGGCGAAGGCAGCGAGCCAATAGACAGAGGTGACGCCTACCATTTTGCAAGACTCGGGAATTTCAAGGACATAGACCTTGTACTGTTATGGGGCAAAGCCAACCTTGATGCATTTGAAAACCGCTTCGGGAAGAACGACTGCAAGCTCAAAGTATGCGGAAACCCCAAGTTTGATCTCATCAAATTCAGCCCTTCGCCCGTAAAGAGGAACACCATAGGAATCATCGGCAGGTTCGGCGAGATAAACCTATATGATAAAAAGCCCGGAATATTCATCCTGATGAACACAGACCATCTTGACGTCTTTAAAATGATATGCGACCAGTTTGTCACGGTAATCAAACTGATTGACTTCATTGTCAAAAACACCGACTTCAATGTCAGCATCCGTCCCCATCCGCACGAGGCTCCGGAAGGATATTCCAGGATCTATGATGAGTTCGGAGACAGAGTGGAGGTTGACAGCTCCTATGAGTTCTCCCCATGGGCCTCAAGGCAGAAAATGCTAATTGGCACAGCCTCTTCAAGCTTCCTCGAGGCATATCTTTTAAAGATTCCGGTAATAAGCATAGACCGGCTATCCGGAGCGGACAAGACAGTTGAAGAAAAGTGCAAGTCCAACACCATGCTTTATTCTATGTCGATAAATCCTTCTTCCTTTGAAGAGCTCTGCCAGCTTGTCAAGTCTGAACCGAAACCCGCTTCAGATATAAAGGAGATTGACGACTTCCTAAAATATTTCTCCGAATGGCCCCATGACGGTTCGGCAATAAAGAAGGCTGCAGATACGATTCTATCGCTTCTCCGTGGAAGCAAATTCAGATTCCACATGAATTACCCTATTGAATATATTGATCTGATTGACTGGTATTATTTCTGGAAATCAACTCTCCTAGGTGGTACAAACCATCCGAATTTTAATTATAAGAACGGTTATCACAAGATGCCGCCCGAATACAAGACCATCATCCAAAACGTAATGAGCTGCAGAGACTAAGCCCACAGGAGGACATATGCCTGTAAGCGAATGGAACAAGACCGACTGGGATAATTTTGTTGATAGTTCCCCACAGGGTACTATTTTCAACAAAAGCATATTCCTCGAGTGCTACGGAAAACCGGTCAGATACATCTCCGTCTTGAAAGGAAATGAAATCCTCGGTGCAATGGCCTATGTGGAATCGGAGAACGGCATAGAAATCAATCCTTTTCAGATGTACTCCGGATATATCTTCAAAGATCATTCGGATTTGAAGGAATATCGCAGGAACGAGATATGCTTTTACACGGCCGAGGCTGTTTCCTCCTACCTGTTTGAGAAGTATGAAGAGATCGCATTTTTGAATCACTGGAGCGTCTCAGACCTCAGACCTTTTCTGTGGCACAACTACCACTGCAGGGAAAACGGCTATTACCATATTGCCCCCTATTATACCAGCCTCCTGGAGGTTGAAAATCCTGAAGACCTGTCGAATTATTGCAAGGGGAGGAAGCATAGCCTCTCAAAAGGGATGAGGGCAAACTGCACGACGGTTGAGTCGACCGAAATCGGCGTCCTGGACGAGCTGCATACAAAAACATTCGGCAGGCAGGGAATAATAAAATCCGAGCACGAGCAGAAATATCTCTTGACCATCTGCAGCAACCTCATGAAGGCTGGTAGCGCTAAATTATTCATAACAAGGGTCGGGGACAAGCACGCCAGCGCCTCCCTGTTCCTGATTGATAGATTCAGGGTCTATTATCTTTTTGGCGCAACAGATCCTGAATACAGGAATTCTGAGTCAGGCACAAAAAACATGTATGACTCATTCTGTATGCTAAAAGGACTTATTAACTTCAAGGAAGTTGATTTTGTCGGCATAAACAGTCCTGCCAGAGGCACATTCAAACTGAGCTTTGGCGGCAGAGTAGTCCGTTGCGACGTAGTAAGAAAAGCTGGCGCTTCTGCAGACAAAGCTGCATCCGGAGCTGCCGGACGGGACGCTTCCACAGAAAACAGTGATTCCTGACGCATCGTATAAAACACCTCAGCATTTGACGTCCGTTATATTATGGAACATGGCAAAACAGCAGTTGCAATAGTGATGGCCAGAGGAGGCTCCAAGGGCATACCGAAGAAAAACCTATCCCTGCTCCGCGGGAAACCACTGATCCAGCACGCCATTGAGTCGGGATTGAACTGTCCCGAAGTCGACAGGGTCATCGTCAGTACCGATTCCCCGGAAATAGCTGATGCCGCAAGGAAATGCGGGGCGGAAGTCCCGTTCCTGAGGCCTGCGGAACTCGCACAGTCCGATACGCCCGACAGACCTGTAATGGTCCATCTCATCAAGTGGCTGAAGGAAAATGAAAACTATGAATTCGCCTATCTTGTCAATCTGCGCTGCACGACTCCGCTCAGGCAGCCCTTCCATGTCAGCGAGGCAATGGGCGTAGTGACAGGCTGCGACTGCGATTCCCTGAGGACGGTGGACAAGATCCAGGGGAAACATCATCCCTACTGGATGCTGAAGATGGACGAAAACGGATTTTCCGCGCCTTTTGTCGACGGGATAAGCACGGTGAAATACCATCAGCGTCAGCTTCTTCCTCCTGCTTATTCGATAAACGCCCTTGTCGATGTTATAAAAGTAAAAACAGCGCTCGAAGCGGAATCCCTTTACGGGAAAAAAATGAAGATTCTCGAAACCGACCCTATTTATTCTGTAGACATAGATACTGAAGAGGATCTCATAATATGCTCTGCAATAATGGAAAAATTAAATCTGCTGATAAAAAAGAAATGAATAAGATCAGCATAGGGGCCGGCGACGGCTGGCATAAGGAAGGATGGGATTCCCTGGACAACGCTCCAGCTTCTTTCAAACATCCCGGACAACATTTCGGAACTGCCTGGAACAGCAGGCTTTCCCATTCTCATTATGACATTGTATTTTGTGCAAATATGCTGGAACATGTCCCAACCTCCAAAGTTGAGAAGGTATTTGCTGAATTCAATAGGATCATGAAGATCGGCGGATTCATCAGGGTGACCATGCCCGACCTGAAAAAAGCGGCTGAAGCATATGTAAAGAACGACAAGGAATACTTTTCCAAGGGACAGATCCATAAATCCGACCATCTCGGAATTGGTTCAATGTTTCTCAACATAATGATATCCCCAGGACACGACACTGTCCTTATGAGCCGTGACTTCAATGAAGTGCTGGGAGGATATGGGCATGTCACATCATACGATTTTGAAATGCTCAAGACTTATTTCGAAAAATGGGGGTTTGGAGAGGTCAGGCAGACCGGATTCTGCATGTCGGCAAATGAGGAGCTCCGTGAACGACAGCGCATCTCCGCAAACGGCAAATACTATCCCGTAGATGATGAAAATGCCCAGAAGGAAATGAGTAATTGCCCACAGGAATGCTTTATCACAGGTTTCGACAACCAGCCGGAGCATTCGCTTTATGTCGAAGCCCGGAAGACAAAGGAGATCCCATACAGCATTGATCTGGAGTTCGACTATAACAAACGCTACAAATGCGATGACATAGTGACAAGGATAAAGCTCTCGGTGATGAGGATTTCATGCCACATCATTGATCTGTGCCTTGTAAAATCGGGTCTCTTGTCGCTTGCCAGGAAGATAAGGGGGAGATAGTTCAAAGTCCCAAGGAAAGGATATTTCTATGAAATGGTTCGACAAAAACATTTTGAGGAACAAGCATGTCTTCGTGATCGCCGAAGCCGGTATAAACCATAACGGCGACTTTGATCTCGCCCTCCAGCTTGTTAAAAAGGCGAAGGAGGCCGGAGCCGACTGCATCAAGTTCCAGACATTCAGATACTCCTCCAGCGAGTCGAAGAATTCCACAATGCCCGGATATTTCACCGGACGCCTCAGCTGCAGGACAAAGAAAGACTGGTATGATTCCATAGAATTCTCCCTGCAGCAGTTCAAGGACCTCAAGGAATACTGCGAGGAGATGGACATAGCCTTCCTTTCAACGGCATGCGACATCGAAGGTCTTGAAATCCTCAAGGAAATCAAGGCGGAGGCGATAAAGATAGCATCTGCCGACATGAACAACGACTATCTGCTTTCAGCCCTGGGCAGGACCGGAATACCGGCCATTTTCTCGACCGGCATGTCAACACTGGCAGAAGTCAGGCATGGCCTTGACACATATCTGTCGAACGGTGGTACTAAATTCGCGATGACCCAGTGCACTTCCCAGTATCCAACTCCTTACGAGGACATAAATTTGAAGGCGATGGAAACATTGGGCAGGGAATTCAAATGCCCCATCGGCCTTTCAGACCATAGCGAAGGCATCTATATCCCGATAGCTGCCGCCGCGATGGGCGCGAGAATAATCGAGAAGCATTTCACGATAAGCAGGGATCTTCCAGGCGTGGATCATCCGGCTTCCATCGAACCTGCGGAACTTGCGGAGATGGTAAAAGGAATAAGACAGGTCGAAACCGCCCTCGGCACAGGAAGCAAGACTGTACAGAAGGCCGAACTGGACAATGCCAAACATATGAGGAGAAGCCTGATGGCCGCATCCGATATATCGGCTGGAACAGTCCTGGAGATTAAACATATCGCGGCAAAACGCCCGGGCACTGGCCTCCCCCCCTGCATGATGGACAAGATCATAGGGAAAAAGCTGCGTGTTAATCTCAAGAAGGAAGATATTTTCAAACTGTCTATGTTCTCAAGATGATAAAACGCCAATTTATTAAAAGATTTAGGAATCTGAAAAAGGATGACCTGCATGTGGACCTTCACATGCATTCCACTTGGACTGACGGCGCTCTGTCCCTGAGGGAAATTGCGAAAACCGCAAAGAAGATGGGCCTCACCATGATCGCCATGACCGATCATGTAAGAAAGAATTCCACCTACTGCAAAGATTACGAAGAGGAAATAGGGGAAGTTTCAAAGGAGACAGGCCTGGAAATACTGACCGGATTCGAAGCGAAGGTCGTCAGCGCCAAAGGGGAACTGGATCTTCCTCCATACTGCAGGCGCGGCAGGCATCTGATCATAGGCAGCGTCCACAGTGTTCCCATGAAAGGGAAGACCGTCCATCCAAAGGATATTTCTCGGGATGATCTCCAGGACCTTGAACTGAAATATTCCCTTGCGATCATCAAGGGCGGCAAAGCGGACATCCTCGGCCACGCAGGAGGGATGACAATAGGCATATACGGCGGTTTCAGCCTTGTTTATCTGGAGAAGATCATACGCACATGTGGAAAGGGAGACACGGCATTCGAGATTAATTCCAGATATCATGGAAGCATCATCAGGGAAATATGGGAACTGCTTTCCAGGTACAATCCGCTTGTTTCGTTCGGCTCCGACGCCCACTCCAAATCTGAAATTGGAAACTGCATAAGGATGGCTGATTCCCTAATATGAAAAAGACAAGCATAGGCATAAGCGCCGCCGATTCAATAGTCGGGCACGGCATCATCAAATCCCTTAAGAAGTCCGATCTCAGGGACAGCATCAGGATAGTTTGTTTCGAATATTTCGAGGGCACGGTCGCCTCCCAGTGGACCGAAAAGACATATATGATGCCTGACATCCTTAAAAGCGGCGTCTCCAGGGAAAGCTATATTGAAAAACTCATTTCCTCGATCAAAGCCGAAGACATCAAGATCCTTTTTGTCGCCATAGGCTTTGAACTTGAGATGATGGCGGCCAGCCGTGATCTCATCAGGAAGGAAACAGGCTGTGAGGTCATAGTAAGTTCGCCGGAAGTGATAAGTATCGCCGAAGACAAGTATGAGACATTTAGGTTTTTAAAAGCTAACGGCCTCCCCTACCCGCTCACCTGGCTTCCCGGAGAGATTGACAAGGCAATATATCCTGCGATCGTCAAGCCCAGAACCGGAACTGGAAGCAAAGGGGTCTATGTTGTGAATTCAAAAGATGAGCTTTTGAAGAGGCTGTCTGAAATTAAAAATCCTGTCATTCAGGAAAACATCGGTACGAAGGACGATGAATACACCTGCGGAGTGATTTATCTCGACGACGAGGTAAAGACATACATCTGCCTCAAGAGATATCTGAAGTTCGGGAACACCATATCGGCATATCATTCGAAGAATGCTCCTTCAACCATACGGCCATATATAGAGAAAATATCGCATGCCTTGAAACCTTTCGGACCGTGCAATTTCCAGCTCCGCATTGACAAGGACGGAAATCCGAAGCTCTTTGAGATCAATGCCCGTTTCTCTGGTACCACATCGATGCGCCCGTATTTCGGGATCAACGAATCCGAATACATGGTCAAGCATCTTCTGGGAATGGAAGTCCCTGCAACATCGCTGAAGTATGGAAAAGTCCAGAGATACCAGGAAGACCTTTTTATCCAGGAATGAAATGAAAAAGAAAATACTTATCACCGGCTGTCTTGGATTCATCGGAAGGAATCTTTATGCGTCGCTTAAAGACAGATATGAGGTCTTCTGCGTCGACTGCGCCGCCAAGCCTGCTGGAATTCAAAAGAACTATTTCCGTGTCGATCTCCTCGATTCAAAATCCGTCGCCAATTTTGCAGGGAAGGTATCCGGAAAGCATTTTGCAGCAGTCATCCATACGGCATTCCTCCTATGCGGAAAGAATGACCGCAGAAGCTTCGATTATTTCAGAAAAAACAATTTGATCACGGAAAACATGATACGTCTTCTGGATGCTATCAAATTCGACACCCTTATAAACTTCTCAAGCCTGGCCGTATACCCCGTCAGAAACGGCTCCTTCAGTGAGGAATCGGAGAGCAACATGTCAGCCAACACCGAATGCCTTTACGGGATCTCAAAGTTCAACTCGGAAATGCTGTTCAGTTTTTTCCTGGGAGGAAAGTCGAAAGTCGTAAACCTAAGGCTGTGCCAGGTGTATGGTCCCGGAATGCAGGATGACAGGCTGGTCGGAGCATTCAGGAAGGAGCTTTCCGAAAAAAACACGATAACGGTTTATGGCAATGGAAAAAGAATAAGTAATTTCCTCCATGTCAGTGACCTGTGCGGAGCAGTCAGGACGGTACTTGAAGAACCTGTCACAGGCACCTATAATCTCGGTTGTTCCAGGAATATTTCCTATCGGGAACTCGCTGAAAAGATTATTTCCGCCAAGGGAGACAAGTTCTCGAAAATAGTGAAGGTCCCGCAGGGAAGCAGCGCAAAAGCCGCAATAGGAACCTTTAAATTTGAAAAGACCTTCAAATATAAATGCAAAACACAGGACTTTGGATTCTGAACATGAACACAAAAATCAAAAACATTCTTCTCCTGCGGTCAGCCGATCTTAAAAGCACGCTGAAGGCGCTTGAACTGCTCAGGATTAAATTCCCTGGAAGCGCAGTCCATGTGCTCGCCCAGAAAAACGCATCCGAATTCATTTCAGAAAATGCGAAATTCGCAAAGATAATACGGTTCCCGTACCGCGACTTCAACATGGCAGTGCCTGATTCGGCGCTGTCCTCAGTTACCGCGATGGACATAGCACTTTCCCTCTACAAGAACGACGGCGGCGGATACGACGAGGTGGATGCATTCCTTGTATCACGAATAAAAGCCGGTGCATATGGAAACATAAACGGCTCCTTTGAGATCTCATATTCAAAGCTGTCCCCCGGCCGCAGGAAGAAGATCTCCGACAAAGGGATGTCCCTGCTCTACGGCGGAGACACGAAAGCCATCGCGAGGAGTTCATCCTTCAGCAGGAAATTCGCGTCCGCCAAATCATTTGTCGTATTCTCCGGAGATTCTGAAATAATTGTCGACGAGGGAGGCGGATTCAGAATGGCACCCGGATCCATCTGCAGGTTCGGATATGTCGCTCCTGACTGGAAGGGAATCCGGGATGACGGAAAGGCGGTTGCAAGGATCCAGAAAGGTGCGACCTTCGAGATAAATGGCAGCTGCAATTTCTTCAACGGGGTCAGGATAAACCTGTTTCCTGGCGCTAAATTCTTGATCGGGGACGGTTCATATATAGCTTTCAACAGCAGGATCTTCTCGGAAAGGGAGATCATCATTGGAAGGAATTGCGCCATCTCGTGGGATGTGGAGATGATGGACACTGATTTCCACAGGGTGAGTCTTGCCGATGAGAACATCCGCAGGGACGGGATACATATCGGCGACAATGCATGGATTGGCGCCGGCGTGAGGCTGATAAAGGGAGTCCGGCTCGGGAACAATGTGATAGTCGCAGCCAGTTCGGTTGTGACAAAATCATTCCCCGACAACTCCATCATAGCTGGAAATCCCGCGCAGGCCGTAGGCATGAAAAAAGAAAATTTAAGAATTTAAATAACAAGGAGCTCTCTATTATGAAGTATAAGATCCAGCAACTGCTCGAAGAAACCCTCAGGGAGGAACTGCAACGTTATGAATGCATAAAGAACCGCCAGACGTCCTGTCCTGTGCCTCCTAACCACATCTATGTGGAGCCGACGAACAAATGTTTCCTGAAATGCGTAATGTGCACAGACAAGGAGATCCGCGGAAAACCCGGGGAGATGTCCTTCTCTTTATGGAAGAAGATCGTCGACTCCATCGCCAAATACAAGGTGAAGTCCCCTATCAACATCATCGGCAGGGGCGAACCGCTGATGAACAGGAATCTCCCGAAGTTCGTGGAATACGCCACGTCGAAGGGACTTGAGACGGCGATAATATCGAACGGCGTCATGCTTGACAAGAAATATGCCACGGCCCTGCTCAAGGCGGGGATAAACAAGATCCAGTTCTCCATCCATGCATTCAGCAGGGAGACTTATTTCAAGATCACCGGCGTGGATGTCTATGACAAGGTGAAGAAGAACCTTCTTGACCTCTTAAAGCTGAACAAGAAATTCGGAGGCAAATGCTACATCAATGTGATGAGCGTCGAATCCCACATAAACAAGCACGAGAGCGCAGCGTTCCTGAAATACTGGACGCCACGGGTCGACAGGGCGTTTGTAACGCCGATCTATTCCATTCAGGGCGAAAGCAAGATGGCAAAGGAGTCAATAAAATCCATAGAGCAGAAATCTGGCGTCAAGATTGGCAAGTCAAAGCACAAAGGCTGCGCGTATCCGTGGTTTTTCCTCAGCTACCGCCAGGACGGCACCATTAATCCATGCCCATATGACTTCAAGACTTTTTTCAATATCGGAAATGCGAATGATCGTGACTACGATCTGATGAAGGTATGGAACAGCAAGGAGATGCAGAAGTTCCGCCAGAACCATCTCGACGGCGAGTATTCATACTGCAAATCCGTAAACTATACCTGCGAGGAATGTGAAGTCCCTCTGGCCTTGCATACATACAAGGGGCTTGACCAGTATGTGAATGACTTCCACATCGTGTTTTCAAGGGAATACGCCTCCATCCTGAAGATGGCGGCCGTCTCAGAAGGCGATACAAGGAACTGACATTATCATGGTCAAATCCGGAAAAACAGTCCTTATCACAGGTGCGAACAGGGGCATAGGCCTTGCACTTGTCGAAAATTATCTTGAGCATGGATGGACCGTCTTTGCATGCACCAGGAAATGCGAAATTCGCAGCCCCCTCTCGAGGCTTCGCAGGAAATTCTCAAATTCCATCGTGAAGCTGAGGCTGGACGCAACCAATGAAAAGAGCATATCACATGCGGCAAAGGCTGTTTCAAAATATGCAAAATCCCTCGATCTCCTGATCAACAACGGTGCGGTCTTCCATGACAATGAGAGCATCCTGAAGTTTGATGCAAAAAAATCCGCGCAGTCGTTTGCAACAAACGCCACCGGACCGATGATTATCGTCAAGCACTTCATCCCCTTGTTGAAGAAGTCTGAGAGACCTGCAGTAGTGAACATATCATCAATTTCCGGTTCGCTTTCAAGGGTCTCGTCCTTTTCCGGGCTTTACACCTACAAGGCGAGCAAGGCGGCCTTGAACATGTTTTCAAGGCTCCTCAGCCATGAACTCAGGAAATACGACATCCCCCTCTTCATCCTGCACCCCGGACTTGTAAAGACCCGCTTGAATCCGAAGGGAACTATCTCACCTGAGGAATCTGCCGGAAAAATATTTGCAGCAATAGAGAAGCTTGGAATCCAGGATTCGGGAAAGTTCATCACATTGGATTCCAAGGAATGCCCTTGGTGAGCAAGTCTTGATGCCTAAACTTAAAATATCCTCCGAAAGAATATTCATTTCAACTACCTGCCTGAAGGCCGACATCATGGCATCGGGAGTTCCCGAAGGTGTAAGAGGAGTCGAATTCAGCGGCGGATTCAGCTACAGGCCGGTGGATGAATTCAGGAAATGCATAGGGAGCATTAAAGCCTCTGGAACAAACATCCTGATCCATGGATACTTCCCTCCACAGGAGAAAAGCTTCATCCTTAACTTTGCAAGCAAGGACAAGGAAGTGCTCAGACAATCCATGTCGCTTGCGGACGAAGCGCTCAGTCTGTGTGCAGAGTTCGGAATACCCTACTATTCCTTCCATCCGGGATATCTTGCCAGCGGATATGAGAACGGAAAGGGCCATTTCATATTCGACAAGACAGGATTTGACGATTATGCGGACACCCTGACCAGATTCAGCAGGAACTTTGAAAAGCTTTATGATCTTTCAAAACGGCATGGAATAAGGCTTGCCGTTGAAAATCTCTTCATAAACAGGGGCAATGTCAAAGATTCGCTGAACAACTCATTTGAAGAAGTTGACGAACTGATGTCATCACTGCCAGGAGACGTGGGCCTTCTTCTCGATCTCGGGCACATGAACGTATCCGCCAGCTACATGAATTTCAGCAGGGACGGATTCATCGGCAGATATCTGGAGAAGTTCGGACGGAGGCTTTTTGAGATCCACATGTCGGAGAACAAGGGGGATTTCGACACCCATGATCCTCTGACGGCGGACAGCTGGCAGCTCGAGGCGCTGGATAAATTCAAAGACTGCCCCGGTGTTTCAGGCGAAGGGATAAACGTCACCCTTGAATCAAGGAAGATGGAAAAAGATTTGATAGCCGGGAACATCTCGCTGATAAGGAAGTCCTTAAATTAATTGATCATATAGGAGAACAGAAAATGGATGCTTTGCTTAAGAAAATGATATTCGACGAGAAGGCAACTGTATCAGATGCTATTGAATGCTGCCTGCATGGTTCCAAGAAAGTCGCGTTCTGCGTTGACAGGAAAGGCAAGTTCCTCGGTCTTCTCACCGAAGGAGATCTTCTCCGGCTCTTCAAGACGGGAGTGAAGCTGACGGACAAGGCAGTCAACCACATAAACAGGAATCCAATTATGGCTTCCGAAGAACTCTCCATTTCCGAAGCAAAGAAAATGCTGGGCAGCAGGATACAGATAATCCCGAGGGTGGATGCCAAGGGAAGACTTGTCGGATATGTCGACATGACAAGCTACGAATACGGATTCATCACAATCAAGAACAAGACCGTGATGATCCTGGGACTCGGCTATGTCGGCCTTACCCTGGGCCTTGTGATGGCCGATTCAGGATATGCGGTCAAGGGATTTGACGTCAACAAGGGGCTTATGGCGAAACTGAAGAGGAAGGAACCGCCCTTCTATGAAAACGGTCTGCAGGACCTTCTTGACGACCACATAGACAAGAGGTTCAAGCTGGTCGACTCACCCGAGGGTAATGCCGCGGAAGTCTTCATAATCACCGTTGGAACTCCGATTGACAAGGAGACAAAGGAACCCAAGATGGATATGATAAGGGGCGCAGCCAAAACTGTCGGCAAGATGCTTTCAAAGGACAACATTGTGATACTTCGTTCAACTGTAATGATAGGTACTACGAGGAATGTCGTCATCCCTGAACTTGAAAAGGCGTCCGGCATGAAGGCGGGAAAGGACTTTTTCGTGGCGTTCTGCTTTGAAAGGACTGCAGAGGGACGCGCCTTGAAGGAACTGAGGGTGCTTCCCCAGATCATAGGCGGATATGATGAGAAGAGCTGTGAAATCGCTTCCCGTCTCTTCAATGAATACACTCCGACAATCATCAAGGTCGACAGTGTTGAAACCGCCGAATTATGCAAGCTGATGGACAACTGCTACCGCGACGTGAGGTTCGCCTTCGCAAACCAGCTTGCGACGCTGGCGGAAAAAATAGGGCTCAACATCCACAAGGCGATCGACGCGGTTAATCTCAATTACCAGCGCAACAGCATTCCCAAGCCCTCTCCCGGAGTCGGAGGCCCCTGCCTTACAAAGGATCCTTATATTCTTAACAAGGTTTTCAGGCTTTGCGGAATGGACGCCGATCTGCTCCTCTCCGCCAGGAAGATAAATGAGACGAGTGTCAAAGTCATACCGTCACGTTGCGATAAGATCCTCAGGGGATCAGGAAAGACTCTGAAAGGCGCCCGGGTTTTCGTGGTCGGCTTTGCATTCAAGGGCGAACCGGAGACATCGGATCTCAGGGATTCGACAACCCTGTGGTTCCTGGAGAGCCTCAGGAAATATACCAAGGACATAAGCGGATATGATCCTGTGGTCACGTCGGCGGAGATAAAAAACCTTGGAATAAAAGCCGTCGGGATCGAGGATGGATTCAGGAATGCAGACGCCGTCTTCATAATGAACAACCACCGGTCATATCTCCACTGGAACATCGAAAAGCTCGTGGTGAAGATGAACAAGCCGGCGATATTTTTCGACAGCTGGTACGTTTTTGCCGAAAGAAACATGGCGCAGTATAAAGACATAATATATACAAGCATCGGGATTGGATAAGATCACATGAAAAAACAGAAAGTTCTTGTCACGGGCGGTACCGGCTTCATCGGGGCCGCATTGGTTAAAAAGCTGGTCGACCTGGGATATCCTGTCAGGGTGTTCGACAACAATTTCAGGGGGAAGAACACCCGTCTTGAAGGGTATCTCGGAAAACTTGACCTGATTGAAGGCGATATCCGGGACGAAAAGAAGGTCATGGATGCTGTCAAGGGAATGGACATCGTCTACCACCTTGCGTTCATAAACGGGACAAGGCACTTCTATGAGATTCCCGAGCAAGTGCTGGATGTCGGCGTGCGAGGGGCGCTCAACACCCTGAAGGCGACCCTTGAATACAAGCCCGCCCGCTATATCCTCGCCTCCTCTTCCGAGGTCTACCAGACGCCGACAAAAGTACCGACAGATGAGAAGGAGAGGATATTCCTGGACGATGTGACCAATCCCAGATACAGCTATGCCGGAGGCAAGATCATAAGCGAGCTCCTGACATTGAATTATCTTAGGAAGTCCACAACTGAACCCGTGATTTTCCGTCCACACAATGTCTTCGGTCCCGACATGGGATGGGAGCATGTGATACCAGAACTCCTTGTGAAGCTGGGCAAGTCCACGAACGGTTTTAAAAGCAGGAAGACGAAGATAGAGATCCAGGGCACTGGCGAGGAGACAAGGGCGTTCTGCTACGTGGACAGCGCCGTTGAGCAGATTGTCCTGTGCTCCGAGAAGGGCGCCGCAGGCGAGATATACCATATCGGAGAGATGAACGAAATAAGCATATTGCAGCTGATTGAAATGATCGGGAAGGTGCTTGGAATTGACATAGAGACCGTTCCGACTCCTCTCCGCAAGGGAGGTACGCCAAGGCGATGTCCTGACCTAGCGAAGATCAAATCCCTCGGATACAAGCAGCCTATTTCATTTGAGGAAGGATTGAAACGCACTGTTGACTGGTATAGGAAGGAGAGCAAATGACAAAGGCCTCTGCTCCGAAATGCTGCCCTATCTGCAATTCTAAAAAAATAAGCCTCTTCTGGAACCGCTGCTGGCGGAGGAATGACATAAAGGTCTACAGATGCGACGGATGTTCTGTAATCTTCCTCAATCCGATGATGGACGATCCGGAATCCGGCAGATATTATCTAAATTACGTCTCACATCTCACTACAAGAGGTGTTGCACTCAATGAAACGCCGGAGCAGACCTTCAAGCGGAGGGAAAAGACCGGTTCCTACAGGATAGAAATCGCAAGGAAACTTGTGAAACACAGCTTCAACGTACTGGAGATCGGTGGCGGCTGCGGGAATTTTATCGGCGGAATGCTTGACAAGAAACTGATATCTTCCGGTACCCTTGTAGAATCCTGCAGGGAGCATCTCGATTATGCCGGTGGCAAGTTCAATCTGGAATGCCACCAGTCCCTCGAGGATCTTCCTGAGGGGAAATTCGATGCCATATTCATGTTCCATGTGCTTGAACATATCAGGCAACCCGGCGGTTTTCTGAGGAAATGCTCTTCCCTCCTGAGGAAGAAAGGTCTTTTCATTGTCGAGGTGCCATGTTCTTCGGATCCGCTTTTATCATTATATGGCTGCGAAGCCTTCAAGGATTTCTATTTCCAGCCCATGCACCACCACACCTATTCGGAAAATTCTCTGAGGCATACATTCGGAAAGGCCGGATTTATTCCATCAAGCTTCATATTCCACCAGAGATATTCCCTGTTGAACCATCTCAACTGGCTTAGCACAGGCAAACCCGGAGGCAAGCTGGACTTCAATGGCGTCATCGATGATCTGATTGAGAAGCAATACAAGACCAACTTAATTAAAAATAGAACTACGGACACAATTTTTGGCGTGTTCGTAAAAAAATAAAAGGGATGGCTGCAATGGAATATATACCAGTGGCAAATGTCATTACTGAAGAAGCCGATGCAAAAGCTGTTTATGATGTAATCAAGTCTGGATGGATCAGCAAAGGCAGGAAAGTCGACCAGTTCGAAGCTCTTTTTGCAAAGGAAGTAGGAGCAGATGAGGCGATAGCGGTGAACAACGGAACATCCGCGCTTCATGTCGTCCTTGCCGCCATGGACATCGGCCCTGGAGATGAAGTAATCCTGCCCTCATTGACATTCATATCAACGGCAAATGTCGTCCTCTACCAGGGTGCGACACCTGTCCTTGTCGAATGCGATCCTCGCACATTCAACACTTCAGCGGAGATCATCGAAGCGGCTATCACCCCAAGGACAAAGGCTATAATGCCAGTCGACATGAACGGCATGCCCATTGACTATGATGCGATCCTCGCAGTTGGCCGCAAACACGGGATACCGGTCATAGCCGACAGCGCCGAAAGTCTGGGCGCCATATATAAAGGTAAAAAAATCGGATGCATATGCGACATCCACTGTTTCAGCTTCTTCCCGAACAAGGCCATAACGACCGGTGAAGGCGGAATGATAACGACAAGGGACAAGAAGCTTTCAGAGCGGATGCGCAAGATACTCAACCAGGGGCAGGACGGCAGATACAATCACGTGGAGCTGGGCTACAATTATAGGATGAACGACATCCAGGCGGCATTTGGAATCGTCCAGCTATCAAGGCTCGAAAAGATCATGGAGGCAAAAGTCGAACTGGTAAAGAAATATACAAAGTTCTTTTCAGGCCACCCGGAAATAACTCTGCCTCATGTCCCTGATTTTGTAACAAGGCATTCGTGGTACATGTATTCCATACAGGTTGATGAAGGCAAAAGGGATGAAGTGGTCAGGAAGCTGGAAGCCGACAAGATCCAGACCCGCCTGAGCTTCCCTCCTGTCCATATCCAGAAGTATTATCAGAAACGCTTCGGTTGGAACGACGAGTTCCTGCCTGCAAGCTATCACACATGGAAAAGGCTCATCAATATCCCGATCTGGCCGGGCCTTTCCGATTCACAGCTTGAATACATAGCTGAAAAACTCATTAAGCACGTCAATTCCTGATATTTTCCAGCCACAATCAAATGAGTAAACCTTTCTATTACGATTATTTTTCTTTGCGGGTCACTGATCCGGAAGAATGGCATCGTGATTTCTTCTGGCCCGTCTCCCATTCCGAGACGCAGAGAATAAATGGTGACTTTAAAAAATTCCATTGTGCTCTGATAAACCGTACAGGAAATACTTTCGAAGGAGACTGCCTGCTGATTGCATATCATATCTCGAGCCGACTCATAGAGGTTGTCAACCATTACCTCTCACTTCAGCGGCTTGAAAGTAAAAACTACCATGTCGTCCCAAGCAGCAGGCTAAAACTGATCCCTCTGCTCCAGAAGAATAACGAGCCAGTTGAATTCAGCCACGCCGGTCTCATAGAGGCAAATTACAGCTCAAGGGTTTCTCTCAGAAATAATGTAAATTCATTAAAGTTCAACTTGGCCAAAGGTACTTTCTCTCTTCACGGGCAGTTCAATGGCAATATCCATTCAATCGCATCTGCCGGAGTGCTCTGTCATGAATACGTCCATGGATCCAGAGACTGGATAAAGATCATATCCTCGGGGTACCTGCTTGATAAAGACTTCCATGATTTGTCAGTTCTCCCAAAAGGATCTTCTGGAACCCTGGAGGTGATGGCGGAGGAGTTTGTGAAGTTTACATCTGACTACGCCTCAAGGAACCTGGACATCCGGTTGCCAGTGAATATTCTCGATGGCCTTCACATGTTCGTCAAAGGCTATCTTTTGAAAATTGCATGTGCATATTCCACTCTCCTTGAGAAAACCTCACATATGAAGATATATTCCTTCCTTTCCTCAACCGCAGGGAGTCCGTATAACAGGGCTCTCAGCCTGGCAATAAGCAAAAATGGTGGAAAAGTTACAGGATTCCCCCACGGATTCTTCATCTGCCATCATTCCGGTAACAGGCCCGGTTTCCATGAATTCGCAACCGTCGACCAGTTCGCAACATATACTCCCAGGAGCATCTCTCTTTTCAAGAAAAACATCGAGACCAATCCGCTGCCTCGTGGCCATTCGATCTCTTTTGTCAGCGACAACACATCCTTTTTCAAGGATCTGCACGAGTCATGGGACGGCAGAGCTCTTTCCGACAAGATCAAAACAGTCATGATACTCGAATTGTCCATGATCCCGGAATGGGCGGGATATTACGCGGCTGAAGCCATGGTGAACTACCACTTTTATTACAGCCTCTGCAGAACTCTCTCGAAAAACGGATATAAAGTCATTTTCAAGAGACGTCCGAAGGATCTCTCATGGGATGGCTATAACATTTTTGAAAAGATCCCGAATGTTGAAGTAATCCATGAACATTTTGAAGATCCGGGGGTGATCGACAGGTGCGATGCCGTTATAATGCAATACGGCTACTCCTCTACACTGAACTGGTCGATGTGCACCAATAAGACTGTAATCTACACTGATGCCGGATGGGAGCCGTGGTTCCCTGAAGTCTATGATCTCATGAGCAGGAGATGCAGGGTGCTCCACTGCAGCTATGATGAGAGGAACAGGGCGGTATTCAAGGAGGATGAACTTCTTTCCATTCTTGGGAAGAAACCCGGGCCTCCCGACAGCCAGTATGCAATCAAATATCTCTACCCGCAGGACTGACGAACCGGAATGAAAATAGCACTCATAAGATTCAAACAGCGCGAAGGGGCCAGATCGAACATCCCATGGCACTTCAGCTTCTACAAGGATATCCTGGAGCCGAAGGGACATCATGTCGACATCATCGACGACCAGGTCGAAGATCTCGGGGTCGACCGAATGGTCGGACTCTGCATAGACAAGGCATATGACGTCATCGGCGCAGGCGGGATCGGAACCACCTACAACCAGCTCATGGAGTTTTCAGAGAAGATTAAACAGAGGAAAAAAGATATTGTAATTGTCGCTGGCGGACAGATCGTGGCCGATTATGAATTCATAATGCAGACATGCCAGATCGACATCATAGTCCGTGGCGAAGGGGAAATGACACTTTCAAAAATTATCGATGCCCTGGAGCGGAATCTCCCATTCGACGACGTGAAAGGCTTGGTCTTCAGGAAAAACAGAGAGCTGGTGGTCAATCCTCCGGAGGATCTCATCAGACTGGACGATCTGCCGGACTTCAACTTCAACAATATCGACATATCTAGGTATGATACTTCTGTCGGGGACATCTACCTGATTGACGAGACGGCTAGGAAGCTCAAGGAAAAGGGTGACAGATATATAGGGGTATTCCTTGCTAGGGGGTGCCCTTACAACTGCTTCTTCTGCTACAGGCACCTCAAAGGATACAGGGCATATACCCGCGAAAGGCTGGAAAAAATACTTTCCGGCCTCAAGGAGAAAGGTTTCAGCTTCATTTCATACAGCGACGAGTGCGTCACAGCAAATATCAAGAATCTCAGGAACATCTGTGAGATTTCAAAGAAATACGACATCTACTGGATGACCAGCGGAAGGGCGGATCATCTAGACGACGAAGTTCTTAAACTTCTAAAAGAAAATAATTGCGTAGGGATCCAGGTCGGAGTCGAATCATTCGACGACCGCATGCTCAAGGCGATGAATAAAGGTACTTCAGGACAGCAAAACATCGATGCCATGAATTTGATCTACAGATACGGACTCTATACCGTGCTCCAACTGGTGAATGGTGCTCCGGGGGAAGACAGAAAAACAATTTTGAATACGCGGAAGGGAATGTGGAAGTGTTATTTTAAGCTTGATAAGATAGCCTCTGCAATCATGAATCCCTATCCCGGCTCCCCAGCATATTATTATGGCCTTGAAAAGGGATACATCAAGGACAAGGGCTGGATCCACAGGAACTTCTCGAGCAAAGGGGAGATCATTGTAAACTTCTCAGATCTGAGCATGCGCGAGCTGAAAACCTGGCAGATATGGCTTCACCTTGAGGCCGGACTCAGCTTCCGCATGAAGAATAAGGCGTTTCTTTTCAACAAATCATTCCTTATAAGGATGAAGAACTTCCTGTCATGCTATTTGAAGCTGCTCCAGGAACCAATCAACTTTGCAGCATTCAGCTATTATCTTCTCCTTGGATTCACATATTGGTTGAAGCCAGTCAAAAGTCCGGAACTACAGTAAGGCAGATCAGGAATTTAAAAATGAAAATACTTTTCAATTTCAAACATCCTTCAAGGGGGCACAAGATAGACTTCAGGCCCATTGCTGCAATGTGGCTAATTGGGTTTGTTCTTTCATTCGCCGCAATATGCCTCATTTCCTATCTCTTCCATGATTCCATCGAGCCGTCCGACTGGAATGAACAGCTAAAGAAGCTCATCCCCAGGGAGAACATCACATTGCGTCACCGCTCGGAAGGATGGGGGGACAGCAGGTTCGGGAAATATGGGATCTGCGGAATTGACGATCTGGCCAAATACAGGTGCCCGAAGATCCTCATCTGGGGAGATTCATATGTCCAGGCGCTCCAGATGGACGACAAATACAAGATGGCGCAGGTCTTCACAAGAAACTGGAAATCGGAGGACGGGGGCCGTCATGAACTGCTTGCCGCATCCATTGCATTTGGCGGAACAAACATAGCTGATTACTATTTCATGATGCCGTATTACCAGAAGACTGCCGGCAATCCGATCTGCAACTTCATCTTCCTTCACAGCTTTGCCGATGTCTCCGCAGACGTGCCTGGAATCTCAAACGCAGTTTTCTCGTCAAAACCCGAGTTCAATCTCAAATTCAACTACATCGAACCCGTCATGTGGAAGCAGGACCTGATCCAGCAAATGTCCAATCTGGGCATGGACTTCCTATGGTTCCTCTACAAGGACATAAATTCCTACGAGCTCAATTTCCGTCTGGAGACCTTTGAGCAGAAAAAGGGCCATAAGAAGGTGGAGAAGGGAAGCAAGTTCTTTGAGATAAAGAAACCAAATGCAAAAATGGTCGAATCATGGGATTTCCTCATGAAAAAGCTCAAGGAGGTGTCAACGGTTCCGATAGTATTCGTCTACTGCCCGGATCTCCCGCAGGTCACAAAGGATGAAACAATCCTTGATGACTCCCAGAAGGACTCTGTTCCCGAATTCAGGAAGATATGCAAAAAGAACAATATTGACCTTATAGACATGACACCAGACTTCACCGACTTCTACAAGAGCACGCACATCTTCCCCCGCGGTTTCCAGAACTCATGGCCGTATGGCGGACATATAAACAGATACGGGCACGTGCTGACCTCCAAGGCGATTCAAAACTACATGGAAGAACATATAGATGCTCTTTACCCAGATTGAATTCTTCATACTCTTTGCAGGCGTAATAATTTTCCTGCTGCTGGTGAAAAATCACCGTGCACAGAAAATATTCCTCCTGCTCTTCAGCTATTATTTCTATGCCTACTGGGACTGGCGTTTCCTCTTCCTGCTCCTTGGTTCCACCTGTATCGACTATACGATAGGAATAGCCCTGGAAAAATCCAAGTCGCCGGTAGAAAGGAAATTCCTGATAGTCGCGTCCCTCATAACAAATCTCGGAGTCCTGTGCCTGTTCAAATATTTCAATTTCTTCATCGATAATCTAAGGCCGATTCTTGAATCATTCGGATTCAGGCCCACGAACTTGAGCCTTATCCTTCCTATTGGAATTTCATTCTATACATTCCAGTCTCTAAGCTACACCATTGATGTTTATAGAAGGACTATCAAGCCGTGCAAGGACTTCTTCGATCTCGCACTGTGCATCGCTTTCTTCCCCCAGTTGGTGGCCGGGCCGATTGTCAGGGCGTCATATTTCATGCCGCAGATCAGGAGGCCCAGGGAGATGACGCTGCTAAACGCCTATTACGGTTTCAGGCTTGTCGTCTACGGGCTTTTCAAGAAGGTCTTCATCGCCGACAACATCGCCATGTTCGTAGACGATGTCTTTGGCAAGCCCGGCATGTATTCCTGTACCACCACCTGGCTGGCCGTCCTGGCATATGCCGTTCAAATCTACTGTGATTTTTCCGGCTATTCCGACATGGCGATAGGTATGGCGCGCATAATGGGATACAAGTTCAGGATGAATTTCAACCTGCCATACATATCGAGTAACATGAGCGAATTCTGGCAGAGATGGCACATCTCCCTTTCTTCCTGGCTTAGGGATTACCTTTATATTTCACTCGGAGGAAACCGTCTCGGAACCGTAAGGACTTATGTGAACCTCATGCTGACAATGCTTCTTGGCGGACTCTGGCATGGTGCCGCATGGACATTCATCCTCTGGGGAGCCCTGCACGGGGCCGCACTAGCCGTCCAGAGGATATTCTCCTTCAAGCGCCTCTTTGCTGAAACTAAGGCATCCCAGTTTGCATCATCAACTTTGGGCTGGGCTCTTACCTTTTTCGCAGTTCTAATAGGATGGGTTTTCTTCCGCTCACAGGGTTTTACAGCCTCTTTCCTCACCCTCAGACAGATGTTTTTCCCTTCCGAAGGCATTATATGGTACCATCCTTTTGTCATAGGAGTAATAATAGCAATGTTCATATTTCATCTTGTTCACGCCTTGGAACATGAAAAGATATTCCATCTTGGCCCATTTCAGCTCAGGAGCCCGGCAATTCTTTTCACCATGCTCTGGCTGATAATTGTCTTCCACCCCAAGACTTTCAATCCGTTCATATATTTCCAGTTTTAAACCAAAGGAAACCTGAATATGGGACTCTCGACTCTTCCACATGTATTGAAGAACCGCGGAATCGCGGGAACTGCAAGATATCTTTTGAGGGCCAGCCGCTTCTTCGGATGCAGGCTTGTCCCAGGATGCCAGTTCACCAGCTATTCAATATGGGACGGCGAATACAGGATGCTCCTGAACATCCATGACAATGGAATATCAAGGACCCTCGCCTTGAACGGCAAGAGGGAGATGCAGCTCAGGGCCATACTCGAAGAGGAGATCAAGCCCGGCATGTGCATATTCGACCTCGGCGCAAACATCGGATATTATGCCGTCTGGGAGGCTCTCCGCGTCGGTCCCGAAGGCAGAGTCTACTGCATCGAGCCAAGCCCTGCGAACTTCGCACTTCTCCAGAAAAATGTCGAACTCAACGGGATGAAGGACAGGATGGAGATGTATAATGTCGGCGCCGCAGACCGCGTCGGAGAAGCCGACTTCCACCTCGCTGAATACTCCAACCTCCACACCTTCATGGCGGAACAGTACAAGTTCGGCGACAAGTCCAAGAAACTTCTCAAGGGGCAGACCATCAAGGTCCCTCTGACAACTGTAAGCGAATTCGCCAAGGGCAAAAGGAAGATAGACCTTATCAGGATGGACGTCGAAGGTTTCGAGGTTGAAGTCATCGACGGCATGGAGGATGCGTTCAGGAACGATCCGGGCTTCGGCCCGGCAATCTGCTTCGAAACACATTTCCCTAAATATGACGACACCCATCACAGCATGAGGAAAAGGATCCGCGGTCTTTTCGACAGGGGATACAAGGTGACAAGGATTTCCAGCAACAGCGAAAAGAAGAACCAGCACATCCTCGACATGGGATACAAGCCTTATAAGACAATGATGACATCCGATACCCATGTCCAAGGGCTCTACAAGGACATCAAAAACGATGATGCGGAAAAGCTTGTCTGCGATCTCGGAGGCATCCGCGACGTGCTGCTGAAAAGGGGATAAACGATACGCGAGCAAAAGCGATAAGTTATTTCTTAGACTCTCTTCCCTTGAAAGCGAATATGCTAAAGAACTGCTTTGTGAGCTTCAAAGCGTGCATTCAAAATCCATTGCTGTACTTCCTGATAGACATGCTGGGGGGAGCGAACATTTAAAGGAGGATTTATGTGAAATCCTCAAAAAACAGTTCATTAACTCATGAAAATTACAGTCCCATGGGGACGACAAGATAATAGGCAGGCGTTTTAACGCCTGTATAAATGACAACAAATAATTCGCATGCCGTCAGGTATGCGATGAATATAAAAAATGTCCAATAGTTATATTTCAATTTATATCCACGCGGTTTTCAGCACTAAAAATCATGAACCATTCCTGACATCAGAAATAAGGAACCGTCTTTTCCCATATTTTTGTGGAATTGCAAAATCAAATGATTTTCTCCTTCTTAATGCTGGAGGAATAGAAAACCATTTACATCTCCTTGTCTCGCTCCGTCAAGACATGGGAACATCCAAGGCTCTTCAGCTTTTGAAAGGTGGCAGTTCAAAATGGATTCATGACACTTTTCCTAACATGAAGAACTTTGCCTGGCAGGAGGGATATGGTGCATTCAGCATCGGAGTATCGCAGATCAAGGCGACCGAGGACTATATAGCCAAACAGGAACAACATCACAGGAAATTATCCTTTAGAGAAGAATATCTGGCATTCCTCAAAAAACACAATATTAAATACGATGACAAATATGTTTTTGGATGACATTCACCGCATACCTATGGCATGCGTCTTTTGTATGCACGATTGCAAACAGGCGTTAAAACGCCTGCCTATTATCAAACCATCCCTCTGGGATTTATAATTAAAATGTCAAAAATCAACGTCCTTACAAACAATTCATGCCCTAACTCCAAGGCGTTCAACTGCCCCCTTCTCGCCTCCAGGCCGTTTTTCGAGGAGAAAGGACATCGCCTTGACTTCCATTGGAAGATTTCGGACAAGGTCCATGAATGCGACGTTCTTTTCATAAATTCCAATGTCTTTAGGACTTACTGGCATGACAGTAAGTCTTATATTTTTAGTTTTCTCGAGGCTGCAAAGTCGAGAAAAATAAAAATATTATGGTTCGACACTACCGACAGCACCTGGTGCACCCAGTTCGAGGTCATGCCATATGTGGATCTCTTCCTCAAGAGCCAGATTTTCAAGGACAGGAAAACATATCTCAGGCGGTTCAGGACCGGCCGTATATTCACTGATTATTTCGATGAGCTATACTCCTCCGGCGAAAAGGAGGAGAACTTCCCCCTGCCCCTGGAAAAGGATCTTGACAAGATAAGGATATCCTGGAATACGTGCTTTGAAAACTATACTGAATCCCGTTTCGGCATCACTGCCAGAATCAGGCAGAAGGCAAGACCGTTCCTGTCGTCAATGCTCTCCCAGGGATTGGACATCAAATTCACGCCGTCGAACATCAAGCGGAGCATAAACACGAGCTGCAGGCTCGGTCTTTCGCATTCACGTCCCTCGGTTCTCGCCCACAGGAAAGCCGTCATGAAGATTATGGATAAGATGGGAATCCAGACTTCAAAAATTTGCCTTCCAGAATATTTCTCGGAACTGCGGAATTCGCAGATCGGGATAGGCCCGTTCGGAGTCGGGGAGATCACATTGCGCGACTTTGAAATAATAATCTGCGGTGCAGCCCTGGTTAAGCCCGACATGGCTCATCTGGAGACCTGGCCGGACTTCTTCCAGCCGGACAAGACATTTATATCACATAAGTGGGACTTGTCCGACATGGGGGAGAAGATTGCATCAGCGCTTGAAGACAATGACCTGCGGCTCCACATCGCCATGGAAGCCCAGAAGATATACAGGAACGCAGTTTTGGCTGAAGGGCTTGAGAAATTCGCGGACAGGCTGATAGGACTGGTGAAATAGCAAATGACTGGAAAACTCATAATTGCATTCATAGCTCTTCTGGCAGATTTAACCTTATCCGCGGAGCTGCCCGCCACGGCTTCCTCCGGCAAGGTCAAAGTTGCAGCAATTCAATGTTATAGCCGGATGGGGCAGGTCGAATACAACCGGAAATTGCTGACAGGCCTAATGACTTCCGCCTCGGAAAAGGGGGCGAAAATAATTGTGACTCCGGAATGCGCTGTACAGGGATACATGGATCCTGCAGGCGGCGTGGCTTGGACGAAACAGGAGAAAAAGGCGGAAGACCGCATGTCCGTAGGAGAATATGCTGAAACTGTTCCCGGACCGTCGACGGAATATTTCGCCTCTCTCAGCAAAAAGCTTGGAGTCTACCTCTGCATCGGAATGATTGAAAAAGACAAGAAGTCTTTCTTCAACTCCCAAGTCCTCCTAAGCCCTGAAGGCAAAATAATCGCCCATCACAGGAAGAAGAACCTGTGGCCGCCCGGTGACGGGCTCTGGGCATCTGAAGGTGATCTGCCAGTGCAGATTGTCCAGACCGAATTTGGAAAGCTTGGCCTCCTGATCTGCTATGAAATCCATCTTCTGCCCAAAAAATTAGCCGAGGGCAAGACGGACATCGCTCTCTATTCCGTAGGCTGGTATGGGCCGAACGAGGACAACTGGTTCTTCATCATCCTTCCCAGGGATTATGTCAAGCCATACGGATATTCTATTGTGGTTTCAAACTGGTCTGCGGATAAATCATCTGAAGGCTGGGTCGGGATTGGAAGGAGCTGCATAATCAACAGTGACGGAAAACTCCTCTCGTCAGCTGAAAAGGACAAGGGTGAGGAGATTGTTATTTCGGAGCTGAACTTGAAATCATCCCCAAAATGAGAGTTGCCACTGCAGATGAAAGGCATATACATCCTGGTAGTTAATTTGCAGAATGATTCCAAAATAAGGATCGGTTCAATGGGCATCATTCCCTTCCGCAAGGGCACTTATGCATACGTCGGTTCTGCCATGGGAGGACTTGAGGCAAGGATAAGAAGACATCTGAGAACCAGGAAAAAGCTCCACTGGCATATCGATTATCTTCTGAAAAGGGCCGTAGTGATGAAAGTCCTTGTGAAGGGGACATCGTCAAAGTCTGAAGAATGCAGGACTGCCGGACTACTCCAGTCCTTCGGAGCAGCGGCTGTTGAAGATTTCGGATCTTCCGACTGCAAATGCGCAAGCCATCTCTTTTATTTCAATTCAATTCCTGAACTTCAAATTTCAAACTTTACAAAACATGAAAATCCTGCTTGCATGCAGTAAATATCTGCCGGAATATTCAGGCGCCGGATACCGGGCCCACAACCTCTACAGGAGGCTTAAGGCAGTCAATCCTGACATCAGCCTGACGGTCGTCTGCAGTTCTGAAACTGAAAATGACTGCAGAAAATACGAGTATGATGGAATTGATGTGAACAGAATCGCCTGCAAGCAGTATCCAGTGCTTGACCATGGATTCATCAGACGGTGGCAGAACTTATGCAATTTCCATTGTGAAAGCTCGGAGGCAAGTAAGTTCCTGATGGGGCTCGGCGCAAAACCTGATCTTATCCATGTATTTGGACAGAGCTATGTGACGGTCACGGTAATTGATCATGCCATAAGAAACAGAATACCTCTGATAATTGAGCTGGTCACGGATCTGGAGAGCCCCTTCCAGTATGTACCGTTCCCGTTGAAATATTTTCTGAAGACGAGGCCGGTGGATAATTTTACATTCGTCTGCATATCTGAGAAGCTGAAAACTCTTTGCCTGTCAAACGGGATCAGCGATACTAACATCTGGTGCAGGCCGAATCCCGTCGACGAAAATAAATTCAAATCTGTCTCCCCCGAGGTGAAATGCGAACTTCGCAGGAATCTCACTAAATTCACAGGCAATGACAAGCTTATAAGCTACATAGCGAAATTCCGTCCCAGCAAGAACCAGAAGTTCCTGGTTGAGGTCATGAAACATCTTCCGGAATCATTCAAGCTCTTCATCAAGGGGCCGCTCGTAAAGGAAGGCCCTTTTGCAGAGCGGGACAACAGATATTTCAATGAAACAAGAGAATCAGTGGAACACCTCGGGCTTTCCAACAGGATACAGGTGGAAGAAGGCTTCTGCGAAAATCCAGAGGGATACTACCAGATGTCCGATATATATGCGTTCCCTTCTGTCTCCGAGGGGCTTGGCACCCCGGTGCTGGAAAGCCTTGCCTGTGGAGTCCCCGTCGTGGCGAACAATATTCCGAAAGTGACGGATGTCTGGATAAAAGAAGGAAGAAATGGATATCTGAGCCAATTGGAGGAAATTGAATTCTCCCATAAGATCATTAAGGCGGTAAAAATAGCAAAGGATGCCCTGCTCGAAGAATCCAAGTCCCTCATGTCTGAGGCATCAACAGAAATTATCGACAATAAATACATACAAACAATAAAAAGGCTGGCCAAGTCCTGACACCCCATGAATCTTATAAAATACTTCTCGTTTTTCCTTTCTCTGACAAAAAATAAATTCCTGGTCTTCATAGGTTTTATCTTCACAGCGGCCTTCATGGAACTCATAGCAGGCGGTGTTTTCCTGGCTGTGCTTGAATTTGAATCTGCAAAACGCGGGAACAACTTCCTGACCAGGACCGTATATTCCATATTGTCCTCGATGCACCTTCCTTCAAAGGAATATGAACTATGTGCGCTTCTGGCCACGTGCTGCATTGCATTTGCAATTGGAGCATCGGTAATGATCTACTCCAACTGGTTCAGCGCAAAACTGGAGGCCCGCATTTTTATGGAGCTTCAGGAGGACATGGTTATAAGGCTCTTCGGTGCAAAATTCGAATATTTCATATCAAAAAACATCGGTAATCTCAACAACATCATCGTACACCAGATATTCAAGGTGAGTTCTTCCTTCAAGTCCTTTGCAAATATCCTGTCAAATGCCACACTTGCTTCGGCATATCTTGTATATCCTTTGGTACTGGAACCAATACTGCCAGTTCTGATGTTTGTGATGACCCTGCCTCTTCTTTTTGCGTTCAGGCACATAAACAGCAAGACAAAATATTATTCCATAAGGAACACGGAGGAGCTCGGGAAACTCTATGGCATCATCTATCAGATACTCGCCCATTTCAAATATCTCAAAGCCACTGCGAATTACCGGAAAATAGTCAGCAAGCTCCGCGAACAGAATCTCGGACTGACCTATGTCATGCGCATGCAATCGCTCTGGGGCGCCATAAGTTCCGACGGTTTCAGGCCTGTAGTCATAACTGAAATCTTCATCATTGTAATATACATGGTCGTTTTCAAGCACCACAGGATCGATTATGTCATCGTCCTGATGGCATTCCTCTACATGGCCTATCAGAAAGTCATTTCAATTCAGGGAGCCTATCAATCATTCCTTGTATCATCCGGAGCCATACTCGTATATGAGAAAATGAAGTCCGAGCTTTTTGAATCCGATGAAACAAAACTTCTTCCTGGCAGCGATATGCCGGTATTTACAGGCCCCATAACATTTGAAAATGTGACTTTCCGGTTTGAAAGCAAGGATGAGCCTGTCCTAAAAAACATGAGCCTTGAAATAAAGCCCAATACCACCGTTGCTTTTGTAGGCGGTTCCGGAGCCGGCAAATCAACCCTGGTGAACCTCATATGCGGACTCCTGTTTCCTCAAACAGGTTCCATGAAGATTTCTGGCAAGGATTATAAGACCCTGGATGTTTCCAGGCTCCGTGAATCAATTGGTTATGTAACACAGGAACCGGTAATATTCAATGACACAGTCTTAAACAACATAACACTGTGGGATAAATCATTCTCGGACAGCATAGTCAGCGTCTCAAAAAGGGCGTCAGCGGATGAGTTTATTGAACAGCTACCCCAGAAATATGATACTCTTCTCGGTGACAACGGTATTAATATTTCAGGTGGCCAGCGCCAGAGGATAACTATCGCCAGGGAACTTTCCCGTAATACTCCAATCCTTATTTTCGACGAGGCCACCAGCTCCTTGGACACCGAGACTGAAAGAAAAATACAGGAAAGCATAGACCAGTCACATGGAGAAAAGACAATAATCATAATCGCCCACAGGCTGTCAACCATCAAAAATTCAGACATGGTTTATCTTCTAGAAAACGGGGAAATCATAGAAAAGGGGCCTTACACCGAACTTTATGAAAAAAATGGCAGGTTCCGCCAGATGGTTGACAGTCAGTCCCTAAGCTGAAAGTGCGGAAGTTCGGGAATGCGGAAGTTCGGGAGTTAGTAATAAAATAATGGTGGATTTGACAAAAACATGGATAATCGGGAATTTAAGTTAAGATTGGAAAAGCGTACAAAGGCTTTTGCAATCGCTGTCGTACGATTCTGCATATATCTGCGCAAACTGAATCTTCCTGAAGCCTTAATAATACAACTCTTGAAGGCTGGAACAGCGATTGGATCAAATTACCGCGAGGCAAACAGGGCAGAATCGAAAAGCGATTTTATCCACAAGATCGGGATAGTTGAGAAAGAAGCATCTGAAACGGAATACTGGCTTGAGGTAATTGACGAAAGCCATATCCTTGACAAGCATGCTTCGGATCAGTTGATTCCATTAATAAAGGAATCAAAAGAATTATTATCATTATTCACATCAATATCAAAAACCAGCAAAAAGAGATAAGAAGTGCAGAAGTTGCAATTTCCAATATTTCGAATTTAAATTACAACTTTCGCATTTTCGAACTCGCGAACTTTAGAACTTCTATATCATGTGCGGTTTCGTTGGAATAATTTCAAAGAAGAAAAGCCGGTTCCCCGAGAACAAACTCAGGGAAATGACAGGCATGATAACACATCGCGGCCCTGACGATGAGGGTTTCTTCTTCCATGAAGACTGGCTCGCGCTGGGTTTCCGCAGGCTGAGCATCATAGATCTGAGCTCCAAGGGACACCAGCCGATGATCTCCCATGACGGCCGTCACGTCATAGTGTTCAACGGCGAAATCTACAACTACTGCGAAATCCGCAATGAGCTTGAAAAGGAGAATTATCCCTTCCAGTCGCATACCGACACCGAGGTCATACTTGCTGCATATCGGAAATGGGGCACGCAATGCATGTCTAAATTCATTGGAATGTTTGCATTCATTATCGCTGATCTCAAGGAGAAAACCGTTTTCCTATCCAGAGATCAGCTCGGTATCAAGCCTCTTTTCCATTACGAGGATGCTGACAACCATGTCTTCTGCAGCGAGATAAAATCACTCCTTCCGTATTGCAGCCTTGAACCAAATCTGAACTCAGTCAACGAATACCTTGTCTTCAGGTCAGTCGTTGGAAAGAATACCCTGTTCAAAAATGTGTTCAGCCTCGAAGCAGGCCATTTTATGGAGTACAAGGATGGATGTTTTTCCGAAAAGGAATATTTTAATCTATCTGGGACGTTCAAGCCTGACTATTCAAAATCATTTGAAGAAGCCTGCACCGAAGTTGAAAAGAGCCTTGAGGAAAGTGTAAGGCTCCATCTAAGAAGCGACGTTGAACTTGGTGTACAGCTCAGCGGGGGCGTCGATTCAAGCCTGATCGCTGCGATGGCGTCCCGGCAGGTCAGAAAAAAGTTCCATACCTTCTCCATCTCTTTCAAGGAATCATCTTATGATGAGTCTGAATATCAGAAACGAGTGTCCTCAAGATATAACACGGAACATCACGATTTCCCGATGGGTGAAGGTGATTTCACAGATCTTCTCATGAAATCGTTATGGTATTTTGAACATCCGATCAACGATCCAAATTCAGTATGCACGTATTTCCTGGCGGAAAAGGCCAGGAAATACATAACTGTCATGCTAGCCGGAGAAGGCGCCGATGAGTCCTTCCTCGGATATTCAAGATTTCTTCCTTCGTCGATAAGGACACTCAGGACAAGGTCATTCCTGCATAGGAATCCGGCAATCCGCGAAATCTTGTTCAAACTCACAGGAAAGAGCATATTCAATATAACCCGGTATAATCCGGCAATGTATGTCCTTTCCTACTCGGATCTCAACCTGACTGACAAGCTCCTGAAAGGCGACGATTCATCTTTTACTGGAAGATTGAAGGCAATTGAGGAGGCAGGAGGAGATGTCTTGAATGAAGCGCTTCTCCAGGATCAGGATTGCGATCTTGCGCAATGGTTCTGGCGCGCGGACAGGATGGGGATGGCGGCCTCAATGGAGCTCAGAGTCCCGTTCTGCACTGTTCCCATGTTCAGGCTTGCCAACTCAATACCCTATGAAATGCGAGTGTTCAATGGGGAGAGGAAGGCCGTATTGAAGAAAGTGGCGGAAAAATATATCGACAACGACCAGATATACAGGAAGAAAATCGGATTCGGAACGCCAATCGACGTCTGGTTGAACCGGGAAGGTCCTTATAGCAGGCTGTATTCAGCAACAGTTGAATCCAACAGCTTTAGATCCCGTTCCTTTATTGATCAAAGCCACTTCAACCATATTTATTCCTCCCATAAAAACGGTTCATACCGGGAAGTCAACAGCGGATATCTCTGGACATATTTCAACTTAGAACTCTGGCACCGGATCTTCTTCGAGGATGGATGGAAGAGTTTGTGTATTTAAAAATTAGAATTTAGAAAACAACCAATTAAGAAAAGGAGGAGAGATAGCATGATAGGATCCTCAAAGAAAGCTGATCTTGAAAGAAGAACAAAATTATTCTCAATTAATCTTATTAAGTTTATTTCCGTCCTCCCTCGCTCCAATATTAATGATGTCCTTTCATATCAGCTACTGAAATCTGGAACTTCCATCGGGGCAAACTATCGTGAAGCTAATCGAGCCGAATCGAAAGACGATTTCAAACATAAAATTGGAATTGTCCAGAAACAATCTTCAGAAACCCAATATTGGCTTGAACTGATGGACGAAACAGATTTGTTCGACAGATTCCAATTCCTGCCCTTGTTGAAGGAATCCTCCGAACTTCTTGCAATATTTACTTCAATAGGCAAAAAATTAAACTGTGGTACTGTACTTTAGAATTAATGTTTTCTAATTTCTAAATTCTACTTTCTAAATTGAAATCATGTGCGGAATACTTGTACATATTGGCGATGAGGTAATCACCTCCGGGCATTACGCCCTGGAGATAATAAGGCATCGCGGACCGGACGCATTCGGGGTAGTTAACTTCGAGACTAACCTTGGCCCGATGTCATTCGGACATCGCCGCCTTGCGATAATTGATCTCGATCCCAGGTCCAACCAGCCGCTTTCATATGATCATGGTGATTTCTGGATCGTCTACAACGGGGAGATATATAACTATCTTGAGCTCAAAAGGGAGCTGAGTTCGTCTGGCTGCGAATTTCGCACGCAATCGGATACTGAGGTAATTCTCGCCGCCTACCAAAAATGGGGAAAGGAATGCCTGAAGAAATTCAACGGCATGTTCGCCTTCTGCATCTACGAGAAGAAGAATCAGAAGCTCTTTTTTGCACGGGATCGTTTTGGAATCAAACCGATGTATTTCTGGAACAAGGCCGGGATCTTCTGCGCCGCTTCCGAGATAAAGCAGTTCTGCTGCATACCCGGATTCCGGGCGGAAGTCAACATGGGAAAGCTTTATCATTTCCTCAACAGCAGCGATTTCGACTATGACGATGAAACCCTATGGAAAGGCGTGCAGGAACTCGAGCCCGGATCCTACGCTGAAATTGACTTCTCAAAATGGAGGCCCGGACGCCCATTCAAGACTGAAAAGTGGTACGAACTCAATTTCCGGCGTACATCAAGCATCAAATATGATCATGCCGTTGAAAGGTTCCAGGAACTTCTGACTGATTCCATCAAGCTCAGGCTGCGGGCGGATGTACCGGTAGGATTCCTTCTCTCCGGAGGACTTGATTCTTCATCGCTGGTAGGGATGTGTACAAAGATTCCAAGGAAAAGCGATGCAACACTGAAAACCTTTTCCTCCTGCTATGAGAACAGCCCGGTGGACGAAAGGAAATACATCAACGAGGTTCTCAAGCATACCGGAGCAATGTCCTCGCTGCACTTCCCAAAGCCTTCTGAAGTCGCGGATTATCTCGACCTTGTCATATGGCATAATGACATACCGGTAAGGCACGGCTCGCCCGTTCCACACTGGCTCCTATATAAGCATATCCAGGAAGACAATGATTTCAGGAAAGTCATAATCGAAGGCCAGGGTGGCGACGAGATAATCTGTGGATACAGGGATTTTTTCTGGAGCATGATCTATGATCTGCTCAGGACCAAGAAAATCCCCCAGTCACTCCTGCAGCTCATCTCCCTTCGCAGGAAACATGGATACAGTCCAAAAATCATCCTCAGGAAATTTGGCAGGCTCGCATTCCCCTCATTTGTGAAATATCCTGCTAATCCCGCAATCAATGCCGAAGCAATTCTCGATTCAACAAAAGTTCCTGAGATTCCTATCCGAAGGGAACAGCCTTCTGTCAAGGATATGCACAAGGCCAGACTCCAAATCCTGAGGTATATCCTTCACAACGTCGACAGGAATTCAATGGCACATTCGAGGGAGACCAGAGTTCCTTTCCTCGATTACAGGCTTGTGGAGTTCTGCGTAAACCTGCCGGACAGATACAAGATCAGTAACGGTACTACTAAACGTATTCTGAGAACTGCCATGAAGGACATTGTTCCGGAAACTATTATAAACAGGGGTGACAAACAGGGTTATTCGAGCCCAATCCCATCATGGCTCGGAAATGAGATAAAACCGTTCTTCATGGACAATATCAACGACGCAGCCAATCTACCGTTTGTAAACAGGGACATCGTCCTGCAGGGTGTGGGAGAATTTTATGATGGCAAACGCACCTTCGATCCTGTCTGGTGGAACTTGATCACAACAAACAGATGGTTGAAAATATTCAGGATGTCGGTATAGCTATGGATTCTGCTGAATTCAAACCTGTATTTTCAATACCATCTTTTCTTTTGTCGCTAAGCGACAAAAGAAAAGATATAAAGGGAACAAAGAACATTAATTTTTCCGTGGAAACGGAAAAATTAAAGCTTTCTCTTACCTTTTCGGATGTCAATCCTCCCCCTCTCATCAAGGAGATCGGAGACAAATGCATAATCCTGCTGGGAAGCCCGGTCATCGGTGACAGGATCGATCGGGAAAAAGCCGTCAAGACGGTTTCCGAGGACACAAATCTTCCAGAAAGGCTCTCCAAGGAGATAAACGGTGAGTTCCTATTTATAATTTTCAATCGCGCCAACGGCGGATTGAAAATTATAAATGACAGGTTTACATCGATTCCCTTTTATTACTGCCATAATAAGGTTTCAGGAGAATTTCATGCCACTCCATATTTCACAAGCGTTTGGCAGATCAGGAAAACGCTTGGCCTGAAGATCAACCAGGAAGCATTATGCGAATTCCTTTTCTTTCAGAGGCTTCTCGGGACAAAGACATTCCTTCACGATGTCCTGTTCCTGCCTGACGCCTCAATTCTCGATGTTGAAGGCAAAGAACTTTCCTTGGAACGTTATTGGCAGAGGAACTACCAGAAGAACAATGCTTCATTGGAAGAAAACGCCTACAGGCTCGCGGAACTTGTGGAGAGATCCGTCAGGAATAAGACTAGCGATGGTAAACGCTATGGCCATTTCCTAAGTGGCGGGATGGATTCGAGATCAGTGCTTGCTGCATTCGAGAAGAACTTCCCTACTTGTTTTACAGCCACCATCTCTGAAAACCGCGAACTTCGCACTGCCAGAGAAATTGCGCATACAAAAGGCGCGAAACATATATTCCTAAAGCTTCATCCAGAACATTATTCCCAGATACTCGAGCCTTCGGTCAAGATCATAGGGGGGATGTACAACTATGACCATGGGATCTTCCTCGGATTCAGCGAAGTGGTGAAGCAGAACGCCGACGTATGTTTTCATGGTCACGGTTTCGACTACATGTTCCAGGGCATGTATATTCCTGGCAAACCAGTTGTCCTCGGTGGCAGGACACTTTATTACAAGACCCTGCTTGAACTTCCGGACGACCTTGTCTCCTTCTTCATTTCTAATGTCTCCTACAGGATAAAGCAGGCGGACATATGGAGTTTCATACGGACGGAACGGCGTCCCGGACTCCAGTCCTTCCAGCGTGAAAGCATCTCAACAGTTCTTTCCGAAGGTAAAAACCTGACCGATTCATCAAATGATCTATGGGAATACCTTACCTTCCACCATCTGTCGCGGCACTACAGCTATCCGAACCATGCGACAATCGCAACGCTCGCGGAACAGAGGGTGATCTCATTCGACAACGACATATTCGACCTTTATCTTTCATTGCCGGTCGAACAGCGTTTCACCGGCAGGATCGAGAAGAGATGCCTGGAAGTACTTGATCCGCGCCTTGCTGAAATCTGGAGCGCCAATACGAATCTTCCGGTGACAGCCTCGGCTTTCACTCAGACTGTCTACCAGCTTGCCGGCGCCGTCAAACGCAAAATTTTCCCAAAAGATGACAAGCCTGAATGGATGGAACGGACATGGCCCTCCAGGGAACACGCGCTCCGCAACCAGCCTGGGCTTAAAAACGCCGTGATCGACCTGTGCAAGTCTGACACTCTCGAGGAAGCTGGATTCCTTGACGTCCAGAAGATCAGGGGAGAATTTCCACGCTGGCTCAACGGAGAGAACATCCCAGGCATCAGTGGAGACCTTGTCCAGACAATGCTTACTCTTGGCACTTTCTTGAAAATTTAATTCGATTATTTCCTTTTTTGATTTAAAATTACTTATAACCCATTTAACGAGGAAACATATCCCATGCATATCTTAGGAATAAACACAGGGCTTAATTCATCCGCGATCCTGATGAAGGACAACAAGATTGTCTTTGGAATCCAGGAGGAACGCCTTTCAAAGATAAAGAACCAGCCCGGATTTCCGACGTTGTCCATCCAGGCTGCGCTCAAGGCCGGCGGGATTACCCTCGACCAGGTAGACAAGGTCTGTGTTGCTGGAAAAAGTTCAAAGATCCCGCACAGCAGGAACGAAGATCTAAACAAGTTCCATGACAGGTATGGGGAGATAAAGAAGATCTGGTTCGGTGATCGCGAGAACATTTTTGCGAAACTCGCGCAGAAGGGGCTCCAGAAGTTTGCACATGCCGAAAAGAAGGAGAATATAAAGAAGCTTGATGATTATCTTGAAGAATACCATCTCACTTCAAAACATGAAAGATTCGACCATCATCTCTGCCACGCCTCTTCAGCCTATTATGGACTTGCAGAGAATAAAAATGACAAATACCTGATCTTCTCCTTGGACGGCGGTGGCGACGGCAGGACCAGCGCAGTCTATATCGGGCATGAGAACAAGCTTGAGGAAATCGCTGCATCAGATTCATTTTCTCCCGCCTGCCTCTACGCACACATAACATACATAATGGGATTCATGCCACATGAACATGAATATAAACTGATGGGGCTCGCCCCTTATGCACAGCCGAAATATGCGGATATCGCAAAGGAAATGCTTTACCAGTTCATAGGCTTCTCCGATGAAAATCCTCTAGTATTTACTAATACCCCGAAATATCAGGATCTCCGGAATTCGGGGAGCCCGCAGAAGCAGCAGCTGATCCATGACCTCTACAAGTCGGTACTCGGTGTGCGCTTCGACACCTTGTCCGCCGGACTCCAGCTGCTCGCAGAAGAAGTCGCAATCAAATGGGTGAAGGCAGGAATAAAACAGACGGGAATAAAGAAAGTCCTTCTCACAGGCGGATTCTTCATGAATGTAAAGGCCAACAAGCTCATATCCGAAATTCCTGAAGTCGAATTTGTTAACGCATTCCCTTCCTGCGGTGATGAGTCGAACGCCTTTGGAGCAGCCTTCCTCGGGTACCAGAAGCTTCGGAAGGAAAACTCACCGGAGATTGTGTTCGAAGGATGCTGTGTAGGAACAGAAGCCACATTCGACATTGAAGAAGCCATGAACAAGTATAAGGACAAGGTCAGCTTCGAGAAGGTTGCAGACATTAACGGGAAAGTCGTGGAACTCCTGATCGCAAGGAAGATCGTCGCAAGATGCTCCGGAAAAATGGAATTCGGCGCAAGGGCTCTTGGCAACAGGTCCATCCTCGCCTCCCCAGACGACATGAGGATCATAAACAAGATCAATGCGGCAATCAAGAAGCGTGACTTCTGGATGCCGTTCGCACCGGCGTCAATGGAGGACAAACTCGACCTGGTTGTCGATGTGCCAAATTCCCTCAAGAAATCCTATTCTCCATACATGATGTTCACGTTCGATGTAAAACCGGCGATGTACGACAAGATTGTGGCAGGAATACATCAAGCGGACAAGACTGCACGCGCTCAGACCGTCAGTCAGAAAATCTATCCTGAATTCTATGATATAATTTCAAAATTCTTCCAGAAGACTGGAATACCTACGGTTCTCAACACATCCTTCAACCTGCACGGCTTCCCGATAGTCCAGGGCGCATGCGACGCCATAGATGTCTACCTCAACTCGGAACTTGACGTTCTGGTCGTCGGGAATTACCTGATAACCAGGAAATGAAGATTTCCACAAAATCTATATGCGATACGCCATAATCTCCGATCTACATGCCAACAGGCCTGCATTGAAATCTGTCCTTGCGGACATCGCAAGCGGTGACATAGATGAAATAATCTGTCTCGGTGATATTGTCGGATACGGTCCCAGCCCTGCGGAAGTCCTTGAAATAGCCTATTCGAAGATCCATCATTTCATCCTTGGAAACCATGATGCCGTCATAGGCGGCAAGCTTTCTCCGGACTGCTTCAATGACAATGCGAAGAAGCTGATCGAATGGACTTGTAATTCGCTGGACAGGAAGGCCGCAAAGTTCTTCAACTCACTCCCTCTCGACGCCAAAGGGGGGAATTTCAGATGTGCGCACGCTGAATTCTCAAATCCCGGAAGGTTCGGATACATCCTCGAACCAGTTGATGCCGAGGACTCGTTCAAATCATGCCCCGAGCAGGTCCTTTTCGTAGGACACAGCCATGTCCCTGGGCTCTTCGTGATGGGCGACAGGCGAGTCGCGCACTGGCTCGAGCCAATGGATTTCGGCATCGAGGACGAGAAGAGATACATCGTAAATGTCGGCTCCGTCGGCCAACCCCGCGACAATGACATCCGCGCCTGCTACTGCATCTTCGACACGGAAAAAAAGGATGTACTGTTCAGGAAAGTCGCATTCGACATTGAAGAATACATCAGCGAACAGAAGAAGAACCGCCTCCCTGAGACTGCAACCTATTTCATCGACATCTATCACAAGCAGGCACCGCGTTCTATCAGGGACATAATCGATTTCCACAGGGTAAGCGTAGAAAATTCCGTCAAAACCGGAGCAGAAACCGCCAATCTGCAGAAGGCCGTATCAAGCCTTAAGAAGACCAGGCTGGTGCTCCTCATCCTTCTCGTAATTTCCGCGGCATTCCTTTTCATTCTTGTCTTCTTCTATTCGTCGGAGAAGACAGCTGCCGTCAAGGCGAAAAGAGAAGCTGATAATGCGAAAAAGAACCTTGCGGACGCCAGCAAGGAGATTAAAAAACTTCAGAAGACCGTCTATGGAAGCATGTCCTTGTCCGCGGCTATTCCCCCCAAGGGCGAGGTCCAACTTGAAATTCCCAGCTTGAACTCGCCTGTTTCACAGTCCAATCCTCTCAAGGGCTGGGTGATACAGCTGGAAAATCCGGACACTCAGAAAATTTCAGTTGAGAAATCCGAAGGCCAGAACATATTGCGTTTGAGCTCTGGAAATCCCGGTGAAATTTCCATCAGTTCCAGGGCGACACCCGTTTACAAAGGCATGAGGTTCGGCGTTGAGGGCTACGTCAAAAGCGAGAACTTCTCTTCAGGAAACGTGGAAATGCTATTGGAACAGATAGTCCCTGACGGAACAAGGAAAACTGTCTATCTCACCTCAATCGACGGGGTCAGGAATTTAGACAAATGGAAGTGGAAATCAATGACAGAAGAAAAGCCTATCCAGGAAGACGGCAATCTTTTTCTTACGATCCGGGGCCAGTTCAAGGGGGATATTCTGCTCCGCAAGTTCAGCATAAAGAGGGTTGACTGATGAAAATCGCGCATCTCATAGCACAGTTCTATCCGTATCTCGGAGGGGCGGAGATATGCGTCCACAATATCTGCGAGAGCCTGTCCAAGGCAGGCCATAGCGCTACAGTCATAAGCACCACCCCTGCCCCGGAGTCAAGACCGGAGATAAGCTATGAAGTAATACACATATTCAACAGGACCTGCGGACTTCTAAGAAAATTCCCTGCTGCCGGCAAATTTTATCTCGAGCATAAGCTTTCAAGTCTTCAGGAGAAGCATCGCTTCGATCTCTGGCAGGTCACCATGGGATATCCCCTTGGCATCTACGCCGTGGATTTTTTCCGTAAAAACAAAATCCCCTGTGTCCTGCGATGCTGTGGGGAGGACATCCAGAAATACCATGAAATAGGCTACGGATATCGCCTTGATGAGAAAATAGACAATCTTGTCATGGAGAAATATCCCTTGTTCGACGGTTTTGTCGCCCTGACCCCGAGCGTCAAAGAGGAATATCTGAAGCTTGGAATTCCGGAAAAGAAGATCCATATCATCCCAAACGGAGTTGACACTGCGAAATTCGCGGAGATCAAAGCCGGTCTCGACAGGAAAGCAGTCAGAAGGAAATTCGGTCTTGATGAAAACAAGACATTGATTCTGACTGTCGGCCGATATCACCCTAAAAAGGGATTCGACTTAATCCCTCAGACCGTAAAAATGCTTAAGGCAAAGGGATTGGATTTCCAATGGGTCGTCGCAGGAAAGAACACTTCTGAAATACTTGGAAAATTCCCTGAGAGCGCTGTTGAAATCAAAACCATTGAAAATATGGCAAAATCCGGAGGAGAGGTATTCTCCCTTCCCTCTTCCGAACTGATTGAGCTATACTGCGCCGCAGATATCTTCGTCCTTCCGACACTGATAGAGACCTTCGGGATGGTTCTTGTAGAGGCCATGGCGGCTGGACTGCCCATAATAACAACTGACGCTCCAGGCGTCAGGGATGTGATATTGGACGGTCTAAACGGTCTCAAGGCGCCCGTTGGAAATCCCGAAGCGCTCGCGGAAATGATCTTTAAGCTCATCAATGACAAGGAACTTTCCTCCAGTCTGTCAGAAAATTCAATCAATCATGCAAAAGACTTTTATGAGTGGGAAAAGGTGACCGGCAAGTATATAGGTTTATATAAAACACTAAAAGGCCATTCTTAATATGTGCGGGATCAGCGGTTTCTTCAATTACTTGAATCCTGCAGGCAGGGATATTCTAGACAGGATGAACATGTCGTTATCCCATAGAGGGCCTGATGGCGAGGGGAGTTTTCTTGAAAACGGGACCGGACTTGCACACCGCCGCCTTGCGATAATTGATATTGCTACTGGAATGCAGCCCATGCATTCGCAAGACGGCCGTTATGTAACTATTTTTAACGGTGAAATCTATAATTATTTAGAGCTCAGGGATGAACTTGTAAAACATGGCTGCAAGTTCAGGACAAATTCCGATACGGAGGTTATCGCCGAAAGCATTAGAATCTGGAGCATCGGGGAAGGAATTAAAAAGTTCAGAGGAATGTTCGCCTTTGCAGTTTTTGACAGGATAGAAAGGACTCTGTATCTGGGCAGGGACAGAACCGGAATAAAACCTTTGTATTGGTCAGAAAAAGGCGGAAGCCTTTTTTTCGCTTCAGAAATCAAAGCTTTGCTTACAATTCCCGAAGTGTCAAGGAGAGCCGATTTCACCGGACTGAACGATTTCCTCACGCTTGGCTTTCCAATACCACCAAAGACCTGCTGGCAGGATATATCCAATTTCCCTCCTGCCCATTATGGAATAGTCCGGCATGGGGCTGATTCCGTTCTCAAAAGATACTGGAAATGGGAAATTTCCAAATCACCTATTTCCGAGGATGAAGCAATCGACAAGGCAGTAGATGTCCTATGCAGATCCCTGAAATTCCATATCCGTTCCGACGTGCCTCTGGGAGCATTTCTTTCAGGAGGAATTGATTCTTCCCTTCTCGTCTATCTCATCACCAATAATAGGATAAAAGAAAAACTCAGCACATTCAATGTTAAATTTCCCGAGTTTTCCTTTGACGAGTCACAATATTCCGAAGAGATTGCACGAATTTGCGGTTCCAACCACCACGTCATCGAAGTATCGAAAGGCTCACCGGACATGCTTGAAAAAGTCCTTTCCCAGTATGACGAACCTTTCGGCGACAGTTCATCTGTACCAACATATCTGATAAGCGCTGAAATGAAAAAACACGTCAAGACTGTCATATCCGGGGACGGAGGAGATGAGCTTTTCGGAGGTTATGATCGAATCAGGTATGTGTCGTCCATTTACGGGCTTAGAAATCTCCCCATGAAAGACATCCTGTGCAACATGCTATCGTTTAATTCCTCATTTCTAGGAAGTGAAAAACTTAGGCAGTTTAGGAAGGCAATTGCTTTTTCAAAGGTCGGAATACCGGAATTGTTCTGTCTCCTCCATTCATATTTCACTGAAGAAGAAAAAATAAGAATGTGCAATAAATCTTTTCTGCTTCAGGTGAAAGACGACCCCACCTGGTCTAGGATGGAGAAATTCATCCCCAATGATAAAGAGACTGGCATCGGGAACATGCTTATGGGTACTGAATTAAACCTTAACCTCCAGGCGGATTATTTGAGAAAAGTGGATATTGCAAGCTCAGCCCATGGCATAGAAGTCAGAGTTCCTTTCCTTGATAATGAAGTCATTGACTTTGCAGCTAAGCTCCCTATCGGAATGAAAATCAGAGGTAAAGAGTGCAAATATCTTCTGCGTGAAATCATGAGGAAGAATGTCTCATCTATTATAGGGAACAGGAGGAAGCAGGGATTTGGCATCCCGTTTGACTCATGGAGCAAAGGTTCTCTCAGCACATATATAAAGGATCTCCTGTTTTCTCAGAAAGACGGTGAAGGCATATGGAGGATTCTAAACAACAAGAAGACTGTCGTTTCGCTTTTCGATAAATTCACAGATCCGAGTCCCGTGAATTACAGCACTCTGAGCAGGCACCAGATTTACCAGAGGATATTCATGCTTTGCGGAATTCAGGTTTGGATGAACAAACACAATCCGGAATTATAAGAGCAATCCTTATAAATATAAGGGCTTTCTGAATTATGGAAATCAAAATAACAATTATTTGCCTTATTGGCCAGCTCGGAAACGGAGGCTCTGAAAAACAGCTTTATCTTTTTCTGAAATATCTCGACAAAGACAAATACTCTCCCGTTGTCGTTGTAAGCTCAATATGCACTGAAAGCCGATGGGAGAAACAGATCAGGGATGAACTTTTAGTACCCGTCATATTCCTTGGCAACATACCAAAGATATTAAAGTTCGTAAAATTCGCCTGGCTGGTTTTTAAAAAAAGAGCAAGTATTGTCTTCTCCTGGAGCTTTTACACCAACGCATTCTTCATTGTATGTCCCGGCATCAAATTCATCGGTTCCCTAAGAGGGGATCTTTTCATAGCAAAGTCTCAAATCGGCCCTGTAAATTACAAATATTCCCTAAAGCCAAACTATTTCGTTGTAAATTCAAGATTTCTTGCCAAAGAACTGACGCTTGAAGGAATTCCAATGGAAAATATTTCAGTAGTTTACAATATGTTTGTCCATGAACACTGCTCAGTTGAACCCAGCAAAAGAGCCGAAGAGAGAAACATCCTGAGGAAAAAGATGGGGATACCTCAGGATGCAGTTGTTGTAGCTGGAATCGGACGGAACTCATTTGAAAAAGATCTACCATTTTTCCTTTCCGTCTTTGAAAAAGCAAGTTCATCCGATAAAATTATTTTCGGTCTGCTCATAGGCGACATAGACAAAAGCATTAGAGATAAAATCCGGGAGATGAATCTCCAGGACAGGTTCGTCCTCACAGGTGAAGTGGAATCAGCCCGCAAAATTCTTCCCGCCGCAGATATTTTCTTTCTAAGCTCCGTCAGCGAAGGAATGCCAAACTCCTTGATTGAGGCTATTGATGCTGGCTGTGCCATTCTTGCCACAGATGTAGGCGGCGTATGGGAAATCCTCGAACCACTCGGAACTGATATCACAGGCAAGATAATAGTATCTGACAGAGAAGTGCCTTCCGCCTCCGACAAACTCCTTTTCCTGTCTCAAAATCCTTGTTTCAGGAAAAAAATCATGGAGGGCAGGATGAAGATACTTGAAAGGTTCAATCCTGACAAGATAATGAAAGATTATTGCATGATACTGGAGCATCTCTCCCCTCCAGATCAGATGTGATGAACGGAAAAAGAATCCTCCAGTTCTCGTTAATGATTTTGAGTTTTGGCTGTACGGAATATATTAAATATCAATCTATATCCTCAATAAGGTAAAATGATCATGAAAAACACCGCACTTATCGGAGCCGGATACTGGGGAAAAAACATAGCCAGGAGCCTCCATGAACTTGGCGCCCTCAAGACTGTCTGCGATTCATCCGACGCGGTCAAGGCGAACCTCGGGAAACTCTATCCCGACGTATCGTTCACAGGAGATCTGAAATCCGTACTTTCGGATGGAGAAATAAAATCCGTATTCATCGCCTCTCCTGCGGTAATGCACTACCAGCAGGCGTCCGAGGCGCTCAAGGCCGGGAAGAATGTGTTTGTCGAAAAACCCCTTTCATTAATAGTCGAAGATGCCGAAGAACTCATTAAACTGGCGGAATCCCTGAAGAAGATCCTCTTTGTCGGCCATATACTCCATTATCATCCCGCCGTCATCAAGATGAAGAAGATCATTGCCGATGGAACAATAGGCAAGCTCCAGTACATCTACTCCAACCGACTCAATCTCGGCAAGATCCGTACCGAGGAGAACATACTCTGGTCTTTCGCCCCACATGACATTTCCCTAATTCTCAGCTTGACCGATGAAAATCCCTCATATGTCAACTGCGCTGGAAGCTATTTCCTCAGCCCAGGGGTCGCCGACATAACCATGACCAATCTGAAGTTCCCGTCCGGCATCGGCGCCCATATATTCGTAAGCTGGCTAAATCCTTTCAAGGAACAGCGCCTGATCGTGACAGGCTCAAAGGGAATGCTAGTCTTTGAGGACACTAAACCGACTGACGAAAAACTCATATCCTATTCACATACTATCGAATGGAAGAACAGCATCCCTATCCCGCAGAAGGCAGAACCTTCCTTCATCAAAATCTCAGATATCTGGGAGGAACCCCTCAAAGCCGAATGCAGCGCGTTCCTGAAAGCCGTTGAAACCGGCAAGGAACCTCTCACATCTGGCAAAGAAGGGCTCAAGGTCCTCAAAGTGCTCAAGGATTGCCAGACATCAATAGAAAAACAAGACAGGTCCTCTCCTTGTAAGGGTTCCTTAGTGTAAAACAGGCGTCCAGCCTGTTTCTTGACGACAGCCGGGACGACTGTCCTACATTCTTAAGAATATCGGAAAAACATTTGCTGTAATTATCAGAAAGGATATTTAAACATGGCAACTCTTCCTTATTTCGTACACGAGACTTCATATGCAGACGAAGGCGCAGTAATCGGCAAAGGCACGAAGATCTGGCATTTCTCACACATCTACAAGGGCGCGGTCATAGGTGAGAACTGTATCATCGGACAGAACGTCAGCATCGCCGACGGCGTGAAGATGGGCAACAACGTGAAGATCCAGAACAATGTATCCATCTATACCGGCGCTATCGTCGAAGACGACGTCTTCTTCGGACCGTCATGCGTCCTGACAAATGTGACAAATCCCAGAAGCCAGGTCCTGCGCCACTCACTTTACGAGAAGACCATCTTCAAACGCGGAACTACCATCGGTGCAAACGCCACCGTCGTCTGCGGAATCACGCTCGGACGTTATAGCTTCATAGCCGCCGGCGCCGTAGTTGCAAAGGATGTTCCGGACTACGCCCTGATGATGGGAGTCCCTGCAAAACAAAAGGGCTGGATGAGCCGCCATGGGCACGTCCTCAAGAATCCCGACAAGGACGGCGTCATGACCTGTCCGGAAAGCGGATTCAGATACAAGGAAGTCAAGCCGGGCGTCCTCAAATGCCTTGATCTCGACGAGGAATCTCCCCTGCCCGAGGAAAAGAAGGTCGGCAAGAAGACCTACGATGAGTTCAAATAAATTCCGGACGGAATTTATGATTAAATTGAAAATTGGCATAATGTCAATATTATTTCGAGACAATTAGTAATGCCGTAAGGCATGTTAGTTATTTAAACATGAAATGCCTATACTTCATTTTCATATTGTTCATCCTTTCCCAAGCAAGCATCTTTGCTGACGAATATAAGGAAACAACCTTTAAGGATACAAACTACAGGATCTACATTACCGATCCCCTGAAGATTGAACTTTACTGGAAGGATAAAAAGACAGAGAAGCCGCTGCAACGTTTTTCAAAAGTCCAGGCAATCATAGAAGCAGGCGGACGCAAGGTCGTTTTCATGATGAACGGTGGAATTTTCGACCAAGGGAATCTCCTTGGCCTTCACATTGAGGATGGAGCAATCTTAAATCCTCTAAATCTCAAGGATGGCGACGGAAATTTCTATCTCAAGCCCAATGGTGTATTTTTTGTCGATTCTGATGGAAAAGCAGGAATCATGGAGAGCAATGAGTATTCCAAATCAAATATCCAGCCTAAAATCGCGCTTCAATCCGGTCCTTTGCTTGTCCAAAACGGCAAGATACATCCCAAATTCGATCCCGCATCGAAAAACCACAAGCACCGCAATGGAGTCGGCATCGGCAAAGATGGAAAGATTGTCTTTGCCATAACAGAGACAGGAGAAAAGCAGAAGAAATTTCCCAGCCTATATGACTTCTCGGAATTCTTCCTGTCATTGGGCTGCGACAATGCGCTCTTCCTGGACGGTGATCTTTCGATGATGGTTGTAAATCCTGAAGGGAAAATAAAAGATGGAAACCTGCTAGGCGCGATCATCGCTGTATCTGAAAAAAATGCGAAGAAGGTGGAAGAACCAGACAAAGCCCCTTGAATGAATTCACTTTGACATTATAATATAACCATAATAGTTACATTATATAACCAGAGACGACAATGAAATCGATAACCGTCAGAAATATTCCGGATGAAGTTCTTGAGACTGCCAAGATGCTTTCAATAAAGGAGCGCAGAAGCCTCAACAATGAGATTCTAATCCTTTTGGAAAAAGGGCTGGACAGATCTGCTTATCCTGCCAATCAACTTTCAAGGCAGAGCCGAGTCAAGGAAAGCTTTGCCATGTACCGGGATAAAAAGCTTCTCAAATCCCTTTCCAACGATAAAAAGATGGAGCGTGAATTTTGAGCGGTCTTAAACCAATTATCCTAGACTCCTGGGCTGTCCTGGCATACCTTCAGGGCGAGCCATCTGCAGAAAAAATAAGTTCTTTAATTTCAGGTTCACAGGAAAACAAATATAAAATCCTGATGAGTGTCATCAATCTCGGAGAGGTGTGGTATATAATTGCCCGTGAAATTTCAGAAAAAGAGGCAGATGCGGCAATAAGCACAATTGTCAATTGGGGAATTGAAATCAGGGATGCAGACTGGCAGATTGTCAAAGAGGCGTCGCGTTTCAAATCGAAAAACAGGATTTCATATGCTGATTCATTCGCCGCGGCACTGGCGAAGATGACAAATGGAGAACTCGTAACAGGTGACAGGGAATTCAAAACCCTGGAAGCTGAAATACAAATAAATTGGTTAAAATGAAGGAATAGCTCAAATGAATGTTCCATTGCTTGACTTGAAGGCCCAGTTCAAACCCATAAAAGACGAAGTAATGAAGGCCGTAGAGGCCGTCTTCGAATCCCAGCAGTTCATCAACGGACCGCAGGTGAAGGAGCTTGAGAAGCAGATCGCCGCATACACCACATGCAAGTCGGCGATAGGAGTCTCCAGCGGCACCGACGCCCTGCTCTGCGCGCTCATGGCATTCAACATCGGGAACGGTGATGAAGTTATCACCACCCCCTTCACATTCTTCGCTACCGCCGGCTGCATCTGGAGGACAGGCGCAAAACCGGTGTTCGTCGACATCGATCCAAAGACCTACAATATAGATGTCACCAAGATCGAGAAGGCCATCACGAAGAAGACCAAGGCCATAATCCCCGTACATCTCTTCGGACAGATGGCCGACATGGATCCGATCATGGAGATCGCGAAGAAGCAAAATCTATTCGTGATCGAGGACGCATGTCAGAGTATCGGCTCGACATACAAGGGGAAACAGGCAGGCTCCATCGGAACTGTCGGTTGCTTCAGCTTCTTCCCGTCGAAGAATCTCGGCACGGCGGGCGACGGCGGAATCATCACCGCACAGGATCCAGTCCTCGGAGAGAAGCTCGAGATTATGCGCGGACACGGTTCAAAGCCAAAATATTTCCACCAGGTAGTCGGCGGAAACTTCCGTCTCGACACCATCCATGCCGCAATCCTCATAGTGAAGCTCAAATATCTCAATTCATGGTCCGAGGGGCGCCGCAAGAACGCCGCAAAATACAATGAGCTGCTGAAGGACGTAAAACAAGTTGTCATCCCTTTCATCGAGAAGCACAATGTCTCCATCTTCAACCAGTACGTCATCAGGATTCCGAAGAGGGACGAACTGAGGAAATTCCTCACCGAGAAGGGAATCGGGACTGAGATATACTATCCTCTCAGCCTGCATGAACAGGCTTGTTTCAAGGCTCTCGGACACAAGAAGGGCGATTTCCCGGAATCCGAAAAGGCCGCAGCCGAAACTGCCGCTCTTCCGATCTACCCGGAACTCTCGTCCGACCAGATCAAGTATGTGGCAGACTGCGTCAAGGAATTTTACAATAAATAAATTTCGTAGAAATTTATAAATGAAAATCCTTCTTTGTGCGGACGACAAAAGCGCCAACACGCTTGCCTGGGCGAAGGGCTTCAGGGAACTTGGCGTTGAAGTCATCATTGCCTCGGTCAGGGCTGATAAAAGCGCCGATGGCGTTGTTGCAATAGGCAATCCCCATCTTCCGGCGAGGTTGAATTTCCTTCTCTGCGCCGGAAGCTTGAGAAACCTTGTTGAGAGGGAGAAGCCTGACATCATAATCGGTTATCGTGTGACCAGCTACGGCTATCTCTGTTCATGCACCGATTTCCATCCCCTGGTAATCGCCGCGCAGAACGAGCAGATAACCTATCTCACGAAACCGAACCATCTCAGGAGAAAGCTCCTCGAGTTCTTCGCCAGGAAGGCGATCAGGAGGGCCGATCTCATACACGCCTGGGGCGAGAACATGCTGCCCAGGCTCAAGGAACTTGGAGCTGACGAGAGAAAGATCCTTGTCATGCACCGGGGAATAGATCTTGATCTGTTCAAGCCCCTTCAAAGGAAAATCGAACCTGAAAATCCTATTTTCATTTCCTCGCGCTCTCTTTACCCCGAATACAAGATCAGCCGTATCCTCAAAGCTTTCAGCATAGCACTTGTGAAAATCCCCGGAGCTTCCATGAGGATCATGGGGGAAGGTACTGAAAAGACCAACCTGGAAAATCTCGCAGAATCCTTGGGGATATCTGCAAAAGTATCTTTTTCGGGAAGGCTTGAGCCGCAGAAAGTGGCGATTACGCTCCAGAGCTCCGATATTTATGTTTCGGTAATCGAATCAGAGGGAGTCTCGAGTTCACTCCTCGAATCGTGCGCCTGCGGAGTCTATCCCATCGTCACCGACATGCCGGCATCGAGAGCGCTTATAGAAGATGATCGCAACGGAACCCTCATAGAACCTGAAATATCAATTCCTGAACTTGCAGAGACAATGATCAGTACCGCCGGCAATGTCGAAATGAGGGAAAACGCCTCCAAAATAAATGTCGGATTGATCAAGGATAAATTCGATTTCAAGAAGAACACCGGGAAATTCCTAGATGCCTACAAGGAACTTATTTTAAAGCATAAGAAATAACATGTGCGGAATAAGCTGTATAATCGACAAAAGCGGCCTGCTTGACAACGGGACACTGTCACGCTTCACCGACGCGGTCGCTCACCGGGGCCCTGATGGGCGTGGCTTTGCGAAATTCGCAGACTCGGAAGGTTTGCCCGAGGCGGACGGAGAAAAATTTTATGTTGGTCTTGGACACCGCAGGCTTTCAATCATCGATCTTTCCGAAGCGGGTTCCCAGCCGATGTTCTCGGCGGACAAAAGCCACGCCATCGTTTATAACGGCGAGATATACAACCATATCGAGCTTAGAAGGGAGCTTGAAAATGAGGGTGTCGTCCTCCGTTCGCACTGCGACACCGAGGTCGTGCTGGAAGCCTACAGGCGCTGGGGCGCCAAATGCCTCTCGAAATTCAACGGGATGTGGGCTTTCGTCATTCTCGACAGAAAAAGGAGGAAACTTATTCTGTCAAGAGACAGGATAGGTGTGAAACCTCTTTATTTCCTTTCGCGAAATGGGTTTCTGGCCGTGGGCTCGGAGCTCAAACAGTTTTTTGCTCTTCCGGATTTTAAAGCCGTGCCGAACAGGAGTTCATGCCTTCTCTATCTTACAACCGGCTACGAAGCGCCGCCGGAAACATTTTTCAGCGGTGTTTTTTCTTTCCCTCCTTCATCCTACGCAGAGATTTCGCTTGATACCCCCCTTGTGAATCCCGTCAAGTACTGGGATCCGGACAGTTTTTCGGTTCGCAGGCATAATTACGCGGGAATCGTGCCTGAAATCGGAAAGATTTTTTCCTCCGCCGTAAATTTCAGGCTTCGCTCGGACGTTCCCGTTGGCGGCTGTCTTTCCGGGGGTCTAGATTCATCCTCAATTTTTGCGGAGATGAAAAATCTCAGCCCGTCATCGCGGACTTTCTCCGCTTTTTCCGCCTGTTTCGAAGATCCCGCAGCGGATGAGCGGCCGTTCATGAAAAAGGTGATCGACAGGACTTCAAGCGTTCACGTGAAAGTCTTCCCGAATGAAAAAGAGCTTGTCGAGGATCTTCCCGCTTTTCTGCGCCAGCATGACGAACCGGTCGGCAGCATCAGCATGTACGCCCAGTATAAGATAATGCAGGCGGCCCGAGAAAATAAAATCCCCGTCCTCCTCGACGGACAGGGAGGCGACGAGCTTTTCTCCGGATACTGGCCCTCGTACATGATGAATCTCAATTTTCAGGTGAAAGACTTCTTCCGCTTGAAATTCACACCACCCTTGCCGACGTTTCTTCCGGATATTCTTGGCGCTTTGACACCTTACGGCAATCCCGAAATCTTCAGGCAGAGCTTTTTAAACTACATGGAATACAGGAAGAGGTCGGAAAAACATCTCCCCTTCGAAATAAAAAAGAAATATCTGCCAGAGATCGCGGAACATCCTCTGTATTCCTGGCACATGACGGCTCGAAATCTCCCTCCGGACGAATACAGAAAGGCCGAAATCTTCAAGATACATCTACCCCGTCTACTGAAATGGGAGGACAGGAATTCAATGGCGTTCTCAATAGAATCCAGGGTTCCGTTCCTTGACGTCAGGCTTGTTGAACTGCTCCTGACGGTCAAACCAGAGATGAACATGAAAAACGGCTGGACAAAATATCTTTTCAGGAAAGCCATGGATGGCAAATTGCCATCGGACATCTGCTGGCGTAAGGACAAGAAGGGATTTGAAACTCCCCAGGAGAAATGGATGAAGTCAGGTCCGTTCAACAAGCATCTCATAAGCTGGGCTTCGGAAAAGAACCATCCCGTCTCGGAATTCATCTCAGACGACTTCCAGGAGATCCAGATGAAGATCATCGACGGCAGCTTCGACGCGACAAGGATGTTCAGACTGTTCTGCATGGATTATTGGATGAAAAATATAGCTTCTCGATGACTTCGAGATAAAACTATGGCTAAATATATACATAAGGAACTAACGGAAAAGATAATAAAGTGTGCTTATCAGGTTCATAATGAGCTTGGTGCCGGCTTCCTTGAGAAAGTATATAAGAAAGCTTTGCTGACATACTCGTAGAAAATTCAATTATTGTAGAAACCAAGGCAATAGAAGGCTTAATCGACATCCACGAGATCATATTGAAGAATTATTTGAAAGCTACTGGAATTGAAGTCGGCTTATTGATAAATTTCGGAGAAACAGTTGAGGTTAAGAGAAAATTCGTAAGCAATTCAAATTCCCCTTCATCCTAAATAAAAACATCTTGAAGTAATCGTGAAGCTAACAATTCTAACACAATACTATCCTCCGGAGCATGGGGCGCCACAAAACAGGCTCCATGACCTGGCACGGCGCTGGGTGCTGAAAGGGCATGAGGTCACAGTCCTGACAGCAATGCCGAATTATCCGGGCTGTAAAGTTTTCCCTGAATACCGTGGGAAGTTTTCCCATTCGGAGGAGATCGACGGTGTAAGAGTCATACGCAGCTGGATACTTCCTGCAAGCAAAAAGAGCACCTTGAGGCAGCTGATATGCTATTTTTCCTTCGTGAAATCCTCTAGCATAGTCGGACTGTTCAAACTGAAGAAATCAGACTTCCTCATCTGCGAGAGCCCTCCCCTGTTCCTCGGATTCACGGCGCTGTTCCTGAAATTATTCAAGAGTAGAAGACTTGCAATGAACATAAGCGACCTGTGGCCGGAGAGCGCTGTCCAGCTCGGAATGATTGGCAAAGGTCCTGCGCTGAGCTTCCTGGAATGGTTCGAAAAACTGCTTTACAAAAAATCCGCGCTTGTGTCGTGTCAGACAGAGGGCATAGTCGAAGGCGTGAAGAAGAGATGTCCCGCCGCAAAAACATTCCTGTTCCCCAACGGCGTTGATCTTGAGATGTTCACTCCGGAAAAGCCGGATCCCGCCCTTAAGAAGGAACTGGGAATTCCAGAAGACTGTTTCGTTGTCGGATATGGAGGCAATCACGGCAGGTCCCAGGCGCTTGAACAGATCCTGGAAGCCGCGAAAATCCTCAGGCATGAAAAGATATTCTTCGCAATGTTCGGAGACGGGCCGGAAAAATTAGCGCTTCAGGCGAAAGCTTCTGAAATGGGATTAAACAACCTGAAATTCTTCGATTCTGTCTCGCGGGAGAAGATGCCTCGCCTGTTGTCCCTGTTCGACGTATCCGTCGTACCTCTCAAGGACATAAAAATTTTCGAAGGGGCCCGCCCTTCGAAAATTTTTGAACTGATGGCGGGGCAGATCCCGTTTATATTCTGCGGAAAAGGGGAAGGTGCTGAAGTCGCCTTGAAGAGCGGATGCGCGAAGGTCGTCCCTCCCGAGAATCCAGAAAAGATTGCAGAAGCCATTATGGAGTTTTCGAAACTCGCTAAGGACGATCTTGCAAAGTTCGGCGAAAAAGGCAGATTATTCGTGTCAGAGAACTTCAATCGGGCAGTTCTGGCCGACCAGTTCATGAAGGAATTAACGGAGATAATGAAATGAACATTTACTCCCCTCTTCATCCTGCCGCGTTCTTCATGATCCAGAAACGGCAGCGCGAGATCCGAAGGATACTCGCATCGGCGTATCCGGACGGGGTGGAGAAGGTGAACCTTCTCGAGACAGGTTGCGGAAACGGTCAATGGCTGGCGGAATTCCAGACTTTCGGGTTCATGCCTGAGAACCTAGCCGGCATAGAACTTGACGCAAAGCGTGCGGAATTCGCAAAACGCAGGATACAGGGTGCTGACATCCGTCAAGGCAATGCCGCAGAACTCCCATGGAAGGACGATTCCTTCGACATTGTCTTCCAATCCACTGTGTTCACTTCGGTAAAAGACGGGGCCACGAGAAAAAGGATAGCTTCCGAGATGAAACGCGTTTGCAGGAAAAATGGTTTCATCCTCTGGTATGATTTCATATATGACAGTCCAAAAAATCCAGACGTGAGCGGAGTAGGCAAGAACGAAGTCGCTGCTCTTTTCGCCCCCTGGAAATGCAAATTCAAGAAGATCACCCTTGCTCCTCCGCTGGCGAGGGCAATAGCCCCGCATTCAGTTCTTGCAGCAGACATGCTAGAAACACTCGCCCCTTTCCTCCGTACACATATCATCGCGAAAATCACAGTTTCCGCGAACTGATTTTTACCTCCCTTCTTCATTGTAAGCCCTCCCTAACCAAGGTATATTATCCCTTTATTTTCCACGTTTTAAATCCAAGGTACCATCCATGAAAATTTGCACGATAATAGGAGCGAGGCCCCAGTTCATAAAGGCGGCGGCCGTTTCTGCGGAAATCGCAAGGCGAAAGGCTGTGAAGGAAGTCGTAATCCATACTGGACAGCATTATGACCACGAAATGTCCGAGATATTTTTCAGGGAACTTGGAGTTCCCCATGAAAAATATAACCTTGAAGCAGGTTCCGGCCTGCATGGGCAGCAGACGGGAAAAATGCTCGAGGCGATGGAGAAGGTGCTGTTGAAGGAGAAACCGGATATGGTACTTGTATATGGTGATACCAACTCAACCCTGGCTGGCACCCTCGCGGCTTCCAAGCTCCACATTCCAATCGCCCATGTCGAAGCCGGCATGCGTTCATTCAACCGGAAAATGCCAGAGGAAATTAACAGGATCGTCGCTGATCATCTTTCTGACGTCAATCTCTGTTCGACTATTACTGCCATGAAAAATCTTGCAGATGAGAATCTGGGAAAATCAGCGGTTCTCGTAGGTGATGTGATGTACGACTGCGCTATCATGTTCGCTGAGCTTGCCGGAAAAAGATGCGATCCCTTAAGAAGATTGTCTCTGGTAAAGGGGAAATACGCCCTTATGACCTGTCACAGGGCGGAAAACACCGATGACAAGAAGAGGCTGACGGGGATCATTGACGCGATAAACATGATTTCCCGGAAAACCACAGTTGTCTATCCAGCCCATCCACGGACGGTTAAATTTATCGGTAAATACGGTCTTTCACTTTCAAAGAACGTCAGGATCATCAAGCCTGTAGGCTATCTTGAAATGATACTGCTTGAAAAGAATGCATCCGTGATCATCACCGATTCGGGAGGTATCCAGAAGGAGGCTTTCTTCTACAGGATCCCATGCATAACAATGAGGGACGAGACGGAATGGGTTGAAACAGTGAAGCTCGGATGGAACAGGATCACCGGAGCTGATTCCACAAAGATCACCGCCTCCTTTGCGAAGTTCGCAGGGAAAAAGCCTCCTGCGACCTCTGCAAAGCCCTATGGTAATGGAAAGTCGGCGGCAAAGATCGTAAACTACCTGGTCAAACTTAGATAATGTATAAAAACTCATTAAAACGATTCTTTGATTTCATCATATCCGCTTCCGCGCTGATTGTACTGTCCCTCTTTCTGGCATTTGTCGCCGTCTGCATAAAGATCGACTCAAGAGGACCCGTGTTTTTCCTTCAGAGACGTGGAGGAAGGAACGGAGTTTATTTTAAAATCTACAAGTTCCGCTCAATGGCCGTAAAGGAAAAGACCGACGGAAAGGATTTCGAGCCTGGCTCAGATTCAAGGATAACACGTATCGGGAGGATCCTGAGAAAGACAAAGATCGACGAGCTTCCACAGCTCATAAATGTCCTCAAGGGCGAGATGTCCCTTGTAGGTCCCCGTCCCGAAGTCGAGCAGTACATCAAGCTCTACCAGGACCGCTGGGATAAAATCCTAAGATCTAGCCCTGGCATAACGGATCCCGCCTCGATCACGTTCAGGAACGAGGAAGATCTTCTGGCGGCCACAAAAGATCCCGAGGAGGAATACAGGAAGGTGATTTTGCCCCGGAAACTTGAAATATACGAGGATTATGTTAATAACATTAGCTTCATAAACGATGTAAAAATCCTGATAGGAACTATATTTGTCGTCTTGAAAGGATAAAATTTTTATGGATAAAAATTTTATAAACTATCACAGGCCGGCGATCGGCACCGAGGAAATACGGGAAGTCATTGCCTGCCTGAAATCAGGATGGCTGACGACCGCCACCCGGACAAAACAGTTTGAGGCGGATTTTGCGAAATTCGCAGATGCGAAGTTCGCAGTCGCAGTCAATTCCTGCACTGCGGCGCTGCACCTGGCGCTCGAGGCCGTCGGCATCAGGGAGGGAGATCTGGTGATCGTCCCGACGATGACATTTGCGGCGACCGCCGAAGTCGTCCGCTATTTCAACGCAATACCAGTCCTCGTGGACGTCAATGAAGATGATTTCTGCATAGATCTCGATCAGGCCGAGGACATAATAAAGAGGATTAAATCCAGGGAAAAGGTCGTCGGAGTCCCAAAAAAACATAATGGAGTAAAGGCGATAATTCCTGTCCATTACGGCGGACAGCCTTATGATGTCAATAAATGCAGGAAGCTCTGCAGGAAGCACGGGCTTTTCCTCATCGATGACGCCGCCCATGTGTGCCCCGCATATTACAAGGATGAGAAAGGCAGATGGCAGTATGCGGGAAAAGGTGCTGATATCGCATGCTATTCCTTCTATGCGAACAAGACCATCACCACCGGCGAAGGCGGAATGGCGACTACCGACAACCAGGCCTGGGCCGACAGGATGAGGATCATGTCGCTCCATGGCATAAGCAAGGATGCCTGGAAAAGGTTCACGAAATCCGGTACGTGGTATTACGAGATCGTCGCGCCGGGATTCAAATACAATATGACAGACATAGCCGCCTCACTCGGCATTCATCAGCTGAAGAAGGCCAACAAGTTCATGGCCGAGAGGAAAAAACTGGCGGAGGCATATGGCAAAGCCTTGAAGGGGACGCTAGGCATCATCCTCCCGAAGGAGAAACCGGGCACGAAACATTCCTGGCATCTTTATGTTATCCGGATCGACAGTGCGGTCACAGGCATACACAGGAACAAAGCCTATGACAAGATGAAAGCGGCCGGGATAGGTTGCAGCGTCCATTACACACCTCTCCACCTCCATCCATATTACAGAAAGAAGTTCGGATTCAAAAAAGGGGATTTCCCTGTTGCCGAGAAACTTGCAGATCAGTGCCTGTCAATGCCACTTTATCCGGGGCTTCCCAGGAAAAGTTTCCAGAGGATCATAAGCACGCTGAAAGGGATCGTCAAATGACCAGCAGGAAGAGATTCAGCCTAGTTGTGTGGCTAAACAGCCAGCTGGAAGTAGTTGTCCAGAAACTTTTCCCGGCAAAGACATTCTTTGTCTTTCTGACTTCGGCGTTCACTATTGCACTGTCTTTCCTTCTGGCTTTCTATCTGAGGTTTGAATTCCAGTTCCCAGTGAATGAGATAGCTTATCTTGATACTGCCCTGCCCTTGGTAGTGGTCGTCAAGCTGCTGGTCTTTTATTTCTTCGGGGTCTACAGCGGAATGTGGCGCTATGTGAGCATCTATGATCTGACGCAGATACTTCTTGCGAACATTGTGTCCAGCTTGCTCCTCTTCGTCATAATCATATTTTCCAGGGAACATTATCTACAGGGATTTTCAAGGTCGGTGCTCATACTTGACTTCATGATCTGCTTTTTTGCGGTTTCAGGTAAAAGGGTGCTGAGCAGGATTATCAGGGAGGCGGCCGCCAAGGGCATGAAAAGGGAATTCATAAGGACTCTCATACTTGGATCCTCCGGATCTGCGAACAACATAATCCAGACATTCTCCACAGGATGGGGCAACAGGGACATCATCGGGATCATTGACAACGACATGAATCCCGGGATTTCCATACGCGGAGTTCCAGTGCTTGGTGAAATTGAGGAGACCGGGCGGTTCGCAAAAAAATACAACATTTCGGAAATCCTTCTCCTGCCACCATATTCGTCACCGAGCTTCATCAGGGAGATTATGGACCAGCTTGAAAAGGAAGATTCAAACTGCGTCCTGAGGATGGTCCCGACCTATGCCGACATCGCCTCCGGCAAGATCAACGTATCCCATCTTAAGAACGTCGAGATCGAGGATCTTCTCGGAAGAAAACCTGTGAACCTGGACAGGACCGACGTCGCCAAATTTATAAATGGGAAGAGGATAATGGTCACTGGCGCAGGAGGAAGCATAGGTTCCGAACTCTGCCGTCAAATCACCGCATATAAACCAGAATGCCTGGTTCTCTTCGAACTCTCTGAATTCAACCTCTACGATATAAGCCGGAAACTGCGGAATGCACATCCCGAGCTCAAGATTGTCAGCATCATCGGGGATGTACGTTCGAAGGACAATGTCTCAAAGGCGATGTCTGAAAACAAGGTTGAGATAGTCTACCATGCCGCCGCCTACAAGCACGTCCCCCTCATGGAGGAAAATCCGACAATGGCATTTGAAACGAACGTGCTGGGATCATCGATAGTGATCGAAACCTGCGAGAAATACAATGTCAAGAGGCTGGTACTTATTTCAACAGACAAGGCGATCTGCCCGACCAGCGTCATGGGTTCGACGAAAAGACTCGCGGAAAGGCTCTGCCTCGAACGCCAGAAGAATTCCACTGAATTCACCGTGGTCCGCTTCGGAAATGTCCTCGACAGCAGCGGAAGCGTGATTCCCCTCTTCAAACAGCAGATCAAGGAAGGCGGACCGGTGACTGTCACTTCAAAAAATGTCGTCCGATATTTCATGTCCATACCCGAAGCAGTTGATCTTGTACTCCAGGCCGGGACCATCGGCAACGACCGCGATATCATGGTCCTTGAAATGGGCGAGCCGGTAAAGATATATGACATGGCAAGGAAGCTTATCGAGCTGTCCGGACTTGTCCCCGACAAGGACATTGAGATAAAGATAACCGGACTCCGTCCAGGTGAAAAGGAGTATGAGGAGCTTCTTACCGACGAAGAGAAGGTGCAGAGGACTCCTTTCGACCGCATCTATGTCGCACGGAAGCAGGAGCTGCCTCTCCAGCCTGTAGATCTCGATCTTATCCGGAAGCTGGTCGGCGATAATAATGTTCCCGCATTGAAGGAGCTTCTGGCGAAATATATTCCTGAGAACAAGTTCAACGAGGCGGCGTAGCAACAATATGCTTTGCCGGCAAGTGGCAAATTTATAATTGATGCCTTGACATCATTTTATCTGATGCTATAATGTTTCCATGAGAACTACCATTACAATTGAAGACGATGTCATACAGAAGGCAAGGAGGATTTCCGCAAAGCTGAAACGTCCTTTCAGATATGTGGTCAACTCCGCGCTGAGGCTCGGGCTCGAAAAGGTGGAAAAGCCCATAAAGACTAAAGCCTACGCCACCAGGCCTCATCCCATGGGGCTCAGACAGGGCTATGACATTGACAACATCCAGGAACTCCTCGAGCGTATTGAAGAGGATGATTCCAAATGATACTGATTGATGCCAACATATTGCTTTATGCCGAAGATACTTTAAATCCTCTTAATCATAAGGCACGGCTCTGGCTTGACAAACAGCTCTCCGACGAATCGCCAGTATGTTTCTGCTGGACAACTATAAACGCCTTCCTGAGAATAAGCACGAACAGACGGGTGTTCTCCAATCCTCTTACAATTTCCCAGGCCATCAGCCGTGTCCAGAGCTGGACAGAACAACCGTCCGTAAGGTTAATTCATCCAACGGACAATCATTGGGATATTTTGAAAGAACTGATAGTCGAAGGGCAGGCTTCGGCGAATCTTGTCTCAGACGCGCATCTTGCCGCTCTCGCAATAGAACATGGATGCATCCTCTATTCCTCGGATTCGGATTTTTCACGTTTTCCAAAGCTGAAGTGGAAAAATCCATTGAAATAATTGAATCTTCCAAAAAGTCAATGAGTTAATAAAAACTATTGAAGAAGCAGGCGGACACCATGCGCAAACGTCCATTCATACCGATAGTATCCGACAAGAAGACAAAAACCTTGCCTGCAGATTTCCCTGTCTATGTCGAGAGGAACAGGTATCAGACGGATGCTCCGATCAAGACCATACACGTCCATGACTGCCTTGAGATCGGATTCTGCCATGCAGGCAACGGGATATTCATCTGCGGCGACAGGATCCTTCCATACTCGAAAGGCGATGTGACTGTCTTCAACGAGGTTTCTGCGCATTTCGCAAGCAGCGCCTCCGGGACCAGGAGCAACTGGACTTTTCTCTTTTTCGAGCCTCCTGTATTTCTCGCCGACTCCTGCGGAAAGACGGATATACTGTCCACATCCAGATTATGTGGAAGATCATTTCCCTATGTTTTCTCCAGAAAAAAATATCCCTTGATCAGCGAACTGTTTGAAAAGCTTCTTTCGGAGCTGAACGGCAGGAAGAAAAACTACCAGACCTCATTCAAGGCGCTCATGGTCCGTTTCCTGATCGAGGTCGACAGGGCTTCCGGTGAACATATCTCCGAACCTTTGTCTCGGAACATCAAGATAAGCCGGAACGCACTTGAGAGGATTTCTCCGGCCTTGAACTATCTCGGGAACCATTACCATGAACAGGTGACTGTCAGGGAGATCGCCAAAAGGACCTATGTGAGCGTTGAGACGCTGAGACGGCTCTTCCACAAGGCTGTCAGGAAATCCCCCGAGAAATATCTCCATGACCTGAGGATCAGCATGGCTGCGAACCTTCTTGAAAACACTTCCGACGCGGTGATCGATATCGCCGGAAGAGTCGGTTACACCTCTCTCTCAAGCTTCAACAGGCAGTTCAAATCGAAAAAGGGCATCTCGCCAAGGGAGTGGAGGAAAAAGGGGAAGTTCTGAAGTTCGCCCGACTTCGCTAAGAAGCTACGCCGCGGCAAGGAAGTTCGAGAGTTCGAAAATGCGAAAGTTCGGGAGCTCTATAATTATTTTATCCGGCAGTGTTATCCTGTGATAAATTTTCAAAAGGGCAGAAAGATAAAAACGGGCTGAGTTCGTTTCAAAACTGCCAGAATCATTTGGCCTAATAACTGAGGCAATTTCAAAATTGCCCTGAGCCGATTCAAAATTAACGGAGGGCGGACTTTCCAGTCCGCCGTTTTGAGTTAGATTTCCGCGGGTAAGAAAACCCGCGCTCCTTTAAATTCGAGTTTTGAAATCGGCTCAACTGTTTAGTCTATTCACTGACGACCGATAACCGACGACTATTCCTGAATCGCCCGATTCATGTTCCTGTTGTGCTGGTCCTGTATCTGCTGTATCTTCTGTTCCTGTTTTTTCTTGATTGTGAGAGGAGTTGCGCCAGTTCCGTAGTCGACGACGGCTGCCGCACCTTCGACAAATCCCATTCCTTTGCCATCAGAATTCTTATTGCCAGTGGAAAGAGATGCCGTGCTTGTTTTGGCAGCTGCTGCTGGCTGGGCATTTGCACCGATGGCTGGCTCCTTGCTGAAGGCAGGAGGAATATACGATGAGCCTGACTTCGATGCAGGGGCATCCTCCCCGCATCCGCAGAGCATCAGCGAAAGGATAGATATATAGGCCAATTTTTTCATCTTACAGTGTATCACGGGAAGATGAAAACTACAACAGGCGTCCGATTTCCAATTGCCGTCGCAAAGGCTCACTTCCCTATATTCAGGGCTTTCCTGCCCGTTACAATCCCCTTCCCTCCGAGCTTGTTATTTTCAAATTTGACGTTTTCGGATTCATCAACATAGATTGATGCGTCAGGATCTACGCCAAAGACCTTGCCGCCTTCCATGATCTTCATGATACGGGTATTTCCGACAGTGTTGTTTTTGATTATGGAATCCTTCAGACAGGTTATCAGCATTCCAATTCCGCCGCAGTCCTCTATGGTATTCCCTTCAATCACGAGATTGCTGTTCCCTTTGCAGGACGGCAGGACATTGTCCGGAGTCAGGGCGTATACTGTGATCGCTCCTACTAAGATGGCCTTCTCATGTTTTATGCTTTTCGCCCCGGTATTCACATCGCGGATCGTATTGTTCCTTACTGTGACATTCTGCACAAAGTCTCCTTCCATCCAGTAGTTCAATTCCGGACCGAGTGCGATTCCTGTCGCCGAACAACCTTCAATCTGATTATCTTCGATTATTCCATCTGTCGATTTTATCCGGATACCCTGGGCGCGATTGTTGCGTATCACATTCTTCCTTACTGTAAATCCGCTGCCTATCCAGTCAGGTGAACCTACAAGATCTCCAGCCTCCACTTTGAAAGGTTCAGCCACTTTCAAATCGTAATATTTTGCGGATGCCGCGTCTCCCAGCTTATACTGCTTCCATAACTGCTTGATGGATTCCAGAGCCACAGGCTTCTCCGCAGCGGAAAAAGACAGGATTTTTGTCTCTTTTTTCAACTGGTAGGTCTTCCCGTCATAAATTCTCAGACGGTCCCCGTCCTTATATGTCACTGCATATTTCGGGGAAACGAGGAGCTTGTCAGAGTCTCCGGCGGAAACTACAAGCATGTAGGCGCCATGTATCGCCACGCCGTCGTCCCCCTGATATTCGAGGACGCAGTTCTCGACAAGCGGGCCTCGGCGCACATTTGAACTGTGGAATGCATCGGCCGCAGAGCTTATCAGGCGTTCCGCTCCTCCGGCAGGGGCAGGACCTCTTGTAACAGTAAATCCATTATATTTATTGCCTCCTTCTCCGCCAATTTCCTGCAGGCCGATTCCTGGCGCCGACCAGAGGGTAACTTTTTCAACGACCATATCAGAACAGTTGATGAGACGAATTCCCATTTTCCCCGACTTTCCTCTTAATACAAGAAGATCTCCAACGACTGCACCACACGAAGAGACCTGATTTGAATTTTTTGCGGTAATTCTCAGGACTCCCTCGCGTTCCTTTGACAGCTTTGCCTCGAAGATATCCCATGATCCGCGCTTGAGAAGACGAGTCTTGGCATCATAGATCAACGCACCTCCCTCTTTGGTGAACATTTCCGGATCTTCCAGATACCCCTTGTCGGACTGAATTTCAATCCAAGGGCCTTCCGGATTTATAGCAGTTATCTTTCCCTGCGGGGAAGGAACGGGATCCCAGTCTATGGTGATTCCGCTGAGGGTCACACGTTTGCAGTTTTCGAACAGAATTCCTCCGGCCTTGGAATTCTCAAATACCAGCGTAGTATTATTCCCCTGGATTTCCAGATCTGAAACGTTTTTGACGTATATATGATAATCATCGTCAGCTTTCACCGGTTTGAGCCTATGGACTCCGGAAGGCAGGACGACTTTTTTCTCCTTTTTGGCAACCGCATCATCGATCAGCTTTCGGATTTCATTTTCCGCCTTGATGGAAAAGGGGACTGCCACCGACACGAGGAAGAGCACTGACAATACAATGAACTGCTTTTTCATATATGCCTTTCTTTATTATATCATCACATAGAATATTATTATTTTACGAGTAAAATAATACACATATAGCATAATTGCAATATATATATTAATTTTTGCTATATTTTTACTTGACAAGAGCAGGAATCCATATTAAAATATATCAGAAGAGGATGAAATATTAGATTTTAAGGAACCAATTATGTCAAAGAAAAAATATATTGAAGTCGCCGAAATCATGAAAAAAAGGCTCTGTGATAAAGTATATACGGCAAGCAGTCTTCCAAGCGAAAGGAAACTCGCAGTCCAACTCGGGGTCAGCTACCTGACCGTGCGGAAGGCAATGAAAAGCCTTCTGAAGGAAGGAGTGCTCCAGAGGAATAAGAACGGGAGGCTCTCGGCCAATTCAACAGTTCCTCAAAAACACCGTTCGCTGAACATAGGTTTCCTCATGCCTCCTTCAATCTGGGCGGCCCAGCATTCCTGGTTGTATGAACTGACAGAACTGGTGAAGGAGAAACAAGGTGTAATAAGGCCGATAACTTATTTCAACGTCTCAGATCCGGTAGTCTTCGAGGCTTTGGAAGGCGATTTCGATGGCCTTTTCATCATATTGCCTCCGGAAGTCCCTAATCTTTTACTGGATCTCCTGGAAAAAAAACGCAGGAAGATAGTCGTCTTATGGCGGGATCTCACCCATCTTGGAATCCCCAGCATTGAAAACGCTCCTCCAAGATTCGTCGGCAAGCTCCTGGATCATCTTTCGGGACTCGGTCATAAACGGATCGATTGCCTCAACACCCAGCGCGTCGAGCCAGTGGTGAGGGAACGTATTGAACATTGGAACATTGGAATCGAGAAAAGAAAGATCTACGGGCGCCTCCACTATTCTGTCCCGCGTCCCTATGTTCCCGGACTCCAGCCCATCAGGAAATTTGTCAGTTCACTAATAGATGACGGACAGCTTAATTCGAGCGCCCTCTTCTGTGTCACCACATCCCAGGCATGGGCGGCAATGAAGGCCTGCCAGGACAAGGGGCTCAAGGTCGGGCAAGACATCTCCATCTGCGGTTTCGGCGAAATGGACATTGCGCAGATGCTTACACCGTCAATAACAGCAGTACAACCCGCCGGCAGGAAACCGTTTCTGTCAATGGGACTGGAATGGATTGAGACCCAGGGGAAGAACTGGTCCCGCCCCTTGCGCCTGGAGCCGGAAGACGTTCCTTTGTTCATAGGTGAATCGACAGGCCCGGCTCCGGCACGGTTTGAGGAGAAGAGCATTTCGATGGTGTCGTAACTGGAAGATAAAAATGAACTTTCAACATCCAACATCGAACTTTGAACATCGAATTGAATCAAGCAGTTCATTCGAAGTTGGATGTTCGACGTTGAATGTTCGATGTTCATATATTTGCAGGATGCGCATGAAGGGCTTTTATTCAAATTTTACATTAATCGAATTACTCGTGGTCATTGCGATCATCGCAATTCTCGCGGCAATGCTCCTGCCGGCATTGAAGAACGCCAGGGAAAAGGCGAAGGAGATCGCCTGCACCGGCAATCTCAAGCAGCAGGGGCTGATTGTCCAAAGCTATGGAGCTGATTACAACTCATTCATACCGCCAAACCTGTGCTATGATCCGGCAAGCCAGTCCGGACATTTCTCCTGTGATGTCTATAATCCCGGCGGTTCGTCCAATCCCCGTGGCGCGTTCATGTCCTTCATCCAAGGTTATTTTTATGAATATGATATCACGCAATGGGGCGATACAGGTGGAGTGGTCAAGAGCGAAATCTTTATATGTCCGTCCGACAACTATCTCAATGGAACTGCAACACACAAGGTCGGAAGTATAAACAAACTCACTCGCATCAGCTATTGTACGCCTCAATATGTATGGGAACGCCTGAACAATCGTATTACCACATATGGAGGAACATACAATGGGAAATACTTTTGCCTGAGCATGACGGCCGATGTGAAAAAGACCGAAAGGACCGTGCTGATAAGCGACGCTGTCAATGGAGCTGCGCCAATCAACGGAACCCTCTCCCCGACGCTTTACACCCAGCATGGCCAATGGAGGGACAATGCAAATGGACGATTCGATCATTCCCTGGGATGCAACTGGGTGTATTTCGACGGGCATGTCGAATATTCGAAATATCCGAATTATCCTGAAAGCCTGATGGCATCATGGTGCAATGCAAACTGATGAAATCCTCAACAAAAGCAATAAGTTGAAAAATGGAATCTAAAATCGACAATCGGAAATTGGCAATCCTCCTGTGCAAGGTCTATGGAGGACAGGTCGGAAATAAGTTTACGCTTATCGAACTGTTGATAGTTATCGCGATTATCGCAGTCCTTGCGGCCCTGCTCCTGCCGGCATTGAAGAACGCAAAGGAATCCGTAAAGAAAGTCGTATGCATAAGCAATCTGCGCCAGCTCGCCACGGGATTCACTCTCTATGCAACTGACTTCAATGGAACATATCCCCCGTTGAATTTCTATACGACCACTCCCAAGACTCTTTCCGACGGTTCAGAATATCCTGGTTCTACATCACTGCAGTATTACCAGTGGTATACAAACAAGCTTCATGACAATGATTATGTCCGGGTGTCAAAATGGAAGAATGAAAAGGCCGGAGAAGTAGATCTTGTCACTGATGTATGGGTCTGCCCATCACTGACTCCAGAGCGTTTCAGGCAGGGTGGAGGATACGGTCCGGCTGAAAACATAATCCGCTACAGCTACAGGGATGAACAGTTTGGCAGCACACGAAACATCAACCAGATCAAAAGCCCTTCAAACCTCTACTTGATAGGAGATGCCTGGCAACCCAGGAATTCCGAGCAGCCATTCTGCTCCTGGAAAAGCATTTTCCCTCCTTCATCAATAGGGCCGACAGGCGGCTGGGCCCTGGTCGGGGGAGTGGACGGCTGGGATGTCGCAGGAATTGAGCAGTCTGCACCGAGACACATAGGTCAGGCGGTCTGCGTAGCATTCTTCGACGGACATTCAGAAGCAATGAAGTTCCAGGCCCTCAGGAACAATGTAAACAATGTATTCGGTCCGGAAAATTAACCTATAAGGATTTTAAATGAAAAGATTTATTTTTTATCGGATTATTTTTTTCACTATAGCCGCACTTTTATCCTTCAATCTTGCCGCTAAGGATATTTATGTCGATCCAGTCAAAGGCGATGACAAGTCCAGCGGATTGGCGGCGGAGCCGCAAGCGGGGGGAAATGGACCTGTAAAGACCCTGTCGCAAGGAATAAAAATCGTCAAGGCCGGAGACACTCTTCATCTTGCAGAAGCAATATTCCATGAGACGCTGCAACTTAACGATACTGCCGGCGAGCCCGGAAGACCGATCGTGATCGACGGGCACGGTGCAACAATCACAGGCTGCGACCCTCTCCGCCTAGATGGATGGAGCGAGGTGAGCCCCGGCCTTTACAAGAGTGAAAAGTTCCTTTCGGAACTCCAGGAATCCGACAATGCCGCCAAGATAATGCGTGTGTTCTTCCTGATCGACGGCAAGATGCAGCACATGGGGCGCACAAGCAAAGGCAAAAAAACTCCTTTTAAGAAACCTGAGGATCTTCAGACTGGAGAGTGGACGGTGGATGAGACCAGCAATGCGTTCTACTTGAAAGTTTCCGGCAAACTGGAAGATGCGAAAATTGAAGCGCCATACCGCAGGAACGGAGTTGGAATATTCGGCAGGAAGACTCCAGTAGCCCACATTGTAATCCGGAATCTCAACTGCATCCACGTCCTTAACGACGGATTCAATCTCCACGGAAAATGCAACGATGTCGTCTTCGAAAACATTTCCGCATATGAGAACGGCGACGACGGCTACAGCGCCCATGAGACCTGTGAGTCCACGATAAACGGATACCGTGCATCCGGAAACTCGACGGGCATAGCCAACGCATACGAATCGGTCAACAAGGTCAGCAATATCATGCTCGAAGGCAATCTCGGCTATGAGTTCCTCGCTGGACACTCCTCCACGTGGGAAATTAGAAACATGGTGGTTGTCGCTGACTGTCCCGAACCTTTCATGGTCGGATATGGCAAGCAGGAGGAGAACCTGCACTCCACCGTCAAAATGGAAAACGTCCAGATCTACGCTCCCGGAAAAAGCAATTTCCAGCTGAAGGTGAAAAAATACACCGTGCTGGAGGCGCGGAATGTGACATCGGTCGGCGTTCCCTGGCTCATAGAAGGATCTGCAAAGGTTGCAGACAGTATCATTTCAGCCCCGACATTGGAATGCACAGCGGATGGAAAATGGGAGTCGGACAAGAATAATTATTACCTGTCAAGCCTGACGTTCAAAGGTAAAAAATATACGGCGGCTGATTTCCAGTCCTATAAGGATGAGGCAAGAACTGATCATAACTCCAAATTTCAGCCTTATGTAAAGGAGGATGCCGGAAAATTGATCAATGCAAAGGAAAGTTCTTCCATAGGCGCCAATATTTCAGACATGAAAATCCCGGTCATGGACAAGAGCGATCCATTTAAACTCCAGTAATTGAAATTTCATTATCGCATAGGACCGGTGGTTGAAATTACCTGCTGGGAAACAGCCTCCTGCTTGAGGTAATCGTCCTTTGAATCTTCGATCCATTCGTTGAAGAACTGGCCTACGATCGGCGCGCATGTCGAACCGCCGCTGACACCTTCCTGCACGATCACTGCGACTCCATACGTCTTGTCCTTGTGTTTTCCGAAACCCATGAACCAGGTATTCGTCTTCCTGTTGTCCTTCGGTCCTATCTCTGCGGTCCCAGTCTTTCCACAAAGAGTGATCTTTTCGTTTCTCGCTTTTTTTGCAGTTCCCTTTTCACCGTTTACCACGCGATACATTCCTTCCCGGATAATTTCAAGATTCTCCTTTTTGACCTTGAGCTCCGACATCTTCTCCGGCTTGTCCTGCATATAAAGGGTGTTCCCATTTGGATCGCGGACCTCCTGGAGGAGATAGGGTTTGAACACTGATCCTCCGTTGGCAATGGCCGAAACATAAAGTGCGACCTGAAGGGGCGTGAGGGTGATAATGCCCTGTCCGATTGAAATAAGGCATGTGTCATAGACAGTCCATTTTTCCCCATACAGCCTCTGCTTAGTCTCCATCGAGGGGATCTGTCCGGCACGTTCGGGAATGCAGAACCCAGTCTTCCTGCCTATCCCGGCGGACTCCATCATGTCCCTGAGCTTTTCAAAACCAAGCCTCCTGCCCTGCACCATGAAATAAATATTGCAGGACTGCTCTATGCCGTAGAGCATGTCTACGTTGCCATGCCCTCCGTTCTTCCAGCTCCAGCAATGGATGGCGGCATTTCCGATCTCAAGAGAACCGTCGCATTCTATTTTCTCAAGAGGATTGAACCAGCTCTCAAGCGCGGCCATGGCGATGACAGGCTTTATGATCGAGCCCGGAGTGTATTCTCCAGAAGTAGCACGATTCACAAGAGGTCTTCCAGAATCGCTTAACAGCCTCTTCCAGTCATCCTTCTTTATCTTCGGAACAAAAAGCTGGGGCTCATATCCCGGCGATGAGACCATTGCAATGACAGCCCCTGTCGACGCATCAAGAAGGACGAACGAGCCTATCCTGTCGGCAAGAATCTTCTCGGCTATCGTCTGCGCACGCCAGTTCAACGTCAGGACAATATCGTTTCCGTTCTGCGGAGGAACTGCAGTTCCAATAGTTTCATGGACAAATCCCAAGTTGTCTATCCTGACGACTTCGTTGCCTGGACTTCCCCTGAGCCCCGGCAGAGGCACCGGACCGCAGTTGATGGTCTTATCATAGGTTTTCTCCACTCCATCCCTGCCGTTCCAATCCGGCAGATAATATGAGTAGTCCGTCCTGTCCTCTGCAGTTCCAGGATCCTCAAGCCCCACATATCCCAGGACATGGCAGGCAGTCTTTCCTCCGGGATAAAAGCGCTTCGGGATCGTCTTGATCTCCATGCCCTGTATGTCGGAGGCGCTCTCTATTGCGTTGGCAAGTTCGACGTTTGAAAGGTCCTTGAAGACAGTGATCGGCAGTGCCGGCCTCTGGACAATGTGCGTACGTATTCCTTCCGGCGTCAAGAAGGATTTTCTTCCGATCGCAGTTCCTATCCTGTAGGCGCTCGCAAAAATATAGTTAACCGTCTTCTTCTGCTTCCCCGGCTGGCGCATTTCCGCTGGATGGAAGACAATATCGTAGCTTATTATGTTGTCGGCAAGGATATGCATGTCGGAGCTGTAGATCCTGCCGCGGACAGCGGGCAGGCGGATGCGCCTGATGGACTGCTTCGACACCTTCTCCCTGTGCTCTTCGCCCAGCCTTATCTGCTCGTCCCAGAGCTTGATGACAATGACCGAATAAAAGACAGCGAAGATGCTTCCGAGGATGAAAATCCTTAGCACCGCTTTTATTATTGAGTCCTTCACTTAGATCCTTTCCTCTATGTTCTCGCGGGCTTTCCTGTAAAGCTCCATTCCAAGCAGCTCGCTCAACAGGTCCAGGAAAAATACCATGAAAGGCAGGAAAACCGCTCCTGATATCAACGAAAATAAGATTATGAATACAAGATCCCAGATTCCTCCGAGGAGGATCCCCCTCCAATATATGAAGACGACCGGAAGAACTGTCACCGCGGAAACAAGCACGCCTGGAATTGCATGCAGGAAGAAATCCTTTGTCTCGCCTTTCAGGAGCCAGAAGATGGTCACTCCTGAAACCGCCATGAAGCTGAGGGCGGAAACTGGCATCTCCCTGCAATAGAGCATGTCTATTGCAAGCCCTGAGAAAAATCCCAGGCAGATGCCGATCCTCCATCCGTATACCATTGAAAAATAAAAGACCGCCATCGCCGCCAGAGGAAGGATCACCCCGAGGGATCCGACCATCACCTCGAACATGATCGATGTGAAAAGCACGAGAAATATATAGCTTGCGACTATCATTTTTCCTTTTCCGGCACCATGATCAGGACAAAGCGGAGATTGTCGAAATTCGCGGAAGGCTCCATCCATATCTCAGCATACAGGTTGTCCTTTATCTTGATCCCCTGCCCTTCCTTCTCTTCAGCCAGCCTCCCTATCAGGAGGGAGGAAGGGGTGAGCCCGCTAAGTCCTGACGTGTATACATATTCCCCCGGCGTATAGACGACATCCCGGGGCAGATATTTGATCTTGACTATGAAACTCCTCCCCGTCTTCCTGCCGGAACCTGCGACTCCGTGCGCCTTGCTTCCGGAAACCAGGACGCTCAACGCGCATTCCTCGCTCATTATTGTGCTTATCAAGGCCTCATGGTTGCTTACGGACTTCACACGCCCTATGACCGCAAAGGAAGGCCCCCCCTCCTCGCGCCTTGGCAGCTTGGAAATGACAATGCTCCCCTCTCTTATACCATCGTCACCTCCCTTGTTGACGATCAGCTTCTCATACCAGGCTGCAGGATCCCTTTTTATGACTTCGGCGGTGACACAGGTGAAAAATGGGATTTTGCCTATTCCAACAAGCTCCCTCAGTTCCAAATTCTCCCTTTTAAGACTGCCGAGGATGTTCATCTTTGCTGCAAGAATGTCGTTCTCCTCCTGGAGCTTCTGGACCTTTGAGGCAAGCTCATGCCTGCCTTCAAGCACCAGGGCCTCATATGAGGCCGCGTCGGAAACCTTTCCAGCTGTTGAAAAGTAAGGATGATAGAAATCGGAAACGGCCTTCCTCGAAAACCCCCTGATGGCGGCAAAGGTGATCAGGATGAAAAGGACCGCGAAGACCGCGATCAGAAGAATGTTCTGCCTGCTCATCATTTTTGCTTCCCCGTAAAATCCTATTTAGAGGTTTCCATTGGACTTCTTCTGCTGTTTTTCAAGTTCGTCGGCCAACGAGGGCCAGAACCTGCCTGCAAAATCCCCGTTCTCCTCGAGATATTTCAGCTCCACAGAATATCTTGTTCCAAAAGACACATGCTTTCCCTCCCCTTCGGAAAGGTAGTCCTCTATCTCCTTGAGAAAAAAAGCCCTTTCCAGAAATCCCTTCCTCGCCTTCCCGTATTCAGCGGCGAAATCCTCCTTCCCTCCGTCCTTGAGGTTCTTCAGGGCGATAATAAGGCCGTTCATTTCCTTTTGAAACATTGAAGGCAGCTGGTTGGAGAGATCGCTCAGGCATCTCTGCCGGCAGGTCACGGCCTTTTCAGGATTTGTCATTTCCAGCCATTTCCCTCCGAGCTCGGTTATCCCGCAGTTTTTCCATTCCGTCTTTTCCTCCTTGCCGGATTTGACAGCCTCATAGCTTATCATCTCGATCTTCTCAAGTCTGCCGACGGCAAATCCGGAAGTCCCGGGATAGAAAATGTTCACCGAGCTGTTCCTGACAAAGGTCTTGTACCACTCTTCAACAAGCTTGCCAGCTTCTCCAATGTCAAAAGATGCAGGAAAATCAAATCCGGCCTTTTTAACAACAGGACCGACGGCATGCCTGAATGAATCACTGGGCTTTTCATCCGCCACGGCGGATTTAAGAAGAGCCGTAAAAACATCTTTCCCATCCCCCGGCAAGTGGGTCAGGGCTTCGACAAGCATTGCACAGTTTTCAGAATAAAGCCTGTAAGAGGGGCCGTCGGAGAAATCCAGAGGATTGTCCAGCAGGCGCCAGAGATCCGGTTCGGACATCGAGATGCAAAGCATCCTTGCCGCAGGATAAGTAATTATGCCCGGCATGCTGATGGAGCTGTTCTTCCTTTCGCTCCTGTATAGGAATCCCGCCACCATCCATCCTGGCACCTTTGCAATATTCTTTTCCGGACTTATTCCGAACCTGCATAGGAGGAGGGAGGAGATCACGGCGGACTGCACTTTGAAGTTCCTGTCGAACTCTCCGATATCCGGATCGGCAAGCATAATTACGAGCGCGCCTCCCCGTACAGAGATCTCATAGCCGTCCTTGAGATCGGCATTTGTCATGGAGACCGAGCAGAGGACATTCTTTTCGGCAGCCTTGAATCCGGGAAAATTCTGCATCACATGATCTGCGGCCTTCAGGAAATCCTGGATTTTCTTATAATTTGAATCGAACCTGGGGCAGGAAAACTTCATCCTGTCGCTGAGTTCAACTGTCTTATATGCTGAAAGTCCAGGGCTAAGACAAAAGGCGGACGCAATACCGAGAATCAGCGCCAAGAGTTTTTGAGTTCTGCAGACCAAGATGAAGCCTCCCTGTAAAATTCAGCCGCCAAGCCGGCGCGCCAATTGAAAAAGCCAGCAATACCGGCATTTTACTTCCGGAGGCATAATATATCATTTAAATATGAAACTTGAACAAAACAAGGTATTCTAAATTGATTTTTTCCTTTGCAGTTCGCCAGAGAAGCAAATTCCAATTATTGCTTGATTTATACTGGCATACAAATAATACGCCATATATATTAGCTTAGGTTTTTTGTATCTTTTTAAACAGCTTTTACATTTTTTCATTGTCTTTAGAAACGATTTTATGAAATTTCAATGCCCTTTCTGCAGAAACGTACTTGAAGTCGACAACTCCGATTGCGGAGTGGACGTAGGCTGTCCGAAATGCGGGGAAGTCACCATAGCCCCGGCCTCACTTGTGGCTACCGGTGTCGTCATAGGAAATGACTTCCTGATCCTCGAGGAAATCGGACGCGGCGGAATGGGCGTAGTCTACCTGACACATCAGATGACCCTCGACCGCAGGGCCGCACTCAAAATACTATCGAAAAAGTATGCCAACAACTCGGAATTCGTCGCAGGATTCATAAAGGAGGCGCGCGCCGCCGCAAAACTGAACCATCCACATATTGTCCAGGCATACGCCGTCGGCGAAGATAACGGCATCTACTTTTTCGCCATGGAGCATATCGACGGCGAAACCATGAAGGCCGTCCTGAAACGCGAGGGCGTCGTCCCCCTGGATCCGGCCATCACGATCATCCAGCAGATCGCAGAAGCCCTGGACTACGCCTGGAAGGAGCAGCGCCTGATACACAGGGATATCAAGCCCGACAACATAATGATCACGAAGAACGGACGCGCGAAACTCGCAGACCTCGGTCTCGCAAGGGTGGCCGGTGAAATAGACGATTCAAGCGAAGACGAAGTGATGGGAACCCCCCAGTATATCAGCCCTGAACATCTCACAGGCTCTCCCATGGACTGCAGGAGCGACATCTACAGCCTCGGTGCGACATTCTACCATATCATATCCGGGCAGTTCCCCTTCACCGGGAAAAGTGCTACGGAAATAGCCAGGAAGCATCTTGAGGAACCGCTCAAATCACCAAAACTGATCAATACGAGCCTGCCAGATTCCATCTGCAAGGTCATCATGAAGATGATGGAGAAAAATCCTATCAACAGGTACCAGTCTCCGGAGGAGCTTGTCGAGGACATACGCCTTGCAAGAAGGGGCAAGTCAATAGCCGACGGCAGATCAACCGGATCGTTCGCGGTCAGAAAGGCCACTGGAAAAACCATAATAATAAATACTGCCAAGGCCAAGACAGGATCATTCCAGGCCATCACCACCAACACCGGCAAACTCTCATCCTCCACAGCCGGGATAGACACTTCCTCGTCATCATTCCCGAGAAATACCAAGAGCGGCACGCTCAGCACCTCGGACATCAGGAGGATCAACGAGAAAAAAGCCATGATGCAGGTGATCATAGCAGTAAGTGTCTGCGTGGTTGCCGCCCTTATCGCGGTCGGAATCGCCCTTTACAAGATGAGGACTCCTCCTAAGGATGGTGCTACGAAAGCTGGCACGACCACGACGACGACAAAGGTTCCTACTCCTGACATCCCCGCGAAATCGGGAACCTCGTCCGAACCTACAAAGACAGCATATACGGAGAATGCGGAAAAACTCCTTGATTTCGCGGTGAAGAACAAGAATTCAGATGCCGAAATATTGTTGAAATGCGACGAGTTTTTCGCCCAGTTCCCTTCAACGGCCTACAAATGCGATGAGAAAGCGCTTTCTGACATCCTTATAATTTACGTGCCCCTCGACGAGAAGAGGCTTGCAGCACCACGGAAGGAATTCAGGAACGCCCATCTGGCCCAGATGAAGCTCAGGGAGGACGAGGAAAAGAAGAAACAGGACAAGGCGGAAATCGAAAGACGTGAAAAGGAAAGGCAGGATGAACTCAAGCGCCTGGAAAATGAGAAAGCTGAACTGCAGAAGAAACGCGTCGATGACTACAGGCAGGATCTTGAAAAGCAGAAGGAGACCCTGAGATACCGCCTTGCCTTCCAGGGCGTCAAGAAGAACTTCACTGAAGCGGCAAAGGTCTTTGATTCAGCCATCAGCGAGGAGAAGTCCGCTCCTGATTTCCTGAAGGCGGAGGCGAAAGTCTATGGCGAATGGGCCGCAAAAATGCAGAAGAGCGTAGAAGAAGGGAAGAAATTCTGGGAAGCGCTTGCGAACAGCGACAGGAAATTCGACAAGGTCCAGCTTGAATACAAGACCGGATTCCTCGGAAAGATAGTCTCGATAAACAATGGAATCATGACTGTAAGGTCAAGTTCTGGAAATGACATTACAATGCCTGTCACCAGCCTTCCCGAGAAGCAGTTCGTACTTCTTGCAAAGAGGGTCTGCGGAGTGCTGGGCGACAACGAATGCTTCTTCCACTACCTGCTCGTATGCGGTGAATATTCAGATGCAAAGGAAATTTCCCCCAGCGACGAATGGAAGGCCGAATGTTCGGACATAGCCTATGCCTATATCAAGGGCAAGCTTAAGTTCCTGCTGAACGAAAACACCGATGCGGCAAAGCAGGAGTACAAGGATTTCTCGGCGAAATATTCAAATCTGCCTGAATATACGAAGGCCATGCAGGAAGTCTCGGCTAAATAACTTATTTTCTTCCATGGCTCCATACGGTGCCATGGAAGAAAATTACCGCATCGCCTTGTCCAGCCATTCCGAAGGGCTTTCCCCGGAAATCCGCTTGAACACCTTGCTGAACGTGTAAATGCTCGAGAATCCGGTCTTTTCAGCAATCTCGCTCAGATTGGAAGCGGTGTTTATCATCAGATCCTTGGCGAAGTTTATCCGGTACTGGTTGAGGTAGAGCAGCGGAGGCATTCCAATATAGTCCTTGAAAAGCTTGGAGAAATAAGGCATGGACTGTCCTGCGTTCCTGCTGGCCTCCTCTATCGTCAATCCCGCCTTCTGATAATTAGAATGCAAAAACTTGACCCCTTTCTCAATGTTCTGCCAGCCGCTCGCACTGACCGGACTTGAAAGTGGAACCTCATCGCTGTACCGCCTGTATATCCCGAGGAACTGGGTCAGTATCCCTGCGGATATCAGATCGCTCCCGGCCTCCGGGCTTCTCCATTCCCTCTTTATCTTGCTGAACAGATCCGCTATGCGCTTCTGCTCGTTCATCGGTATCGAAACCACCATCGCCAGCTTGTGCAAATCGCTGAGCCCCTCGAAAAGCTCAAAATGGATCACGTACTGGACAAGATTCCCGCGCCCTACCGGCCGCACGACATGGAGCATGAACGGAGGAAGAAGTATGAGGTTGCCCGGCATGACCTGGTACATATGGTTCGCCATCCTGAAATTCCATCTTCCACCGGCGATGTAATGGAACACGAATTCCTCATCCAGGAAAGTACCGCTGATCCCGGATCCGGAATTGACGCCGACTCTCTTTATTACCGGTATCGTCTTCATAATCTTAAAAATGGACAAATAATATAAAAAGCATACAAAGAAACCATCCTTGATTGAATGTAATATCATGTCAACAAGATGGAATTCCAGTTAAAAACAGATAAAACAGGAGAACTGACATGAAGGGCAGACAGGTATTATTCACGAAGCCATGGGAAGTTGAACTGAAGGACTATGAATTCGACGCCGGTAAAGTCGGAGATGACAATGTCGCTATCAAGACGGAATACAGCGTCGTGAGTGCCGGAACAGAACTCGCAATACTTTCCGGAAACGAGTCCTGGGCAAAGCTTCCATACGTTCCAGGATACGGTGGTGTAGGGAAAATTGTCGCTATGGGAAAAAACGTGAAGGGATTCAAGGAAGGCGACCGCGTCTTCTCATACACCAAGCACCAGAGCTACGATAATTCCTCAGTTATGATCGTGCCAGTTCCGGAAGGCATCGACGGAAAACTGGCCGTAATGGCAAGGATCGCAGGCGTTTCGATAACTTCCCTCAGGGTTTCAGATGCGGAACTCGGTGACTGGGTCGCCGTCTATGGACTCGGTCTTGTCGGAAATCTCGCCGCACAGCTCTTCACGCTCGCAGGCTGCAACGTCATTGGAATAGATGTATCGGAAAAAAGGATTGCACTAGCGAAGAAATGCGGCGTGCTTCATGCGATAAAGGCCGATGCCAATATAAAGGAGCAAATCAAGGAACTCACCGGCGGCGAGATGTGTAGGAGCGTCGTCGAGTCCACCGGTGTCACCGCAGTCGCCGAAAAGGCCTCCGACATCGCAGCCAGCCTCGGCGAAGTCATCCTCCTCGGCAGTCCGCGCGGCGAATACAAGACCGACCTGACCGCATTCCTGAACAGGATCCACATCGCAGGTAACGGATGCATCACCTTCAAGGGCGCGCACGAGTGGCGCTATCCTGTCAAAAGCGTGCCTGGCAGCGTAAACAGGCATTCCATCGAACGCAACATCAGCAACATCCTCAGCCTCATCGGACAGGGCAAGCTCAAGGTCAATGAACTCATAAGCGAAGTTGTATCTCCGAAAGATTGCGCTAAAGTTTATGACGGTCTCAGGAACAAGAAGGATGATTACGTAGGAGTCGTATTCGACTGGAACAAGTAGGTACGGGATTGAGCCTGTACCATGGATTAGTGCAAGCCAGAGGCTTGTTCTACTTCCAGTTTTGAAATTAGCACAAGCAGTTAAAGACTGGATGATTGATGGATGCGTAAATCAAGAAATATGACAGGATAACTGGATTGACAGGATATCATTAGTGTCCGGCTTTAACTATAACAGAATCAACTGGATGCAATTATCAGCTTCCTTGTTTTGTTGTTCGATATCTGTAAACAGTTGATTAAT
>Ga0154564_166_pt1 | contig 90888 bp, 75 predicted proteins | sample RifGroF2_FD_105707 | JGI IMG/M metagenome (GOLD analysis project Ga0154564, IMG submission 105707) | Lentisphaerae bacterium GWF2_49_21
TATCCTCGTGACTCCTTTCTGTTTAACTTCTGGAGATATTATATATCCCCAAAAGGAGTCACGCTTTTTTAAAAGCTATTTAGGACAAGACTGATATCAGATGATTTTTTATAATCATAATAAATTTTCACTAATGGTACCGCAAGAACTGGATCTAAATCCAGAGGCAATCCAACATTTGCATGTACCGAATTAGTCTTTGTGCTGTCAGCCCAGATTCCCTGTTTAGATCTTTTTGTTATGTTGAACCACGCGACATCAGAATCTCTCCTGCAATCAAGTTCCAAGTTTGAGATAACTGGCAGATCCCATTTTTCCTTTGAAATAACAGCAAAACCCCCAACTATTAATTTAGTATGTAATGAAGAAAATGTAACAAAGCCCTGCCATTCGTTGAGAAGAAGTATATTTGCCAAGACGTACCCGGGCATCTGATTGTCTGCCTCGTAGTAATCGAGTCGAACTTTACTTCCTTTAGGCAACAGAATGCGCATGTAATTTACTATAGCGGGAATCTGTCTTGCATAAAAACTTAATTCTTTCTGCGTAATTTGTGGATACCCATGATCGTCTTTCACCGCCTGCTTAATCTCATCACCCGATGCAATCCAGCGAACCTTGACAACTTCCTCTTTCCCATGATATAGAACCTTGATTTTGCCAACGTCAAGAACTTCAATAATTTCAGCAAGAAAGGGTTCATGCTTTTCTTTAAATTCTTCACTTTTGGGACTAATTGCTCTCATATCATAAGCAATAGAATTACCGGCAAAATGAATTATCACTGACAAGGACAAGAAGAAGAGAAATAAGATTTTATTAGTTGTTTTTTCCATGTGCCCATCTCCACCTTTTACTGGATAGGTTTGCTTCTGATAATTTGTCTTTAAATTCATTCTTTTCAATATCTTCTCTCTTGAATGAAAAACGGGTAAGTTTAAACGAACACATTCATTACTAGAAAATGTTCTTTTCTACTTGACATCTCAATGGATTGAGATAATTTACTCAATGGATTGAGATAATTGTTAATATGAGGCTAAATTTCAACGTTATGAATCGTCAATTTACAGAGATTCTGGCAAAAAGGCTAAAGGACAGGAGGAATTTCATCCAAATCGTGTCAGGCCCGCGCCAAGTCGGAAAAACAACAGGAGCAATGCAGGTATCCAAGGCTCTTGACATCCCCTGTCATTTTGCCTCGGCCGACGAGCCGCTCTTAAAAAATTCAGTCTGGCTTGATGAACAATGGGAAATTGCCAGGACTAAATGCACCACTTCCAAGTCACACCTGGGAGAAGCTGTCCTTTTCATTGATGAAGTCCAGAAGATCCAGGATTGGGCAGAAAGGGTAAAGTTCCTGTGGGACAGGGATACTTCACAGAATAAGCCACTGAAGGTCGTTCTCCTTGGAAGCGCAAAGCTCGCAGTGCACAAGGGGCTGACAGAAAGCCTCGCCGGACGTTTCGAAGTGATACCGGTCACCCACTGGTCCTATGGGGAAATGAAGACTGCCTTCGGATGGAATCTGGAAAAGTTCATATATTTTGGCGGCTATCCTTCTTCAGCCAAGCTGGTTGATGATGAAGTAAGATGGAGGAGATATGTCCGTGACTCTCTTATCGAGACAACCGTGTCACGGGATCTGATCCTGCTTTCACCGGTGCTGAAACCTTCCCTCTTCAGGAGACTGATGCAGCTCGCATGTGAATATTCGGGAGAGATATTGTCATACCAGAAAATGACAGGTCAGCTTAAGGATGCCGGAAACACAACTACTCTTGCCCATTATCTTGACCTGCTCGATGCCGCAGGGCTTGTCCGCGGGCTTCATAAATATTCCGGACAGAACCTGAGAGTCAGAGCCTCTTCGCCGAAGCTCCAGGTCTACAACAATGCCCTTAAGTCAGCGTTGATGGATACTGATTTTAACTCAATACATGGAGATGCCTCGCGTTGGGGTCGCTTTGTCGAATCCGCCGCAGGAGCCCATCTTTTAAACAGTGCAGTGCAGGACGATATTCCGGTATATTATTGGAGGAGCGGAGACGCAGAGGTGGATTTTGTTGTTAAACACAAGGGAAAGCTGATCGGTTTTGAAATCAAGAGCGGTGGAAGGACAGGTTCCTCGGATGGATTCTGCTCCTTCTTAAAACATTATCCTGATGCTCATCCTCTTGTAGTTGGAACAGGAGGAATAAATCTCGAGGAATTCTTCTTGACGTCCATATCTGAATGGTTCTGAAGATTTCTATTTCGACGGGAAGTGCGTGTAGTTCTCCAGGGGGAAGACCTTGCCCTTGACGGCCCATGTCACACCAAGCTCGCTGAAGAGCTTCTCCTTGTCATAGGCATCCTTGACTATTTCGCCGACACCCTTGGCCACATGCAGTTTTGATTCGGTCTGGGTGTAGGCGTCCTTTATTGTCAGGACATGTATCAGCTTTTCATCTATCTGGTGTATTTCCGAGGACTCATGTACGCCGTTGGCGGCCAGAGTCTGGGTTCCGGCTATGTCGAGATCGCAGATGAAGGCATTCTTGTCGCCAACCCTCTTCAGTATGCTATCCATGACGCAGGTCCTGAGGCCTTCCTGGTTCTGATTTACGATCTCCTCAGTCTTGCCTGAAATGGTCATGATAGTCTTTGACGGCTCCCATTTTATCTCGCCTTTTTCGCATGCGATAGTCATCTGGGGACCAACATTCTTTTCGCAGCAGTGGGTTACTATGAAATAAAGAGGCAGTCCGTCCTTTGTCATTATCCTCATGCAGGCGGTATCGGCACTTTCAATCTTGTTGGCCCGGTAGAGTTCGGCCTGTATCGACTTCAATTCTGCGGATTTCGCAACTTCCTTCCCGGCAAGGAAACAGATGAGGTTCAGGTAATGAGCAAGCGCATTGTTGTAGGGGGAATCGAGAACCCAGTCGTTCTTCAGCTTCAGTTTGCCCGCCCAATTGTTGCGGCTGTAATACGCCTCGGCCCTGGGCCAGAGCGCGTAGCATTTTATGACATTGATCTTCCCGAGCTTTCCGGAGCATAAGGCTGTCTTTATCTTCATGACTTCCGGAGTATACATCGTCTGATATCCGACCGCCGCAAATTTTCCGGAGGCTTTCTGCGCCTTCTTCATCTCAATGACATCCTGGATTGTCGCAGCAAGAGGTTTTTCGACATAGACATTCATCCCTGCCTCAAGAGCCGCAACAGTCATAGGCTTGTGGAGATGGATTCCGGTAGGTATGAAGCACACCTCCACCTTCCCCTTGAAATCGGCAAGCATCTGCTTGTAGTCAGTGTATATCTTGCAGCCAAGAGAACGGAGCTTCTCGCATTTCTCCTTCTCCTCGTCCTGGTTTATTATCGTGGCGGCGCATATTTCAAGCAGGCCCTTGCCCTGATAGTTCATCAGGTCCCTGTAGTGGACGTTCCCGAAACCTGAGACTCCGATAATTGCAGTTTTTATCATAAAATTCCATCAAACAGTTTTTATTTCCGCAGGCTTGTCCGGAACCGGCTTGATTTCCGCCCTTGGTTCCACCGGCTTCTTTTCCTCAAAACCAAGAAGTTTTCTGACTTCCACGCCATCCATGGTCTCAACTTCCAGCAGCTTATTTGCAAGAAGTTCGAGCTTCGCCTTGTTCTCGGTGAGAATGTGCATTGCCCGTTTCATGGCTTCGTCCACAAGTTTCTTTATTTCAAGATCAATCTCGCGGGCGGTCTCCTCGCTGTAGCCCTCTGATCTCACAATATCCCTGCCGAGATAGATATGCTCGTCGCGGCTGCCATACTGCATGGTCCCCATCTTGGTGCTCATGCCGAACGAGCAGACCATGATCCTCGCAATCTTTGTCGCCTGTTCGATGTCGGATGCGGCTCCGCTCGTTATATCTCCGAAAATGATTTCCTCAGCCGCGCGTCCTCCCATATAAATGGCAATCTGGTCGACCAGTTCGGATCTGCGCTGCGTATAGCGATCCTCATCGGGAAGATGCATTGTTGCGCCTAGATATGCGATACCTCTTGGAATTATCGTGACTTTATGGATAGGAATTCCCTTGGGGCAGTTGAGGGAGACAAGAGTGTGTCCGGATTCGTGATAGGCGGTGATCTTGCGTTCGTCGTCGGTGATCTTCCTGCTCTTGCGCTCCCTGCCCCAGCGGACTTTGTCACGAGCCTCCTCCATCTCCGACATGCCTGCGGCCTTTTTGTCGCGCCTTGCCGCCAGAAGAGCGGCCTCGTTTATGAGATTTGCGAGATCGGCACCGCTGAATCCCGGAGTCCCACGGGCTATCACATCAAAATTCACATCCGGATCAACTTTTACATTTTTAGAATGGACATCCAATATCTGCCTTCTCCCCTTGATGTCGGGAAGATCGAGCACTATCTGCCTGTCGAACCTGCCGGGCCTGAGGAGCGCCGGATCGAGTACGTCAGGCCTGTTGGTCGCGGCAATTATTATTACACCTTCCTGCGTCTCGAGACCGTCCATTTCTACGAGAAGCGCGTTCAACGTCTGCTCCCTCTCGTCGTGTCCGCCGCCGATACCGCTGAAGCGCGAACGTCCGACGGCGTCTATTTCATCTATGAAGATAATGCATGGAGCATGTTTTCTCGCCTGTTCGAACATGTCGCGGACACGGCTTGCGCCGACTCCGACGAACATTTCCACGAAATCCGAGCCACTTATCGAGAAGAAGGGTACTTCAGCTTCGCCGGCGATAGCCTTTGCGAGGAGCGTCTTTCCAGTACCCGGAGGCCCCATCAGGAGCGCGCCCTTGGGGATTCTTCCGCCAATCAGCTTGAACTTGAGCGGATCCTTGAGGAAGTCGATTATCTCCTTGGTCTCCTCTTTGGCCTCGTCGGCGCCAGCGACATCGTTGAAGGTGATCTTCTTGTCGCTCGGCAGGATCATCCTGGCCTTGCTCTTTCCGAACTGCAAAGCGCCTTTCCCGGCCATCTTGATCTGTCTTGAGAAAAGGAAATAAAGCAGGCCGACCAGGATGATTATCGGAAGAATCATGACCACCAGATTCTTGAGCCAGGGATCCTTGTTTTCGATTTTCCGCATTATCTCAGGATGGCTCCTGAGCATCTCGTCTATCTTTTCGGTGTAGATGATCTTTGTCCTGTAGTAGTAATCCCCGTTCTCGGCCTGCAGAGCGGCCTCTCCTGGAGAACTTGGCTTGAATTTCCCGTCGACATAGTAGACCTTGTCGTTTTCCGGGGAAAGATTGGCAGTCAGGATGTTTCCAGCAGCAAGCTCCTTTTCGAACTTAGTCTGTTCCCACTCGGTGAGATCCTTCTTGTTATGGTTGTATACGAAGAGAACGCCAAGGGAGAGGAATATCAGCAGCCAGACGAATATCGCCATCTGAGGAGGTTTCCTCGATGGCGGAGGCGAAGACGAGGGCTGTTTCTTCTTTTCATCCCTCTTATATTCGTCATTGTTGATATTCTTGTTGCTCATGAAAAACTCCGGATAGTGGTGTTGCTGAAAAGCCCGTCAGGGCCTAATTGGGTTTGGATCAATCGGATTGACATCACACCTGAACCTGCTCAAACGTCTTTCGAATCTCCGCGCCAGGCTGGGGAGACGCCTTGAAAAACATCATATGGACCACATATGCGATAAGACCCAGTATCACGACAACAAGCAGAACGACGATAAAAATCATCAGCTTCTGGCTTTTCCCGCTCTTGTTGCTGGCCGCAAAAGGCGAGAAGTTGTCCATTTCCTTTATTGTTGAAATGCCGACCTGGGCGCCTTGTAGGTTGATTCCTGTCTGGGTCTTGAGCGCGGTTGTGACGGTCTTGTCCTCGCAGTCATAGAGGATTTCAACGCCGCCGACCTGCAGTATGTCGCTGCTCTGGAGGTCCTGTTCGCCGGTTATTGGAATATTGTTGACGCGTGTGCCATTGGTGCTCTGGCAGTCCTTAATGGTATAAGTGCCACCCTTCTTGATGAATTCGCAATGGTACGTGCTGACCGTAGGATCCTTTATGCAGATTTCCCGCTGATCCACTCGGCCCACCGAATACTTGTCGTTTAACAGTTCAAAGCTTTTCCCTCTGAACTGCTCCGATAGAATTATTAATTTAGGTACTCCAGCCATTATTGTTGAAACCTGATTTTAAAAAATTTTATTATAAATAAAGTCAAAATATACCGTTAATGGGGTTAAAAGTCAAAAACATTTTACAAAAAACTTAAAATCATTGATTTTTATTTGACTTCCCGCTCAAAACCACTGGAAAATATGCACTTCCAATATATATTAAAAGTTTTTGAATTTTAACCCGATTGCCCTGGCCCATTATCCGGACCCTGCGCCTTCATGTTAATATTCACGTTAGTCCATTAGATAATAGATTATAGCATAGGAATTAAAAACTACATGACAGCGAAACAGAAAAGTCTGAATGATTCGATAGTAATCGATATCAGCGGCACTGAGCCGTGCGTGAAAAACGTAAAATTCTCGATTCCGGCCGAGGCCGTCGACAATGAGATGAATTCAATGCTCAAGGAATTCGCGAAATTCGCGCAGGTTCCCGGATTCAGGCCCGGAAAAACACCTGCTGCCATTATCAAGAACCGTTTCCTCCCCAGGATCGAAGCTGAAACCATAAAGAGCTTCTATTCGGCGGCATTCGAGAAAATCGGAGCCGAGAAGAAACTGGACATTGTCAGCTACGGCTTCCCAAAGGCAGATCAGCAGAAGCTGGAACCCGGCAAGGAATATTCATTCACGGTATCATTCAATGTCTCCCCTGAATTCAAGCTCCCGTCATACAAGGGCATCAAGATCTCCCCTCCGGAGGTGAAAGTTCCCGGCACGAAGCTTGAAGAGGAAATCAAAAACCTCAGGGAGCTTTACGGGGACTTCAGCAAGATCGATGGTCCCGCAGCCAAGGGTGACATGGTCAAGATTTCATACAAGTCCGACTTCGAGGCCCCCAAGGAGGCTGCTGGAAAATTGAAGCTCCTTCTGGAGACACCCGAAACATGGGCCTGGATTTCAGAGCCTGAGATGATTCCCGGAATCAACAAGGTCCTTGAAGGCGCATCCATCGGAAAGGACTGCGTGCTGGATGCCGATTTTCCAGCTGACTTCAGGGAAAAGGAGATTGCCGGCAAGAAGATCAAATACACTATCAAGGTGATTGAGATCCAGAGAAGGGTTCCCATAGCCTCCGACGATGATCTTGTAAAGAAGCTCAATGCCAAGAACATGGATGAGCTGAAGGAAAGGCTCAAGACAAGCCTGGAATTCCAGGAAAAGCAGAAATCCGATGCGGAATCGAAGAAGCAGGTCATGGAAAAGATACTTTCCGAAGCCGGAGAGTTCCCTCTTCCACCTGCGGTCGTCGCCGAGTCCGAACAGAAGGAGTTCAGGCTGATCGCCAGCAGGGAAGTGAAAAAGGAGTCGGACATCGAGAAATTCAAGACAGAAAAGGACAAGTTCCTGGCCGAAGCGAAGAAGTCCGCCACCGACCGCCTGCGCAGATATTTTGTACTTAGGAAGATCGCCCAGGAGGAGAAAATAACGGTCGAGCAGGATGAATTCAACAGCCATGTCCAGGGCATAAGCAAATACTACGGAGTCAAGGAGCAGGAATTCAGGAGCCAGATTGAATCAAGCGGTGGGATGGAGGACCTGCAGATGGACATGCTCATGGCGAAGGTCACGGATTTCATCGTCAAGAACGCCGAGACACCAAAACCGAATTAACAAATCCAGGGAGATAATATAAAATGTCAGTACTTGTTCCAATGGTGGTAGAGCAGACCGGCCAGGGTGAAAGAGGCTATGATATATATTCACGCCTGCTCAAGGACAGGATAATCCTCCTCGGGACTCCCATCGACGACAACATAGCAAACCTGATTGTCGCCCAGCTTCTCTTCCTCCAGTCAGAGGATCCCAAGAAGGACATCGACATGTATATAAATTCTCCCGGAGGATCTGTCACGTCCGGCCTTGCGATCTATGACACGATGAGAATCCTCACATGTGGGATAAAGACATACTGCCTCGGACAGGCCACCAGCATGGGTGCGGTGCTTCTCTGCGCCGGAACAAAAGGAAAAAGATATGCGCTCCCGAATTCGAGGATCATGATACACCAGCCCTGGGGAGGGGCCGAAGGGACTGCGGCCGACATCGACATCCAGGCCAAGGAAATCCTCAGGCTCAGGGCGAACTTGCACAAGATACTGTCTCATCATACCGGACAGACACTGACCAAGATAGCCGCGGACACGGAGAGGGATTTCTTCATGTCGGCGGATGAAGCCAAGGATTATGGAATAGTCGACCACGTATTTATAAAGAACAAGTGACCTATGAATGACAGAAGAATAAGCCAGAGCAAGACAAGATGTTCGTTCTGCGGACAGCCCGCCGAAAAGGCAGGTCCTCTCATTTCGAGCCCTTCCGGCTCCACGATATGCCGCAACTGCATTGAGATATGCATGGGCATGTACAAGGACGAGGACAAGACTTCCGACAAGAAGATCCCCCCTCAGTCAATACCTCCTCTCAAGATCCCGAATCCCCAGAAGATCAAGGAGGAGCTCGACAGATATGTCATTGGACAGGAATATGCGAAGAAGGTGCTCTCCGTCGCCGTACATAACCACTACAAGCGCCTGGTCTGCCACAAGAACAGGACGACCTTCAACAGGGAGGAAGATGTTGAAATAGAAAAAAGCAATGTCCTTCTCATCGGACCGACAGGATCCGGAAAAACCCTTCTTGCGCGGACGCTCGCCAAGCTTCTTGATGTCCCCATCAGCATTTCAGATGCGACGACCGTCACTGAGGCGGGATATGTGGGAGAAGATGTTGAAAATATAATCCTGAGACTGCTCCAGGCGGCAAATTATGATGTCCAGAAGGCACAGATAGGAATCATATATATCGATGAAATCGACAAGATCGCCAGGAAAACTGAAAATGTCTCCATCACCAGGGACGTATCAGGAGAGGGAGTCCAGCAGGCCCTCCTGAAGATCCTCGAAGGAACTGTTTCAAACATTCCTCCGAAGGGAGGAAGGAAGCATCCCCACCAGGAGTTCATACAGGTCGACACGACGAACATCCTATTCATCTGCGGAGGAGCTTTTGTCGGCTTGGACAGGATGATCCGGAGGAGGATAGGGAAGCATGTCCTCGGATTCAGGCAGCTGGAGGAGCAGAACAAGCAGGAGATTTCCGTCAACAGCGATGAGATCCTGCGTCTTGCCGAACCGGAGGATTTCATAAAGTTCGGATTCATACCGGAATTCATCGGAAGACTCCCGGTAGTTACAGACCTCTCCCCTTTGAAGAAGGAGGATCTCATACGGATTCTGACTGAGCCCAAGAACGCACTCGTCAGGCAGTACGTCAAGCTCATGGAAATGGAGAATGTGAAACTTGTATTCGAGGAGGACGCCTTGGACGCCCTCGCCGACAAGGCGGTATCGAAAGGCACTGGCGCACGCGGTCTGAGATCCATTCTCGAGGAGCTCATGCTCGACATCATGTATTCAGTCCCCTCCCAGATGGAGATCTCGGAATGCACAATCACCGCCGAAACGGTGAAGGGATCGCCGCCTGTGCTGAAAAAAAGGCCCGCCAGGACAAAGGAACAGCATCCCAAGGAACGGCTGACTGCTTAAGGGATCTTAATTTTATAGAATAACTACACCACGGAGGATTCATCAATGGCTCTTGAAATGTCATATGTATTGATAACACCCTATACTATTCTCAAGTCGCGCACCGGCGGTGTCGTCGCCCGTCTTCTCTCGCGGACGGATCTTGAACTCGTCGCCTCCCAGATGCTGACCCCCACCAAGGATCTTGCCGAAAAATATGCCGCCATCCTCAAAAAGTCAGTTTCATCCAAGGCTGCGGATCTCCTTTCTGACTATGTGCTCAACAGCTTCATCCCAAACGAGGATGGATCAAAGAGACGGGTACTGATGCTTCTCTTCAAAGGTGAGAACGCCTGCTCGAAACTTTATTCAATCGCCGGAAGGCTTTCCCCTGAATCAAGAGGGGCCGGAGAAATGAGGATCACAGGTGAAACCGTCCGCGACACCTACGCCGATCTGGTATTCGACAGGGATGGGAAACTGAAGTATTTCGAACCAGCCGTCCTTCTCCCCCTGGATCAGAACTTCGCCATGGAAAAACTCAAGCTCTTCGCAAATTTCGTAGAATCACATCCGAATATAGTCGATATAAACTACGATGACAAGACCGACGTCGAACGGACGCTTGTCATTATCAAGCCTGACAACTGGCGCTACCCCAGCTCCAAGCCGGGCAACATAATCGACATGTTCAGCAGGACCGGGCTGAGGATCATCGCGACAAAGATATATCAGATGTCGGTCTCCGAAGCGCTGGAGTTCTACGGCCCGGTTCAGACCGTCCTCAGGGAGAAACTCGCTCCTAAGATCGGAGACAAGGCCAAGACGCTTCTGGAGACAGAGTTGAAATTGAAGCTTCCTGAGAACGCTTCTTCAAAGCTTTCGGAAATCGTCGGCGTACCGTTTGCCGACGACCAGTTCTCGCAGATTGTCGAATTCATGTCGGGCATGCGGCCAGAAAGCTGCCCGAAGAACAAGATAAACGAACCCGGCCTGGTGAAGACCATGGTCCTTGTATATGAAGGAAAGAAGGCCGTGAAGAAGATCCGCGACGTGCTCGGTCCTACGGATCCGACAAAGGCCCCTAGCGGCACGATCAGGAAGGAATACGGGCAGGACGTCATGGTCAACACCGCCCATGCTTCAGATTCTCCCGAGAACGCCATAAGGGAGATGAAGATAATCAAGATACAGGAAAACAACCTTTGCAGGATGATAAAGGAGTTTTTAGCTGAGAAAGGCTATAAATGAAGGAACTGAAAACCTCAAAGGGGACGATGGGCTCCCTTGAATTGTCCGCAACTCTCTCGATCACGGCTAAGGCTAAGGCCATGAAGGCCGCAGGCGACGATGTACTGAGCCTATGCGCGGGCGAACCGGATTTCGACACTCCGGACCATATCAAGAACGCAGCAATCGAGGCGCTTAAAAGAGGTGAGACAAAATACACTCCGGAAAGTGGAAGACCCGATCTGAAAGAGGCCTGTGCCGAAAAACTGATGAAGGAGAATAATATTCCTTCATCCCCAGCGCAGATCGTCGTAGGACCAGGCGCCAAATTCAGCATTTTCACCGCCATCGCCGCCCTCTGCGGTCCGGGCGATGAAGTCATTCTCGGCTCCCCATATTGGGTAAGCTATCCTGAAATGATCAAAGCGAGCGGCGCAAAGCCGGTGATAATCCCCTGCAGGGCGGAAGACAACTACGAGCTCAATCCCGATCAGCTTTCTGCCGCTGTAAATCAGAATACAAAACTTCTCATCCTCAATTCCCCGAGCAACCCGACCGGTGCAGTCTACAGGAAGGAGACCCTCGAAAAAATTGCGAACCTCGCAGCAAGCAGGAATTTCATGATCCTTTCCGACGAGATCTATGAAAAGCTCACCTACGATCCGAAGTTCCCGCATGCCAGCATCGCATCCTTCTCGCAGGAAATCGCCGACCTCACGATCACTGTCAACGGTTTCAGCAAGGCATATTCCATGACGGGATGGCGTCTCGGCTATCTATCCGCACCCAAGTGGCTGACTGACAGGATATGCGCCCTCCAGAGCAACACCACTTCCAATCCGACTACTTTCGCGCAGTTCGGTGCAATCGCCGCACTCAAAGGCGACCAGACCTGCGTCGAGACGATGCGCCAGGCGTTCTCAAAGAGAAGAGATCTCATCTACGGACTCATGAGCGCGATCCCCGGCGTGAAATGCATCAGGCCCCAGGGCGCCTTCTATATCTTCTGCGACATTTCGTCCTTCGGGCTGAATTCATGGGATTTTTCCGGAAAACTCCTCAGCGAAACCAAGACCGCTGTCATTCCAGGACAGCCTTTCGGAGCTGAAGGACATATCCGACTTTCATACGCCTGCTCAGACCAGACAATCCAGAAATCAGTGGAAAGGATAAGGAACTTCTGTTCCGGACTCAAATGAAAATAGAACACATAGGTTTTCAGGTCGGAGATCCGGCGGCGATGGCCGAATGGTATGTCAAGAACCTTGGATTTTCAATAAAACGCTCATCTGACGAACCTGTCCCAGTAAGGTTCATTGGCGACGGATCTGGAAAAGTCATGCTGGAAGTATATAAGAATCCAAAAGTAGATGTTCCTGATTATCCATCAATTGATCCCCTGACATTCCATATCGCATACGAGTGTGGCGACATATCCAGGGTCACTGAAAAACTTATCAGGGCAGGAGCCACTCTGGTGTCACCTTTGGAGAATCTTCCCAACGGCGACCAGATCGCGATACTCAGGGATCCCTGGGGAATTGTAATCCAGCTCTGCAACCGCAAGAACCCTATGGTTTGATTTTCGGTTGCCGAAAATCATATCATTCCGATATCTATCATCATGAAACAAATGTCACAGGCATGGAGTTATTGTATCCGGATTTAACATCCTTGGCTCTCCATCTCGCAAGGCATATTTCGGGGCATGCTTGCAGCTTTCCTACCCTCCGATCGGCGTACTCCATAGAGGACGGAGCTCTCCAAATGAGAACCGGGAAAATGTGTGCAGGTGCCCTTTATGTCCTTTCCCCTGCCCTACAAAAAGCACGCTGTTTGTCGTGCCATAGTCATTAGGGACCAGTTCCTTGCACTCAGGAGAGTTGCACCAGTTTCCATTCACTATGAACTTGTATTCGATCCTTCCCTCGGGCATAAGGACCGTGGCGACATATTTTCCTTTTTTCTCATCTTCAAGCCTGATCTCCATGGGATTCCATTTGTTGAAAGTTCCTGCGACGAACACATCCGCTCCCGGAGGTGCATGGAACTTGAATGTAACCCATGCACTGCCTTCCTTCTTCTGCAAATGTTCGAGGAGCTTGTACTCATAATCAATGCTGAAGGGCTTGGATGGATCATATGCCGGGCTTTTCCTGACAGCATTCCGGGAGATGTCCACAAAGACCTTCTCTTCATCCCAGCTCACCCTGTTAATCCAGCAGGGTGAAACGAGCACGCGCCTGCCAGGCAGCCAATTCTGCAAATCAACTATGAGATAGCGGATGTCCCATGTCTTTTTGTTTACAATGAAATCCTCCACATGCCCGATATCTCCGTCCTTCGCATGAATATGGTAGCCTATTATCTCACTCGTACTGCGTAGATTGTGCTCTATCTTCCGAGTCGTAAATTGCGGATCTTCCTTTTTTTTCTTGCCTTCGGGTGGATAAAACATGTCCATTCCGGATCCGGGCAGCACATAGAATCCTCCGCCCCAGTAAGTGTTCCATGAGTAATACGCTTGCAAAACTGTCTCAAATTTGCGGGGGACAGCCTTGCCCGTGTCAACAGAAGGACTGTTGCGCACTTGTTCGCGGTTGAGATTCACATGAAAAACGTGTGCAGCCCAATCCGATTTACTAATGGAGGAATGGGCAATAAGCACCTCCCGTCCTGACAACCATTCTCCGGTTTCCACGACCATATAGCGGAAAGTCCAGGTCAGGTCATCGAAGTAAAAATCCTTCAGTTTGCCCAGTTCGCCATCAACTCCATTGACCGTAAACCCGATCATGCTGCCTGCAATCTGCTGCATAAGTCCCCCTGCTGTAATTTTGGTTATCCTTTATGTAATGTATTCCATCATTCTTGCTTTTTCCAAAAAAAATAAGCCTTATGGCATGGGGTATAACCCTACCCGGGAACCCCCTTATTTACAACTATGCACATGAAATAGTTACAGGTTTACCCCAAAGCTCTCGCCCTAGATACTCTCGGCGGAAGTCCTTCCGCACGAGATTATCTGTCAAAGATTACGTCTCACGAGGATTGCGCCTGCATTGAAAGGCAGATCTTAACAGCTTAGCTGGCAATGTGTTATAATGCGCGCTGAACATGTTGTGCCATATTGAAAAACGTCGTCTATGCGTTTGCTTGTCGGCGACCTGTGATAAACAACCGGGCAGGCATTACCGGACAGGTCAAAGCTTCCGACGTTAAAGAGGACTGTTGCGAATCTCGCAGGGGAACCAGACTATTAAGATGGATATTCCTCCTTCCTGCGGAGGCTCTGTTAAAAGATTCTGTTCATCAGCCCTCGCAGAGGGTGGCATGTTGTAGCCCAAGGCATCATCCCTATCTGCTATACGCATTTTGGAATACAATAAGTTGATGTGTACTGACTGTCCCGGCTGGGACAGGATGAGAATAGGCAGGGGCTTCAGCCCCTGTTGAATGGATTATATGTATTTAGGCGTACCGTAGGCACGCCATGAAAACTATAAAACCGAGACATTAACATCGCGTACCTATGGCACGCGAACACAACCACGGCAATAAACAGGGGCTGAAGCCCCTGCCTATTTCCATTTCGTCCCTCTGGGACTCAAACAATGCAGAGATATTTCTTATATGCAAATATGCGAATAGTAGACAGGGCATCAGCCTTGGGAACGTAAAAGAAATAATAAATTAGAGTCCCCGCAGAGCGATAAGAACTTATTATTCCTGCACTATCCATTCCCATATTTCCAAAGCGCCTATTTCATCTCAGGTACATCAACCCAGGCTTTCTTCTCGCATGATTTGAATGCGACTTCCGCAAGCTGCACGCCTTTGGCCCCTTCAAGCAGAGTCCATCGGAACGGCGTACCGCATACAACATGCTTCAGGAAAAGCTCCCATTGTATCTTGAATGCGTTGTCATAGCTGGCAGTGTCGGGAACCGGCGTCCAGCCATCATAGAAGTTGATCGGATTGTCGATATCTGGATTCCATACCGCCTTCGGAGTTCCTGCGGCGGCCTGGAAAAGACATTTCCTGAGTCCGGCAACCGCCGATCCCTTTGTACCGTCGACCTGCATCGTGAAAAGATCGTCCCTGCGCACCCTCACGCACCATGATGAATTGAACTGCGCGATTGTCCCGTTTTCCAGTTCGAACGTGGCATATGCTGAATCATCCGCCGTACATTTGTATTCCTTGCCTTTTTCATCACGTCTTTTTGGAATATGTGTTGTTCCGAGGCATGACACCGACTTTATTTCTCCGAAAAGATTGTCTATCACATAACGCCAGTGCGGGAACATGTCCAGTATCATGCTGCCTCCATCTTCCTTCCTGTAGTTCCATGAAGGCCTCTGTGCTGGAATTATGTCTCCTTCAAAGACCCAGTATCCGAACTCACCCCTGACGGAAAGGATTTTGCCGAAGAAACCTGAATCAATGAGCATCTTCAATTTCAGAAGTCCTGGAAGCCAGAGCTTGTCCTGGACAACGCCGTTCTTCAGCCCGGCTTTTTTCGCGAGGGAGTAAAGTTCATATGCGTCCTTGCTGTTCAGTGCTATCGGCTTCTCGCAGTAGACATGCTTCCCGGCCTTGATTGCCTTTTTCACGGCTTCGACGCGCCTGTCGGTGGTCTGGGAGTCAAAATATATCGTGTATGCGGAATCCTTGAGCACCGCATCAAGATCCGTTGAATATTTGCTGATCCCTGAAAGCTTGGCAAGCTCTTCAAGCTTTACCTCGTTCCTTCCGATCATTATCGGATCCGGCATGATGGCCTCGGTGTCGGATATCCTAACTCCGCCCTGCTTGATGATCGCCACTATGGACCTCATGAGATGCTGGTTCGTCCCCATGCGCCCAGTAACCCCGTTCATGATGATTCCAACCTTCTTAAGTTTCATGATATTCCCCTTAATTAATTTATATATTGATATTTTATTGTTTTATATTCTTCATTCATTCGATGTTGAATGTTCGAAGTTCAGTTTCTTTTCTCCGGTACTCCGTCATGCCGACACTTCGTTACTTCTTACTTCGGCTTCTCCGTACATTGTGGTGTTGCACCATCCGGAAGAGGCGGCGCCTCGACGCCCGCCTTAGGCAGCGTACCCTCGAGTTCCTGCTTCCAGTGCGCGACATCGCCGGACGGACCGTAGCAGTAGATCATCTTGGCAGGCTTATTTGAAATATTGGTCACCTGATGGAACATTTTTGAGGGGATGTATACGGCCTGACCGGATTTTATGATCTTCCTCTCCGTGCCAAGACACATCTCTGCTTCACCTTCCAGAAGGAAATAAACTTCCTCCTGCTCCTGGTTGTGCCATGGAACCTGTCCGCCGTCGGCCTCAAGCGTCACAAGCCCGATCGAGAAGTTCTTTGCCTGCACTGGAGAAACTCCTCCCACAACGTTCTGCGTCCTGCGCCGCGCAGGATATGTCCGTCCCTTTATCTCAGAAAGATCTGCTATAGTCATATGTCTCCTTGCACTTTAAAAGATTTTAGTGCGTCTGCGCTAAAATCTTTTACCCTTCTTTATATGTATAATAAGGACTTTGCAGTCCTCGATCACTTCGTATGCGTGCTCCATAAGGGCGTCGAACTGTATCGCCTCTCCATTCTTGAGCTCGTGCTTCTCATAAGGAAGATGCGCGATGAGCTTCCCTGAAATCACCCAGCATATTTCATAGTCATCCTTGTGGATCTCCGGACGGGAGGTCCTGCTTCCGGCCTTTCCGGTGCCGTACAAGCATCTTATGTTGCCATAATTGATTTCGGTGAACCGGAATCCATCCGACGTATGCGTGGATGAATTCATCTTGTGCGCGGACCGTGATTCGGCGAAGTTCAGAAGCTCTGAAGGATTCATGCCGAACACGCGTCCGAGCTTGTAGAGCGTTTCGAGTTCGGCAGAGCATTGGTTTCTTTCAAGCTTGGATATGACAGCGACAGACACTCCGGACTTGCTTGAGACATCCTGTATGCTCAGTTCCTCGTTCTTGCGCAGGGCGCGCAGGACGGAAAAGTCATACATTGATATTTTTGATCTGTTTTTTTTCATAATAATTTCAATTTCATTTGAATTTATTCTTTGACAATATATTTATATCATTATTTTATTGTTAAAGAATAATTCGTTTGGAACCTAAGTCAAGTCTTTATAAGGAGAAAATATGAAAAAAGAAAACAAGCTCGCCGAACTGGTGGCTGAAAAGCTCAAGGCATGCAGAATCATCCCCGTCCTCGTGATCAATACCGTTGAAGAAGGCGTGAAGATATGCGAGATCCTCTACAAGGCCGGACTCCCTTCCGCCGAAATCACCTTCAGGACATCTGCCGCCGAAGGCACCATCCGGGAGGTCATGAAAAGATTCCCCGACATGACCGCCGGCGCCGGAACCATCCTCAACATCGCCGATCTGGAAAAAGCCGCCGCGGCAGGTGCGAAATTCGCAGTCGCACCGGGATGCAATCCCAAAATCATGCAGGCCGCTGAAAAGATAGGTCTTCCTTTTTTCCCGGGCGTCTGCACGCCCAGCGACATTGAAACAGCCTATGAGAACGGTGCAAGAGTCATGAAATTCTTCCCGGCGGAAGCGTCAGGAGGCCTACCAATGCTGAAAGCGCTTATCGGCCCATACAAGCATCTCGGGATAAAATTCATCCCCCTTGGCGGAATTGACGCTTCAAACGTTAAGAAGTATTTTGATCTCAAGGAAGTTTTGGCGGCTGGAGGTTCCTGGATGGTCAAACAGGAAGATGTCACGGCAGGAAAATGGGATCTGATAGAGAAAAATGTCCGTGAAGCAGCAGCGCTGGTGAAGTAAAGGTAGGACGGCTCTCTCCGAGAGCGCCGAATTTGGAACGGACGGCTCGGAGAGCCATCCCTACCTCTAAACAAACAAAATAGATCTTAAACATAAAGGTTTATACACATGAAAAAAGTTGCATTGATCACTGGCGGGGCCCGCGGGATCGGATATGGAATCGCGCTCGGTCTTGTCAAGGAAAACTTCAATATTGCCATTGCGGACATACAGGACGAGCAGAAAGTCGCTGAGAACATCGAGAATCTCCGCAAGGCCGGAGCCGAAGTCCTCTACTGCAAATGCGACATCAGCAGTTCGGCTGACCGTAAAAGGATGATTGATGAAGTCAAAAAGAAGTTCGGACATCTGAACGTCCTTGTCAACAACGCCGGCGTCGCTCCCGCTATCCGCGCCGACATCCTCGATGCGAGCGAGGAAAGTTATGAACGCGTCATGAAGATCAACCTCCAGGGACCTTATTTCCTCACCCAGCTTGCCGCAAACTGGATGATCGAACAGCAGAAGACTGACAAGGGATTCTCCGGCTGCATAATCAATATCTCCTCCATGTCCTCTACAGTCGCATCTGTCAGCCGGGGCGAATACTGCATTTCAAAGGCGGGAGTAAGCATGGCTACCAAGCTGTTTGCAGTCAGGCTCGCGGAATTCAACATCCCGGTCTACGAGATCCGTCCGGGGATCATAATGACAGACATGACTTCCGCAGTGAAGGAAAAATACGACAAGCTTATCGCCGAAGGTATCCTCCTCCAGAAGCGCTGGGGCCTGCCGGAGGACATAAGCAAGGCCGTATCGATGATGGCGAGGGGCGACATCCCCTACTCCACCGGACAGGTGATCATGATCGACGGCGGATTCACAGTGGAAAGACTGTAGTATTTTCGCACAAAGACACAGAGGCACAAAGTTACAAAGATAGTATTGGAGAATCATGCAGAAAAGCAAAATATCTGTTCAGATGGCAAAAGGCAAAAAACTCTCATTGCCATGCAACAAGATTCACACTCTTGTGATCGGCAGCGGAGCGGCTGGGCTCAATGCGGCCGTACAGCTTCACGCGAACGGTGTGTCGGACATCCTGATCGTCACGGAAGGCCTTGACAAGGGAACTTCAATAAACACCGGGAGCGACAAGCAGACATATTACAAGATCGGAATGTACGGGGAGAACAATGATTCTCCATATCTTCTCGCCCAGTCCTTCTTCAACGGCGGAGGCATGCACGGGGATTTATCATTGGTCGAAGCCGCTCTCTCCGGACGCGCATTTTTCAATCTCGTAAATATTGGTGTTGCTTTCCCCCGTGACAGATACGGCCAGTTCGTCGGTTACAAGACCGACCACGACCCGTTCCGCCGCGCCACTTCAGTCGGGCCCTACACTTCCCGTGAAATGTGCAGAGCTCTTATAAAGGAAGTCAAACGCCGCAACATCCAGATCGCCGAGGATCGTGTAGTTGCTTCACTGCTGACAGTCGAGGAAAATAATGAGAAACGCGCCGCAGGCGCCATAGTCCTCAACCGCAGGGCAAAGACTCCTGGCAGTGCTTTTGAAGCCTATTTTGCCGACAATGTCGTTTTTGCGACAGGCGGTCCCGGAGGGCTTTATAAGACCAGCGTCTATCCTGAAGTCCACACGGGTGCTATCGGACTGGCGCTCATGGAAGGGGCGAAGGCCCAGAGCCTGCCCGAATCGCAGTATGGTCTTGCCTCGATTAAATTCCGCTGGAATGTTTCCGGGACCTACATGCAAGTCATACCGAAGTTCATCAGCACTGATGCCGACGGTAAAAGCAATGCAAGGGAGTTCATGCGCGACTATTTCGAATCTGCCGGCGAGATGAACAGCATGATTTTCCTCAAAGGTTATCAGTGGCCTTTCGATCCCCGCAAAGCCGTAGGCGGTTCCTCCATCGTAGATATTCTCGTTTATATCGAGACCGTCTTGAAAGGTCGCAGGGTATATCTTGATTTCCGTTCCAACTGCAATGGACTCGATTTTAATTCTTTGAGCAAGGAGGCACACGAGTATCTGGAAAAATCAGGCGCCCTTTTCGGAACTCCGATCGAGCGCTTGACAAAGATGAACGAGCCGGCCATTTCACTTTATCAGGATCATGGCATAGACATCAGGAAGGAACCTCTTGAGATCGCCGTCTGCGCACAGCACAACAATGGCGGACTCGCCGGCAATCTATGGTGGGAATCCCTGAACATCAAGCATCTCTTCCCGATCGGTGAAGTCAATGGCTCGCATGGAGTCTATCGTCCGGGTGGAGCCGCGCTCAATTCCGGACAGGTCTCAGGTTTCAGGGCCGCGGAATATATTTCCAACAAATATTCCAAAGGCTCCCTCAACCAGAGCCTGGCAAAAAAGAACGCCGAACAGAAATTGAAGACTCTCCTCGGCTGGCTTGAAAATAGTTCAAAATCTAAGAACAGCTGGAAGGATGCCAGAAGTGAATTCCAGTCGAGAATGTCAAAGGCCGCCGCACACATCCGCTCCGGAAAAATCCTCAAGGATTCTGTCCAGGAAGCCTGGAAACAGTGGAAAGATCTTAAAAACAGCGGGTGTGCATTCAAGGGTGTCAAGGACATGGCGGAAGCAGTACAGAACCTCCAGCTCTGTTTTGCCCATGCTGTTTATCTTGAAGCCGTCTACAAGGCTGTAAAGGACGGCGTAGGCAGCCGGGGTTCGTCCCTTGTTCTGGACGAAAAGGGAGTACAGGCGCATTCAAAGCTTGGTGGTGAATGGAAATTCATGCAGGAAAATCCCGAGTTCAGGAACAAGGTCCTTGAAACTGCCGCGACAATTGATGGCAAGGTCGAGAACTGCTGGGTACCAAGGCGTGAATTACCCAACGATGATGCCTGGTTTGAAAATGCCTGGGCCGCATACCGCAACGGGGAAATTTACAGATAAAATCTGCAAGGCAGATTTTATAATGAAATAGAGCCGACGGCTCTATTTCCTGATACGCATACCCTTTTGAAAATCCCAGATGAGTATTTTATCCATCTTCGGAAGGGGGGATTCGTTGAGCTGGTTTATGGATGCGCCATGTTTCCAGTCGGAAGGGCATATCGCGATAAATCTTGCATAGGCTCCTGTCCCTCCCTGGAACTTTGGGAATCCTATTATGACAAGCGCACCTTTTTCAGGCACCTGATCAAGGTTTGCAAGAGCTTCAGCTTGTGCATATCCATTGTGCATCAACCAGCTTTCCCCCTCGAGGGAAAGTGTTGAATCCGTATCCATGGGTTCATGCCCATGCATGAGAATTTTCCTTTCAAGATGAAGAAATTTCAAAGCTTCCAGCCTTACACCTGGTAAAAGGGTCTGGCGCGCAAGCGCCGGTGAAGGCCAGGACTTGGACCAGTCGGACCTGATGAAGACAACGGATCCTGCCGGTATTACCCCGTTTAACTTTTCCCATTCAAGTATGTCTTCGACCCTTAAATGATAATTGGGATTCCTGTGGACTTTGTCGGCAATCGAGATGACAACAAGCTGGCGTATTGCGTATGTAACAGGAATTTCGTCTGTCGCGGGATATTCCGGAGCCCAGTGGGCGGGTGCATCGATATGGGTTCCAAGCTGGTCGCTCGAGAGCATGTATCTCGTGGATTCGAATCCATTCTCCTTGTAGCTGTAAGGATTCCCTGTCTGGGCATTCATCGCCGGACCGAACACCGGAGGCCCGAATCCCTCCCATACTGGTATCTCAGGGCTTATCACGTGGGACAGGTCGACATATTTCGCCGTCTTGAAATACTGGTCGTAGACCTGCCAAAGACTTCCTTCATTATTCACCGGGGTTGCTTTAGGCGATAAAATGGAACATGAAGAAAGGACCATCGTCAAGAACAGAAGCAGAAGAACTTTGATGTATCTCATTTTATATCACCTTGTCTTTGATTTGGATTGAAATCTACTGTAGAAATGCAGATAATCCAGTTCATATATATTTTTCAATGATGCTTCATCATTGAAAATATCAGTAGTTATGGTTCCATTTGATGCGTTTGACCGGAATTTTCGCGTTGAAGAAGGCCTGCAGGATGGAATGGGAGAGCTTGTCAGTTATCCCCTTGTGGAAAAGACGGATGGTGAGCTTCACCGAAGTGGTTCCGGTGTCAAAGTCCCTTTCGAAATCAAAATACAGGATTTTCAGCTCCTTGAACTGCTTCAGGGGCTTCACTATTTCAGTGAGATCAGTTTCATTGGGGAAGTCAATCACAAGCGTCCTGTATGAATCGCGGGGAAACAGCTTGTCAAGGTTTTTCAGCACCACAAGACAGACAATGGCAATGAGAGTCGCATAGATTCCAAGCATGTAGAGTCCGGCGCCTACAGCCATGCCAAGCCCGGCGACAAGCCAGAGGCAGGCGGCGGTCGTAAGCCCCCTGATATTGAAACCTTCCTTGATGATCGCACCGGCGCCGATGAAGCCTATTCCAGTGATTATCTGGGCCGCTATGCGGCCCGGATCGGCGAACCTTCCATTTGCTGTGAGCACAACGCTGTTGGCGACCATTTCGGAAATGATCATGAAAAGGGCCGAGCCCATGCTGACAAGAAGATTCGTCCTCAAACCGGCCGCACGGCCATGCATGTCGCGCTCAAGGCCGATTACCGCCCCGAGCACCGCCGCAAGCAGCAGCTTGAAAACGATTGTATTAGTCTCTGAATTTAATAGTTCGTTCAACCTATCATCCTTATTTCTAATAAGAGATGATAATAGTATAAGAACTGCAAAATTCAAGCCGGAAACCGGAATTGCCCAGGCTGAAATTCCTGGAAATCAGATCTTCGCGAGCCATTTTTTCAGGTTGTCGACCGTCTCGCGGATGTCCTTGACCTGCTGGTCTCCGCTGATCTCTCGCTCTATGATAAGTTCTCCCTTGAACCCGATCTCCTTCAGCTTCTTCAGGAATTCAGGGAACCTCACCTTGCCGTCGCCTACCTTGACTTCATGCCCGAGATTGTCGCCGTTCACCGGATAGAAACCATCCTTGACATGGATGTTCCTGACATATTTTCCGAAGACGTCTAAAGAGTCAATCGGGTTTCCTTTTCCATATAGGATGAGGTTTGCAGGATCAAGATTGATCCCCAGATTGCCGGTACCGACGCGCTCAATTGTGCGCAGGACGGTCACAGGAGTCTCCTGTCCAGTCTCGAACCAGAACTCGATCCCGAGCTTCTTGCAGTGGTCGGCGACATCCCTTATCGCCACGATGACTCCGGGATAGTTCGTATCGGTAGGATTTTCCGGGATGAATCCACAATGCGTTATTATCGCTGGCGACTTGATCATTGCAGCAAAATCGGCCCACTTCTTCAAAGCTTCGATCCTGGGCCAGCGGAATTCCGGAGGCACAAGCCCGAGCGTGGACGGCCCTTCAACAAAGTTCCATTTCGCTGGTCCGGGCACCCCAGCCCACATCGCACAGACCCTGACCTTCGTCTTCTTTGATTCTTTTACTACGGTTTCCGCGATCTCCTTCGTCGCCAGGGAGCTGTCCCAGCTCACGAGCTGACAGACGTTAAGGCCGAACTGGCCCACGTGATCAAAACATTTTCCGCCGTTCCTCAAGCCGTTCATTACTCCGATTTCCATTTTAAAACTCCTTTTTATTATGGAGCGCCAGCGTCTCGCTGGCATTTATCTTATTGCCGGCAAGATGCCGGCGCTCCTTATTTTAAATTTCCAAGACACGCTAAAGCTGTGAACTCCAACATAATTTCCAGCATCCAGTTTCAAGTTTCCAGTATCAAGTCACAATCTTCATCCATTTCCTCTTCTCAATCGATTTGTTTTCGAGCATTACGAGCTCCACGCTTTTCTTCGTGCTTTCCGCGGTGCAGACGGTATTCTTCTCTTTGCCCTTGATGCTGTCGAAGAAATATTTCAGTTCCCTGTAATAACCGTTCTCCTTCGTAGGCAGATCGACCTTCCTGAATTCCTTTTCACCTTTGACCTTAACCCTGAGGGCGGTATCCGGATGAATTCCGAAATCCATGGCCGCATTTTCGAAGAACGCCTGGAACGACATGCTGAACGTCTGGTACATCCAGCTTCCGCGGATCGACACGATGCAATCCTCATACTGCCAGATGGCCGTGACATCATCGACTTCTCCCGTGATTCCTTTTAATCCTGAGGCGACCAGCGCCTTCGGAAGCCCGAGCGCATGCTGTACCCAGTCGACATCGTGCAGGTGCAGATCAAGTATCGCTCCTCCGGAAATCTTCCCGTCGTTGAACCATTCCGCCCAGGCGCTATAGCCGCCGATGCGGATCATCGTCAATGCTTTCAAAGGTCCGTAGGTTTTTTCTTCGGCAGCCTTTTTCAGGATTTCATATTCCGGCCAGAAACGGAGGCACTGCCCGATCTGCAGCTGTACCTTGTTATCATCCCTAGCCTTGATCATCTTGTCGCATTCCCTGACTTTCAACGCCATAGGTTTCTCGCTGAAGACATGGAGTCCTTCCTTCATCGCCATGACTGCGTATTCCGCATGGATATTGGTGGGAAGAGCAGTGACAACCGCATCAAGCTTCTCCTTCTTGAGCATCTTGCGGAAATCCAAGTAGGTCCTGCAGTTCCTGATGTCGAAGACCGGACCGTTGGTCTCGATGTTTATCTTAACTTCCTTTGATTCGAGCTTCTTCGGATTATTGTCGCAGACCGCGACGATCTCGACATCTTCCATACCCATCATGCTTCCGACATGAACTCTTCCAAGTCCTCCATATCCGCATATTCCGACCTTGAGTTTTTCCATTTTTATCGCTCCTTGCATTGATAAATCATACACGTGCTGATAAATTATTTTAACAATTACGCGAATATAATACAATAGGCTGTTCTGATTTACATGGATAATTCAATCATAAACAATGCCAATATCAAGCATACCGGCTGCAACGTGCACAGGATGCCGGAGGGACGGCAGGAAGTCCACGAGAAATACGGACTCTGGATATGCAGATATGGACGTGACGGCGCGTCTCGGCCGCAGAAACCTCCGAACGAACCTAGATATTTCGAATTCTACTGCATCTCTCATCTCATAAAAGGATCTGGATGGTACTGGGTTCCGGGAAGGCCGCTTGAGATCTTTGAAGAAGGCAGGGCTGTCTTTGTAACTCCGCGCTTCATTCACTGCTACAGCGGACACAACACAAACTATGTCGAGGACACTATTTGTTTTTCCGGCATCATCGCCGACTGTCTTTTCAAGACCGGGATTTTCAAGGACGGTATCATTGAGATTGGAAAGGCGAGACGGCTTCTTCCTATAATAGAAAAGGCTTCGGATCCTTCGCGAAATTCGCAGATCCAGGCGAACATCGAACTCCAGAACCTTCTTGTCGAACTTTATTTCGAGAACAGGAACATGAAAGGAAAGGGGAAATATCCTTATCTGAACAACCTGATCGAGGAAATCAAGAACTCCCGGGAGAAATGGTGGACTGTTTCCGAGATGGCGGAGTTCTGCAGCCTGAGCGAGGCGCAGCTCCGACGCGTGTTCTATGCACACACCGGGACATCCCCGAAGGATTATATCGACAGGCTGAAGATAATGCAGGCGGCCGAGACTCTTTCAAATTCCACAGAGAGCATTGCGAACATCGCAATGTTGTTCGGATACTCCGATCCGTTCCATTTCAGCCGCCGCTTCAAGCAGATCACAGGCCTCTCCCCGGAAAAATACCGTATGGAGATGAAGAGATAATTTCAAAAGGATTTTGAAATTATTGTTTCTTCTTGAAAAATGATGCGCAGCCAAGGCGTGGATTGTTCTTTGCCGCCTGAAACAGGAAATAATTTGTACTGGAAAGCCAGAGAATCCTCTGTCTCGGGGTAAGTTCAGCAAAATCCGTGTGCCCGTCGAAATATTCGGAAGGAAGTTCGGAAATTTTCCTGAGCATCGAATTCCTGCTGGTCTTTTGACGCGGCTTATTCATCTCCAATAATCCTTTTCAGATTCAGGCATAAAAACTCCAGATATATAAAAGAATTTAAACCTTTTAGAGAAGATTATCAAGGGAGGTGAATTCAAACTAAATGAGGCTTTCCCATAATCGTTTGAAAAAATGTCTTATCGGATGAAGCTTCCTGCAGGCATCCTTATTGCAAGGCATTACATTTCCTGAAGGATATTATATAAGATTTCAGCGAATAAGTAAAGGCAAGTTGGTATGCCCGGAGGAACCCCGCTTCAGCGGGACCCCAACCTTCCCGAGACCCGCCATGGCGGCGTGCTCGGGACGCTCTATCCGGCAACCGGCGCAATGAGATATTGATCGACTGGATGAAATTGGTACGCCCGGAGGGATTTGAACCCCCAACCTTCTGGTCCGTAGCCAGACGCTCTATCCAATTGAGCTACGGGCGCACAAAGAAATTGCGAGATTGGATGATTGTTTGAACCCAGAAAATCCATCAGTCCGCAAACTTCGCAGCCCAATATAATAATTTTATAATCTGCTTCTTCAAGCCGCCATTCATAAAATCTTGTATATATAGGCTTGCTATTGCAGGTCTCAATGGTATAATACACACCTTTTCGTCCCCGCAGAATGGCAGATCGCCCTTCCGGGAATAATTAAACCAATGGCTTTCTTCGCTGTCCTGCATGGACATGCGCAAAGATGCCGCAAACGCAAGATGGAGGCTTTAATGGCTAAAGTAACGATCAAGGACCTGATGGAAGCGGGTGTCCACTTCGGACATCAGACAAAACGATGGAACCCCAAGATGAAGGAATATGTCTTCGGGGAAAAGAACGGAATCTACATAATCGACCTCACAAAAACGATGCGCCAGATCGCCGAGGCCAGCAATTTCCTCCAGAGAACCGTCATGAACGGCGGAACCATACTTTTCGTAGGGACAAAGAGGCAGTCACAGGAAGTCGTCAAGGAAGCAGCCATCAAAAGCGCCATGTCCCATGTAACTGAACGCTGGCTTGGCGGAACACTCACAAACAATACTACAATCCAGAAGAGCGTCTCAAAAATGCTCGAGTCCGACGCCATAATCGCAAATCCCGAAAACTCCGGCTTGAAGAAGAAGGAAATTTCATCCCTCCAGAGGGACACTTTGAAACAGCACAAGAACCTCGATGGTATCGTAAAGATGAAGAAACTACCCGCTGCACTTGTCATAGTCGACATCTGCAAGGAAGATATCGCTGTAAGAGAGGCCAGGAAGCTTAAGATACCAGTTGTCGCACTCGTCGACACGAACGCCGACATCGACCTGGTCGATTATCCAATAGTTGCAAACGACGACGCCGTCAGATCCATCAAGGTCATAGTCGACGTCCTCGCCGAAAGCGTATGCTACGCCAATGAGATCTACCAGAGGGGCGCAGGAGAACGCAAGGCCGCTGAAGATGCCGAAAGGGCGGCAAGACAGGCCGAACAGAAGGATGCTCCTCCGCAGAAAAGACGTCCTCCGAGAAGAGGTGGACAAGGCGGACAGAGAAGAGATGGTGGTGGACATGGACAGAGAAGAGACGCCGGTCATGGTGCACATGGTCCGAGAAAAGCCGCAGGCGCCCCCAAGGCTCCCGAGAAGAAGGCCGCAGTTCCTGCTGCTGCTGCAGCCCCTGCAAAGGAAGCCGAAGTGAAGGCTGAAGCCGCCGCCCCTGCCGCTGAAAAAACCGCCAAGGCTGAAAAACCAAAGGCCGCCAAGAAGCCTGAAGCCAAGAAACATGACAAGCCTGCGGAAAAGACTGAAGAGAAAAAATAACTGAATAATGGAGATATGAATATTTATGGCTGAGATAAGTGCATTACAGGTCAAGGAACTCCGCGAGAAGACGGGCGCAGGCATGATGGACTGCCGCAAGGCCCTCGTCGATACGAATGGAAATATGGAAAACGCAGTTGACATCCTCAGGAAATCCGGTGCCGCCAAGGCAGAAAAGAAGGCTAGCAGGACCGTCAAGGAGGGAATCATCTCCTCCTGCATCAGCGGAAACAAGGGAACCCTTGTTGAAGTCCTCTGCGAAACAGATTTCGTGGCGAAGAACGAGAAGTTCCGCGAATTCGTCAAGGGCATTGCCAGCAACACTGCGAATATTCCCGGCGACGGCGACGTCATCGCGAAAGTCGTTGAAAAAGAGAAGGAAGCCCTCACCCAGAACATAGCTGTCACAGGCGAGAACATGCAGATCCGCCGTGCCGTGAAATGGGAGAGCAAAGGCACATGCGCAATGTACCTCCACATGGGCGGAAAGATCGGCGTCATGATCGATGTCGAAGGCAATATTTCCAATACTGCCGCCCTTAACGACATCTGCATGCACATCGCCGCGTTCAAGCCCCAGTACCTGAATCCGGAAAGCATCCCTGCAGACATCATCACCAAGGAGAAGGAAATCGCGGCAGCACAGCTCGGAGACAAGCCGGCTGCAATGCTCGAGAAGATCCTCCTGGGCAAGATCAACAAATGGTACACCGAAGTCTGCCTGACAAAACAGCCCTGGCTCAGGGACGACAAGCAGTCCGTCGAAAAAGCCAATCCGGGCGTTGTCATCAAACGTTTCCTCCGCTGGGAAGTCGGCGAGGAGATCTGAATGTTGCGAGATTCGCAAATCCAAAAGCCCGCCATCCGGCGGGCTTTTTTTTGCCTGATTTGAAAAATCGCATGTAATTGATATCTTAATACTATGACTAAAACAATGGAACAAGTAATGGATCAGGCTCTTGGACTCCCCGTCCAGGCAAGGGCCTTTATCGCGGAAAAACTTCTTGAAAGCCTTGATTCCGGAGACAATTTCGAAATATCCCCGAAATGGAAAAAGGAAATAAGAAAAAGATGCCAGGAAATTGACAAGGGGCTTGTTGAACTGGTTCCAGCGGAAAGAGTTTTTGAAGAGGCTTTCAGGAGAATTGGATGAAATCCGTCAAATTTCATCCGCAATCTCAAATAGAGCTGTTTGAGGCGGCTCAGTATTATGAAAACCAGCAGAAAGATCTTGGCAAAAGATTCCTTCTCTCACTCCAGGACTCCATCTTAAGCATTCAAATTAATCCGCTTGTTTACCAACTCGCCGATGACAATTTCCGAAAATGCCGTGTCAGCAAATTCCCTTATGGCATTGTATTTCGCGAAGGAAAGTATTCCATTGAAATAATCGCCGTCATCCACCTGAAACGCAGGCCGGGTTACTGGAAAAAGAGAATTCTGGATTAATCTATCTTGCCCCTGTCCTCTTCAAATGATAGATTATACAGTATAGGAAATTGAATTTTAGTAATCTTTATGATTGCGTCGCAATCTTTTGGAGTGCGCAGTGTCAGCTGCGCTTTTGGTTTGTCTTAAAGCGGTGTCCCGAGAGCCGTTGTCCTCGGGATGTAGCACTTACACACCGCACTCCGAAAGACGCTCCGCGTCAAAAATCCGGCGAAGGCTATTATTTCATATCAAGTTGAAGCTTATACTCCAAGGGGGGGGATAAATGAACGCTGAACCTGTTCCAGCCTTGAATCTTTCTCTTTCCAACAGTATTTCTACATCCTGCTGGAGACCGACTGCGTCTGCCGTTTTTCTTTTACTATGGGAGGTATTCGCCTGTATTGTCATTTTAATCCTGTTCTTCATCTGCATCAAGATGTTGATGAAAAAGGATATGGCTCCTAAAGAAATTGGCAAGGTTGAATATTTGAAGACCATTCTCAGATTCCTTGTCCTTTCACTCTTTGGTTCATGGATTGTAGTTTTCACCCTCACGCTCTACTATAATTCATTGAATATCATCTATTGGTGGCCAATTAAGGAATTAAGCGATACTCTGAAAGAAATGCTGAAAGCCAACCTTGACCCTATAGTTTATTTTTCATATGCTTTTTTCTATGGCACCTTGCTCCTCGGATTTGTCGAGATAGTCTTCGCCTACCGGAAAAGGGTCCTGAAAGAGAATGCCAAACCAATGTCGGACTAAAGTCCAACCTACTTTTACAGACACAGGCCTTGCGGGCTTGGCTACAAACGAATTCCTTGGATAAATCTTTCAAACTGAAATAGAAATTGTTGGAATGTTATATAGATTAAACCGATTTTACGAAAACTAATCGCGGACAAGAATGTCCACGTTACTTAATTAAGGAGCCATGCACATGTCATTTGAAAGAGGATCATTTGCGCTTACAATCTTACGTCTTCCTGAGAAGCTTCCCAACGACGCCCTTGAACTTTTCGAGTCCAAGGCCGCCGGAAAATTGGACAATGTCAAGGATGAGCAGTCGGTCGGCTGGGTCAGCGGAAGGCATCTGCTTGAAAGCAGCATCAACGAGGGAACCGCCCTCTGCGGCGGTCACTTCTATCTCAACCTGCGTACGGCCCAGCGCAAGATCCCTGCATCCCTGCTCAACGCAGAATGCCGCAAGGAGGAGCTTGCATACATGCAGATGAACAAACTGCTCTTTGTACCGAACAAGGTCCGCAGGCAGATCAAGAAGGACATCGAGGAGAAGCGTATCATGAGCATGCCTCCGATGATCTCTGGAATCCCATTTGTGATCGACAAGACCTCCGGCATGCTTTATCTCGGAACATCGTCACCGAAGAAAATGGATACATTTCTGAGTTTTTTCCAGGACACCTTCAAGATGGAGCCGGTCCAGGTCGGAATTTATGACATGATGTTCAGGATGTTCAAGCAGGACGTCGACGCGCTTAGGCCAGTAAGGTTCTCGAAGAACTGCAAAGCTGAATCAAATCCCGGCAGGGATTTTGTCACATGGCTCTGGTTCTACAGCGAGGAAATGGGCGGAAAGCTCAAGACAAAGGATTTCGGCGAATTTGAAATCATGATCGAAGGCCCGATCACTTTCGCGCTCAGCGACGAGGCTGAAGGTTCGGGAGAGACCGTCGTCCGCAAGGGAAATCCCCTCAGGAGCGCGGAAGCCAAGGCCGCTCTCGACGTCGGCAAGAAGATCAAGAAGGCGAAGTTCACGCTTGCACGCGACAAGGAAATATGGTCAGGTTCAATCGATGCCGACCTTCTGACATTCAGCGGACTCAAACTTCCCGAAGGCGAAAAGCTCGATGATCCGGGCAGCGTATTCGCGGAACGCGTCAATCTCCTGCACATCTTCCAGAACGTGGTACAGGAATATTTCAGGCTCTTCGCATCATCTGTCAGAGGCGAAAAATGGTCGAAGGACGAAGCCGACATCCTCAAGTGGAGCACGGAGAAGAAGGCTTATTAAAGATTGTAACTCGATACTGGAAACTTGATACTGGATACTGGAAATTTGGAGCCTATTCTGATTTCAAGTAAAAGTCTCACCTGCGATTTATCTATGGATTTTGTTCGTAGTTAAGCCCGTGAGGGCTGTTCTTACTCTTACGAGCAGTCATGTGCTTCAGCATATACTTTAAGAACATGTCTTGCGACATTGACTACAAACAAATCCCAAACTATTTCCCGCTGGCAAGTGCGAATTATTGCCGGCAAGATGCCGGCGCTCCGAAAAACAGGCTGGAAAGCCTGTCTTACTTAAGAATCTCTGCAGCGATTGCTTCGGCGGTGAAACCGCTTTTCTTCCTGATGCCGGCTATCGTTCCATGTGGAATTACGTCATTGCCCCATCCAAAATGAAAGACACCTTTGTGTCCGGCTTTAATGAGCGTTTCATCCACAATGCTTCCGAGTCCGCCCTGGATCTGGCAGTCCTCGATCGTGGCGACAGGCATTTTTGCGGCATGCTGGAGAAGAAGATCGTTGTCAAACGGTTTCATGAATCTTGCGTTCACAACAGTTGCAGTTTTTCCTGATTTGGCAAGTATCTCAGCGACTTCAATTGCCGTTGAAAGTTCCCTTCCAGAAGCCCAGATCGCAATATCCTTCCCTTCCTTGAGGACAAAAGATTTTCCCCAGGGAATCAATTCAACCGGTTCTGTCCCTGGTTTTCTCACTGCTGATCCTCTCGGATATCTTATTACGACAGGCTCCTTCCTTTCATACGCCGTGAAAAGCATGTTGCGAAGTTCGCAGCCGTCTGCAGGACAGAGTATCGAAATGTTCGGCATGTTCCTCAGGAACGAAAGGTCATGGATTCCGTGGTGCGTGGCGCCGTCCTCGACGATTCCGCTGCGATCTTCGCAAATTATGACCGGAAGTTTCTGGAGGCAGACGTCGTGGAGGACATAATCGAGCGCCCTTTGGAGGAAGGTGGAATAGATTGCGACGACAGGGACAAATCCCTGAGTCGCCATTCCTGCTGCAAAGACGATCGCATGCTCCTCGGCGATACCGACATCGAAGAATTTGTCGGGATATTTCTTTGAGAACTCAAGAAGGCCGGTTCCTGTGCACATTCCTGCGGTGATCGCAACTACATTCTTTTGTTTCTCAGCCAGCTCTGAAACCGCATTCCCGAAAACTGTTGAGAATGAAGGCATAGAAGAACCGTTGATAGCTTCGCCGGTTTCCGGATCAAAGCTCGCAAGACCGTGGAATTTCTCCGGTGCGTCCTCGGCAAGCTTGTAGCCACGGCCTTTTTCTGTTATGACATGGACGATCACCGGCTTTTCAAATTCCCTGACTCCTTCGAAGGTCCTCGTCATTTCCTCTATGTTGTGCCCGTCGATGGGGCCGACGTAACGGAATCCGAGCTCTTCAAAAAGAACGCCTGGAACGAGTATGCTCTTGGTGGCCTCCTCGAATTTACCTATCATGCCGGTAATGGTCGAACCGACGCGCGGAATCTTCTCGACAAAGGTCCTTGCGGCATTCTTGAACTTGTTATATCCGCGGCCGGTGATGATCCTGTTGAGGTAGCGCGACATGCCGCCGACGTTCTTGGATATGGACATCTTATTGTCATTGAGTATGATTATGAAATCCTTCGTTGTTTCGGCGACATGGTTGAGGGCTTCGAAGGAGACACCGCAGTTGAGGGAGCCGTCTCCGACGACCGCCACAATTTTTTCCTTTCCGTTCTTCCTGTCACGTGCCGCCGCCATGCCAAGCGCCGCGGAGATCGCCGTACCGGCGTGCCCTGCCCCGAAAACATCATATTCTGATTCGTCTCGGGAAAGGAAGCCGAGGCATCCCTCGTCCATGCGTAGCGTCTTGAAGAACTCCCTCCTGCCCGTGAGGATCTTGTGGACGTAGGCCTGGTGCCCGATATCCCAGACAATCTTATCCTCAGGCATCTTGAACGCGCAGTGGAGCGCGATTGTAAGTTCTACGACGCCCAAGTTCGGGGCGAGATGTCCGCCGTTCTTCGAAATGACATCTATCAGTTCGTCGCGGATCTCTCCTGCAAGCTGTTCCTTCGCCTCAAATGTAAGAATCCTGAGATCTGCGGGACTGCCTATCTTATCTAAAATTTTTGTTTCCATAAATTCATCCCGAGTTCCATTATTGTACTCGGAATGAATCTACATTGTGTTAAAAAACAATTCAAATAAGGGAACAGGGTTCCCTTATGATTTGGAAAATCTCAATTGGAGAGGTATCTTATTCACCCTTGCAGAAGTATTCATTGACCAAGGCCACAGAATCCCATGAAAATACAGAAAAAAGATGGAAAAACGCTGTTTTCAGTGATCGACCTCGGATCTCATTCCGTCAGGATGGAGATTGTACAGATCTCCGCCGACGGCAATTGCGAAGTTTTGGAGAATGTCTCAAATGTCATCCCCATCGGCAGGGATGTCTTCACGAACAGCACGATCTCACCGGAAAGCACGGCTCTCGTCGCGAAAATACTCTGTGACTACCAGAAGATAATGAAGGGGTACGGTGTCGAGTCGTTCAAGGCCGTGGCGACAAGCGCTGTCAGGGAGGCGGACAACCGGGATCTTTTCCTGGAAAGGATCGAGCATCTGAGCGGAATCCGGCTTGACGTCCTGGAGGCCTCGGAGGAAGTAAGGCTCATCTATCTTGCGGTGAAGGACACCCTCGAGAAAAAATATCCCCTGTCAAAACAGGATGCCGTGATCTGCATAATCGGGACAGGCTCCACACATATAGTCCTCGTACAGGATGGAAAAGTGAGCAGCGCCGAATCGTTCAGGATTGGAACCCTGAGGCTCTACGAGGAGATCGGAACAGCGACAGGTGGAAAAAAGGCCAAGGACATAATCGACATCTTCGTGGGATGCGTGGTCGATGACATCTCCAAGAATTATCCCAAGAGCAAGAAACCAAGCCTCTTCGTGGCCGTCGGCGCGCCTGTCAGGGCCCTTCTCGGCACCTTCAGCGGTGAGAAGCAGGAGCAGAGGATACTCTCAGTCTCGAAAAAGGCGCTTGAAACTGTCCGCGCATCAGTCGCCGGAATTCCCTCGGAGAAACTTGCTGAGACATACAAGCTTTCAGATCTGATCGCCCAGAGCCTGGAGCCGTGCTGCGACATACTGGAACATTTCATAGAGATCACCGACGCACAGAAGCTGTATGTGCCGATGATAAGCACCAGGGATGCAATGATAGACGAAGTCTCCAGGGAGCTTGCGGGCAAGGAGGATCCATTCATTCCGGACATCATCTCCTCAGCGGAATTCCTAGGGGAGAAATACAGCTATGACGCCGGCCACGCGAGATGCGTAACGGACATCGCCCTTTCCATTTTTGACGCCATGCAGCCCGTGCACGGGATCAAAGGCAATGGCAGGCTCCTCTTCGAAGTCGCCGGAATACTGCATGATATCGGCCAGTATGTGAACAATCGCCAGCATCACAAGCATTCATATTATCTGATAAGCAACAGCCAGCTTCCGGGAATCTCCCCTGATGATCTCGAGGTTGTTGCAATGATCTCACGTTATCACCGCCGGGGACTGCCCAAGGAATCGCATCTGGAATATATGGCGCTTCCATCTGATAAAAGGGTGCTCGTGAACAAGCTGGCCGGAATCCTGAGGGTCGCCGACGCACTCGACCGCTCGCACAGCCACAAGATACGCAATATAAAGGCCTCGTATGACAACGAGAATCTGACTATCAAGACAAATGCCTCGTTCGATCTGACGCTGGAAGGGATGGAGATGAAGAAGAAGGACAACCTCTTCTATGAAACCTTCGGGCTGAGAGTGGTGGTGGAGTAAGTAAGGCGGGCTTTCCAGCCCGCCAGCTAAAGGAATTTTTGACAGGCTGAAAAGCCTGCCGTACTTTATGAAAATAACAAATGAACATCTGATAAGCCGCGATCTGAGCTGGCTGGATTTCAACTCGCGCGTCCTTGAGGAGGCCGAGGATAAGATGAATCCTGTTATCGAACGGCTGAAATTCATTGCGATATTCGCAAACAACCTTGATGAGTTCTTCATGGTGCGCGTCGCCGGGCTCAGGCAGCTGAAACCAGATGCCGTAAGCTCGGACAGTGCAGGCCTTGCCGCCAAGGAACAGCTCGAAGGAATCCGAAAGAAAGTCACTTCCCTTGTCGAGAAACAGTATTCCTGTCTCAACAACGACATCCTGCCGGAACTCAAGAAGGCAAATACCATCATCCTGAAATGGACCGAGCTTTCCGACGACGAAAAGGGGAATCTCAGGAAATATTTCCAGAACCAGATATTCCCCGCCCTGACTCCTATAGCCGTTGACTCGAGCCATCCGTTTCCGATAATCAACAGTGGTGCGATAGAGCTGGCAGTGAGATTGAAGGAATCCGGCTCGAACAGGACGGTCCAGTCTTTTGTGGAAGTTCCGCTGGTGCTGCCGCGCTTCATACCCGTTGCAAGCGCACAGTACAAGGATGCAAGATGCTACATCCTGCTGGAAGATCTTATAATCGAGAACATCGGGCTTCTATTCGCGAAATGCGAAATCCTGGAGGTGATGCAGTTCAGGATAACCAGGGACATGGACCTCACCGTGGATGAGGACGGCATCTCCGACCTGCTTGTGCATATCCAGGAGAAGCTGCTTCACCGCAAGAAGAGGAATGTCATAAGGATCGAACTGATCCAGAAAAAAGAGAACATCGCCTTTGAAGAATGGCTCATGAAGAAATTGGAACTCGACGAAAACACCAGATACTATGTTCCAGGCCCTCTTCATCCAGCCAACTTCTTCGAGCTTGTTGCGAAGGAAGCAAGGCCAGGATTGACCGAGGAGGAATGGGCACCGCTTCCCGTAAATGGAATTGATGAAAAGAAAACCATATTTGAATCTATGAAGAAGGAAGGCCTCATCCCGATATTCCTGCCTTTCCAGAAATTTGATCCGATAGTCCGCCTTCTCGAGGAAGCCGCGGAAGATCCATCAGTCCTGGCAATAAAGCAGACTCTCTACCGTGTCAGTGGAGATTCTCCTATAGTCAAAGCCCTGCAGAAGGCGGCTGAAAACGGGAAGCAGGTCACGGTCATAGTCGAGCTGAAGGCCCGTTTCGACGAGAACAACAACATCCTCCGTGCAAGGAAGCTCGAGGAGTCCGGAGCACATGTCATCTATGGTATTTCAGGACTTAAGATCCACTGCAAGAGCCTTCTGATAATAAGGAAGGAGGCAGGGACGATCCGCAGGTATCTTCATCTTTCGACGGGAAACTACAACGAGAAGACCGCCAGGATATACACTGATATCGGCATCCTGACAACGGATCCGGAACTGTGCTCGGACATATCCGCGCTCTTCAATGTCATGACCGGCTATGCCGCGGCTCCGGAACGCTGGAGCAAGATCGCGGTCGCCCCATACGATCTCAGGGAGAAGTTCATCACTCTCATCGACCGCGAGATCAGGCTTTCCGACAAACATAATCCAGGACGGATAATCGTGAAGATAAATTCGCTTGTCGACAATTCCATCATTGAGAAGCTTTACGAAGCAGCCTATGCAGGAGTCAAGATAGATCTCATCGTCCGGGGAATCTGCTCCTTGAAGCCCGGAATAAAAACCGAGAACATCAATGTTGTCAGCATAGTTGACAGGTTCCTCGAGCACAGCAGGATCTATTATTTCGGCAACGGCGGCAATTCCGAATACTATCTTTCGAGCGCCGACTGGATGCCAAGAAACCTCTATAAGCGGATTGAAGTGCTTTTCCCTGTCGAGCATCCTGGGACCTGCAAGATCCTTAAGAAAATACTGGATCTTGAGCTGGGAGACGCCAGGAAGGGCCGCATCATGGGGAAAGATGGAATCTATTCGGCCACGGCCCCGCTTGGGAACAAGAACACCTCATCGCGGAGCCAGAAGAAGATCTACGATTATTTCCGCCCGGAACCAAGTCCCTGACGGAAATAATAACTATTGTAAACAAAAGAATGTGGTACTTCAGTGAATATTTACTGCGCAAACAAGACAGGATTCTTCGAGGCGATGTCGGAGACGTTTTCAGCAGTCACCAGGATATATCTTTCATCAAAGGCCTTCTGCGGATCGGATGGCACCTTGCCGGGCAGAGTCGCTCCAAGCTTTTCAATCACACAAGCAGGGACTATTCCTGCTGATATGGCGTTCTTAAGCTTATAGGAGTCGCAGAGCAGGAATGCGAACTTCTGTCTGACTGCCGCCCCTTCCTCGAAAATCTTCATTTCCTCCAAGTTGGATGGGATTACAAGGCTTACGACCAGTGCGCAATCGGGATTTTTTTCAATGATGGCGTCGAAATCCGATGCTTTCGGCTTGCTCATCAATGTTCCCGCCCCCGAAGCTGGTCCTGAATCAGGAATGAAACCTACGACGCTCACGTCCTTGATATCGCCGCCAAAACCTTCCTTGAGGGACTGGATCATTCTTGACTGCATGAGATCGCTGCTGAAGTGAGGCCTGGCAATTATGAGGACTTTCTGTCCTTTGAACTTCTGTGCGAGGTGCTTCCCAAGGATGAAAGAAGCTGACATGACATACTTCTCATTGTTTTTCATCTGGGTCTTATCACTTCCACCTCCACCGAAATATCCCTGGCTTCCCATGAAGCAAAGGCACAATATGAACAGCAGTACCATAAGCCCCCCGGCTGCGGGCTTTGAAGCAGGATGATCCTTGTATTTCTTCCAGCCCAGGACGATGCCGATGAGACATAGAGCCATAAGAAGAAGAAGAAAGAGAGAAAGCAACGTGATTTCCATATTATTAATCTCCAATGATATTCCTTGGTTTCCTAATTATCCTCAGTCATATCGACTATTCCCTGTCATAATACCAGTCCTTAGTCGTATTTCCATTCCTGTCCCAGCGGCTCGTGAGCGGACCTTCCAGCGACGAGCCGCTGCCGTAGAAAAGATCAACAGGGCTTCTTCCGTAGGCACCGTCGGCATGCCCGTCTATCCAAGTGACAATACAGACATTCTTGTGTCTTCCGTAGGCAAGAGGATTGTAGTCGGTATTGCAATATGGATATATATGGTAATAACCGAAATTTTTTCCAATGTTCCAAAGTGCCGATGATTCAGTAGTAAGGATTGTCAAGGAGGGTTTTTTGATCCTGTCAACTCTTGCCGCCGTACCATAAGTGTTATATGGCGCGCTCCATACATCAACAAACCAGGTTACCGGACCATCATCATTATTCGGACTCTGCCCGCCAAGGCAGTGATTGTTGTAGCCATAGCTGACCTGTCCATACAACAAACGTCCATCCCGGGTCTTTTCCGGACTTTCCGTGTCCGAAGGACAGAAGAAAATATCCGATGGTTTATTCTCCATCAGCAAATGATACCAGCCGTTGGTCAATGTATTAGGTCCTGGATCAAGCCCCTTGGACTGCATCAGACTGGCATAATTGTCGTTGTAGACGTAGGCCAGGACCCCAATCTGCTTGGAATTATTGGTGCAGTAAATTTTTCTCGCAGACTCCTTTGCGTTGCTCAATGCAGGAAGAAGCAGCGCCGCCAGAATTGCGATGATCGCAATCACCACCAGGAGCTCAATCAGGGTGAACCTGCTTGAGCGCTTCGCCCGAGAGGCTACGCCTGGCGCAGCGAGTAATTCAATCAAAGTGAAAAAACCTCTTTTCCCCATAACTAGTTCTCCTGGCTAAAATAAAATTCATCCTTGTATTATGTGACTGTAGATAACGATAGACCTTGTCATCTATCCCAGAGGAAGTATTTCTGATCCCCCCAGACGTTCCCCAGTGGCCCATTGTTTGCATAGAATGATGCACAGGATGCTCCTGCGGAGACACCATCAGCATGCCCGTCCACCCACGAAATAAGACATAAGTTCTTCTGGTGCCTCCCGTATGCAAGAGGATTATTCGCATCAGCCCAGGGCCAGATATGATAATAGCCTTTAAGATTTCCACTATTCCAGCAGGCCGCGCTATCTAGGGCAAAGACTGTGTTTGGCGGATCTCTGATCTCCTTCAGATATGCAGCTCTTCCATAGTTTACATATTTTGCCCCACCCCATGTACTGATTCCAGTAGCTCCATCCCCGCCCAGCATTCTTTGATTATAACCATAGCTTATCCTGCCGTAGTTAATTCTATGATCTGAAGTATAGCAGCTCTGGTCGTCGGTCGGACAGAAAAAAGATTCCCATGTCGCTGATTTCAATTCAAGGAAAAGCTGATACCAGCCGCCGGTCAAATCATTGGTTCCTCCATTTAATCCTTTTTTAGGCGGGAATACCCCATCGTATTCACCCATATACATGTGGTTCATGTATGCAATCTGCTTTAGATTGTTTGTACAGTAGGATTTTCTGGCCGACTCCTTTGCTGCAGAAAGAGCCGGAAGGAGAAGCGCGGCAAGTATTGCGATGATCGCAATTACCACGAGCAGCTCGATTAAGGTAAATCGTGCTGCTCTCGCCGTCGCTCCCCGCTGTCGCGGGGCAGCTATGGCGGGCACAGCGACGAGTAATTCAATCAAAGTGAATTTCTCTGAGATTTTCATGAATCCTCCCCTCCCGCTAAAAAAACATAGCCACACATGGTTATTATATCAAATTCAAAACCCAAAGTAAACAGGCCATAATTACTTATTCTCAAGGAGCGCCGGCGTCTCGCCGGCTATAATAAGCCACCAAGATGGTGGCGCTCCGCATGCTTATTCCAGCAGCAGCAGGTCTCCGACGAGATCCAGCTGTTTGGAATGCGCACAGCCGAACCAGCCCATGAAACTCGCTCTTCCCGGACCGTCATCCTCGTTTATGATGGTGCAAAATCCAAGATCGTTCCCGACTCCCGGAACGAACGGCGCAAGCCTCTGCCACGGAATCGCAATCTCATAGGTCCTGCTTCCAGTACCATCTGTCGCCTTGGTGACCTTGATGATGATGTCCTTGACCTCTCCTGTCTGTGTCGACGGTGCAGCCGAGTAGTTGCACCATGCCTGCGGCCCCTTCGTGCCTTCAGCAAGCGAATACTCATACTTTCCGTTCTTCTCACTGGACTCCCTGGCGGAGTCTACGAGAATCTGCAATCCGTCCATGTTCCATATATCGACATCCGCCTTCGGATTGGCGTATTTGTCGTCCTTGACGTCCATCCTCATGTAGAGGTTTTTGTCATCCCAGAGGAAACGAAGTTTCCCAGAAAGATCATCCACGCCCTTCCATTTCACGTCCTTGCCCAGGAGGAAATATTGTCTCTCCTCGTTGAGATTGAGGACCGGCGCCTTCTGCCATTCGGCCTCATCTGCCGCAAGCTCCATCTTCAGCGGATCCTTCACCTTCTGAACTCCTACGAATCCGGAAATGAACCTGTCCTTGTACATTGTCTTGCCTGAGGAATCAGTGAGATTGACCTTCACGGTGTAGATGTTGAGCGGATTGAAATTCGAGACTGAAAGGCTTATTTCCTTCTGGCTCTTTCCTTCAATAATCATTTTCCCTTCAGTCTGACCGCTTATCTCGGCAGTAAACGGTTTTGCTTCCGCCTTGTTGAAAGTGCCTTTCGCCATCAAGGTCTCCTCAGGTATGTAGATCGAATAGCTGACTTCTTCTTTTTCAGATGAATTGTTCTTCAGGACAACCTTCACTCCAGCCTTGCCATCCTTGAACGGCTCCGGAACCACTCTCATGGAAATCTTTCCGGAAATCTGCATCGGGAGAGTGAGTTCTCCTCCTTTATTCTTCATTGCGAGCAAGAGCCTTCCTTCTCGCGCGGTAGTATTTTCCGGAGGAGTGACAGCAAAGCTCACATCTTTTCCTGCCGCTGCAAGCTTCTTCACCTTCCAGTTCGGAGGAGTCATTATTGAAAGATCATCCGTGGAAATCCCTTCAACGGTGAAAGCCACCTTCGTGTCGATTCCCTTGATCACCGGATCAAGAGTTCCTGCTACTGCAACCAGGGGTTTCTCGAACTTGTCTGCAAGTTTCATGTCGGCTGAGTCAAAGAACAGCAGCAGCGGATCTTCTGAGACTGTCAGCGTAAGCCCCTTCCCCTGGGCGTCAAGCTCTGTAGAACTGCCGTCAATTCTGATCATCTTCACCTTGCCGACGCCCTTCATCGGGAAGAACGCATCCTGGCGTTCCCTTTCCTTGTAGAGGATCACAAGGCATTTGTTGTCCTTGTCCCTGAACAGGAAGGCTTCCGCCTCGTCCATATATTTCGCCCTCTGCACGAATTTCTTGATGCAGATTCCATTGACCATGTTGTAATAGCAGACCGCATCGAGCTTAGGCCTGTAGAGGCTGTATTTGCTGGAGAACACGTCGAATGATTCGCCATTGCTCCCGACATTCTTTCCTTCGGAATCCGGATACAGCAGATCGAACCAGGACATGTGCGCGCCGCCGTTCGCAAAGAACACCGCGAACTTCCTGATCATGTCGCGGGTTATCGCAATGCGAGTCATTCCCTGGCTGTTGAGCCCGATCTCGGTCGTGCATATCGGTTTCTTTCCGCCGTATTTCGCAAAGAGCTCCTCATACTTCTTGAAAGCGCCTTCCGCGCTTTTCGGATCCTCGTAGCAGTGGAAGTCGTAGATGTCCTGATACGCCTGGAATCCCTGCTTGAAATACTCTTCAACCGGTCCGCAGGAGGTTCCGATCACGATCACGTTCGGATCAGCGGCCTTCACTCCCTCGTATATCGGCTTGTAGGCGGCAATGTTCTCCTTCACCCTGTCAGGCGTGCTTGGCGGCTCGTTGCCGGTACTTATCATGATCGGCAGCTGATCCTTGTACTGGAGGACCAGCTTCTTCGCTCCTTCGCGGAACGCAATCTCATCGTAATCCTTGTAATTGCCATGATGCCCTTCAACTGCACTTGCCGGAGTTCCAAGCACCGCCCCCATGCCAAGCTCCTTGCAGAGTTCGATCCCCGGAGCATGCGTATTATATGGAGGCTTGGCGTCCCAGCCGCTCCAAATCCCGCACCATCTGAGGCCAAGCCTGTCGGACAGTATGAAATATTCCCTTATGCGGTTGTCCCAGTCCCTGGATGTAAAAGGAATTTCAACGGGCTTGTAGTTTTTCGTGACCGCCTTCGGCAGAATCACGAACGCCGACACATCATTGAACGGTTCGGTACTTGCGAATGTCGCAAGAGCGCGGATCTCGTAATATTTTCCCATCTCGAATTTCATTCCGCTGAGATCTAGCACTCCGGAATATTTCGTCTTGCCTTTATCCCTCTTTCCTTTCTCAAGCTTAACTTTGATAGGATCCGCGTATTCCGCACCCCAGTAATCCTTGATGAAGCAGGTGACGTCCTTCGTCTCGGCCGGCCACGCCTTGGTGCATTCCACCGTGACATCGAAAATTATCTTGTCTTCCGGGTAGAACATGTTTCCCAAGGACTTCGATGCGAATTTTATCGCCGAGAAAATACTATTCTGTTTCGGTGATGCGGAAACATATGCTGCAGAAAGTTCGTCTATGCTGAATTTGCCGTAGGTCTTGTTCATAACAATCTTAAACCTTGCGGAAGTCGCATTTTTCGGAATATCTGCGAGTTTCTTGAACTCATTCCATCCATTCTGCTTAGTGATCAGGAAAAACTCATTGGTGTCGATGACCTTTCCTCCACTATCCAGAGATTCAAGATAGACTGTTCCGTTGTAGGACGAGTCGGGAGAATAGAGGTCTGACTTATAGGACAGGCCTAGTTCCCAGAGTCCTTCCTTTATCGGAAACGCATCCATCACGAGTGAAGTTGAGTTGTCGACATCCTTCTCGGCGCGGTCGAATGCAATCGAATTGGCACCCTTCGCCGCATCCTTCGTCTCGAGCGACACCTTGCCCTGCACCTTCCATGATTTCGGAATTTCCTTGAGATCCTCAAAGCTTCCGTTAAATGACGAAGCCTGCGCTGAGCCTTTCACGATCGTGTCAGCGGAAATATCCGCAATGAGCATCACCGGCTTGGGGTCGCCGCCTTTTCCGATGTTGATTGCAAGAAAAGCGGCCGGTCCGTGCCATTTGCCGTCGTTCGCTCCACCCCAGTGCTCGCCGCCGGCGATCGCATCAGGTTTGATTATCACATCATGCCACTTGCCGTCGTTCTGGATCTTGAAACCGCCACGCTGATGGCACTGCCCTGTGGAATCACCGAGCCTTACTGAAACGGCAGTTACATTGTCCGATTTAATCTTCATCTTGATCGCGGAAATGTCGGAAGGAAGATCCTTGAGATCTTTTTCCGCCGAGACATAAGCTCCGCCGCCTGTGAAATCTCCGGAGAGCTTGATGGCAGACTTGCCCTTTTCAAAACCGTCCTTGACAAATTCCATTCCACCTTTGGCTCCGGGAAACTCCTGTCCGAGACTGAAATTCCAGTCGAGTTCATCATCTACGAATTCGTCCATCCTGACATTCTTCTTGAGGGCCGGAGCCTTCTCTGAACCTGCTGCTGCATCATCAGCCTTTCCTTTGACTTTCAGATCTGTCACCCAGAGAGTCGGAGTCTTTGTCTTTTCGCCAGGTCCGATGATGAGGACGATATATTTTGCCGGACCGTGCCATTTGCCGTCGTTTGATCCGCCCCAGTTCTCGTACTTCAAAACAACTTCGGCGGCGGGAGAATTGCCTTTTTCGGCGAGATACGAGCCGATGTCGAAATTGAACTTCTGCCAGTCGGGACTGTTCTTGATCTTCAGATTGATCTGGTGGCACTGCCCACTGCTGTCGCCGATGCGCATGGTGAAACCGGAGGCGTCAGGATATTTGAGAAGAAATGAGAGCGAGGTGATGTCCGTGTCTTCGAGCTGTGTCATTGCCTGGACGTAGTTTCCGCCCTTGGTGAAATCACCATCGAGCCTAAGCGCATCCTTTTCCGCTGCATCCACGCTGAGCTTTCCGGTGGCTCCTGGAAACTCCTGCCCGTTGTCGAATGTCCAGCCGTAGTTCTCGAGCGACTTGTCGGAAAGCAGTTCCATCGTCTTTTCAGCGGCATAGCAGGCCGAACCTGCGACGAATGCAAGAGCCGTCAGCAATATCAATCCCAGTTTTCTCATAGTATCCCCTTATAATTTATAAAATAACTATCAACAAATTAAATCAATGAACTTCGAACATCCAACATTGAACTTCCAACTTCGAATGAATTAATTTCCAAATTCGATGTTCGATGTTGAAAGTTGAATGTTCAAAGTTCATGTATTTTACTTAGCATATGCTCTCACGTAATCCACTTCCATCACCGACGGATTCGGGGTCTTGTCGATCGGCCAGCCGCTTCCGAGGGCGAGATTGAGGAGGATCATCAGGGGCTTGTTGTGCTCCTTGGGCGTCTTTGTCTTCCAGACCTCGATTCCGTCGAAATACATGGTGGTGAAATCAGGTTCGACCATGCACCCGTAATTGTGGAATCCGCTGCTGGCTTCATCCGGCTTAGTCATTATGCTGGTGCCTTCACCCCAGTGCGGCTTCGGTTCCCAGACATGCATCGTAGCGGTATATGAATTCGGGGCATGCCCGTAATATTCTATTATATCAATCTCAACACAACCTGTTTCCCCTCCCTTGGGATTTTTCCTGTCAAAGCTCGAAGACAGCCAGAACGCCGGCCAGACGCCCGGTCCTTTAGGCATCTTTGCGCGCATTTCGAAATAACCATATTGCTGTGAGAAACCATTTCCCTTGGGATCGTTCGAGCAGAGGAGTCCTGATTTCCACGGTCTTTTCCACTGATCCTTCGCCTTGAAGGCTTCATCCTTGCGGGCTTCAATGTATAGGATTCCTTTTTCAACCTTGCATGAGAAATCATCACCGGGATCTGTGAATCTCGCATCTCCAAAATCTCCGTTCCATGGAGTATGGCAGATCCAGCGCGTTCCCGGACCCCATGCAGAGACATCAAGCGGCTTGTCGAACTCCTCGCTGAACGTCATCTTGAATCCATCCAGCTTCAAAGTTGCAGCCTTTTCAGTGTCGCCCTTGGTCCAAGGAGCGTTTTTGTCGATGGTGAAAGAGCCGACATCATAGTTCTTTTCACCGAGATCCTTCACGCCCTGGCCCACTTTGAGAGCCAGGCGGTCCTTGATGTAGAGCCCGATTACTATCCTGTAGGTGCCGTCTGCGAGGTTCACAGGAGTCACAACCCTGTTCTCGTAGCTCACGCCTCCGATCCAACCGGGAGTACCAGTGCCGACAGGTGGATTGTGGTCGCCCTGAAATACTCTCTTTCCGCTAGCATCATAGTAATGGATAAAAACAGTATATGCTGATTTAAGGGGCTTCACCGCCTGCCAGTTCAGCTTGAGCTTGAAAAACGATCCGGCAGGAACTGTGGAAGGACTTACGACGGCAGGAAGCACGGTTGTCAACTCCGCATCCTCCACAACAGTTGCAGGCTTGTCCTGGGCAAGACAGAATGAACATGCAGCAATGGAAATTGTGGCTGAAGCAAACAACTTGACACTTGTCATCTTGTCCTCCGTGTGTTCTGTTTGTAGTTAACGCATTATTGCGTGTCTCTTTCCAAACCCACAGCCAAAAATGGCTTGACTACGAACATGTTTCCAAAAAGTAGGTACGCCCTTTAGGGTGTACCATTCTTCTCTCCGTTTCTCAATTCATGGTACAGGCTTCCGTCTTCGTCCAAGGGCTACGCCGGACACAGAAAGCCCGTACCTACTCAATTCAGTGACAGCCGAGACGGCTGTCCTACATTCTTAACACGTAAATGTTCGCTAGCGAACATTTACCGGCAGATAAAAGGCCAACTCGCCGTTCTTGTTCTTGAAACTGACAAGTATCGTCGCCTTCCTCGTCCCGGTCACTGCAGGAGCCGTAACGTTGAAACTGATCTCCTTTCCGGAAACTTCAGCTTTTCCAACGGTCCATGCCATCGGCACCGCGAGCGATATCTCGTCGGCCTTGACGCCTTCAGAGGTGAACGTAATCTTCTGCGAACCTCCTTTGACCACTGGATCAAAGGTGTCGTTCAGTTTTAGCGCCGGAGCACCGAGCTTGTCTGCAAGCTTGAGGTCGGCAGAATCAAAGAGAAGAAGGATTGGATCTTCGGAAATCGTGAGATTGAGTCCTTTCCCCTGGGCATCGAGCTCAATGGAGCTTCCATCAATTCTGACAAGCCTGACCTGTCTGACATTGGGAAGAGGGAAGAACGCATCCATCCGGTCTTCTTCCTTCCACAATACCGCCAGGCATTTGTTGTCCTTGTCACGGAAGAGCACTGCATCGGCTCCTCGTTCGTAGATCTTCTCCTGCACGAATTTCTTTATGCAGATTCCATTGACCATGTTGTAGTAGGAGACGGCATCAAGCCTCGGAGCATAGAGGCTGTATTTGCATTTGAAGACGTTCATCGACTCGCCTGTAGTGCCGTCGTTCTTGCCATCGCCGTCCGGATACAGTATGTCGAACCATGACATGTTCTCTCCGCCACACGCGAAGAATACCGCGAACTTCTTTATCATGTCACGTGTTATCGCAAGCCTGGTCTGTCCGGCGCTGTTCAATCCTATTTCAGTCGACCATATCGGTTTCTTCTGTCCATACTTCTTGAAGAACCCGTCATATTTCTTGAACGCCTCCCTGATGTTGTTCGGAGATTCATATAGATGGAAGTCATAGACGTCCTGGTACGGCTGGAATCCCTGCTTGAAGAACTCCTCGTCGAGTCCGCACGAAGTTCCGATGACGATGATCTTCGGATCTATCTTCTTCACTTCCTCATATACGGCCTTGTACGCCGGAATGTCATCCTTCACCCTGTCGGGCTGGCCATTCGGCTCATTCCCAAGAGTTATCATTATTGGAAGTAAGTCCTTGTACTTGTTCACAAGATTCTTCGCGCCTTCCCTCAGGGCTGTCTCATTGTATTCCTTGTAGTTGCCGTGACGTCCCTCTATCGCACTGCACGGCGTGCCGAGTACGGCGCCCATGTCGAGTTCCTTGCACAATTCTATTGTCGGAGCTGTCGGATTATATGGAGGCTTCGCCTCCCATCCGCTCCAGATCCCGCACCATCTGACGCCAATCCTGTCGGAAAGACGGAAATAGTCGGGCAGGCGGTTGTCCCAATTCCTCGATGTGAACGGAATCTCAGCGGGCTTGTAATTCTTCGTCACCGCCTTTGGCAGGATTACAAAAGAAGATCTTTCCTTCAACGGATCGGAATTGCCGAAGAGAGCTTCGACATAGATTTCGTGGAATTTCCCGATCTCGAACTTCTGGGCGCTCAGATCAAGAACTCCCTTGTACTTGGTCCCACCGGCATTTTCAAACTTGACCTTGACCGGTTCAATAATCTCGGAGCCGCAGTAGTCCCTGATGATAAAAGTCAGCTGCCTGTTGTCCGTGGCCCAGTCCTTGTTGCATTCCACTGTGATATCGAAGACGACCTTGTCTTCCGGATAGAACATTCCACCAAGTACTTTCGGCGCCATCTTGACGGCCTTGAATATGCAGTTCACGCGGGGTGAAACTGAGATGTATGCCGATGAGAACTCGTCGACACTGAATTTACCATACGTCTTGCTGACGACGATCTTGAATCTTGCGGAAGCCGTTCCTGTAGGCAGATCTATCTTCTTCTTGAACTCCTTCCAGTCATTCTTGCCCTTGATCAAGGCGAATTCGCCGGAGTCGATGACTTTTCCGCCGGCATCGAGGGATTCAAGATAGACCATGCCGTTGTATGAGTCGTCGGGGGAATAAAGATCAGACTTGAAGACTACGCCGAATTCCCATATGCCCTCTTTCGCAGGAAAAGCCTCCATGATCAATGAAGTCGGGTTGTCTATATCCTTCTCAGCCCTCTCAAAACAAATGGAGTTCCTGCCCTTGAACGCCTCCTTGGAATCAACGGTGACCTTGCCTTCGGCCTTCCATGATTTCGGGATCTGGGTCAGCTTCTCGAATCCGCCGTCGAAAGGATCGGCGGACCAGGCAAGAGGCTGTACGATGGCAAGAGCAAAGACCGTTAATGCGAGCAGTTTTATTTTCCGCATTTTTCCATCCTTATGTTATGTAACACAGACATCCTTCCTAAAGGTAGGTACGTGCTTTAGCATGTACCATCTTCAATTCATGGTACAGGCTGAAGCCCGTACCTACTCAATTCGTGGACTTAAGTAGGTACGCCCTTTAGGGTGTACCATTCTTCTCTCCATTTCCCAATTCATGGTACAGGCTGAAGCCCGTACCTACTTCGTGATCAGCTTGAACTCATTGAGCCAGAGCGTCGGGGTCTTGTTCTCCTCGGTCTTTCCTATGAGTATGCATATGAGCTTGGCAGGGCCATGCCACTTGCCGTCGTTCGCTCCGCCCCAGTTCTCATATTTCTTCACTATTTCCGCCGCCGGGGAGTTCGCTTTTTCAGCAAGATAGGATCCGAGGTCGAAGTTCACCTTCTGCCAGTCAGGGGAATTCTTGATCTTGAAACTGATCTGGTGGCACTGGTCGCCGCTGTCGATGATCCTTATGGTCAGATGCGATGAGCCGGGATATTTTAAGAGGAACGATATCGTGTTGACTTCGACGTTGTCGAGCTTGATCTTCGTCTCGACATAGTTTCCGCCGTTCGTAAAATTGCCTTCAAGCTTCAGAGCGTCCTTATCGGCGGCATCGATGCTGAGCTTTCCAGTGGCTCCGGGGAATTCCTGCCCGTTGTCGAACGTCCAGCCGTAGTTTTCAGCCGACTTGTCGCTTGTCAGGTTCTTTTCTCCGGCATAGACGATTCCGACCATGGCCGCCACCATCGCCACAATGATCAAATTTAGTTTCTTCATCCTGTTCCTCCCTTTATTTTAATTACAACTTAAAATATCTTGACTATGAACATGTTTCCCAAAAGTAGGTACGCCCTTTAGGGTGTACCATCTTCAATTTATGGGACAGGCTAAAGCCCGTCCCTACTATCAATAGTTGAACCGTTTCATATCCCTGGTGTAATAGTATTTGGGTTTTGTCGCCGTATTGTTGTACAGATCGGACGACGAAAGAATGCTGGCATGCCCGTCGAAATACACATGCACCGCCCTGTTCCTGTGCAGAAGATGTATCCGACCGCTCCAGGCCCCTTCGCCATCGGCATTGAAATTTCCAATCATGTGCCCGTCCCCCCATGTCGAGTTGGCCCCTCCGTATGAACCGTGGTCTGAGGCCACGTCGGTCAGCATCATGGTGCTTCCGGGCTCCTGTATTTTCGCAAGGATATGCGTCGCATAGTAGTAATCATATGGCTGCTCCGTGAGCGTAACGTAGTTCCAGAAGTTCCAGTGGTGGCTCTGCATCTCCCAGTAGCCAGGGGAATAAAGGCCATAACCGCCATTGTTGATCCTGTCGATCCTGGCAAAATCGTCTATGTAATGCTTGTTGGAGGGGCATCCGAAGACATTTGAATTGGTAATATATTTTTCATGGCCTGTTGCCAAATCCTGTCCTGCGATCAGCTGAGGCCACAGGCTAATATGCCCGCCCCAGCCGGGATGCCCATTATACCCGGCAAAAAAATCAGGATATCCTCCCCCAACCCACTGAATTATCATTTGCCCCTCGTTGTCGACCGTATATGTCTGGAGTCCAAGAAAGCATTGCTTCTGGTTGCTGAAACAGACGACCTGCTTGGCGGACTCCTTCGCCCCCTGCAGGGCCGGCAGCAGCAGCGCGACAAGGATCGCGATGATCGCAATTACCACGAGCAGCTCGATAAGCGTAAAGGCTTTCCTCTTTCCTGACGACTGACGACCGAAGACTGACAACTGATTTTTCATGACGCCATCCTTGACTCTTTTTTCCTTGAATGGCCTGCAGCACCTGTCGACTCCCTTATGATCAGATCCGGAACTGTACTTATATGCTTTACAGGGCTTGTATCACCGGCAAGTCGTTTTTTGACGGTCTGGAACGCTATCTCGGCCCATTTATCAAGCCGGCGGTCCACGGTTGTCAATGCAGGTGAAAAAAACGCGGATTCAGGTATGTTGTCACAGCCTATGATGCTCAAGTCCGAAGGGATGCCGATCTTGTGGTCAAGAAGGATCCTGATGACTCCAAGCGCCGGACTGTCGCTCAGTACGAAGAGTCCGGTGAAATCCAGCTTTCCACCCTTTATCACCTCTTCAATCTTGTTGTAGGCCTTCGCACTGGCGCTTTCTCCGAACTGCGTGTTGCAGTCATATATCACCGTATCTTCTATTCCCGAAAGCTTCGCCTGCTTTATAAATCCGGAAATCCTGTTCTGGACGACGGGTATCGCAGGTTCGGGATTGAGGACCGCTATTTTCCTGTGTCCCGAACTGATAAGGTGGTTTGCCGCAAGCGCACCGCAGTATTCGTCATCGGTTCCGACAGAATCAATATTGATGATCTCAGTGTTTGCCTCCAGGAATACTACAGGGAAGGAAAGAGTCTTCACGAACATTATGTCTTCCTTGTCCACAGGCATTTTTTTCGGAAGTATGACGGCGGCGTCGAATTCGGAAGGCCTCAGGTATTCCTTGAGGTTCGTCTCCTGATGGACATATATCGTCCTGTAGCTGAATCCGTCGTTCTCCGCGATGTTCTGGAGATTGTTCGCAAGCATGTGGAACTGCGACGAGGGATAGTCGGGAACGATGATGGCGACATTCTTCTTCTTCACGAGAAGGGCCGAAGCATCCTCCCCTCCGGTCGTATACATTCCATCGCCAACAAAGCAGACAATGAGCTTTTCATCCTTGAGAGCCCTGAGGACCTTGTCGACAATCCCCTGGCTCAGGGAGTATTTCCTCATTATCTCCCTGACGGTGAGGATTCTTGTCCTGGAAGGAAGGGAGACTATGCTGTCTTTCAGTGCCTTGTAAAGATATTCTTCTTTTTTGGTCATTGAAAACCTGCGCTCCGCTTCTGGATTTCCAGGCATAATTAATATTAATTACATTCTATTATATCTATTGTATTTTATTTGTCAAATAAAAAAACATGGTTTCCGGATTATATTCCATAACCTCTTGCAGTCAAGCTTATTTTACTTAATTATTATCTTCGCATTATTTCCGGCAAATATATCATTTCCTCATTGACTTGGCTGATTTACGCTACATTATTAATAATTGTATTTAATGTATTGATTTTAATTTAAACTATTTTGTGGATTCATCCAATATCAAATCATGATCTTTTATGATATAATACGGGAAGCGAGGATTAAGGAAGATGATAAACATGCAGAATTCTCCAGGTGCAAATTTTTTCTTTTCGTCACCGGAAAGGAAAAATAATTTCACTTTAATCGAGCTATTGGTCGCTGCGCCCGCCATAGCTGCCCCGCGCCTGCGGGGAGCGACGGCGAGAGTAGTTCGATTCACTCTAATCGAGCTACTCGTGGTAATTGCGATCATCGCAATCCTCGCGGCGCTGCTCCTGCCAGCGCTTCAGGGCGCTCGTGAGAAGGCGAAGGAAATCGTCTGCGTGAACAACCAGAAGCAATGCACTCTCGGAATTTTCAGCTACGCCGAGGACTATAACAACCAGCTTACGGTATTATGGGTCATTGGCGGCCACATCGATCTCTGGTCCCAGTTCGTCTCAGGCACCGGCAGGGCGTCGGCAGGAGCGAGATACATAGGTAATCCGGGCGTCTTCGGATGCCCCTCCAACAAGCATTACGACAGGATATTCTCCAACTGGAATTTCGACAACCAGGCTTATGGGATGTATATGGACGACATGAATCTTGGTTTCTGCACATACCACCCCTTCGATCCCGCCGATCCATATGGCGACGGATATTCGCCAATTGTCTTTGCAAAAGTCACAAAGCCGTCAACCCTTGTAATGCTTGCCGATTCGGCCTCAAACCACGGATCTTTCGGCTGGCCAAATCCCGGCGATGGCTATATGATCGCAAATTTCAAGGCCAAGGGAGGATCGAACTGGAACGGGCGCATACAACTGCTGCACAGCAAGAGAAACGCCGTCCATATCTATTTCGACGGACATGCGGAATCCCTCTCATCAAAGGACCTGTACAACAACACTGCGGCAAAATTGAAATATTTCTTCGCCTATGACATGACACCATTCAATTATTGACGGTCGGAAATCCTCACATGCCGGTCACCCCAGCCACCTGCGTCCATTTCGGCGCTGGTAAAGGTCTTGGTCACGCCGCACACGACCGACCGCATCCACCGTGCGGAGCAGCGGTTGGATGCAGAGGCATGGTTAAAATTCTAAATTCATTCCCTCGCACTAAGCCACTGAGCCACAAAATCGAAGATCCCGGGCCTGAAAGATCTCGGGACGGGTTCTTTCTCCTTGTCCCGCCATAGCTCTTAGCGACGGCAGAAGACTCTTTCCAGACTTGCTGGATTAATTCCGAACTTGTAGCGCATGGCGCTAAGCATTTGCTCCATTTATTTGCCTTGTGGCTCTGTGCCTTTGTGCGAGAATATATGCTTTGTTTTTAACATTGGCATTGGCCGCTCCAAGATTGTTCACGACAAGGGCAAAGCGGTTCAGATTCTGGCTGAATGGAAGATAAGGAAGAATGGTGCCCGTCCTGTCAGCAGGAAAGATTCTTGAATCTTTTTTCATATCAGCCTCCCTTTTTTATAATTTACAATACGCTTATATACAATTATATTAACCGTATTTTATTTAAGGAAACAATATTATTCCGAGTATATATTCCTGTTCTTCAACAAGTACATTATCACTCTATTTTAACATGCCAAAAGGATAAAAACATATAAATAAAAGACTATTCCGACTACCTGAATATCTGTATTTTTAGATAAATCATCTAGTACGGTATCAAAAAAGCTTGAAAAGCATTGTTATACATTTATATAATTATCATTATCAATTAGTTATATATATTTTATAACATTTTGTTATATCTATCTTGCAATACATTGGCTTTTATTATATAATTAGAATGTATCCTGGCAGTTCAAGGAGGCGCAATGAGACGCAGCAAATACATAGCTGTCGCGGAAAGATTGTCCAAGAGGATTCGCAATGGAGACTACCACATCCACGGAATCCCCGCTGAACGTGAACTGGCGCTAGATGTCGGCGTCAGCCACATGACCGCACGCAAGGCCCTCCGCAAACTCCTGGATGACGGACTCCTCTACCGTCTGCCGAACGGACGCCTGGACATCTGCGCAAATGGACACTCCGACAGAATCATCCAGACCCAGATCGCCCTGCTTGCTCCCGCCTTTGAATCCGGTGAGACAAGCGCCTGGAACATCGCTCTTTTCCAGTTGTCGGGAACCTATAACTTCTCTTCAAGGCTTGTCTATTATACCCATTCCGATGATCCGATAATCAAAAATACCGTGGAAAGCTTCGACTGCACATTCATATTGCCCCCGGATCCAAGTGAATCCCTTGTACTGGAACTCAAGAAGACCGGAAATCCTTTTTTCATCGTCAATAGCGACTGGACCCGCCTGGGAATCCCTTCAATAATGCTGTTCCCTCCCGTCTTCATCCGGAAACTTCTCGATCATCTTGCGTCGCTAGGCCATAAAAGGATCGACTGCATGAACGTCCAGCCGGGAATGACAGTGATACCTGACCGTATCGGACAGTGGAAAAACTGGCTCGGGAAAAATGGTTTGAAAGGAAAGCTCTTCGATGATCCCGTCAGAACTTTCACGGATCCGCTTTCAGGCGCATATGATTTTGTCGATCGCCTGATCAAGGAAGGGAAGTTCGACTCCAAGGCCTTGTTCTGCACCACCGCTCCGACCGCGTTCGGAGCTATGAGCGCTATGATAGATCATGGCATACGTCCGGGAACTGATGTCGCCGTCTGCACTTCCGACTCCGGCGGATTCTGCGAATATTACAAGCCAAGCCTTACTTCCATGGAGGCGATAGATCCTTCCCCCTATCTTGAAATATGCCTCAAATGGCTGCACGCCAGAAAACGCAGATGGACCGGCTCCCTTCTCATCCAGCCGGAAAACATCGATGTTGTCGTCCGACAGTCGACAGTCCCAGTCATAGACAAGTTAAAGTATCCGCAACGCACGCTGCGGAAGGAGGCCTTATGAGACACAAAATTGCCAATTGCCAATTGCCGACGCGTCCCTCGAAGCCACATGGGCGAAGTGGGATTGCCGATTTGAAATTAGAAAATAAAATCGGAAATCGGAAATCCGCCGTCGCTAAGAAGCTATGTCGGACGCAGTCGGAAATCGGAAATAAATTCACTCTAATCGAGCTACTCGTGGCCGTGCCCCCCGTAGCTGCCCCGTGTCTGCGGGGAGCGACTGTGTCCCCCATAGCTCCTTGGCGACGGGGGAAGGGGAGAGCAATCTCAATCAGGTTCACACTGATTGAGTTGCTCGTGGTAATTGCGATCATCGCAATTCTCGCGGCCCTTCTCCTTCCTGCCCTGCAGCAGGCGAAGGAACAGGCCTACAGCGCCGTTTGCCTGGGCAACCAGAAACAGAACGGGGTCGCTTTCGCATGCTATGCCGTGGATTTCAATGGATGGACGACCGGCTCAAACATCTGGATAGGGCCTGCCTGGGGGGATTTTAAAAAGTGGTCTCAGCTGTTTCAGGGCTCAGGTTCACTGGACTATATCAGTTCCAGCAAGAGGGATGTCCTTTTCTGCCCCAAGAACAACCAAGGCCCCTACGCAGGCGGGAACTATGGTGTCTACGATGGAGATTCCAGCTGGGCGAATCCTGCTTATCAGGATCGCAAATATCTTGTCTACGACCATGATTACTCATGGTACTATTATCCTTCTAAAATAAAACAGCCTGACAATTATTTCTGGCTCGGATGCACTTCCGCCGCAGGAATATGGAGGCAGGAGTTCTATACCGGCTGCCAGGGATTCCGTCCCGCCATGTTCTGGTCGGGAGGAAGCTGGGACCAGCAGGGGCTCTGGATGGCACACGGCGGCGTAAACGGCATCTTTGTCGACGGCCATGCGCAGACCTGCATGGGCGCCGATCTCCTTAACGTCGGAAACCACCGCAGAATAACAGATCCGGGTTCAGGACAGCCTGGAGGAATCCGGGCATGGAAAACTAAAAAAGGCGTTGCGGTGACCAATTGAACCAGGCACAGCACAAAATAAAATCCACATTGATGAATTTTTTCTTTTCGCTTCCGAAAAGAAAAAATTTATTTACACTGATAGAATTACTCGTCGTAATTGCGATCATCGCAATACTCGCCGCCCTGCTCCTGCCCGCCCTCCAGGCGGCAAAGGACAAGGCCAAGGCGATACTCTGTTTGAACAATATGAAGCAGTCGTCGCTGGCGATTTTCGGCTATGCAATGGACAATGCTGATATTGCAAACGTAAAATATTTCATAGGTGGAACGGATTTTTTCTGGACGAGCTTCCTTACCGGCACATCCTCAATCCCGAACGGCGAGAAATACACGACGCCACAGTCAATGTACTGTCCGGCCAACCAGTACTACGACGAAGACGTCACTTGGAACTGGAACAGCGGAGCCACCGGGCAGGTAGGCCATTCAAAATGCGGGACCCGCGGCGGCAACGGCGGTTTCGGCATTTATTATCCCGAGTACAACGCAGGCACCGAACTTCCTGCAAGGAATTTCAGCAGATGGTGGAAGTCGGAAAACAACGGATCATGGAACCGTCAGTACATCATAACAAAGTCGGTCGGCCTGCCTTCAAGTTCGATGCTGTTTGCAGATACGGCCAGCCTTCCCGGAGGACATTCCCTCGCATATTTCCAGGCGATCGAATGGTCAAGATGGAGTACGGGGATCTACCTGCTTCACATGGGCAAGTCGGGAGTCGCATTCCTGGACGGACACGCCGAGGATCTCAACCAGTACGAGATGAGGAACGACACAAAGACGGCGGCAAAACGCTTCGTGTTGAAAAACAAGCAAACAATAATTCTTCCATAGGAGAAATTAATGAAATCTGCCTTCTTTGATTTTTTCTTTCCGAAGCCGGAAAGAAAAAATATATTTACACTGATAGAGTTATTGGTAGTAATTGCGATCATCGCAATTCTTGTCGCGCTCCTGTTGCCGGCCCTGAGCATGGCGAAAGAGTCGGCGAAGCTGGTCACCTGCATGAGCAACAAGAAGCAGGTCGGCATATGCTTCGGACTGTACGCCACAGACCACGAGATGATCATCCCGAACAACAGCTACACTACCGCCGGCGGATGGAAGAACTACCGCTGGAGATTCTTCCACTGGAACGCCGGATACATGGACAACCTCTGGCCCACGATATGCCCCAAGTACAGATCCTCATACCAGAGGAACAATCTGGCCGACATAAACGGGGAACGCGGATATGACGGAATGTACGCCTTTTCAATCGATAAATTCGCCATGAAGGAGGCCGACGCCACGATCCGGGAATCATGGGACGGCGGCATATTCTCCGCCACTAGGATGGCGACTCTCTACAGGCCTGAAGCCATGATGGGAGTCTGCTGCCTCTCTTCGGAGAAAAACAACTGGGGGCCCTACCAGCAGTGCGGCGGAGCGGGTTTCGGCATTCACGACTACACCTACGGCGGAGGTGCGGCTACATATCCATGGCTTACGCATATCAACAAGGCCGCCTGCCTCTTCATGGACGCCCATGCGGAACCTGTCGACATGAACCGGATGACAAATGAGGTCGCCAACGGAACCACAAAGAGCGGTTCGGCCAACGGCATACGTCACTTCCTATATAACAATGAGACTCTCTCTACAGATTATTACCCGTAGCCTATTTTTTTTGAAATTGGAGATTTAAAAAGGAGCGCTGGCCTCCGGCCGGCAATTCTTTAAGAATGTGGTACAGGCGCGTGCCTTGGCGAAGTTTCGCAACGTAGCCAGGTCCCGCCCGTAATTGGAATTTGAAATAAGACAAGATGGGATACACAGGCAGGATGCCTGTGCTATATTTTTAAATTGCCGGCGGGACGCCGGCGCTCCATTATAAGAAATTACAGCCGAGACGGCTGTACCACTTTTCTATTGCCTTCCTCACCTGCATGGATATATTATCCTTGCAAAACAAAAGGTCTTCATCAACAAGCGATCTTATCCAATGAAAGAGCGGGAATGCAAAGATACCCCTGCAAGTCGTAAGATCCCGGCCACGAAGTGCGCCGGGAATCCAGGTGTTCTCGCAAGGCACGCCAGCTCCCTGTGGAAAACTTTCGCTTCCCTTGGAACCAAGGAGAAGATATTCTGGGGGATTCTCGCCCTTGTCCTGCTTTCCTTCACTTTTCCCATTTGGAAACACACGCCATGCCTCTGGAAAAACATCACAGGCATTCCCTGTCCTGGATGCGGCATGACCAGAGCCTGCACCGCCGTGTTTCATCTCGACCTGCAAAGCGCCTTCCAGCACCATCCTCTCTTCCTCATCATTCCCTTTCTAGCCTACCTTTTTCTCTTTCCCGGAAGCTGGCTGGGGCGAAGGCTGGTTGCAAACAATCTTTTCTGGTGCATCATCGGCGGATTGTTCATAGGAGCCTATGTCATCAGGATGATCGTCCTATTCCCCGACCATTCTCCGATGACCGGTCTTCATCCCTGCTTGATAGATCTGGTGAGAAATCTCTTCTGAACCAGCTTCATCAATAAAGGGAACCTCTAAAAGGCGTGAAATCCCGGATGGACAAAAAAAAGGATCCCCTCCAGAAGGGGATCCTTGTAATAATCTCAAAAAAATCTCTTCAGATGCTGTTGAACTTGGACTGGACAACTGCCATGCCGATCGAGCCCAGCAGAAGAATCAACAGGAAAGCAACCGGGCCGGTCATAGCCTTGTTCGTCACCTTTTCCACGCCTTCGCAATACTTCCAGAGCCAGTAGATATTGATAAAAGGAAGGATCAGCAGCCAGGCTGTAGGGATGGCAGTTCCCTGTGCATTCATCTCCTCCTTCGTCTTCACATACCACACAATGGCGTAAATTCCACAGGTGATCATGGGCAGGATAAATACCGCTATCGGACTTCTCTTCGTCATTTCAAACCCCCTTTGTTAATACTTTGTTCCATGACGGTCTAACCATCACTTTGATTAAAAAATCCTTCAATTCAAAAAGATAGCCGAATGGGACTATAAATCAAGCTTGCCAATCCATTCAACTTAAATCCAGAATTATTTTTTCCTGGTCTTCTCGATGTCCGACGCCACTGCCGTGGACTCCCTCTTGATCAGCTCAGGAACGATGTTGATGTGCTTCGCATCGGACTTGTCGCCGTTGAACCGGCTCCTGATGATCTCGAACGCATGCACCGCCCACTTGTCGATGTTCTTGTCGATCGTCGTCAGAGGCGGAGAGAAAAATGCGGACTCGGGAATATTGTCGCAGCCTATTATGCTGAACTGGGAAGGAACCGCAATTCCTTTCTCGCGCAGCAGCTTCTTGACACCGAGAGCCGAACCGTCGCTGATTATGAAAAGCCCCGTGAAGTCCAGCTTTCTGCCTTCTATCAGCACCTTCATCTTATCATAGGCCTTAACAGGCGCGCTCATGCCGAATTCGGTGCCGCAATCGATAAGATGCGCATCAATTCCGGAAAGCCTCGCCTGTTTCAGGAAACCGGTGATCCGGCTCTGGGCAGTAGGGGTCATGGGCTCAGGATTCATAACCGCGATCCTACGGTGGCCCAGGCTTACCAGATGGTTCGCCGCAATCGCCCCGCAGTATTCATCGTCGGTGCCGACGGAATCAATGTTCACGACTTCAGTGTTCAGCTCCAGGACTACGACGGGTACTGCGAGCGACTTTATGAAAATGATGTCCTGCTTGTCAATTGGCATTTTTTTCGGCAGTATGACCGCCGCATCAAAAATCACACTCTTCAGGCATTCCCTCAGGCCTGACTCTTCGTGGACATAGATCACCCTTCCCATCAAATCCTCATTCTCCGCCTGCCTTTTCAGGCACTCGGTAACCATTGCAGTATGCGAAGACGGATAATCAGGAACGACAATCACCACCTTCTTCCTCTTCTCAAGGGTAAGAATGTCCTCTCCTCCGGTCGTATACATCCCGTCACCGACAAATGAGACGATCAGCTTCTCCTCCTTGAGTTTCCTCAGGACGCGGTCAATGATGCACTGGCTGATGGAATACTTCCTCATCATCTCCCGGACGGTCAGTATCCTTGTCCTCGGAGGGAGTGATTCGACAAGCTCCTTGAGCTCCTTGTATAAATATTTTTCCTTCTTGGTCATAATGGCTCCTGTATTTTTCCCGGTATTTCTCAACAATAAAATAGAAACAATATTTTGTCAAGGCTGTTTGCTATATTTATTGTATCTTGGCCCAACACTATCTTATTTGATACCATATGCTTATATTTTTTTCATTTCATGAAAAAAATATTATGCATTTTCCGGTTCCCAGCTTGACTATGATACAATAAACGATACAATAGTTATTGTAGTGTTTTATTTGTATTGATTAGTCCGCATTTCGGAGGAAATATGAATCATAAACTGCGTGGACTCGGAATCTGCACCCATTTTGGACGGCGCAGCAAGGGCTGGAAGGCTGAACATCTCGTCCCTCTCGCAAAGGAGATGGGAGCATCCCTCGTCCGCGACGAGATCGAATGGCACGGTGTTGAAAAGGAAAAAGGGAAATATGCCATCTCGGCGGAAAACCATGACTGGTTGAAACGGGTGTCCGCCGCCGGCCTGGGGATAAATTTTGTGCTCCTCTACGGAAACAGCATCTACGAGAATCCCCTCGATCCAAAAGCGTTTGCGAATTTCGCAAAATTCATGGCAAAGGAACTGGCCGGAAAATACAATATCGTGTCCTTCGAGCTCTGGAACGAACCTACAAACTTCCAGTTCCTGAAACATTACGGAGGCCCGTGGAGCGGAATAGAACCATGCCTCTGGCTTGAAAAATTCGCGGAGCTTGTCGAGTTGACAGCTGCCACGCTTAAAAAGGAAGTTCCCCGGATGCCGCTGATCGTCGCCCCAGGAGATCCTCAGTTTTTCCACATGGCGATGCGTCATCCCGAATCCCTGAAGGACATCGACGCATATGCTTCACACCCCTACCCCAGCCGTTTCCCTCCGGAAACCGTACCCTGGGGCGGAGCACAGATACATGGGCGCGACGGCATATCCGTCGCCGACGACGACCACAGCTATATGTCACTCTGGCGCTGCGCCAGGGAACATTGCAGGAAACATCTCGGACGCGAACTTGCCATGCATGCCACCGAATGGGGCTACTCCACATACGACCATCACCGCAAAGGGCATAACATGGCGGGATATTCCGAAGAGGCCCAGGCGGCATATATCGCAAGAGGAGTGATCCTCTCCTTCGCGGCAGGACTCGAATCGATATGCCTCTACGACTTCATGGACGACGGCCTGGACCGCTATGAGCTCGAAGATAATTTCGGAATGGTCAGGCACGAGGAGAGGCATTATGAGCACAAGCCCTCATGGTTCATCCTCCGCCGCCTCTCGGAAATCCTTTCCCCGGGCTGGGAACATATCAAGACCTCTCCGGCAAGGCTGGCTGCCGATATAAATCCCCTTCCATTCAACAATGATCTCTGGCAGCACCCAGTTACGGAACCCTACCTTCTTATCAATTCTCCGCAGTGTTTCTGGTTTAAAGTTGGAAAAGACGTGGTATCTTTTGTATGGAAAGGTGGCCGTATTAGCGGCGAATACAGGGATCCGTGCGGATCGATCGAATGGGAAGATGCGCCTGAGTTCAGACGCATCGAGATGACAGATCTGTCCACCGGCAAGCCCCTGCCCGCCAATCCGGTCATTGAAAACAAAAAGCTGATCCTGCCGGACGTTCCAGTAGGCGGATCTCCGGTAGCGGTCCGTTGGATGCCTTCGGACCCGGGATCGCTTTTTACAAAACTGTGCAGAGCCACATAACAATCGGGGGTTGACAATGACTAGCCAGAAGAAAGTTTCAGATGCGACCGTATCCTACATACCGGAAGGTCATCAGGCCGCAGGCGGGAAAAAAATAAGGAGCGCCAGCGCGACAGGCGGCTACCAGCCTGTTGATTTTACGTATACCGAACACTATCCCGGCGCCGGAACATTCATCAAGTCCCAGGGCGAATTTTCCGAACAGCTTTACATCTACAGGCAGGGCTGGACAAAATGGACTTCGTCCATCTTCACTCCCGGCAAGACAACGATAAGGATAGGGTCCGTCAAGGAGAAAAACGACATCCTCATAGAGGACGACGGCGACGTGGATGGAATACACACCTCGATAGTCTATCTCGGCCATACGATCTTCATCATTGAAAGAGGTGCCAGGAACATCACCTTCGTCAACGGTGTGAAGACTCCGAACGCCATGCTCGACGACAAGAATCCGATTCTCCTGACTGTCGGCAAGACCACTTTCATAATCAGGCCCAAGAGGAGCATTCCCGCCAAAGGTCAGCCAAGAGGAGAATTTTTCACCCTCAAGTCCCCGAAAAGCGAACAGCAGGCGGATTTCAGGAGGTTCAACCTGCTGGGTTCGCATTCCGTATGCGACCTGAAGTTCGAAGGTCCGGAATTCGCCGGAATGATCATGCCATACGGGAAAAACCTCTACTTGATTCCCCTGGCGGACATTACATACAACGGAAGCGCCTTGCAGGCGCTCCAGCCTGTAGAACTCGTTTCAGGCCATATCATAAACACACTGGAGGCCTCTGTCGTGATCCCCGATGGCCTGACAGGCGGAGATGTTTTTGATTTCCAGGCCCAGGCCCCTTCAAGCCTGAAGTTCACAGAGATCCTCGCATCCGAGGAGATCGGCTCGATCAAGATGAAACTCCCGCCCGCCGGGGCCACTTTCATCATAAGCAGGAAGAAGGCAAACGAATACTTCTACATAAAAAGCGAATTCATTTCCAGGGAGCATGCACAGGTGATCGTTTATGACAGATCCATCATCGTCGAAGATCTCAAAAGCAAGAACGGATCCTATGTCAATGGCGAGAAGATAAACAGGAAAGTAATATGGCCGGGGGATTTCCTGAGCGTCGGAGACAAGACGTTCCTGGTGGGGTACTCCGTCAAAAATCAAAATTAAAAAAGGGGAAGAAGGTAATAATGAAGAAGGTGAATCTGAAATTCCTGACCGTGATGCTTGCGCTGGCTGCATTTTCCATCTCAGCAGCCATGGCCGCCGCAAAGGATGAGAAAAAGGACGCGAAGGACAAGAAGGAGGAAGGCGAGGGAATCCAGATAAAGCTCGGCAAGGACATCAATCGCGACTGGAAGGATGTGATGTCCGACAAGTATGCGTATGGTCCGAAGCAGGACTATGATTCAAAGACGAAAGTCACGCATATCTATCTTCCATACGGGAATAATCTGAAGCTCTACGGTGAAGTCACAGGAAGATTCACGGATCCGGTATCGGGGCATGTGGCGACATTCCACAGCGTCGACGGGAGCACGAATGCGATACTCACCTACAAGCTGGTCTTCGACAAGCCGATCGGCGATTTCATCCTGGCCGGCGGACATTTTGAATATGGGCTCAACAGGGACACCTGCGCCGGAGTCGAATTCAGCATCGATGGAAATGCATGGAGGACGATCAGGGAGGTCAAGGGCACTACAGACGGAGTCGATGAAGGTACCATTGATTCGATCTCAACTGAAGCCAAGGTCGAAAAGTTGAAGACCAGGACCCTCTACATCAGATATTATTCGCGCAGCATTAAAAACCCCAAGGAACTCTTTGGTCCCGCACGATGGATCAAGCTCTGGATGGCTGGAGATCCTGCCTGGGGTGATGTGGCGACCACGTTTTTCAAGATTCAGCCGCAGATTTGGGTGACGGCCGCGAAATGAAGGTAGGTGCGGGCTTCAGCCTGCACCAGTATTTATGGTACAGCCTGAAGGCCGTACCTGCTTATAAGGAATTGAAATGAAGACAAAAGTTCATATCGTGGCAAACAACCACATCGACAGGGAATGGACCTACGACGCACAACTGACCAGGATGCTCACCGTGAAGTTCTTCGAGGACCTCCTCGAGACTTTCAAGAAAATCCCTGACTTCCAGTTCGTGCTGGATTCGCAGGCCGTCCCCCTTGAAGACTATCTCGAAATGTTTCCGGAAAAGAAAAATCTCCTGAAGAAATTCGTCTCCGCCAAAAGGCTCTGGGCCGGCCCTTGGTATTCCGCGCCCGACTGCTTCTACCTGAACGGCGAATCGATCGTCAGGAACCTCCTCGTCGGTCACGAGGTCGCAGAATCATTCGGAAATGTCTCCAAGTTCGGATACACTCCGTTCGGCTGGGGGCAGGTTTCACAGCTCCCCCAGATATACGCGGGATTCGGGATCGACAGCGTCTTCTTCTACAGGGGCGCGGACACCATCAAGACCAATTACTATAATTGGATCGGCGCTGATGGTACAGGATCCTACTGCATAAAATATCATCGCACAAATTTCTTCGACAAGGTCTTCAGGCCGATGACCAAGAAGAGGGATTCCGTTCCGTGGGACAGGGAGATCAACTACTGCGGTAACGAAGTGCCTTTCATGTTTTGCAATGAAGGCTACAAGTATGACCACGGATTCGTCGTCGACGGTAAATATCACATCCAGATGGACAAGATCGACAAGGCGATTGCTGAATTCGTTGAAAAGGAGAAGAACAATTTTGCAGGCGGAATCGTCCTCGGAATGAACGGCATGGACACCTGCTTCCCTTCAAAGGAAGGACTCCTCGCCATCGACAAGGTCAAGAAGCAGAAGAACGCAGACTATGATCTCGTCTACAGCAGTCTCGACCAGTTCTCGAAGGAACTAAAGGCCGCCGTGAAGAAGAACGGCATCAGGCTTGAATCGCATGCCGGCGAGATGAGGAAGTTCGGACCCGGATTCGGCGGCCCCGGCAAGTCCGAGGTCAAGAGCACCCACTTCTATCTCGCAGCAACGCGCCCGCGCCAGAAATCCAAAAACGCCAAGGCTGAAAACATGCTCTCGAGGAATGCCGAACCTTTCGCGGCGGCAAGCTACATCCTCGGAAAGGAATATCCGAAGGAATTCATCACCACCGCCTGGAAATACCTTCTGAAATGCCATCCCCATGACACGATCGCGGGCTGCGGCGTCGACCAGATCGAGATCGACATGATAAACAGGCTCGACCAGACGATCAACATCGCAAAGGGCGTGCTCAACATGTCCGTCCAGCATCTGCTCAAGAACATCGACAACTCGCAGATCAAAGACAACGAACTCGCACTTGTAGTATTCAATCCTTCACCTTACGCACGACGCGAACTCGTCCCGATGTGGCTGCACATTCCAGAAAAGATGGGATTCAAGGATTTCGAGATCGTCGAGAAACAGAGCGGAAAGAAACTGGATTTCGAGATCGTCGAACGCGGCGAGATGACCGACAGGATCTTCAGGGATCTCACTGACACCACCCTCTATATCTACGGTGAACTCGTCAAGATAAACCTTGATGTGGAGATCAGCGGCCTCGGCTACAAGACACTTATCGTAAGAAAGGCGCGTGCGGCAAAGGATTCCGGCAAGACGATCGTCAGCGGATACTGCATGGAGAACGAATACATGTCCGTTTCCATAAACGACGACGGCTCCCTCGACATCATCGAAAAGCAGACGGGGAAAGAGTATAAAGGCCTCCACTACTTCACCGACACCGGCGACAACGGCGATCCATGGGTGCGTTTCGTTCCCGACGTCAACCATCTCCATTCGAGCAAGGGCGTCAAGGCGAAAGTGAAGATGCTCAGCAATTCCGCGATATCCGCACAGTTCGAGATAGAATACCAGTTCATGATCCCGAAGGGATTGAATAAGGACAAGTACAACATGGAAGGCTACTACGACTATGCAGCAAGCTCAGAAGAACTGGTGCCTTTGAAAATCAAATCGAAGCTCACTCTTGCGAGATCCGCAAAATTCCTCGACATAGAGACCGAGATCGACAACCAGTCCACGGACCATCTCGTCCAGCTTGTGTTCCCGACCGGACTCAAGACCGACAAGGTATTTGCGGAATCCGCATTCGACGTAGTTGAACGCACGATTATCAAGAACGAGAAGAACGCCGATCCCAGCCTTGTGAATGGAGAAGATCCTTTCATCAGGTTCGTTGACATGACCGACGGGAAATCCGGACTTTCGATCATCAGTGACAGCGTCAAAGGCTATGAACCTCTCGGTGACGGTGAAAACAGCCTGGCTCTCAACCTGATCAGGTCCTACACTTCGCAGATCGTCACGATCTACGGAAGGAAGGAACGCAGGGCAGAACAGATGCTGACGCAGGCGCTTGGAATCCAGAAATTCCACTATGCCATCTATCCGCATGCCGGAACCTGGGAGAACGGATGCCTGGAACAGGCGGAGAAGATCAACTGTCCGATGATTCCGACACAGACGCACCGTAGCTTCGGGAAACTGCCCTCGGAACTGGACTTCATCAACTTCGCCTCCTCGAAACTGGCGTTCAGCTCGTTCAAGAAGGCCGACAGGGAAGATGCGGTGATTCTGCGCGTGTTCAATCCCTCGACCAAGAACGTCGAGACTGAAATCGAGTTCTTCAAGGACATCAAGAAAGCTGAAGCAGTAAATCTCAACGAAGAGAAGCTATCGAATTCTCCAGCATTAAAGCCAAACGGCAGAAAGCTGAAGGTCTCAGTCGGCCCCAAGAAGATCGCCTCGTTCAAACTGAAATTTGGATAAAAAGTAGGTTGGGCTTTAGCCCGACATTGGTATTTCCTTTTTTTAAAAAACATATCCTATAAATAGAAATCAAACTTTTCCATAACTGCCAATGAAAGGTACAATATGAGAAAGATGTCTTTGCTCGCATCGATATTGTCGTCGATCGTGTTTTTTCAGTCATCCGTTTATTCCGCTGATTCCTTCAATGCTGATTTTGAAAACCTGGCCCAGCCGCCGAAGGACTGGAAGATCCAGGGGAAGGTTTCGATAGACACGCAGGAGGCAAGCAAGGGCAAGGGCTCCCTCCTTTTTGAAAGGGCCGACAAGAACGTGGACGATCCTACTTCCCTGGAGATGGAGGCGTTCCCTGTAAAGGAAGGCGTATGGGAACTATCCGTCTCATACAAGGCGGCATTATATTCCCCCGACTCATCGTATAACGGTGCAATCGCCTTTGAATCGGTTGACAGCTCCGGAAAGGTGCTCGACAAGGATGAATTCGCCATCATCTATGGAAAGAACGAATGGAAGCTGTTCAAGAAGAACGTGGAGATTCCGGAGGGAGCTGCAACCGCAAGGTTCCGGATCGTCATGAACAAGACCTACGGCAAGTTCAGCATCGACGACCTCTCGGCGAAATATCTCTATCCGTCACCGAAATCCAGAAGCATCTTCTCGGCGATAAAATTCTCCTCCGAATCAATTGGCAACATCTTCTATCCCGGAGACAAGACTGCCTTCAATGTCATCGTCGAATGCAGGAAGGATTGGGCGCAGGAGAACCGCGAGGTGTCATGCGTCATCTCCGACTACTGGGGCGCGGAATATACCGAGCCCGTAAAAATCAAACTCGGACCGGGCGAGAAGGTCAACACCAAGACCATCTACAAGGGAAAATTTGATTTCAGCTCCATGAAGCTGGAGTCCGGCAAGTATTATGAGATCCACGGAACTGCGGAATTCGCAGGCGAGCCGCCTTACAAGGAAAAATCAACTTTCTCCCTGCTTCCAAAACCGGTGACGAAGAACTACAAGCCATCCGAGATCCCGTTCGTCTCAAACAGCTGGGACAACAGGATCAAAGATCATTTCTATCTTTCGGACCGCCTCGGCCTCAGGTGGTGCGGAATCTTCGGCGGCTGGAGTGCAAAGCCCCCTTACGAACCCTCCGCCCCGGGCGTAGAACACTGCAAGGCTCTCGGTATGGGCGCCGTACTCGGAGGCGGACCGGTGAGCGCAATTGAACAACATGGCGGCAGCTACAAGGACTTCACCGAGACCGCTCTGCGGGAGGGTGCAAAGAACCTGATCATGAAATATAAGGACACGGTTCCCCTCCTCGTCCGCATGGGCAATGAGCCGCACGGGGATGCGGAAAGAGTGAAGGAGGATCTCGTGGCATACAAGGCCGTCTACGAAGGCGTGAAGCAGGCTGATCCCAAGATAACGGTAATAGGATCTTCATGCGGAACTTCTGAGGAATTCTTCAAGCAGGGTTTCCAGAACTACCTCGACGTCTTCGATTTCCATACATACGAGGATCCCATCACCATGCGCACGATCTTCAAGAGATACGACGCGCTTTTCAAGAAATACGGCGACTGCAGGAAACCGATATGGTCCACCGAGATCGGCCTGAACGCCCAGGGCATGAGCCATATCTCCATCACACGCGACATGATAAAGAAGTTCGCTGTGTTCTTCGCAGAGGGCGGACAGCTTATGTCATGGTTCGACATATTCTATCCTGATCCGGGAACAAAGCGCGAAGGCACGAATGCTGAAGCCTTCGACGTCTTCTATACGAAATACTGCCTCTACAGCCCGAAGATGATGGCCGTCGCATACTACAACATGGTCAACGGAATCTGCATCAAGAAATTCGTCCAGGAAAAAATCTACGAAGGCGGAATTGACTCGGTCCTCTTCAGGGACAAGGACAACAAATGCCTTGCAATAATATGGAAGGAGAAAAATCCGCAGGACGTATTCTTCCCTCTCGAAAAAGTCAGCCAGGTCAGACTCGTCAGAATAGACGGAAGTTCTGCGGAACTCGATGCCGCCGGCAAGGGACTCACTCTCACCATATCCGAGGATCCCGTATTACTCTTCTTCGAATCGGCCAACATGAAGTTCTCCGAGAAACTGGAAAAGCCGGCGATCTCCGTATCCGAAATCAAGCCCGTGATCAAGGGCGAGGATACGAAGATAACCTTGAACGCCGAAGGCGTCTCTTCCAATGACATTTCCCTCGTCGCACCTCCAAACTGGATCGTCAAAAGCCTTGGTGCAGAAGAAAAGAAGCTTTCATTTACGGTTACCGCTCCTGCAAACACCGACGCCAGGGAAGGAAGACTTCTTCTGGCAATGAAGAACAAGGGCGGCGAACTTTCAATCCCAGTTCCGATAACAGGTAGGCTGTCCATGCGGATCGTCCCGGAACCCTTCAAGGATGGCGTTGCCGGACTCAAACTTATCATCAGCAACAACTCCACCGTGAAGGATGACGTCAACTACACGATCTCGATACCTGAGGAGATCGTTATGGAAAAAGGTACCTTCAACAAGGCCGCTGCAGTACCTTTTACCGCGACAATAAACGGTCAAACAGAAGGAAAGCTGACTCTCGAAGGAAAATCTCAGAAGGAATTCAAGTTGTCTGTTTCCAACTTTAATCCTCTCAACATCTACAAGGCCAAAGCCCTCCTTGTCGATTCGGCAGGGAAGACGATGGCCATGGAAAGGCTCATCTCGGGTTTCGTCGGCATCCAGAAAGTTAAATCTCCTCTTAAAATGGAGCTTTCGGCAGACGAGGCGGAATGGCAGAAGGCGCCAGTCCAGAACATATCCGAGGAAAGACAGTATATGATCATTGGCAGGAACTCAAAGACAAAATGGAAAGGCGTTGATGACCTTTCCGGAAAACTCCGTTACCTCTGGGATGACAGTTTCCTATACATGAGGATGGATGTAAAAGACGACAAGTATGTCAACCAGAAGTCCGATGTCGCGATATGGAACATGGACGGACTCCAGATCCTCGTCGATTCCGCAAGGGAATCTTCAGAGAAGGGCGGAAAATACGAATACTCGTTGGCCGAAGGGACCAAAGGCCCGCAGGCGTGGTGCAACTATTCCGCAGATTCCACGACGCCCACAGGCGAGGTCAAGGATATAATCGTAAAGGTGACGAAGGCGACAGACGGCACCGGAAGCAGAACCTATGAGATTGCAATTCCATGGATCAGGCTCCTGCCGTTCAAGGCCGTACCCGGAGCAAACCTCGGCATGTGCACCATTATCAACGAAGACGACGGTCCTCCCGGCAGGCAGAGCTTCATGGGCTGGTTCGGCTGTGCGCATTCAAAACAGCTGGATCTCGTCGGGGATCTGATACTTCTTGAGTAGCCATTATTGATAATTTCCTTTCAGGGCTTATTCTTACTCCCTGAGCTGATTTCATAAATACAATAAAACGGTTGTCGCGGAAATATGCCCGTTGGAGTCCAAACTTTAGTTTGTCTTAGTATTCATAATGTTACGCAAGCTGAAGCTTGTACTCCAACTTTAGAAATCAGCTCAAAAGAGGCAATTTTGAAATTGCCTCGCCCTGAAAGGAAATTATTTACCAACATGAAACCGAAATACATATTCCATTTCCTCGGCAACGCCCATCTGGATCCTGTCTGGCTCTGGGACTGGCGCGAAGGGCTCAATGAAGGACTCATCACCTGCCGCACGATTCTCGATATGATGGACGAGGATCCGGAACTGACCTTCAACCGCGGTGAAGCCGTCGTCTACGAGCACATCGAGAAGACCGATCCTGAGACATTCGCACGAATAAGGAAATATGTGAAGGAAGGACGCTGGGACATCGTCGGCGGAACTTATCTCCAGTCGGATGAGAATCTCCCGGAAACTGAAACCTTGCTGAGGCAGTACATGCGCGGACAACAGTACTTCATGTCCAAGTTCGGAAAGAAGATCACCGTCGGATGGGCGGCGGACTGCTTTGGACATGCCGCTGGGATGCCCGACATCATGGCATCCGCAGGAATCAAGTATTTTGCCTTCACACGTCCTGAGAAGGAACAGATGTCTCTTTCAAGGCCCGCCTTCAGGTGGATAGGCGCAGGCGGATCTGAGATCCTCGGATACCGTCCTTTCGGATGGTATGGCACGAACAGGGATGAGATGAACCGCCGTCTTGACCTGACAATCACCGAATCCGAATCTGCCGGGCTTGTCAACGTGGGAATCTTCTACGGCCTCGGAGACCATGGCGGCGGGCCGACCCGCAGGCTTCTCTGCGATATTCGCAACTGGGCGGCACAGCATCCTGAAGTAAAAATCGTCCATTCCACCTTCCACAGGTTCTTCAGCGAACTCGAAAAGGAATTGAAGACAAAGGCTCCGAACTTCCTGCCGAAAATCGTCGGCGAGATGGGTTTCAGCCAGCGCGGATGCTACAGTTCTGTCGCAAAGTTCAAGTTCCAGTACCGCAGGGCGCAGGCACATCTTTTCCGCGCGGAAAAGACAAGTTCTGCGATATCCGCAAAACTCGGGAAACCGCAGGCGGATCTTTCACGCACCTGGGACACTGTCCTCTTCAACGGATTCCACGACATCCTTCCCGGCTCGAGCATCGAGCGCGCGATGGACGAACAGATTGAAAGCATTGGAGGAGCAATCCACGAATCGAAATCTGCAGAGTTAAAAATGCTTAATGCCCTGTCCAACCAGATCGACACCCGGGTTGTCAAAGCCGCCTATGACATGCCGACAGGTGTTTCCATGCTCGTATGGAATCCGCATCCGTACGCATACGAAGGTTATCTTGAACTTGAGGCAAGCCTTGACTGGCGTCCGATCTTCGACTACAGGGACCGTCCTGATGAAGTTCCTGTCACCTTGCTGGATTCGCAGAAAAAACCGATGCCCTTCCAGCTTATCGCCACTGATTGCCCAAATCTCTTCGGTGATGTCGCCTGGCGCAAGCGCGCAGTCGCGCCAGTAAAACTTCCCCCGATGGGATGGTCAATGATGGAAATGGCGTGGAAAGAAGGCGCCCCTGCCCCGAAAAAACCGAACTCGAAGCCTGCGACAGCGACCACAAACTCCATACAGAATTCCATCTTCAAGGTCGAGGCCGTTGCGGGAAAGAAAGGAATCAAGATCCTCAAGGAAGGAAAACCGTTCATAAAGGGCAATGGGCTATCAGCAGTCATGTTTGAAGATGCCTATGGTTCATGGGGCGGCGGAGAGCCGGACATTTCAAAAATCATCGAGCAGTGGACCATCAAAGGTGTGAAGGTTCTCGAAAAAGGCCCATGGCGTTCATCTATATGGGTGCGTCTCGCCGGAAAGAAGTCCAGGATAGATCTTACAATCAAGCTTTATTCCGGACTCGACACAATTGAAATTTCAGCTCGCGTCCTCTGGGACAATCCAAGGCGCAGGCTGAAGATCGTCATGCCATTGGACGCTAATAATGCCGAATATGAAGTTCCCGGAGCCAGTGTAAAAAGAACGCCTCTCGGCGAAGTCCCCGGACTGCGATGGGTGCGTGTAAACGCCAAGGATGGACGCTCAGTTGCATTCGTTTGTGATGCCATAGGCAATTTCAATCTCAGGTCGGGATCCCTCGAGGCGACAGTCGTCCGTTCGAGCGAATATTCGCGCGGTGGAAAGATAAAGCCCGGAGAACCTTGGTTCCCGTCATCCGACTGCGGCGAACTTAAATTCAATTTCATTCTCGCCCCAGGAAACAAGGATCTTGCGAAACTCGCAGAGAATCTTGAGCAGCAGATCGTAACATTGCCAGTTCCTGCAAAACCCGGACCTCTCCCGAAACAAGGTTCGCTGATGCAGGTCGAGCCTGCTGGAGTATCTGTGCTCGCGTTCAAGCCGGCAAGGAACGGCAGGGGTTTCATATTGCGTCTCCTCGAGACAGCAGGCAAATCAGTCCGTCCAAAGCTGAAGCTGGCTGGTAAAACCGCCAACCTCGGTAAGATAGGCCCGCGCAAGATCGCGAGCTGGCGCATCGAGATCGGAAAGAGCGGTATCAGGGCAAGCCTCTGCAACACGGCAGAAATTCCGATTTAAACAATGAGTCCTGTCCAACTAATATTATCTGATTTGCATTTCTAGTCTATTTTGTCTTGATATCCTCTGGCAGTCTTTTTTTCATTGTATTGGTCCTGGTATCAAAATAAACATAATCCCCTTTTTCAACATCCTGGGAAATCGGGATCTGGGTCGTGTCTATAGCAACAACCTCCGGTTCATATGTTGCTGGCACGGCTCGAGAAACGTCGTCTTTTCGACTTTCTTCATATCTGTTGCCGATAAACAAGGAAATATTATCCTTTGTGGTGAATATATATTCCAATCTCCACCACATTCTTGCTGTTTGTTTGATATCAGTTAAATCGCAGGAATATCTCTGGTTGTTACATCCGCAAAGCACTAGTAATGCCAGAATACTGATAACAGTTGAACTTTTCATTTCACATACTCCTTTTTCTGATGATCAAATATACCTTTTCTACTTCGTCTTTTCAACATGATGAAAGCCGCCCCAGATAGTCTCTCATCCCGGCCCGGTCCGCTTCCCATGCAAGTTCCTGAATGTACCAGGGGTACATCCCGCAAACCGCTTGAACGTGTTTATGAAATGCGATTTGCTCGAATATCCGAGGATGGCTCCGAGTTTTTCGATGGAAACTCCTCCTGACAGCAACGCTTTGACAGCCTTGTCAGTCCTCGCCAGATCACGGTATTCTAACATCGTCACACCAAATACCCCGTGGAACCTCCTTGAGAGCCAGTGGCGCGTGATCTTCATCCGTTCCGCCTCCTCCCCAAGAGAGAGATATTTTCCCGGATGCAGGCGAATCCTCATCGCAAGCTCATGGAGTCCAGGCGATATTTTTGCAAGCATGGTCCATTCGCTGTTCAACACTGAAACCAGTCCATCGGATATGTTCCTCCACTGTCTGCCATCCAGACTCCTCCTCTTTTCTCCCTTTGGCATGAGCTTCAACAGAATTTTTACCGCAGAGATGAACTTCTGATCTTCAACCTTTGAAAAGTCCCATTTCTTCCAGAGCGGCCAGAGGAGCTTCTTGCTGCCTGCTGTAAACAACATTGAATCTTCCACATCGAGATTGCATAGCACAATCGGATTTTCCACGCTGCTGCCACGCCTGTGGTGGATGGCGCGTCCTATGTAGATTACGTCTCCGGCACTGACCGGAATTTTCCTGCCTCCTATGGCGTATTCGCCCTCACCCCGGATCACATAGTCCAACTCGTGATAGAGATGGTGATGGCTCTCGACAATAAGCCCCGGACTGTCCTCGACACGGAACAAGACTGCCCCTTTCCCGATATAAGGTATCGGGGTGATCGTCTTTCGTATGGCTCGCTTTGTTTCCATTGTCAATAACAGTTTCTAAATATCATGGGATTTGAAAATAACGGAGGGCGGACATTCTTGTCCGCCAACGCGGGTTAGAAAACCCGCGCTCCTTTTTTAATAATCAAAGATCCATCAAGACAGTTAAAATATCCTCTATCCATGATTGCAAGTCAAGCAAACGGTACTAAATATTGTCCTGGTCGGAATCTTGTCTCCTTGCCCAGTCATCCTATAATAATGCCAACAACAGGAGGAATTATGAAAACTTCGAATAAGTCTTGCAAGCAGTTAAAAATACCGGCTTCTAAAATAGATGTTCTCACTGAGGCGGACGTAGTAGTCTGCGGAGGCGGATGCTCGGGAGTTACGGCGGCTGTCGCCGCTGCACGGCATGGAGCATCGGTCGTCCTGATCGAGCGATGGCCGACTGTCGGCGGCATGGCGACAAACGCGCTTGTCAACGGCTGGCACCGCAGCGACCGCGAGAAAGTGGTCATAAACGGGCTTGTCGAGGAGTCTGCACAGCGCGCCGAAAAGGAAGGATGGATCGTTCAGGACAGTCAATACCCGCACGCACACGAAACTCACTGGTTCGATCCCGAAGGCATGCGCATCGTCTGGCATAGGATGCTGAAGGAAGCCGGTGTTAGGACATTCTGCCATACTGCCGTCGGAGAACCTCTCATAGAGGACAGAAAGATAAAGGCTGTTTTTGTCGACACAAAACGCGGCAGGCGCGCCATTCTCGGAAAAATGTTCGTGGATTCCACGGGCGACGGAGATCTTGCCGCAAAAGCAGGAGTCCCGTTCAGCTACGGACGCGAGTCGGACGGACTTGTCCAGGGAATGACACTTATATTTTCTCTCGAAGGCATTGATAAAAGTTTATCGAAAGAACGCCTCGAGGCGGTTCCTGGTGTAATGGACCTGATGCGCGAACTTCGCGACAAGGGCGATCTGCCCCAGTTCAACGATGCCAACTGCGGTCACTATCTCAGGAACGCAGAGAATGGCACGCTCTGGAACATGCTCCCTGTCTCCGGCAACCCCTTGGACGAGGAGGAACTCACAAGCCTGACAGCCGAAGCACGCGAAAAACTCGTATCGTATCTTGCCCTATGGCGAAAGGAACTTCCCGGCTATGAAAAAGCATCCATACGCGAGACCGGATTCGCCCTCGGCGTCAGGGAATCCCGCCGTATAACCGGATTGAAGGCCCTTGATCACAACATGATCCTGGATGCCGTCAAGCACAAGGACGCAATCGGACACGGAGTCTGGATGATTGACATCCATGATCCGAAAGGTACGGGATATACGACCTATTCTGACAGAGGCACCAAGAACATGCTGGAAGCCGGAACGAGTTACCATATTCCCCTCGGTATGTGTCTGAACAAGCAGATCTCCAATCTCGCAGTTGCCGGACGCTGTGCATCCTCCACTCATGAGGCACATTCCTCAGTCCGTGTCCAGACCCACTGCATGGTGATGGGACAGGGTGTCGGAACTCTTGCAGCAATGGCATCGGATGCTAACAGGAAACTTGGAGAAGTCAACGTTAAGGATCTTCAGAAGAAACTCCGTGCAGACGGAGTTTATCTCGATGATGTGCCTTGAGCCAGCAAAAAGATTGACACATATATGGGAAAACGATTCGTCCTGTAGGGAAGGAGTATACTCTGCCCCTTCAGGGCAAAACAAATTTTGGGATCCCATACCTATGGTTGAAACCATAGGCTTTATTACCTAACGCATTCCATGCGTAAAGATAAAACAATATAACAGCCCTATTATTACGATGTTGCGCTTAAGTTAACGGCATGGGAATGGTACAATCGTCGTGGCAAGCAAATAAATGGAGCAAAAGTTTTCGGAAAAGAGTCTGAGAAAGAACCCATTTTCAAAAGGGTTTGTCTCAGTCCGAGCAGGAATGCGAAGGAAAAATAAACTTGATGGCTTACTTCGTGGGCTTCTGTTTTCTTCGTGGTGAGAATTCTCCCCGACTCCTTCGGGCCGGGATCTTCGACTTTGTGGCTCAGTGGCTTAGTGCGAGGAAATGAATTTAGAATTTTACCCATTTCCATTCGGCCAACGTCACATCCGCGCCGTGGCAGATGGATAGGCGTTAGGAAATGCGACTATTCGCTTAACCCGTGGCCTACACCACGAGCTCGATGGTCATGATGCGGCCAGCCGGGATTGATCCTGTGAGGCTTGTCTTTGTGACTTTCAGCTTCTTCCGGCGTTCCTCATTGAGGTTGCATGAATAGGCCGACTTCACGGGCAGTCCGCAGGAGATCTTGAACTTCGCGGGTATCCTGAGCGGATTATGGAAGCGCACGATTATGCTGTTGTTGCGATCTGCTTTCTTCGTGCAGTCCACAGCGACGCCCTCAACCTTCAGGAAAGAGTATTCCAGAGGCAGTTTGCCCGGTTTGCCGTCCGACAGGAACTGGAGCGGCTTAAGTGGCACGTTGTGGCATGACGCATGGTGATGCAGGTCGGCCTTGACCCATGTTCCACTGTGCGGGACCAGCGCATAGCGGAAGGTGCCCTTGCCGAGGCATTGTCCGCCTTTTGCATCCAGATAGATCTTCATGATTTTGAGTTTGGGGAATGTGCGCAGGAGTGAAATACCCACAGTCCGTGAACGATCGTTGACAACTTCGTACTCGGATATCGCACTATTGACAATAGCCAGGCCGTTCTTACCGTCAGAGATGTCCATGAAAGAGACCTGTGGATGTGTTGAGGCCGGCGCGTGCAGTGTGCCGGGCAGGTGGTCGCCTGCGGGGAGATCCTTGTCTGTCGGATCGATGGGCATGATGGGGCGTGAGACCACGTCGAACTGACCTTCAGCCTCAGCCGTCTTGGCCTTGGAGAGTCCGGTTGGGAACATCACGCGTAGTTTGTGGCTCTTTGAGCGATTGTCCACGGTGGTTTCAAACTCCAGCATATCGCTGTGTTTCTTCAGGATCACCCGGGTTGTAATGGGATTGTCAATCAGCTTCGAACTGCGCTTCTTCTCGTCCGGCGTCACATCTTCCGGGAGACGGAAATTGATCGAGATTTCGCGGATGGAGGCGAGATCACTTTCCTCGATCACCGAAACGCTGGCGCGGCATTTCTTTGAAGTGAGCGGCTTGTCATCTGGCAGCACGCCGCTGTGCCAGGGGCCGCCGCACTCTCCGCGATCTTCAAAGAAATGAAGACCCTTCATGGTGCGGCCGGTTTTCTTGTCCTTGAGGTCGATGGTGCCGTTTGAGTTGATAGCCGCCTTCAGGAACTTGTTCTCCAATACAGCACGTTTCGGGGCTGGAGAAGTCTTGACCACTGACGCGCCCAGACTACGGTCTGAGCGAAGATAATATGTCTGCCAGCCGAGGGCGGGTATATCCTTGGCGAGGAAGCGGATTCTCCATGCCGTGCAGTCGGTAAAGGAGTGGGCATCCATGCTGAATTTCTCCACGTTGGCAGGCCAGTCTTTCTCCTTTGTTATCAGGGCCTGCATAGGCCTTCTGTTCGAGGAATAGAGGATCGGAGTGGATGTGCCTGCCTCCTTTGGGATCATTACGTAACAGTCTACGACTTCGGTGCGTGGCCGCGCTAGTGAGTTGAAGATGGCAAGGGCCATTTGTCCGTCCGGCAAAGTGCTGCAATCCAGGTTCCTTGCAATGCTCATGCATGCACGCTTGGTCCAGGATTTGGCAATCTCCGTAGTCTTGCGGAAGCGCTGTTCCATATCCAGATGGACCTTGTCGGAAGAGCAGCCTCCTATCGAATCGTGGCTCTGGTTGGCGAGGAGTGCCTTCCATGCCATGTCGAAGGAAGTGGACGGGTATTCGTGTCCCGTCTCCTTGTTTGCCATGATGCAGAGGGGTTCAGCGAGTTTCACCAGGTTGAACTCAGACTCGCGGTTCTGCTGTTTCAGATAGTAACGTGCCGTGATCGATCCGATGGGCGTGTTGCGCTTGAAACGCATCTCCTTGCGGATTATGGGCAGGCGCGGTACGGCCTTCTTGATGGCCGCCACCGTGTTGGGCAGCGAGTCGTGAATGATCTTGTAGCCCAGTTTTTCGCGCGCAAGCCTGATGATCTCCGACGTGAACTGGGAAGGGGCGGAGCTGTCATAGCCATCCATGCCGATAAGGTGTTTTGTTGTGGCAGGCACCTTCATCCGCTCGAAGAGGTCCTCGAAGCGTTCCTTGAGCAGGTCCTTGCGCCATACGTAGTCCTGGGTGACCATCGTGAAATCGCGGGCCTCAAGTTCATCGTTACAGATGCGCGATATGCGGCCTTTTTCATTAACATGGTACTTACCGCTGTCGTCTGGCAGTTTTCCGAAGTAGAGGGGGGAGCCCACGAAAATGAGGAAGTTCATGCGGGTGCGGTTGGTGAGACGGATGTTGAGCACGCGCGAACCGTCCGGGGCTTCCAGGTAGAAATCCTTGCCGTTGCCTTCCTCGCCGATGCCGCGGTAGAAGATGATCGTATCGATGTCGAAGCCGTTGTAGAGCTGGGCGATCTGCGAGACCTGTCCGCAGAACGAGAATGGGTTGTAGCCGACCTTCATGACTTTGCCGAGGCTGTTGGCCACCTTGTGGCCCATGAAGAGATTCCGGGCCAGCGACTCGCCGAGCACGCTGAACTCGTCCGGGAGCGAGTACCAGGGCCCTACGAGGAGTTTGCCGGAGCGTACCAGCTTCTCGATGGCCTTGCGTTTTTCGGGTCGGATTTCCAGATAGTCGTCGAGTCCGAGTGTCTGGGAGTCAAAGTGGTAGTGCTTGAAATCCGGGTCCTTGTCGAAGAGTTCGATTGTCTTGTCGAGTACTTCGAGGAGGCGGAGGCGGGTTTCTTCGAAGCAGAAGCGCCATTCGCGGTCCCAATGCGTATTGCTTATGACGTGGATTGTGTAGTCAGTTTTCTTGTCTGCCATGGCTTGTACTCCTTGGATGATAGGAATTTTGTTTTCATGATTCTGAAAAGATAAACCGAATTCATCGAAGAATCAAGGTTTGGGTGTCAGTTTCAAGCCCCCTTAATTTTCAGCAGGAAAGACACGAGTATCCCCGAAAAGAAAACCGGCAGACCCGGCTCCTTTTATTGATTTTTGAAGATTTTGCTATATCTTTTGGCAACAGAAGGTGATTTATGACCAGATATCAGAAAGCTTTGAAAGCAATGCACAATGCCGAAGACAGGCATCCTCATAGTTTTGTCGCGGTTGATCCTGACAGTGGCAGGATAGTAGCACATAGCAGGAAGCTGTCCGATATCAAAAAAGCAACAAGAAAATCCTCAAAGGGATTGATCATCAGCAAAAAGCTTCCGGACACATATCATGGATATTTTAACTTATCCGTTTGACTGTTATGGTGCGATTCCAAGGCCCTTAATACTTGTCAAGATTGATAACTACAGCAATCCATATCCTGCACTTATAGACACAGGCGCTGATTTTACTGTCTTCCCTGAACACTTCCTTGAAGAACTGGGTCACTGCAACAAATCCCGCAAGGTCTCATCCGCAAAAGCAGGTGGCTTTGGCGGAAAGGCACATTATTTCATTCATACTTTAAAAATATCCCTGCTTGATGGAAACCTATATCCTGTCTGGGATACAGGGAAAATTAAAGTTGGTTTTGCCGAAGGCAATTCAGGAATTGATTCAATTGTACTTGGAAGAGATATAATATGCGGGAAGTGGAGGCGACTCATAATAAACTCAGAAAGCACTACCCCTGAAAACTGGTCTGTGAAGATCTTCATTTAATCAAGAATACTCATAACATATCGAAAGGTCTTATAATATGTCAATGAAACTTGCAGCAATATTCTCCGACAACATGGTCTTCCAGCACGGAATAAAAGTCCCTGTATGGGGATGGGCCCAGCCCGGCGACAGGATTACTGTGGCATTTGGTTCCCAGAAAAAATCCGCAGTGGCACAGAAAGACGGCAGGTGGACGATTGTCCTCAATCCCCTGAAGATCTCCTCCGTCCCAGGAACCATGACCGTCTCCTCCAAAATCGGCAATCGTAAATTGGCAATCGGCAATGTTCTCGTCGGCGACGTCTGGGTATGCTCCGGACAGTCGAACATGGAATGGGTTGTAAACAACTCAAACAATTCCGCCAAAGAGATAGCCGCCGCAAACTATCCGAACATCCGCCTTTTCTCTGTTCCTCACGTGGCCGACCTGCATCCGAAACAGGACATTGTGGGCGCATGGAACTGCTGTTCGCCTGAAACGGTCGGAGGTTTCTCGGCTGTCGCATATTTCTTCGGACGCGAAATCCACAGGAAGACCGGTATTCCTCTCGGGCTCATCAATACTTCATGGGGCGGAACATGCGCCGAAACCTGGACAAGCCGTGAGGCGATGGCTTCAGATCCGTTCTTCAGTAAAGTCCTATGTGAATATGAATACGCCATCAGCAATCCTGACAAGGCCCAGCAGGAGACCTTGGCCAAGCAGAAGGAATGGGCGGAAAAATACGACATCAAGGACACTGTAAATGCCGGAGAAACCAAAGGCTGGCAGAATCCTGATACTGACACTTCAAAATGGAAGGAGATGGAACTTCCGAGGAACTGGCAGAGCGCCGGACACGAGCATAGCGGAATATTCTGGTTCCGCCGCATCGTCGACATTCCAGCTGACTGGGAAGGAAAGGAACTGACACTCAGCCTTGGTGCACTCGACAAGTCTGATGTAAGCTATTTCAACGGAGTCCGCATCGGAAGCATCACGATGCAGCAGCGTCCCGACGCCTGGTGCACTCCCCGTGTCTATAAAATTCCGGGAACTCTTGTAAAAGCCGGACACAATCTGATCGCTGTCAGGGTATTCAGCAACATATACCATGGTGGATTCATCGGAACTCCATCTCAAATGCGCCTGTTCCCATCTGATGACAAGAAAGCTGAAGCCATATCACTTGCCGGCATCTGGAAATATGATCTGGAGGCAAATTTCGGACTTGTTCCGCCAGCACCTCCGCCACCGCTCGGCAATGGAAACCAGAATTCTCCCTATATGCTCTACAATAATATGATCAAACCTCTGCTTCCTTTTGGAATCAAGGGTGCGATTTGGTACCAAGGCTGTTCCAATGTTGACAGGGCAAAGCAATACAGGAAACTCTTCCCGTTGATGATCAAGAGCTGGCGCAAATCATGGAAACAGGGGAATTTCCCATTCTATTTCGTACAGCTCGCCAATTACCAGCCATACAAACATCTGCCAGAAGAAAGCACCTGGGCAGAACTCCGAGAGGCACAGACGATGACTCTCTCCCTGCCGAACACTGGAATGGCCGTCATCATCGATGTCGGCGAGGCGAACGACATCCATCCGCGCAACAAGCAGGACGTCGGACTCCGTCTTGCACTGGCATCCCTTGCAAAAGATTATGGTTACAAGAACATGGTATATTCGGGACCTCTCTATAAATCCATGAAGGTTGAAGGAAATAAGATCCGCATAAAATTCGACCATGTCGGCGGCGGTCTTGTTGTCCACGGAAAGAAACTTGAAGGATTCTCAATTGCAGGCAATGACCCGTCTTCGCCTAAAGGCTCCTCCGCGGCAGGCAAAAAGTTCATCTGGGCCGATGCTGCCATAGAGGGAAATACTGTCGTTGTTTCGAGTCCGAAGATTTCCAAGCCGGTAGCCGTACGCTATGGCTGGGCTGAAAATCCGTCATGCAACCTATACAACTCGTCGGATCTCCCGGCATCGCCGTTCAGGACAGACGACTGGCCTGGGATCACGATGTAAAGGTAGGGGCGGGCTTTAGCCTGTCCCCTTCTTGGCCATTAAGATGGTACAGGCTAAAGCCCGTACCTACTTTCCCGGGAACGCATGCGAGCTCTTCAACCTGTACCTGCGCGGGGACGTGCCATGCCACTTTGTAAAAACACTGTAGAACCGTCCGAGGCTGCTAAATCCGCAACTTGAGGAGATCTCATGAATCGGTTCGTTGGACGACAACAGCCTTTCGGCCGCATATTTCATCCTCCATTCGGTGATCCATTCAACCGGAGCTTTACCTGTAGACTGTCTTAGCACTCTCGAAACATGCGCAAGCGTCCGTCCCGATATGATCTCAAAATGCCTCGGGCCTTTGCGGAAGTTTTCAGGTTTGGACATCAACATACATGCGTCGCGTAGCCACGATGGACATTTGTCGAAAGGTCCCTCGTCTGAAGGAGAAATTCTAAGAATCAGAGAGAGCAGGAAATGTTCAAGAGCAATTTCGCTTTGCGTGCTGGCACGCAGTTCCCTGAATTCATTTTCAAGCCATGCCCCATCTTCGGCTGAAAGCCTTCTTATGCGTTTCGAATCCGGCTTTGTGCCCCAGAGAGGATCCTTTCCCAGGAAATGCCTTTTCAAAATCTGGTTCATGCAATCAGGAGGGAAGGCCAGATTCACTACTTTGTAGCTTTGTCCATCTGTCCATTTGTATCCGTGTAAATCTTGAGGGATGACAAATCCAAAGTCGTTAGGTGCAAGCTCATTTTCCTCCCCATTCACAGTATGAATGCATCTTCCCTCCTGCATCAGGAATATCTCCATGAAGTCATGGGTGTGGAGCTTCACCTCCGGACGCGTCACGTTGTGGAAGACAAGCTCGAACGGCTTGTCCGCCCCGCTGCAGTTCCTGTACTTAAGATGGTTATATTTTTTCATAAATGAAAAAATATCATAAAACAGTAATTTTGATATCATTTAAACGAAAGAATATTTTTCTTTCAGCCATACTTTATATGGCATAGCAAGAAAAACATATCATAATACAGTAATATGGAGGATGCAATGAAAGACTTCATCCCGGACTACAGGAACATCGAGAACGCCGCCAAAAACAAAAGGCCATCGCGCCTCCCGTTCTACGAGCACATCATAAATCCCGAATCCATGGAAAACATCACCGGCAGGAAGTTCAGGGATCTTATAAATGGCGACAAGAAGGATGTTCAGGAATATTTCCGCAACTATAACGGATTCTTCCTCCAGCAGGAATATGATACAGTCTCCTTCGAATGCTGCGTCTGTGGAATACTGCCTAATGCCGGAGCTCTTGGTGGACACAAGCCCGGCGCCATCCATAGCCGCCGCGAACTCGAGGAATATCCGTGGATAAAATTGCCGGAAATGTATTGGAACGCATTCGATAAAAAGTTTGATGCCATGAAGACAATGCTGCCTCCGGGAATGAAGGCGGTGGGCGGAATCGGAAACGGTGTGTTTGAAATAACCGAGGATCTTGTCGGCTTCGAATCGCTCTGTCTCCTGCAGGTCGACGAACCAGACACATTCACGGAACTCTTCGTACGGATCGGCGACCTCCTGGTAGAGATCTGGACCGAGTTCATGAAGCGTCATGCCGACGCGTATGCCGTATGCAGGATCGGAGATGACATGGGATTCAAGACATCGACTCTTCTGGCGCCACAGACCATCATAGACAATGTAGTTCCTCAATACAGGAGAGTGATCAAGGTGATCCACGCCTCCGGGAAGCCATTTCTCCTTCATTCATGTGGATGCATATTCGACGTGATGGAGGATATGATCTCCGCCGGAATCGACGCGAAGCATTCCAATGAAGACGCAATCGCCCCATATGACGAATGGATCTCAAGATACGGGAAAAGAATCGGGCTCTTCGGGGGAATTGACACCGATCTCCTGTGCAGGTTGCCGCCGGACAAGATATACGAATACGTCCTGGATGCCGCATCAAGATTCCGCAAGAACGCAAACGGCTATGCCCTCGGTTCCGGCAATTCAATACCGGCATATGTCCCCTCAGAGGCATATCTCGCCATGGTCAGGGCCGGCAAGGAAATCCGCCGCAGGGAGAACAATTGAAGAGTGCAGGACAGGCGTCTCGCCTGTGCCTCTCTCCATCTTAAGAGTGTAGGACAGGCCTCTGGCCTGTGCCTCTCTCCATCTTAAGAGTGTGGTACAGGCCTCTGGCCTGTAATTCTCTTTCTCCCGACAGGCGAAATCTGTCCTGACTTGTGCTGAGCTTGTCGAAGTAGCCTGTCGAATGACGCCTGTTCAACATTCCTCTTTTGCTGAAGATCACGAAATAATGGTAGGGGCGGGCTTTAGCCTGTCCCCTTCTTAGCCATTAAGATGGTACATGCTAAAGCACGTACCTACTTCCCTGCAGGACAGTTGCGCAGGCATGGCTCCAGTATGCAGGTCCTGCTCTTCATGATCGGATCCTTGGCCTTGCATCCTTCTGCGAGCTGTTCGATGCTGATCTCACCCTTCGGAATTTTAGCATTGGTATTGTTTCCGATAAGAGCGGGGCCTTCATCGGGATGGAGGCTGTAGCGTTTCGCCCAGTCACAGCGATGGCGCGGAATCAAAGGATAATCCACAGACACTCCTCCGACATCCAGTTTGATGCTCTTGCCGCTGATGGCGTCCATAGGACATTTTTCCGCGCAGACCGTACACTTGCGGCAGACGCCTGCAGCTTTCAACGGCTGATCATAATTCAATTCCGCATCGGTGATGATGCAAATGCAGCGCTGGTGAGGACCATGTGCCTGTGTCAGCAGCGCTCCGCTGGTCCCGATTTCACCCAGGCCTGCCGCAACCGCCTCTATGGCATTGCATCGCATGTCAGGCAACGCTCCGCGCGGCGAGTCGGTATAGGATCCCACTCCAAGGAGATTTTCCGTGATCATGGATTTATATCCCATCTTGTCGAGATATGTCGCCAGTTCCATCGCTGCGAAGCACAGTTCCCAGCGGGTCTGGTACTGGTGGAAGTTATAGCAGCCGATCTGCTGGCTCTTCTCTAACCCGGCATTGCGGATCAGTTCATCAGGATAATGCATCCCGAGGACGATCACTGACTTAGCACCCTTCACAAAGTCAGAAGGTTTTCTGACTTTGACATCTTCTTCGATTATTTTAGGAATGTATTTCCCATGATATAAAAGCTTGCTGTTCGTATCAATGATCCGTTTACCGAGTTCCTTTTCATCGACTTCCTTCTTCAGCTTGTCCGCCACCGGATCAAGCCGTTCGGCAGGAGAAACTCCGAACATGCTGACAAGATTCTTTTCCGCCATCACTTCGAGTTTCATACGGAGCGCCTTGCCTTCGATCCTGCGGGGATGGTCGATTTCCATCTTGCCTGAAATCTTATTCGTCGCATCAACTGGAGCACTGGTCGTGATCGCACCGATGAACTGGTTTCGTCCGAATTCCGGCGTGATGAACTCACCTTTCTCAATTTTGCCGAGATCTGTCATCGCGGCAAGCTCAGGAGCGCTTTCCTGCCAGGATTCGGTGTATGACGCGGCACTGTAGCCGTAGTCTTCAATCATCCGGGCAAGTCGAAGGAGAGCCTGATGCATTTTCAATGAGACAGGATACCCGTATGCTTCTCCGCACTTCTGGGGAAGGTCTTTCCCTTTTTTGGCTTCCGGGGGAATCTGGTATGCGAACGCAAACACTGTGCGGACACCGGGAGCGTCCTTCTGCGCAAGACGTCCGGCATCGGTGTCAGTCTTCAACGGCGCGACAGCGGCAATGTCCATTCCAAGCTCCGCGGCGCGGGCAATTACGTCGTCGCGCATCTTCCTGAGGGTCGGCATTGAATCCGGATAGCGCTGGTTGACACGGTTCTGGGCGATCATCTTGTCACGTCCAAAACTCTTTTTATTTGTTCTCAGGTGCGGAGGAACACAGTATTTCTGGCAGACGCCGCGCTCGTGTCCGCGTACTCCCTTTGTGTGGAGCTCGTTCACGATGGTGCTCTCATCAATATGCGCTTCCTTCTTCAATGTGTCAGAATTGAGATCCAAGTTGAAGTGTTCGGCCCAGGCACAGCGCCAGATGTTCTTGTTTGCGTATTTGTATGTCTTGCCGCCAATCTCGACCACATGAGGGGCCTTGGTGTTCATGTCCTTTTTCATCGCGAGTGACGGACAGTGGGTTATGCATTCGCCGCACATGTCGCAGAGCTTGGGTCCGTCATACATCGGTGTCGGCACCAGTTCGGCGTCTGTTACTATTGATATGAACCGGCAGCGGCTTCCGAATTCCGGCGTGATGGCGAGTCCGCACCAGCCGATTTCGGCAAGACCTGCGGCCGCAGCAGCGTGGATGTGCGAAAGGTCTGGAGCGAATAGGCTGGGAATGCCTTCATACTGGCGGTAGCGCCAGATATTGGAGCTTGCCACTCCGATCGCCTTCTGCCCATGGTCGTTCAGCAGGCGGACGATCCGGTAGGCGGTCCGATCCAGCAGACCGTTCTGATCCATCCAGCCGCCGGGACTGCGGTCCTGAGGTTCGGGTTCTCCTCCCATCTCACACCAGGTATCGGTGATATGTATAGCTCCGACAACGACAGTCTTCGCCTCCGGCAGGATAGCCTGGGGGCTCAGCAGGTACGGAGCGTTCTTCCATCTTTCGACCGGACCGAATCCCACAAGATCCATTCCAAAGGTCAGCATCTCAGCCTTGATCTTCTCTGTCAGCATCCTGTTCATTGTGTTTCTCCTTAAGTATGGCGGTTTTCAAACCGCCAATTAATCGTCGGGTTAAAACCCGACATACTGTTATTCCATATTATAGAATTCTTTTCCATGTCAATGAAATTATATGCTATGGGAGGAGCATTCAACAGAACGGGAAATGAAAACTTAATAAATTCCATATTGTGGAATTTATCAGGATTATGACATGGAAAGCTGGTCGGCGGCCTGGCGGAGGATGTTCAGGATCTTCTTCTGGACGGCTGGTCCGCTGCGGAAGGCGGGGGCGTAGCAGCCAAGCGCGCCGAGAAGACGGCCTTTCCTGTCCATCACTGGAAGAGCAAAGGAGTTAAGTCCGACTGAATCCGGTATCATCGCGCAACGTCCTTCATTACGGATGCGCTTCAGATCCAGTTCATAGTCCGGCCAGTTCTTCCCAGGCTCCCCGTAGTTCTCAAGGATCAGCCGGTAGTCCTCTGGGGAAGCGAATGCCACAAGGACACGTCCGGTAGGAAGACGGTAGATGCTCCTGCCCTCGACCATCTGCTGGTCAACGCGTATGACCTGGCTCACCGGCTCCGACCTGGCAAGAACAACTCTCTTGCCGCCGTGCAGAGAGGCAAAGACCATGGCTTCATTCACCTGGGCTGAATACTTCTTGAAACCATCAGCCAGCTTCTGCCTGAAATCACCACCTTCAACCTTGTTGATCATTCCAATCCGGCGGCATTGCGGACCGGGACGGTATCGTCCGGCCTCGTTCTGACATACGTACCCGCAGACAACCATTGTCTTGAGAAGATTATGCGTGGTGTTGGCGGGAAGTTTCAATCGTTGCGACAGGTCAGTCAGCTTGATGCCTTTCAATTCGGGATCGTCAAAAATCAGGATGGACAGCAGGTCCAATGCTTTTTTTAGAGATTTCACCGGCACGTCTGGCATGATATAGTTCCTCCATATGGAAATTGTTCAGCTATATGGAAGATATATTTACATGCCGGATCTGTCAAACGTAAATATTCACTGAAGCGCTTCCTTCAGTGAATATTTACATGAATGTAAAACAGGCGTCTCGCCTGTTTCTTCTCCCGTATTTTCTTAATCTACCAATCACAGGCGGGACGCCTGCGCTACACTCTTGCAAGACAAATTCCATAGGATTTGCCCCGAGCGCCTTTACCCTCGCGGCGCCCCATTCGACTCATTCGAAGTTCGAAGTTGGACGTTCAATGTTCGATGTTCATGATTTTCATCCACCCATTCATCCAACTTGCCACGCCGTAGCTTCTTAGCGAAGGCGGGTCATCCAACAATCCAATCCCCTTCCCCCCTCTTCCACGTGCCTGGATTTGTATCAGGATTTAGGCTTTTTCAGTTTCCAGAGGCGAAATATTATTTTTTCCGCACCGGTACTTCCGCCGGCATGAGCCAGCGATCGCGTTTGATGAACTCCCCATTGTTGAATGTCTGTCCAACCGCTCCTTTTTTCTCAAGGTGGTTGAAGCAGCTCCTCATACAGCCGCGCGATCCCTCAACTCCGAAACTTCCAGCTTCGCCCCACTGGTGGAGATAGTGATGCCCCTCTATTATCCAGCCGGACGAGAATTCCTTCGATTTGCGCCACGGTTGCTGGGAAAGAGTCCATGCAAACTTATATGCGGCCTCCTCGCTCAAGTCCATCTTGGTGATATCCACGTTCCAGCCAGGGAAGTCCCTGTGGATGAAAGGCGAGTTCATTGCGTCGCCTCCGTGATAGCTCAACGTGCAGCGCCCCATATGTACGTCGCCCCACTCATATGTGTAATCTTCTATTTTGATCTTCACAGTCTTCTTCTCTTTGATGTGGGGAATGGCGCAGGCGGAGCATCCTTTCACGCATTTCATGCATTTGTCGCAGATGGTGCCCGGCTTCATTAGCGGATCGGGTTCAAGTTCCATATCTGTGATGATGCAGGCAAGTCGTACCCGCGGACCGAATTCCTTGGTCATGAATACCTTCGACCAGCCGATCTCTCCGATGCCTGCCGCCACCCCCGCGATGCGTATGTTGAGGTTCACGTCGGGGGCAACGCCATCCTTGCGGAGCGGTTCGCCCAGCGGTTCATAATCGCCGGCGGTCACACCAGGATAAACCGGAACCGCTTCAAAGCCGGAATCCTCGATGAGACAGGCTGTTTCGAACATCGGCGTATGAATGAACGTAGTATTGAGCTGGCCATGATAGCCGAAATACGTGTACGTCGGCCAATATGTCCCCTCTTCTATACCGCGCCAGTTGCCGCGAAGTATCCGTTTTCCCACGACAATCACCGATTTCGCCCCGGGGAATATCGATGCCGGACTCATGTTCTTCGGAGCATCCTTGAATCGTTCAATATTGGCGACGCCGAACAGGTCAAGCCCCTGCGACAGCGCAAAATCCTTTATCATCTGCTTTGTAAGTTTTTTCATAATGATTTCCTTTTTTTAACACATCCCTACTCTATGTCCTGCCCTTCGCTGATTATCTCACGCTCGCCGCGAACTTCCCATGGCGGACGCGTCCGGAACGGATTGACGAATGTGTTCTTGGTCCCTCCCTGCTTCTCCAAGTGCACCATGTATGTCCGCATGCATACCGCCGCGAGCCTGTCGGGCTTGCCGGACGGATGGCGGCGGTTGGCTACAGCCCCGTTCTTGCACTGGGCGCATTTCTTGTAGTCGATGGACGCGACCTTCATCTTCTTTCCGGCGATTTCAATTATTTTCTCTTTGTCGACATCGATTGCTCCGAGTGGACAGTATTTGGCGAAATCCTTCGAACACTCGCATTCCGTCTTGGTAGTAAACGGTGTAGGCTCAAGGACTGCGTCGGTAAGGATGAGATAGAAACGCTGCCTCGTACCGAACTCCGGCGTCACAAACGCACCGAGATATCCTATTTCACCGAGACCGGCGCGCACCGCCGCATCGTCAAAATCCACGAGCACGTTAGGAGAGGGAGTGCCGGGACGGACAGGAACTCCCATCGGGCCCATTTCGACCGGGAGATTTATCATCGGTATCGCCTCCCACCTGTTGTTCTCGAGGAACTCAGCAACCTTCACTGTCGTGATGGCAAGGAACCTGTCCTCAAGCCATGAATAACCGTATGAGCTGTACGTGCTGAACTGTGTTCCCTCTTCAACACCACGAAGCGCTCCGCGCGGTATGCGTTTACCAACGACGATGACCGATTTCACCTCGGGAAATATCGACGCTGGATGATGATCTGGCGCGATACCTGCAAACCTTTCAATGGGTGCAATCCCCAGGAGATCCACACCTACGGACTTCGCATAGCTCTTAAGTTCATTGGCATTCATTTCTTGACTCCTTCTTTTATTTATCGGAGCGCCACCATCCTGGTGGCTTTAATTGCCGGCAAGATGCCGGCGCTCCTTTTTAAATTCACTTCGTTATTCGAAATTCATTGTTCATTATTCGATATTCTGCTTCCATCTCTTACCTCATCTTATACGGCGCATATCCCAGCGCGAACGACGCGGATTCCGCCGCATCATAGACGCTCTTCTTGAATTTGCTCCAGACTTCCTCGGTGCGCTTTCCTTCGGGAAGCATTGTACCTATGACTGCAGCCAGTGTTCCGTTGCAGTCGAAGACAGGGGATGCAAGCGCGGCGACTCCGGGCGACCTTTCCGAATCCATGACCGCCAACTTCTCCTTCTTAATCTTCTCTAGCTCCTCCTTCAACTTCCTAAAGTCGGTAATCGTCTTATCGGTCATTTTCTTCAAACCATATTTCTTTACATGTGCTTCAAGCTCCTTGGGCGATGAATAAGCGGCACATACTTTTCCGCCCGCCGTATAATTGATCGGATTGACGCTTCCAATCTCGAGACCAAGATCCCTTTTCACGCCCTCCGGCGAAACAACATCGACGACCATCGCCTGGCAGTCATGCGGAACCTGGAGATAGATCTCGCGGCCAAGCTCGTTCGCCAGCTTGTGGAGGAAAGGACGGAGTCGTGTCCTGACGCCCATCCTCCTGAGACAGCCGTTCGAGAGGCGGAGGACTTTGAGGCTGATGAAATATTTCCTCTCATCATTCTGCTCGACGTATCCGATCTCCTTAAGGGTTTTCAGGAGGCGGCAGATATGGCTTTTCGGCAGTTCCATCCTGTCGGAGAGCTCCTTGACCGAATGCGCCTCAGTGCTTCCCGAGAGGAATTCGAGGACGTTCATTCCGTTCTGCAGCGTATTGTTCATGCCGATTCCTTTTGATATCATATATTAGGACTACTATCAATATTGTTCTATATATTAGAACTTCAAGCGGGAAAGGAAAGATATTTGAAAGATTTTTTGGTAAGGATGATTTTGCTGGCAGTCACTCTTCTTCGAGCAATTTAGTAGGTACGCCCTTTCCGTGTCCGGCGTAGCCTTGTGCGAAGACGGAAGGGTGTACCATCCCTAATTTCATGGGACAGCCTTCCTTCGACGAGCTCAGGACAAGAAAGGCCGTCCCTACTCTGAACACGCAATAATGCGTTAACTACCAGCGAATAAAGAGTTGCAGTCAAAAAGTATGGCGTTTTCCTGCCACGCCGAATGGCCGTGGTTAAACCGCCAATTAAACATCGGGTTAAAACCCGACATACTTGTTTTCATGTTATAAAACTTACGTCCGTAAATTTTATCCTACCATAGCGATAAATATGTCTTCAAGTGACAATGTCTGGACTTCACTCGCCTTCGGCTTGTACTTGTTCGATATCTCGTCCATCAGTTCCTTCTTGAAGTCCTTCACTGTCACCAACACTTCATGTCCGGAACTCTCCTTCTTCAGCATTCCTACGACTGACAGGTCTTCGGGAACCTTTTCCTCGAAGATCAGCCTGAGTCTTTTCACATTGCTCTTCAGCTCATCTATAGGCATGGATGACAGGAGGTTCCCATCATGCATTATCCCCGCATGATCCGCCAGTTTCTCGACCTCGTTGACAATATGGGTGGAGAAGAAGACGGTCCGTTCCCTTTCATGCAGAATCTGGATTATGCTTTCCATAAACTCCCGCCTAACCACTGGGTCGAGTCCGGAAATAGGGTCATCGAGTATCACAAGCTCGGGATCCTGGCACAAGGCGAGTATTAAGGCGACCTGGGCATACATGCCGCGTGACAGATTTTTGTGGGACTACGGGGCCTGGTGTGGGACTACGGGGCCTGGCACCATAAGTACAAATAATTAGATACGAATATTTTA
>Ga0154564_169_pt1 | contig 73445 bp, 49 predicted proteins | sample RifGroF2_FD_105707 | JGI IMG/M metagenome (GOLD analysis project Ga0154564, IMG submission 105707) | Lentisphaerae bacterium GWF2_49_21
GCCGGTCCATCGTATGAGTAGCCCTGGCTCTCCCAGGAACCCGGTATTGAGATTATATCCCATGACTTGTCATCAAAGTCAGGCTTGTTCCAACCGAGCTCCAGTCCGTATCCCAGGCTGTCCCTTTTGCTTTCCTCGGTATCTTTTTTAAAGACTGACTTTGTTCCGTCGGGACGTTGATCATCCAACTTGAATTTCCATAGACCTGCGAGAGATATCGGCTGTCCTTCCGCGGCCACCTGGAAAGCGCCCGCCTGAAAGTCCGCGAAAAGGATTTTACCGGGCTTTTGAAGCTCATGGTTGCCATATCCCAGCACCAGCGCGTCCGCAAATGAAGGATCGCTTAATTCCTGGGGCGTGTTACCGTGTCCGGCATTTCTGGTAAATGCGGAAAACGGAAGGATTACCTTTTTCCAGTCGCCCGCCTCCACAAAGACCCTGGCGCTGTAACTTGTTCCTCCTCCATTCTTCCAGCGGATCTTCCCCTGGTTCAGCTTTACCTGGATCTCCCCGTTAATCGCACTCTTATACCAGAATGAAACATAGTCGTATCCCTTTTTCTTCCAGTCAGACCCCTTCTCTCCGTTCTTCAGGTAGTAATCGACATATTCCTGCGAGTTGGGATACCAGACATCCATTACAACCGCGTCGCCGCCCTTGTATGCGCCGCGCTCAACTCCCATCTTAGGCCTGGTATCGCTCGTGCCCTCGTCCCTCCAGCCGTATTCCCAGCGCTTGTCCTCCAGAAGCCCATCCTTCAGATCCTGGGTAAGCGACAGCTTCATCGGTTCAGTCATCATGCCCCCTGACTTAACGGCGCCGAAAGGGGCAAACCGCTGAATCGAAAAGCTGCCGTCATTCAATCCGCCCTCCTTATACCAGTCGGCGATGCAGACCGCAATTGAGTTTTCGGATCCGAACTTGATCTTTTCCCTCGGCACCTTAAAGACAAAATGCGGACCGAACCCTTTGACCTCGGCAACTTTCTCGCCGTTGAAATAAACTTCGCCGCGGTCATCGGGACGGCCAAGGTTGAACAGCAGCGCGTCATCCTTCCAATCCGCAGGAATCAGCACTTTCTGGCGGTACCAGGCGACACCGTCATAATTGTAGCCCTGGGTTTCCCAGGATGAGCCAACTTTTATGGTCTTCCAGCCCGAGTCATCATAATCAGCTTTTTCCCAGCCCTCCTTCAGGCCGGTTCCGTCTTTCTCCTTGTTGTCAACCTGGAACAACCAGGCCCCGTCAAGACTGATGGAATCGCCATTTGCGGTGAAAGGTTTAAGCTCCGAAGCTCCTGCGAAATCCGCAAGCAGCAACAGTGTCGCCACCAGTATCAGATTGACTTTTCTCATTATTCCTCCTGTTTATAAATTTCCAGCACCGCTGAAAATTCATTTGACTAGATAGCTGTCCAGCTCCATCGGGCCGGCATCGACATCAAATACCAGGCTGCCGTCCTTCAACTGCGCCTGCATTGGCTTGCCACTCACAAGATCGGTCACCGTCTCCGCCCCTTTCCAATCCCCCGGGATGGAAACTGCGAACTTCGCAGGCCTGTATCCCTTGTATACGACACCGACATATGTTCCGTTCCTCGATGGATAAGTCCTGACTTTCACGTCAGGATTTTCATTTTTCACAACGGTTCCTTTTGTCGCCGGGAGCGCCAGGAAAGCCTGTGCAAACCTGCGGTGCGCATCAATGAATCCGCGTCCATAAGTATAGGTCGTGCATGTTATGACATCCGGATCTCCGTGGAAGCAGCACAGTACTTCCTCCGCCATCGAGAATGCCGGGCCTGCAGGCGTCATCTCGCACGACTCATGGTTGTGACCCTGCACATTCCATCTCTGCTTCTCCTCGTAGTTGTACATGTTGCACATCGCCAGTCCGTCGCCGGTCTGGAAATAATTAATGTAAGGATCATTGTCGGCAAGATATCTCCAGTGGATCGGCGCGAAGAAAACCATGCCCTTGACATTCCTGTACAGTTCCATCTGCACCTTGTCGTGCTGGAGCGGCATCTTCTTAAGCATGTCGAGGTAGTCCGCATCCTTGTACTGCTTCCTGAGCTCGCTCCTCTTGCCATGGAATTCAGCTGACTTGTTGACGTCGTACATGTCGGTCCAGTCCTGTGGCTTGTTGGTGGCATTATTGCTCAGGCCAAGGTTCCAGCCGTCCTCGTCCCAGTTATAATAGAAAAGCTTCAAATCAGGCCTTATGGCCTGGAGCTTCGCAATGATCTTCTTGTGGAACTCAAGTCTCTTCTTGTGCCACCAGTCCTGGTACCGCTTCGCGATCTCTCCCTTGGCGGCCCATTCGGAATATGGATTTGCCGGGCCTTTCTCCTTCTTCTTCTTTGCAGCAGGAGCCTTCTTCGCATCCTTGGCCTTGGCATCGGCCTTTGCCTCAGGTTCCGGTTCATCCTTCTCAAAATCAGGAAGCTTGGTTCCAGTCTCCTTGCAGAACAGCTTGACATCCTCCTCTCCATAACTTATGACCATGCGGTCGTTCCTCATGCGCCAGAGCATTCCGGAAATCTGCGGATTATCCTTTATCTTCTCGGTGACAAGCTCGTCGATGATAGTCGAAAATTCATCCCATGTTGCAGGATTCAGCAGGTTTGCGCCCCAAGTCGCAAAACGCCCGACTCCGGACTTGTTGCCGTCCGGACCGATTGCGATCGCCTCCTTGGGGAGAGTGGAACTTCCGCCATATTCGACTCGTGGCATTATCTTTATTCCGACCTTCGCTGAAGCCGCCAGGAATTCATCCCAGGTCTTTGCGGTCTGGCCTTCAGGAAGTCCTATGAATGGAAACAGCGGATCCTCCTGCCTGAATCCAAGTTTCGTGGGCCAGAAGGCCATGCTGGCCCATTTCTGGATCACCGGGCTGATCATATTAAGGCCTATGAATTTCGCATGTTTCATCACGTCTTCAGGGAAAGCTTCCGGCTGCCTCTCCCAGTCGGCCATAAGCACTCTCTGAGGCATGCCTTCGGGCAGATTTATCTTCGGGTAATATTTCTCTACGTCCTTTATCTCATATAGTTTCACCCTTGCAGCCGCAGGCCCGCTCTGATAATGAGGGACGTAAATCCTTGATGGCGCCATCATGAAGAACCAGAAGCCGTGCTCCGTGGTTGTCTTTCGGTTTCCGAGATAGCCATAGTCCTTCTCGTCCGGGAAGACAAGATTGTCGTACCATTCGTATTTTCCGCTGAGAGGATAATTATCGATCGGATCATCAGGTCCGGCCCCGGTCTTGAATCCAGTGCCCTGGTAGTTCCTGCCGGCCTCGATGCTCATAGGAACATAACGGGTCTTGTCCTCGGGATACTCTATCCTTAGTATATACGCCCCGTGCGGAGTTATCTTCCCGCGCCCGACACGGTAACCGAACCATTCGTTGTTGTCCGCCTGCCGGTATTTCCTGCCCTGGAACTCCTCGACCGTAACACCTTTCACCCACGTACAATATGCCTTGCGCCCGACCCAGCTCTCGCTGATCCCGCCTTCCTTGTAGGGATGCTCATCCTGCGATGGATCGACAGAGCAGTCGATCTCGTCGACCAGCTTCAGCTTCCCATATGGAGTATCCTCAAATTTTTCCGCGAGCGCTGGAAGGGAAAGGTTGTCGCGGGATTCATAGCATAACTGCCGCCTGAGTCCGGCATCAGCAATCACAAGTCCATCCTTGCTGTCCCGGATCTGCACCGAGTAATCGAACTTCTCGGAATAGAAGAGCTGGCGCGATTCCTCCTTTGAAAGGCTGACGACTGCAGAAAGCATCCCGTCCTTCTCATTTCCAAGATCAATAGAACCTTCCTTGAGCTTCCTGTGGAAATAATCGATCAGCACATAGTCCACCTTCAGCTTCTTGTCGGCAGTCACCATGGAAGGAACTTTAAAGACAATGTCGTAAATCTGCCCAGGTTTTGTACCCATGTCGAACTTTTCCGGGACCGCAGGCGTTCCTGAAGAAGTTCCTGCATTGCAGACATAGACACCTGAGAAAACCGGTGCCATCTCGAAGAGGCCACCGTCAAATCCGCCGCCCTGCGCCTTATCGAAAATCCTGACCGCTATCGTATTCAGCGCCCCTGGCCTGACCATCTCAGCTGGAATTTGACCGCAGAGGACCTGTCCAATCTTCTCAGTCTTAGCTATAGGCGTTCCGTTAAAGAACAATTCACCAGTATCATCAGTCTTGCCCAGATTAATGTCGATCGGAAGCTTCTTCCATGATTCCGGGATGAAAACCTTTGCACGGTACCAGCCCACACCGTCATACTTGCTGAATTCCTTCTCCTTCTCCCAGTTGTCGCTCGCCCAGAGATGCACCCATGACGAATCGTTGAAATCCGGTTTCTCCCATCCTTCCTTCAATCCGACATCGTCCTCATCCTTGTTGAAAAGCCATACGCCTTCGAGGCTGATCCCGGAAGCCTCCGATGAACAGCTGTATGGGCCGACCGCGAAGTCCGCAAAAAGGATTTCACCGCCTTTCTTCAGCTCGTTGCCCCTGTATCCGATGTGGAAGGTGTTTAAGCCGGCAAGCGAATCCAATGTCTTGAAATCCTTCTTTATCCCGGTGCTGAACTGCGAGAACGGCACCACGACCTTGGTCCATTCGCCCGGCTTGACAAAAACCGTAGCATGATAGTTTGTGCCCTTGCTGGTCCAGCTCCAGTTGCCAAAGCTCAGTCCGACCTTTATCTCGCCTTCGGCCTCCTTGGACTTATAATAGAAGGAAAGATACCTGTAGTTGTTCTGCTTCCAGACATCGCCGTTGGCTGAGGCCGGAAGTTTATAATCGATGAATTCCATGCTTGAATTCGGATACCAGATCTCGACGCCCAGAGCGTTCTTCCCGTTGAACACGACCTTCTGCGCGCTGAGCTTCGGCCTCGTGTCGGCCGTCCCCTCGTCGCGGCAGCCGTACTTCCAGCTCTCCTTGTCGAAAAGTCTTGAAAGCGAAGCGTCGGAAGTCATGAAGTCCAGCTTCATCGGTTCTGACTGCTGCTGCGGGATCTGCCTGAATTCCCCGTAGCGTGCGATCTTCGCCTCGCCCTTGAATATTCCGCCGTCCATGTAGTTGTTGGAGACTTTGACGGCCAGCACGTTCTTCTCACCGGCCCTGACAAGTTCCTTGTCGATCTTGTACACCCTCTGTTCGTTGAAATGCTGGTTGGACGTTGCGCCGATCTTCTTTCCATTGAAATACGACTCGTCCGCATCGTCTATGCAGGGAAGCTTTATGAAGAGGTTATCGCCCTTCCAAGAAGTGGGAATATCGAACGACAGCCTGTACCAGGCATCCCCCATGTATGGCATGCCCAGCGAACTCCATGACGCCGGAACCTTGATCTCCTTCCATGAGCTGTCATTGAATTCAGGCGCAAACCATTTGTCGGCGACGCCCTTCTTGTCCTTGTCGAATGAGAACATCCACTTCCTGCCGGCAAGGAGATCGAGCGATGTCGCATCCTCGGCGGAAAGAGCACAGGAAATGACCAGCAGCAGGACCGACGAGAGAAAAACTTTTTTCATATGCATCCTCTTGTTTTTACCAGTTCAGGTTCAATCTTGACGAGCTGCGCCTTTCCGGAACCCGATCTGTATTTTCTTGAATTAAGAAGCTCAAACATCCTTCTTCCTGTTTCAAAATTGCGTTTGTCGATCGTGACAAACGGCACGGACTTCTCCCAGGCAAACTCCTCGCACTCATCGTAGAAATTGTCATATCCTGCCACAAGGACATCCTCCAGCGGATCAATCTTGAAAAGCCTGCATGCGGCCGCCACCGGATAATAGTCGCTGTCGGCTGTGACGATAATCGCATCAACCCTGTTCCTGCCGGTAAGATACTCGGCAAGATAGCCCGCATACTGTCTTGTCCTCTTGTCGAAAACCTCGCGGCTTCCCTTGACCCTGTCCTCAAGCCCCTTGACATGCACGGGGGGAAGAAGCGCCAGCTTCTTTTCGCGTATCGCCTTTTCAAAGCCCCTGTTCCTGTCCTTGAGCCAATAGGTGGACTCAGGAGCCGTCCATAGCCTCAAGATCCTCTTCGCGCCGGAATCAGCAAGATGCCTGGCGAGAAGATAACAACCTTTCTCCTGATCGGCGATCACCCTGTCGAAATATGAAAGGCTATCGCCTCCTCCGTTTACGACGACGGGAAGCCCTTGCGCTTCTGCAAACTTAAATCCATCTGAATAATTGGCATCATCTGATATGCTGTGCGACACAAGCACGCCAAACGGATTCATTTCAAAGACTTTCCTGTAGCTTCCGTCCTTGATGTTCTTTTCATTGAAGAACATTGTGTTCAGACCGTACGCCCTGCATGCGTTAATCACGCCGGCCTCAACAGCCCACATCAACCCGCTTTCTGCATAGACGGCCGGATCATTGGAGAGCTTGCTTAGCATTATGCAGGTCTTGGCCAGGAAAGAGGTCTCGATGATTTTGTCCTCGAAGGTCGAGATCCTGCAGGTGTTGCGTACGCTCTTTATGAATCCATCCCTTTCGAGTTCGGCGAGAGCCGTCCGCACCGTCCCCCTGGAGACACCGTATATCTCGGCGATCTTGAATTCAGTCGGAAGCCTCTCACCGTTTTCGATCCGCTTCTTCTGGAGAAGGGATTTAAGCCCGCGCACGACCTTCATCTTCGGCGAATCGTATTCCATCGACATCTGTTTTTTCATGTGAAACCCCATATGGCCTTGAACATCCCGCGCTATATTATACAATTATTATACAATTGTCAAGTGCATATATTTGCAAATTGCAAAAATATACCAATTGACTATTTATTGTCCATATGCCTCCCTGTTGCATTTTCAGCGTTCACGGGTTAATTTTAGGAGTTGTCTTTTAATAGACAGGTCTTGAAAATCGGAAATCATCAATCATAAACGGAAATATCATGATTATCATCGAACCCCACATCCATATGTATTCCAGGACTACCGACGACTACCAGCGCATGTACGACGCAGGCATCCGCGCCTGTCTGGAACCTTCGTTCTGGCTCGGCACCAACCGCAGATACGCCGGAACTTTCTTCGACTACTTCAGCCTGATACTTGATTTCGAGACCGTACGCGCAAAGAGATTCGGCATCGACCATTTCGCAGCGGTCTCCGTGAATCCCAAGGAGGCGGAGAACACTACACTCGCCTTCGAGGTCATTGCCGGAATGGATGAATACCTCGATCATCCGCGTTGTGTCGCAATGGGGGAGATAGGATTCAACAACATCAACAAGAAGGAAGAGGAAGTCTTCGCAAAACAGCTCAGTATCGCACACAAAAGGAATATGCCCGTCATAATCCATCTCGCACATTTCGAGAAGGTGAAGGCCATCAAGTGGACAATAGACGTAATCAAAAACGAGAAGATTCCTGAAATACTCGTTGAAATTGACCATAATACCGAGGATTCGATGCCCTTCGCCAGGGAGACAGGATGCTACACGGGCATGACGGTCTATCCGATCTCCAAGCTCACTCCTGAAAGGGTATCAGGACTGGTAAGGCAGTTCGGAAGCGAACGTATGATAATCAACAGTTCCGCCGACTGGGGCATATCCGATCCGCTGAGCCTGGTCAAGGTCTGCGACTTCATGAAGAAGGACGGACATCCTGAAAAGACTATTTCCTCAATCCTCTTCGACAATCCAAACAGGTTCTATTCGCAGTCGCCGAAATGGAAGCCTGATTTCAGCCTGAAACCAATTGATCCGCATCAGTTCCAGAGATGAATTTTGCAGCTTGCGCTGCAAAATTCATGAAATATTTCAGACATTTCTTGAATTGAGATTTTCACTTCGAGCTTGTTTCGGATTTCGAGTTTCGTGCTTCGAATTTAATGCGCCACAATTATATGCAAAAAACAAATATGCCGGATAGTATCATGAGGACAAGAAAAAAAAGACTTGCCGCATTTGAAAGGATCGACATCTATCCTGTCATCTCCTCGGAATTCTGCGGGGGGAGAAGTCCGACATATGTCCTCGGACAAATCGCCGAAGGCGGCGCCAGGATCGTACAGCTCCGCGAAAAGAATAAAACCAGCAACGAGATCCTCAGGATCGCATGCGAATTTCGCAGGATCTGCGGCGAGCATGGCATGCTCCTAATCATGAACGACCATGTCGACATCGCCCTTGAGAGCGGTGCGGACGGCGTACATCTCGGGCAGGACGACATGCCATTGAAGGAAGCGCGTAAGGTTGCGCCGGAACTCCTTCTGGGCTGCTCCACGCATTCCAGGGAGGAGGCCCTGAAGGCGCAGGACGAAGGAGCCGACTACATAAACCTGGGCCCCATTTTCGCCACACAGACAAAAAAAACAGGTTATCAGCCTCTAGGAACGGAAATACTCAAGACTGTTCCGCCTCTTCTCCACATCCCGTTCACTGTAATGGGCGGCATCAAGGAGAGGCACATCACCGGACTTGCAGCCATGGGAGCTACCAGGATCGCCATGGTCACCGAGATTACAACTGCGGAAAATATATCCATGAAAGTCCGGACTCTCATAGGCTTGTTTGGAAAACAATAGATTTTATTACTACAACTTGATTTCGTATTTTCATCAAATAGATTATGTGGCACATTTCATGCTTTAAGTCTTTGTGGGTGACTCTATTTAATCACAATGGACAACGTCAGTTAATATTTACCAACGGAGACGTTTATAATGATAAGCATCCAGGGCGATCAGGTCAATGTAAGCGCCAAGAAGACAATTGACGTGACCAAGGAGCTGAACAAGAAGGCGCCGGATCCGGTCACGGAGCCCACCACCGCCATACAGAACCATCCCGTGCTGTCATGCTTCTATCCTGTCGGTTCCTCCTGGCAGAAAAAGGAATTCATGGCTGGAAAATCCAAGATTTCCATAACCGAAGATCCGCACAATTCAGATATCCCGATAGGCATTCCAAACGTACAGAACATCAGCATCTCCCTCCAGAAATTGCTGTCCGAATGGTATGTAATGGAATCGAGCAATTCAAACATATTGTCCATCAATGGAATACCCGGCCACCAGGCCATACTCAAGGCAGGCTCCAAACAGCTGGTCTTCGTCGACAAGACGCCGTTGATCTTCATTTATGCCAGACCCGGGACCGCCGACACCAAAACCGAACACCCCTCCGGCAAACCCGAAAAGGGGGAGTTCTCGCTTCTCTTCGAACAGTCCACAAATGAATTCAGGTTTAAAAAGGACAAGCACTATATCCTCGGCCCGAGTGAATTCTGCGACTTCAAGCTCCAGAATGAAAACGCATGGGCGACCATCTTCCAATACAGGAACTGTAATTATCTCCGCGTAATACACGGCCCGGCGAACAGTCCAGAGGCGCCTGTGACGGTCGACGGCATCAGCGCCGAAACTCCGCTTCCTCTTTTCGACGACAGCAAGATAACTGTTGGCAAGCATGTGCTCTTCTACCATACCGAGCAGGACTTCAACATCGCCAAGCATGAGTTCGCATTCAATCCGGAACACGCGTCCGAGAAGCTCTGCCTGCTCTGCATTGATGAAAACACCTCTGAGAAATACAGTTTCGCCCTGCCCCCGGCAGGCAAGGCCCTCTACATCGGCAGGGATTCGCACTGCGAGATCCACATCGACAGCAAGGACGTCTCCAGAAAGCACTCACAGGTCATAATGTACGAACGCTCAGCCCTCGTCTTCGACTGCTACAGCACCAACGGCACCTTCGTGAACGGCGAGAAGATCGCAAAACGAATGCTGCATCCCGGCGACATGGTCACCTTCGGCGATACACGCTTCATGTTCTGCTATCTGGACTAGGATTGGATTGGATGAATGGACGGGTGGATGACTTGGATGATTGGGTTAATATATATATCTCCTGAGTAGAGATTTCTCTTCCTATCAACTGACCACTGACAATTGATTTTTCACGGCTTGACGTCCTTGGCTTCCGTTGCGGGAACTTCCTTCAATGCCTCTGATGCCGTGGCTGCAGGCTTCGGTTTCGGCAGGATATGGCGCTTGAAATCAAACAAGGTTACAAAAATCATCATCCCTATGAGAAGGACCACGAAGACTATGAATATCGGCTTTATCATCGCCTCCGGCACGGGCTTGCCCCCCCTAGCAGATTCGATTATCGCAAGGACTATATGCCCTCCATCGAGCACTGGTATGGGGAAGAGGTTGATCAACGCCAAGCTGAAAGTTATCATTACAATAATATATATCGCCTGGATGAGATGGCCGTGGTAGACCGCCTTGCCGATGATTGCAAAAATGCCCACTGGTCCGCTCATGTGTTTCGGACTGAGCGTGCTGCTGTTCTTCCAGAATAAATTACTGGCCATGCCGCGGAGCGACTTGTACGTCATGTCGATCACGTCGGCAAACTGCTGAAGGGGATTGGGGAAGTTGTAGAAAACCTCTTCGACTCCTATTGTAAATTCCTTCGCAGGCTTCGCCGTCACCTTGATAATCTTCTCCTCTCCGCCACGGGTCACGGTAAATTCCATTTCAGCGCCTTTGCTCTGCTGCACCATCGACGAGAACATTTCAGGGACGGTCAAGGTCTTTCCATTTATCTTCTGGACGGCATCTCCTGGTGCGAGGCCGGCCTGCGCCGCCGGGGAACCGGGTATGATTTCACCAAGGACTATTGGCAGGGGCTCGGAATTGTACTTCACTCCAATCCTGTATATGCCAGCCAGCTTCTCCTCCTTGGCAACAATGTCCTTGACATCAAAGACATTCCCATGCCGGCTGATCGTGAAAACCATCGGGCGGCCAGCCGAATCATTTATCTTCTGGTAGAACTCATCATATCCGCTGAGCTCGGCACCGTCGACCTTGAGCACCACGTCATTCATTTTGAGTCCCGCCTTCTCGGCCGGAGATTTTTTTATCGGCACAAGAACTACAGGAATTTTCGGGAAGAAGTACGGATATGCGATGCCTTCCTCGGGCATGACCTTCTTGTTGGCGACAGGCAGATATTTGATCTTCATCTTTTCGCCACCGCGCCTGATTCCAAGCTCAACATCGCCGACAGTGAAAAGTATCTTGCGGATTATGTCATTCCATGTCGAGCGGAAGCTGCTGCCGTTGACAGTTTCGACTATGTCGCCCTTCCTCAGTCCCGCCTTGAATTCAGGACTTTCCTCGGCGACGAATGCGACTTCGAACGATGTCATCTTCGGCGTATCCATCGGTATCCCGTGAAGCCAGATGATCATGCCGAGCGCGAGACCGAAAAGTATATTGAAGAAAGGGCCGGCAAAAGCAGTGACTATCTTGTCCAGCGGAGTTGCGGGCGGAAGAGGATTTCCGTTTTCATCCTTGGGCTGGCCGCTGGCATCAATCTGAGGAAGGTCGACATATCCTCCAAATGGAATACAGCCTATCCTGTATTCGACGCCTTTGTACTTGTAGCCCCATACCTTCTTGAAACCTAATGAAAAGGCTATGATGTGCATCCCGCGCCACTTCGCCGCAAGGAAGTGCCCGAGTTCGTGCACGAAAATGCACAGCCCGAAAAATATCAGGACGAACAGCCACACATATATGTTGAACAGAGCAGAAGCAAGAAAATCAATCATCTGAACATTTCCAAGTTTAAGATTTCAAGATTCCAACTTTTGTCGGGCAAAATTATATTCCGGCATTCTAGTTTGTTCGTAGTCAAGCCCGTGAGGGCTGTAACTTGATTACAAGATGATACATGTCTTACGACAGTAAATATTCACTGAAGTATGTTCTTCAGCGAATATTTACATCTAATAAATCATAAAAAGAGTGCTTTTGCATTTTATTTTTAGTACGGATTAAGTAAACGACATAGTTTACTGAATACGTACCGCCGAAGCAGTATCCCGAGCCCATTTGTCGGCTGATAGAATAGCATCAAGTGACGGACGGTCAAGCCTTTTATGATAAGACATCGTTTTTTCAATAATGTTCCAGATGTCGGTAAATCTTATCTCGGATTTCCTGAAACGCTCGACGGCCACTTCGTTGGCCGCATTCATCACAGCAGGCATGGTTCCGCCTTTTTCCAGCGCCTCATAGGCGAAATCCAGCGCCGGAAAATTCCTCCTGTCGGGCTCCTCGAACGACAGTCCTGCGAGCTTCGCAAAATCAAGAGGCTTCAGCGAGCCGGCATGCTTCACGGGATATGTAAGCGCATACTGTATCGGGAACCTCATGTCCGGTTCGCTCATCTGCGCAAGGACGGTTCCGTCTATGAACTCCACCATCGAATGTATCACCGACTGCGGATGTATCACCACGTCTATCCTGTCGCCGGGAACATTGAAAAGCCATCTCGCCTCGACTATCTCGAGCGCCTTGTTCATCAGCGTCGCAGAGTCGATCGTCACTTTCGGGCCCATGTCCCAGACAGGATGTTCGAGCGCGGACTTGCTGGTCGCGGATCTCATCCGTGAAATCTTCATTCCCCTGAACGGCCCGCCGCTCCCCGTAAGGATGATCCTCCGGACATCTTCAGGCTTCCTGCCTTCGATACACTGGAATATCGCACTGTGCTCGCTGTCGACAGGCAGGAACTTCACCTTCCTTTTGCGGACTTCGCGCATGACAAGTTCTCCCGCCATCACAAGGACCTCCTTGCTGGCGATCGCAATATCCTTCCCGGCCTTGACTGCTTCGAGGACAGGAACAAGCCCGCCTGTACCGACAATCGCGCAGAGGACAAGATCGGCCTCGGGCAGGAGTGAAAGCTCGAGGACGCCTGATTCACCGGAAAAAACCTTGCAGCCCCTCGGGGCCCTCCTGCGGAATTCTTCGGCCTTGCCTTCATCGGCGACAGCGACATATTTGCATTTAAGTTCGCGCGCCTGCGCCTCAAGCAGCCTGATATTGCTGTTCGCGGCAATTCCGACAACTTCCAGTTCATCGGAAAGATGCCTCACAACGCTGAGCGCATTTCTCCCAATCGAGCCGGTGGAACCGAGAATTATTATCTTTTTCTTCATGGCATCATCCGAATTGAATATCGAATGTCAAATTCTGAATTATTCCTTCATCACTACTTCCACAGCCACAGCAGTAAGTTCGCCTAACTCTACCTTTTTCAGTTCGTCCGCTGTGAGAATCTTCCTGAGGCGGTCGTCAACTGGATATGACTTGGTATTTTCATTCTGCTTGATAGATTCAGACAATGCGGGGAATTTACCGCTAATCTCCAAAAGTTGAGCATCCTTCTTGTAAACATAATTCAGTCCATGATATTCTGCAACCTCGGATGCTGCACTCAAATCCATAGGATCCTTGAATGAATGCCTGTATTCCATGTGCGAACCAGGTTTGCCGGTAAAAATAAAAAGGAGTCCTTTGCTCTTGTCAATGATCCGAGTGGATGCGAGCCCGCTCTTGCATTCCTTGTCACCGAGTTTCAGGTAAGTGTCGTCTGTCACGCAGAAGCCGTTGAACTCGAACGACACCTTATTTCCCTTTGCATATTCTGGCAGCCTGGGATCACCAACTATGCAAATCCTTGCCGACGAAGGAAGTCTAACTTTACCTGAAGGGAGAATCACCCTCTGCCATTCATCAGCTTTCAGTTCAACGGCAAAGAACTGGCAGCCCTTCTCGCTTTCTACATAAAACAGCAATGTTATTTTCCTTAGCGGCGAAGTCTGCTTCGCCGCATATTTAGACGCAGCCGGAAGGGAAGTGTCCAGCTGCGGATAAATCCGTGGATAAACCCAGAAACTGAATTCACGGTAATTCTCCGGCACTCCTCCGAGGAGCAGATTTGCGCCATCTGCTGCGTATGTCTTGCCGCCAGGATATGAAATTTCGACAAAATCGCTTTTTTTGTCGTAGGGTATTATTCCTTTTATCCCGCCGATGTCTCCTTTCGTAGCATCGACTGCTTTAATCGAGCAAGTCCGACTGCTGTGGACTGAATTCAAACTGTCCGTATTTCTCAATGAGACAATAACGTCTGTAGAATTAGGACGTTTGCCTACAACTACAGCAACACCTCTCATGAAGACCGGCGATGTTGCCTTTTTATACGTGAAATCTAAAGATTCAATCTTGGTCTTGCCGGATTTTGTCAGTTTAAGAATGAGATTCTCCTTGAAATTGACCTCCTTTTCATAAAAACCGGAGATTATGTCAGTTTTCTCCTTTTCAGTTTTAAGTTCCGGGAGATCCGGATATCTTTCTTTTAGTTTCTCCGGAATAATTCCCCGGATTATTTCAATCTCTGTCTCTCCTCCCCATGGGATCGGAAGAAGAATCCTAACATCTTTTCCGATGGGATCCCGGCTGGCAATAGCCAGGACGGCAGTATAGTCGCCGCACAGGACGGAAGTCCAGTCCGTGAAAGGCGATACAAAGGAATCGCTGTTGACGGGCGTAATGTTGCAGGGCAACGTGCCAGATGCATTCTTAAAGCAATTCATCATTTTCATTGCAGCGAAATAAACCGGGAGAGGCTCTCCGGAGACCGGATCAAACATGTTTCCAGATAAAAGCCCTCGGAATGATTCAGCCCTTGCGCCATCATCGACCGCCTTTATCATTTCATATTCCGCCAGTATGATAAGCTTTCTTTGGAATTTCTCACCGCCGGAGGAAAGATACTTGATATCCTCGGACAACTTAGCAAGACGTTTTTCAGCCTCTTCTCCCACAGGGGGAGTATTACTGGCATCGGAAAGATATGAAACCTTAAAAAAACTGCATTTAAATACGGCCTTCTCGCTAATCCGAATCTGGATGACGTTGCTTCCCTTCTCAACATATGAGGAAGGAACAAAGGCAGTAAATTCCACAGTATGTCCAACGAATGCCTTCCGGTAAATACTACGCTCGTTGAAGAGAACTTCGAAAGTGGGAATATCGAGTGAGCCTTCCAGCCTTTCGAGAACAGCCATGCAGTCAATGAGAATGTTTTTCGCCTCCAAGCCATCCAGGAAGACCGCTGCCCGCTGCCCCGCCTTTAAAACTTCTGGGAAATCACTCTCCTTCCTGACTTGGATCGTTTGCAGAGTCCCAGTAGACGAGTCCTTTCCTGATTCCAGAGCGGTATTCTTCCCATCAACCGAGCTAACTGCCTTCTTTTCAAGACAGGAATAGGAAAATATGTCGGCGGAATAACCGCCAATGCCTGTGTAGAAGAACAACAGGAGAAATATCATCGAGGGTAAAGGAACAAAATTCACTTCAGCGGTTCCTTGAAAGTGGTTTCATCTATCTTTACCGTCGGAAGCTTCTCGATGTCGATGCCCGGCATGTAAGGCGTGCAGTCCTTCTCGTCGTGGACTCTGAAGAGGGGATAGAAACTACGTTTTTTCAGCTTCTCCTCATAGCTCGCAATGGTGAAACCATGCCAATATTCATCTTTAGATATGTCGTTCCAAATAATATGCTTAAGGCACACATTCGTTTGTGCGATGCCTGCCAACAGGGAATCTTCTCCTTTGCTGGGATATGCATATATGCCGCCAGGAGATTTTTTCAGACGATATGTGTCTTCCTTGCATTTCCCTTTCATCCGGTCGTCAGGATTAAAAAGAAACCCACCGATATAGCAGTAAATTTCCCCGTCGAATTCCAATGACGCATAGTAGAGCACCTGAAAAGTTTTCTGATTGTTTTTCCTCATCCAATTTGGCCACGATACTTCACGCCCGCTATCCGGTAATTTTACAATTTCTTCCATTGGTGCCGTATATGTCCCGTAAAGCTCTCTCCTGATGTAGTCCACGGGATTCTTGTCCGAAATGCCATCCTCCAGCGGAGCGCCTATGTTGGAAATGATGATCGGCTTTTCAAGAACCTTGACAAGGCCAGCCTTCAATAGCTCTTTAAAATTTCCCTGATTTATCTTTCCCATCAGGCGATACTTTCGCATTAAATCTTCCTTCGAATAATATTTAGAGTATGAGTCCATAAATTCTTGGATGTCCTGCTTCCTCGCCTCCTCAAGTTTATTTTCAAGGTTAATCTTTTCTTTTTTCTCGAGCATTTTCTTCTTCAGGTCGAGATCTTTATCCAAGTTGCGGCAGGAGAGGAAGACTTCCAAATCCAGCAAGTTTTCCAGATTTTTATCTTTATAACCCAACTCGACCTTCCACAAATTTCCGGTCTTTCTCAGATAAATCACCCTCTTGAAACCTTTCATCATCGTGATACGGGTGTCTCGATCAACCACAAAGGGGTCTTCTCTTGGTTCCTCCCCCGAAACAACGGCGAAAAAAGCAAGACTGGGATCAGCCTTAGAATGTCCGGCGGAGACAATTTCCATTGTCTCCCAGTATTTCGCATAGAGGCTGAACCATTCGTAGAACTTGCGGACATCTTTGGCATCGGCCTTTGCATCGAACAAGGATGAAAACGCCTTCTCGTCCTGCAGCTTCGCATTTACGAAGAGGGCCTGGACTGTCTTTGCAGGCTCAGCTTCCCACGGATACTTTTCTTCGTTGTTCTTGATCGTTATGAGACAGTTGAAAAAGTCAGACACGTCAAGCCGCGCCCTGACGTCCCAGTCCTTCCCATAGTCATAGTCTTCCGCCTTGGGAGAAAAAGTGGGGAGAATTGAAAAAATCCCTGCAAGGCAAAGGTAAAGCAATATTCTTTTCATTGTCATTCCTCCTCGCCGATATATTCAAGCTTGGCATAGGGTGTCCTTGTTGCCTCAAAAACTTTTTCGAAATCAAGTTTTTTCAAATCTTCCTTTGTCAACTTTTCCGTTATCTCGACGAACTTTAGATTTTTATCCAGATACTCGCCGAGATATTTGTCTTTTTCAACCTCCTTGATTATACTATTCTTTTTTTCTATTATCAGGTAATGATATGCACCATAGTCATAAAGGTTGTAGCGTAAACCTGTTTTAGAATTCACATGGCCGAGTTCGAAGGATCTGCCGTTGGCATCTGTCATATTGAGATATTTCCTCTCAAAATCGGCCTTCCAGTAACCCTTGACGTCACCGCTGGCGGCCAATGTGAATTTCATAGGAACCTCAAGTTCAAGGTCCGCTGGGATCACTCGCAAGATTTCAATCAATGCATCCTTGTAGGTCATTTTCTCCCCGAACTTCTTGCTCCAGAATTCATCGAAGGAGATTACGACGCTTGCCTGAGAATTTTCGCCTATGCTGGCATCTCCATTTTTCCTGATGTTTTCAAGGTTCGTACCGAGGTACTTGGAAACGTCATAGCAGGGATAGTGGTGAGCAAACTGGCTATATTTCACATCTCCCTCTATTCTAACCAGAAGTTCGCCCTCCGCCGTAATTCCGGAGGTCTTTTTAAGGGCCTCACTCAAAAAAGCACCTATGTCTCCTTTTATATCAGGAAGAGGAATGCCAGGGGGGGTATCCGGGATCAGATCGAGTTTACATGCTTTCATAATCGCATCTGCGAGATATTTCATCGCATCCGCCTTTTTATCGATAATATCCTTGCCGGCCTCAGATTTTATTGCCCAGTTGTTCTTATGACTTTCGCAGATTACCGGCATAGTGTCATGTCTGTGGACTTTGCAGTTGTGCTCAGCTTTAATATTATGTATGACAAACTCATCATAACTTCCCTTAAATTCGATTTTTTCACTAAAATTGATCATCCACGAAAGATACTTCCCCAGATCACTGTCAAGTTTATTGGAAACCATCTTCATGAATTCTATGTAGAATTTACTTCCCTCCATCCACTTCTGCAGATCGAATGCGGCACCTTTAACATCTGTGTAGTTCAATTTTAATCCTCCATTGGGCCCCGCGATCAACCAAAACTTCTCTTTTGCGTTGTCTTTGTTCCATTCATCTTTGCTGTCTCCCCATTCGGCTATAAGAGAGTAATATTGGCATCTGTCCACGATTCGCCTGGGGATTTTATAAATATTTTCTCCACCGGCGATGGTGTCGGAATATATCTCTACAGTACGGTTCCCTTCATCTTTGAGATAAAGCTTGAAAGGCAGTTCGTCAGGGTAATTCTCCGGATGGCAGGTAAATCTTATTTCCGCATTCTTGTCCAGGCATCCGAATGTTTTTGGAAGATTAATATCACGGTATAGGTATTTACGGTATAGCTTGTTATTCCAGTCTATGGTGTTCTTTATCTCGCAGATTCCATCTATCTTCACTCGCAACTCCGCCAAGTCAATGGTGAAATCATCCTTCGCTTCATACTTCTCTTTTGAAGACGCTGTGATAACGATATTCCCAAGATCTTCGAATGGGGGATGGTCTGTTTTAAGAGAAATGACCCCCTTAGCATCAACTGTCACGTAATCGGAACCTTCAGATACAGACCATGTCACGCTGTCTTTTTTGTAAGAATCGCCTGTGAAGGCAGTATGCGCCAATACGTCATAACCATTCAATTCTTCCCATTTTGAAATAAGACCATAATGTTCTGTAAATAAAATTTTATAGATAGTGAGAACCGATATGTCATAATGTTCTGATGGATTGCTACGACTTCTTCCTGTGACAGTATATTGTCCGCCGTGCTCAAGATAAACATCGCTGTTGGGGCCGAATGACAGCTCAGCTTTGCCGGATGCCGTCTTTGCAACGCCCATTCCGGATACGAGCCAGTCGCTTGACTGCCATTGTATATTATTATAGTCATTAAAGACAAAGGCCGCAAATACGACACCGGTATCCTGATTCCACACAATGTCTGCCGTCTCTGGAAAAATCCTGTATAGATTGCAGTGCCCATCTATGGTGAAAGTCGGAACCGGCCCGTTTCCCTCCCCTTTCACAATTTTGCCTTTCAGCGTCGCGGGGAAAAGCGTCGGTGCCTGCTTATAATTCCCAACCGTCCCTTTAGCCTTCGCATACTTCAGTCCGGTTGAATATTCCGATATCCATTCACCGCCCGGTCCAACTTTTTCCATCCATGCGCCTATTATTTTCCAGTCATCCACGGCATGCCCAGACATCTCGAATGAATTTTCCATCGAACTCTTGAATTCGACGCTCTTGCTGGCTCCGCCCCACAGGCCACCGGCGTCCTTTTCTTCTACTCCAGCTGTTCGAAAGCAGAAAAGTATTGCAAAAATACAGCACAGATAACAGAGTTTCCTCATTGGATTTTTCCTTTATTTTTAATGAAATCTTCCAAGCTCTGGGTATAACCGGAGCCTGGGAATGACTCCTTAAGTTTTGCAAGATACTTTTCCGCCTCATTTTCATTGCCGGAGCGCATGTTCGCGTACCCCAGCCTGAAGAGCGCCTTGTCCCGGAATCTTCCGTCGGGGAAAAGCTTCAAGTACGATTCAAAGAGCGTGGCAGCCTCCTTCGCACGGTCAGCATCGGCATGGCAGTAGGAGGCCAGATAAATCATCGCAGTCCCGGCGATCGGCGTCTTCCCTCCAAACTTCATAGCGTCGGAAAGCATTTTCTCAGCCTCCTTCGAGCGGTCTCCGCAGGCTGCAGTTCCGATAAGGGCGATAGCCCTTTCACAATCATCGTTCCTGGGCTCGTCGGCAATCTGTCTAAAATACTTCTTCGCCACATCAAATTTCTCGATCAGGTAGTTCAGTTCCGCGTAGGAGCAGAGCAATTTGTTTTTGCCTTTCAGATATTTTTTCTCCTCCACCGAGAAGACCATGTATCCGACGTTGCATGCCGACTCCAGCCGCCAGAGCGCATTTGGTATGTGCTTAGCATCGAGCATAGCCAAATCCTTACTTATCGTCTTGATTTGCAGGAAGCATTCCCTGGCCTTGTCGGTCCGTCCTGCTACCAAATGCAGGAATCCGGACCATGTGAGGCATTCTCGCTCTTTCTCGTCCCTCAGCCATGGCGCATTTTTAATGTCTATAATCTCCTTCGCTCCCTGTTTCCTGTAGGTGGTCCGAAACCACTCATCAAGGCCGATCAGGGGGCCCACCGGAGAAGAAATTATGGAAACCTTATCCGACACCGTATAAAGATCAATGGAATCTTTCTGTTCGCGAGCCAACTGGAAAAAGTCCAGAGCCTGGGAATAATATTTTCGGGCAGCATCGGCATCCAGATCCTTCTCCAATGAAATTTTCCCGAGCCTCATAAGCGCATCGCCAAAATAAACACTCTTTGATTGGCGCTTTATAAAATCTTCAAGAACTTTCTTTGCCTCATCTGTTTTTCCAATTTCGGAAAAACAATCGGAATATGTCAAGTGTATCGCCTGTTCACATAATGTTCTGGGATACTTGACCAATAAATCCCTGCATGCGGTCATAGAAGCCTCATATGATTTTTCATCATAAAGAGTCCTTGCCTTGACATACAGGGCATATTCTTCTCCGTATTCCGCCTCGAGAAGTTCTATGGAAACTAGGAAAAGGAGCTCATCAATCTTCGGTTTCAGCTGCTTATAGTCCCGATTGCCATCTGTAAGTTTGGCATCCCCTTCTGACACCTTCCCTTTTTTCTCTTTCAGATAGGCTTCAGCTGTTTCTAATGCCTTCCTCAGGTACATGTCAGCCTTGCTGAACTCATTTAGATCAAAAAGTACAGCTCCGTATTTGTATTGGCTCCGGGCCTTGTCTATACCTTCCGTATTGTTTTCGGCATAATCTAGCATCTTAAAGGACTCGCGGACGGATGGCTTGTCCCTGTCGGCGGCCTTGCAATGGGCGGCTTCGAGGAAGGCTTTCAGATAGGACGATTTGAAGGGAAAGGTGCTGTTCTTGCTTATCCTGTCAAAGTCTGAGCAGTCGCTGACGGCTTCGAGAGCCTTGTCGATTTTCTTCTCGTCCCTGTACGTTTCTGAAAGCAGCGCCTTGGCATCGAACTTTGTATCGCTGTCCTTCTTTTCTCGTGCGAACTTCGCGATCTCGGTAATGCCCTTTGAACGGTTTTTTTCAGAACTTAAAAGCTTTACAGCTTCAACAAATGGCTGGTTAGCAGAAGGCTTGTCTTCGGAATTAACAGAAAAAGCGCAGGAAATTAAACTCGTCAGTATGAGAACTTTAACCACTACATGCCCCCTATGCCATAATCTTCATCAGCCACAGGATAAAATCTTTACAACAGCCAATACAATAGTTTTTACACTCAAAAAATCAAATGGGTTATGGAGATATCTTGAATAACTGTTCTTGAGAAAGATGTCATCTCAAACCTTCTTCACGGTCGCTCCTTCACCGATTCCACAGATGATCGTCTCGGTGTCTTTTCCTGTCCTGAGCTTGAACGCGGACCTGATCCTGTCGCAGTACTTCTCCGCCTGCTTGTCCTCGACAAGGTGTATGCTGATCCCTCCGAACCCACCGCCGCTCAGGCGCGCCCCGATGCATCCGGGAATGGACTTGGAGAGCTCGACAAGATAATCGAGTTCCGGACAGCTGTTCTCGAAATTCTTCCTTGAACTCTCGTGCGATTCGTAGAGGAGCTTTCCAAAAGCAACGACATCTCCGTCGTCAAGAGCCTTGACTCCCTGGACGACTCTGGTGTTTTCGCCGACGATATGCAGGGCGCGCAAATAGTCAATCCTGTCCATGAGCCCCTTTTCCTTCTCGAGAAGTTCCAGTGACACATCGCGCAGCGCCTTGACCTTAGGGTGTTTCTTCTTGATTGCAGCAACCGCCTTCTCACAGCTCTGCCGCCTTACATTGTAGTCCGAATCGACAAGGTCATGCTTGACCATCGAGTTAGCCACGACCAGGACATAGCCCGCATGGAGCTTTACGTTTCTTATGACTTCGACAGTGCGGAAGTCGCAATAGATGAGGGAATCCTTCTTCCCGAAGATGGAACTGAACTGATCGAGCAGACCGCTTTTGATCCCGATATAGTTGTTCTCGCTCCCCTGCCCTATGCGCGCCCAGTCCGGGGAAGAGAATTCGATTCCGAACGCCTTGCTGAACGCGTAGCACGAGGAGACTTCGAGCGCGGCCGAACTGCTCATGCCGGCAGAAAGCGGGACTGTGCTTGTCACGACCGCGTCGAACGCACCGATATCCTTACCGCGTTTGCGGATTTCGCAGATGACGCCTTTGACGTAGTTCGTCCAGTCGCCCTTCACAGCCTTGTCGATCTCGTCAAGATTGAATTCAACTGGCTTGTCGCCTTTCTGATGACTGCTGAACAAGCGGCACTTCTTCCCTTTGACGGACTTGAGCGCGACCTCGGTGGACTGGTTGACGGCGGCGCTCAGGACAACGCCCTCGTTGTAGTCGGTGTGGTTTCCAAGTATCTCGAGACGGCCCGGTGCGCGTGCAAAAACTTCCGGCTTGCTTCCATAGACTTTTTCGAACAGTTCGATCGTCTGTTTTTCAGTATTGGTTTTATTCATCGGCTTCCCCTGTATTTAAAGATGTATTGAAGACACAGAAGATACAAAGCAAACTCATTTTTTTCCACCCTGCAAGAACTTAATTTCACAAATTTAAGGCTGCTTGCAGGCTTGACATTTACATCTGAAATACTTATTGTAGTCAACTTGCCGGTATAACAAATAAGAACTATTAAGAACAATATAAAAGAGAACAAACATGCCAATTACTGTTTTGATCGGTGTCCAGTGGGGGGACGAGGGCAAAGGCAAGATAATCGACGTGCTTACGGAGAACGCGGACGTCGTCGTCCGTTTCCAGGGCGGCAACAATGCCGGCCATACTGTTGAGATTGGAAAGAAGAAGTTCGTCCTCCATCTCATACCCTCCGGAATCTTCAGAAAAAAAGCCACCTGCATCATCGGCAACGGCGTGGTCGTTGATCCTCTCGCGCTCGAACACGAGATAAAGGATCTCGAAAGACAAGGCATCAGGATCGGCTCCCGCCTCCAGCTCAGCACCCGCAGCCATCTCATCTTCGCATACCACCGCATGATGGACGCCATGCACGAAGGTTCAAGATCGGAAGGCAAGAAGATCGGAACGACAAAACGCGGCATCGGCCCGGCATACGCCGACAAGATGTCGAGGATCGGCATAAGGGCTCTCGAGATGCTCGATCAGAAAAGGCTCGAGAAGAACTTCAAGGAGCACGCCAAATACTACAATACTATATTTAAGGCTGCAAAGATGGAGACCGTCGACATCAACGCCGAATGGAAGAAGATATCCGCAGCAGCCAAGTTCCTGGCGAAATATGTCACGGACACGGTTGTGACCGTGAACGAGGCCGCCACAAAGAAGAAGAACATCCTTTTTGAAGGCGCACAGGGCATGTGGCTCGATGTCGACTACGGCACCTATCCCTTCGTCACCAGCAGCAACACAACGACCGGCGGCGCCTGCACAGGTTCTGGACTCTCCCCCAAATACATCGACAACGTGGTCGGAGTCATCAAGGCATACACGACGCGAGTCGGAGAAGGCCCCTTCCCCACCGAACTCAACGACAAGATCGGCGAGCAGATCAGGGCGACAGGGCGCGAATTCGGCGCCACTACCGGCAGACCGAGGCGCTGTGGCTGGTTCGATGCTATCTCCTCCCGCTACTCCTGCATGGTGAACGGAGTCGACAGGCTAGCTGTCACAAAACTCGACGTCCTGGACATGCTTCCAGAAATCAAGATCTGCACGGCATACAAAATCAACGGGAAAAAGACGAATGCCATGCCTTCGGACACCGAGGAGATAACGGCTGCAGTTCCTATTTATGAGACAATGCCGGGCTGGTGCCAGACGACATCACACGCCCGTTCATTCAAGGCCCTGCCCAAGAACGCACAGAAGTATCTGAAGCGGATCTCCGAACTGACGAAAACGAAAATCGGAATCATATCGGTAGGCCCGAACAGGGATCAGACATTCCATATTTAAAGGTAGGGCGGTTTCGCCGAAACCGCCGCCTTAAGAACAAACGATTCAGCGAACCGACAAGGAAAACAAAAGAACAGCTCTTGCGAGCTTGATCCTCCTTCGCCATATGAGCTACGGAGGACAGGCTACAAACAAATTCCATACTGTTTTATTATTCGTTTGTAGCAGGTCGCGCCATAGCTTCTTAGCGACGGCGGATTAATGCCGCAAGGCATGTTCTTGGAATTTTATATAAATGACAAAACTGGAACCAGGCAAAGCCACCATCTGCATTGTGAACTACAAGACCGAGGAGCTCACGCGCCTCTGCCTGCGGAGCATCCGCAGATTCACAAGAGACTATCCCTACGAGGTCGTCGTGGTCGACAACGATTCTGGCGATGCATCATTGGACTATCTGCGTTCGCTCTCCTGGATAAAGCTGATCGAACGTCCAGGACAGGTCATGAAATCCGGTTCATGGGCGCACGGCACCGCCCTCGATCTAGGTCTTGACGCCGCCCGGACTGAATTCTTCGTCGCGATGCATTCGGACACATTCGTCCATAAGGCCGGATGGCTTCCGTTCCTTGCGGATCTCGCAAAACAGGACATTGCATGCGCCGGCGGCGGCAAGCTCGAACTCACGCCCAAATGGCAGTTGATCCTCAAGGATGCAACAGACATAAAAAAATGGCTCAGGCAGATCAAGGGCGACACCAGGCTCCGATTCTATGTCAGGACAATCTGCGCACTTTACAGGACCGAGATCCTCAGGAAGGAGAATCTCCGTTTCTCGATGGGCGTGGACGAGGGTTTTACCTGTGGGAAACAGCTTTACTACAAACTGCTTGAACACGGACATGGCACAGTGGAAGTCTCCGCGCTCAACATGTCCGAATATATATTCCATCTCGCCCATGCGACCATGGTGCTGAATCCCGAATTCACAGTAAAGGAACGCACTGGAAAAAAATGCCGAAGGGAGCTCATGAAAGTCCTCAATTCGCCCCTCGCCAAAGAAATACTTGCTGACTCAGGCCTAGACAAATAAATCTGGTTTTCCAACTCGTAAAAAGTGGTTTCGGCAGTAGATTATGAGTTGCGTAGTTTCAATTTCTTAAGAGGAGGACATCACATGAAAAACCTTGTTGTCTTATTGCTCGCACTATTTTCCCTTATCTCATTTCCTGCGATGGCACAGTATTCCACCGACGAAGGAAATGCCGCCAGGACCCTCTGGCTGAAGGGTTTCGACGTCTTTGAAAAGGCCGAATCCGCCGAGAAGGTCGGCGACAAAAAGAATTCCGTTTCGCTATATAAGGAATCACTCTCCTACTTCCAGAAGGTAAAGACACAATATCCTAAATGGAACAGCGCACTCGTCGAATACAGACTCAAGATATGCGACAGGAAGATCCAGACACTCACTGCAGAACCAGCCGCCCCGGTGGCTGTTCGAACGCCGGCTGCGCCTGGAAAAACGCCTGCCCCCGTCTCCGCCGCCGATTCCGAGAAGGAGCTGAAACAGCTCAGGGAGAGGCTCAGCCTTGCTGAGAAGGCGCTAAGGGACACACAGAAACGCCTCGATCTTACGCTAATTTCCCTCAACGAGGCCAGGAAGGAGGCCGCTCTCGGTATCAAGTCGAAGGAGGAGATCCAGGATGTCATCAAGGAGAAGAATGATCTCGAGAAGAAGACAGCCCTGCTTTCCGAAGAGCTGAAAAGGCTCCAGGAGGAGAAGGACAAGAAGGTTGACGATTCAAAAATAAACGAGAAGCTTGATGCCGAACGGAAGAATGCCCAGAAACTCAAGGATGACAATGCCGCGCTCCTGGCAAAGAACGATGAATTGAAGGCTCAGCACCAGAAAGTGGCTTCCGATAAGATGGAGCTTGATTTCAAAGTGGCCAAGATCACGGAAGTGCAGAAGACTTTCGATGAAAAGATAGCGACCGCATCCAAGATCGTCGATGACCTTTCCGCCAAGCTGAAATCCTCCGAAAAGCTCAGGACCTCCGCTGAATCTGACTTGAAGGATCTGCAGGCCAGGTTCGAAAAGCAGAAGCAGGAAAATGACGGGCTTTCCAAAAAGCTCAAGGAAATTGCCGGGAATCCGGCCTCCAGCGAACTCGCAAAGCAGCTGCAGTCCGACAATGAGAAACTGAAAAAGGAACTCGAAGGAGTCAATACCATCCTCACCAGGGAGACACTTGAAAAGACAAAGCTGTCCGACGAGAAGAAGGAGATCTCCGCGAAGCTTGAAAAGGTCGAGGCCATACTCATTGATGCAAAAAAGCAGAACACGCAGTATTCATCCGAGGTTGAAAAACTCAGGAAGAAGGTCTCTGAAACCGATTCCGTTGCAGCAACCTACCAGAAAAACATCACCCAGCTGTCGGAGGAGAACAAGACTCTGAAGAACGAGGTGCAGTCTCTCGCAGGCGGTCTTGACAAGCTCTCCAAGAAGGAGAAGGATTACACGGAGCTATCAAGGCAATACGCCTCGCTCGAGGAGAAGAGCAAGAAGATGGAGGAGTCCGCGGCCGTGCTGCAGAAGGACAGGGAAATCCTCAAGGCATCCATGGAAAAGGAGAAGCTGGAACTCCAGGAGAAGCTTGAAAAGGGCAGGAAGGAAGCCGAGGAGCTCAATAGGAAAGTCAAGGATCTCGCTGAAAACCCGGTGGCTGGCGCCCTCGCAAAACAGCTGCAGGTCGAAAACGACAAGATGAGGAAGGATCTCGAAGCGCTTGCCGCAAATGCCGAGAAGGAAACACTTGAGAAGAAAAAGCTCGCGAAGGACGTGGACAGCATAAGCAAGAAGGCCTCTGAATCAGAAGTAGCGCTTGAATCATCACGGAAGAACACCACAAGGATATTTGACGAGAACAAGGCCCTTAAAACGCAGCTCGAGGCGCAGGCGAAGCAGATCGAACTGACAAAAGCCGACAACGAAAATGCCAGGAAAGACCTTGCCAGGAACGCTGAATTAGCCAAAAAATACCAGGATCTCCTGAAGACAAACGCTGAAAATTCAATAAAGAATGCTGAGCTTGCGAAGATGAACTCCGAACTTGCCACCAAGCAGGCTGAATTGGTAAAGAGCATCGAAACGGCTTCCAAAGAAAGAGATGACCTGAAGGCGAAAGCAGATTCACTCGCATCCGGAATCGGCAAGAAGTCCGAATCGCTCTCCAAGAAGGAAGATGATTATATGCAGCTTGCAAAGCAGTACACCTCCCTCGAGGAAAAGAGCAAGAAGATTGAAGAGTCCGCTGCCGCGGTGCAGAAGGACAGGGAAATCCTCAAGGCATCCATGGAAAAGGAGAAGCTGGAACTCCAGGAAAAGCTTGAAAAGGGCAGGAAGGAATCCGATGAGCTCAACAGGAAAGTCAAGGAGCTTGCTGAAAACCCCGCCTCAAGCGCTCTCGCAAAACAGCTGCAGGTCGAAAACGACAAGATGCGCAAGGAGCTGGAAGCACATGCCGCAAATGCTGAGAAGGAAACACTTGCGAAGAAAAAACTGTCCACGGAAATGGACGGCATATCCAAGAAGGCCGCCGAGGTGGAAGCCTCGCTTGAGTCGTCACGGAAGGACACAACAAGGATCTTTGACGAAAACAAGGCCCTTAAAACACAGCTCGAGGCGCAGTCGAAGCAGATCGAAGCTACAAAGGCCGACAATGAGAATTTCAGGAAAGATCTTACCAAAAATGCAGAAATCGCCAAAAAATACCTGGAACTCATAAAAACAAACAATGAAAGTTCAATTAAGAATGCTGAGCTGGCGAAGGCGAATGCAGAACTTGCCACCAAACAGGCTGAGCTGGCAAAAGGCATCGAGACCGCCTCCAAGGAAAGAGATGACCTGAAGAAGAAGGCCGACTCCCTTGCTGCCGAAATCAGCAAGAGCTCAGAGCTTCTCTCCAAAAAGGATGGGGAGCTGAAGACAGCCCTCAAAACCACTTCTTCGGTAAAGACTCTTGATGATGTCAGGAAGCAGCTGGCATCCAAGAACGACGAGATTGCAAAGCTCGCGGCACAGGCGAAGGAACTGAAGGAGAAGGCTGAAGCCGCCGAACAGGTCCGCATTGAAAGGGATGATTTCAAGACCAGGCTTTCCCAGAAGATTGCAGAGGTTGAAAACCTGAAGAAGACAAATACCCAGATCAAGGCTGAAAAGACTGTCACCGTCGAAAAAATTGTCAAGGAACCTGTGCAGGTGAAAGGTAAGCCGATCAATGAAGAGGAGATCAAGATGCTCGTCAAGGCCGGAGACGAGGCTGACAAGAAAGGCAACAAGGAGGCCGCAATATGGCATTTCGAGAAGGTGCTGTCGACGGATCCTGAGAATCAACAGGCCCTTTCAAAACTCGCCTTCATTTATTCAGACCGGGGCGATGATGACATGACCCTCAAGTATATCGAACGCTCTCTCTGCTACCAGCCCTATGATGTCCAGAAGCTCCTCATTGCGGGATTCGCATATATCCGCAAAGGCGAATATTATCTTGCACTCGGAGTCCTCAGCCGCGCGGCCGCACAGGATCCCAAGAATCCCGAACTCCAGAGATATCTCGGGGTCGCCTGCAGCAATCTCGGCTGGGTGGAAGCCGCTGAAAAACAGTTCAAGACTGCATTCGACCTCGACCCCAAGTCCTCCGAATCGGCCTTCAACCTTGCAGTCCTCTATGCCACATGCGAAAAACCGAAGATGGACGAAGCGAGGAAGTGGTACAAGAAAGCCAGGGAACTCGGAGCCGAAACCGATCCCGGCATGGAGAAACTCTTCAAGGAGTAAATCTCAGCCACAAAGGCACAGAGGCACAAAGTAGCTCGGACATATCGGCTCGAATTTAAATGCTAATCTAAGCCAGGCTGACACGATTCAGGCAAACATGCTCAAGACAATAGCAAAATATATCGTAATAGGACCGTTTCTTTGTCTCAAGAATTTCAACAATCAAACACTTCACTCTGTCATCTGGAGCGCTGTACAATGGATCGATATCCTGAGTGCTTTTGCATTGCTGGCAACTGTGCTTGCATGGTTGTTGAGGAAACGCAGGTGCACTAAACTGGATCGCTGGGAAAATCTCCTGCTTCTGTGCTCTGCCATTCAGCTGTTGATCTTAATCTACCTCGCTATCACCAATCATATCTGGTTCAATGGTTCATTCCTCGATACCGTGCTTCAATTCATTCGGAGAGTAGCTTCTGAAACAACGCTATGGTGCTGGCTAATCATGGTCGTCCTGCTCATCCGTGCAAGAATGAAGAATACCGGTCTTTACTGGCAAGCCGCAACACCCATAGCAATACTTGTCGTCTTAGGTAACACCTATGCTTTTTTCAACGAACACATCATCGTCAGAATACTGGGTTGTGGGTGCAACTTCAACAGTTTCAACGCTAACGACTTCAGCGCATTCTTCTTTGCCATACTGCTGTTAGCAGTTCTGGCCTTTCTAGCATATGTGTCATCAAAGCTTAAACTCCGAATCCGTTTCCTCTATTTGATTCTTGGTATTCCCCTAATAACACTGCTAGCATGGTGCAGGCTAATGTTATCCCAATGGCTTTGAACAGATGATTGATCATTTTATGAGCGAATGATTTATTGATTCGTCCATCGAAAGGCGAATCTTTCGGAGTGCGCGGTGTCAGCCGCGCTTTGGGATTATAAAAAGCAATTCCGTTTATTAAAAAATAAAGAAATCACAGGCAAGATGCCTGTGTTACATTTTATAATTCCGGGCGCAGACCGGAATTATTTCCAGACTGACTTCAGCTTTGCGCGGGCGTCCTGGATGGATTGCTTCTTGCTCTTCGCCTCCGCCAGTACATTCTCGCCCTCGCCGCGTTTTGCGAATATCGCACGGCCCGGCGACACGTGCAGATTCCATTTGTCGCTGAACAGTTCCGCCTTCATCTTTGAATCCGCAAAACAGGACGGGAGCGGATGATAGACGGCGATCTTGGTTTCCTTCGTCATCACGAACTTCTTCAGGATTTCAGGAAGCATCTTCGAAAGCCAGTTGTCCTTGCGCAGCTGTTCCCAGCGCGGAATTATGTAGCGCTGATCATTGAGCGGCCTGAAAAGCTCGTCAATGCATGTCGAGAACAATTCGATGTCTGACTCGTCCTTGCTGTCCAGGAATATCCTGAAATAATTGTCGGCGCGTCCCGTGATCTTCATCTTGGAATCCCTTTCCTTGAGCATCTCGATTGCTTTCAGCCCCTCAAATACGGCAAGGCAGATGTTCTTGATCTTTTCCGAGGTTTCAAGTTCATAGCCGCGCATCTTCCGCAAAGTTCCTGAAACTGCAAAATTCGCAAATGAGTCGTCCGCCTTGATCTCAAGAGCCTTGATCCGCCGGTTCTCATAAGGTTCGCCTATCCTCCAGTTCTTGCGGGCCTTCATGCGCTGATGGCATCGTTCGAGCATTTCCGCGTTGAAGATGTGCGCGTTCAATGCGACATCCTCCGGACCTGCCTCCGTCAACGCCGGATGAATGTGCCCAAGTCCGTATTCAATCGCACCGTCATCGCAGATCCCGTAATAGTTCGAATGCTTCTTTGAGAACCTCGAGTAATCGCTCAGTCCCTTTTCAAATTCCGGAGCCATGCAGACCACATCCCAGATGTTCGAAGTCTTTTCCGGCCATCCGGGATCGAGCCTTATCGCCCTGCCACGGAGCTGGTTGACAGTCATCTCCGTCGCCGCATTCGTCAGATCGATCAACGTGTTGGCCGTAAGCGAATCCCATCCTTCTCCGAGAAGACCACGTGTCCCGACAAGACATCGCGTCACTCCCTTCTCGAACAAAGAAGTGATCATTGAAACATAATTCCCGGTGTTCCAATCCCTGCCGGAACCGTGTATCCGGTAAAATCCGCCATCAAGCTCTGTTGTCAGATCCGCTACCAGGTTTCTTTCCTTGAACCATTTTGAAGCCTCCTCCAAAAACCGTGCCAGGAGATCATCATCTACGATCACGGATTGCCCTGTCACAAGGATCGGATCGAGCACGTCCACGCAATGATTCGATGTCAACGTCCGCATCGCTGACACAGCCCCTCCTGACTCTTCGGTCAGCAATTCTGACACTTCCTTTGCGACAATCGCACTTGACCTCTCGAAGTCAGCGATGACCAGCACTCTTATTTTGACATCCTGATTCTTCAGCTCCTCTGCAAGTATCTCGACAAGGGCGTCCATCTTGGATTTCGACAGGGCGAGGACGCGGCTGACGGTCGACTGGCAGTTGCGCAGTCCTTTTTCCGTAAGGATATATCCCAATGGACGGAACGCCGCCGACAGCTGCGAATAAAGCTTCCTGTCGTCATCGTTCTGGCTGACCAGAAGATATTTTGAAGCGTAGCGGCCTGCGAGATCCGCATTTTCCTCCAAAGAAAGTGTTCCGCCTGCGAAGTTCGCAAGTCCTCGCGGAACATCTCTGCCAAGTTTCTTGAGATATTTTACCGCCTCGGAAATGAAGACGGAGCGTTTTCTCAAGGTGCTGGTCATTGAGTCCTCGGGAATCCCTTCCAATTCTCCGGCAAGCCAGCTGGAAAGAGTTTTCCCTGAATGTTTCTCCAGCGATTCAAGGACTTCAGAAAGGTTCGACGAACAGTTGCGGACATAGTCCAATTCATGTTCGGCAGGTCTCGTGAAATAAACAAGATCCTGATAGGGCGCAAGGGCCCCGTCCCTCACGAATGCCGGAGTCTGCAGGCAGTAGTCAATGTCGCCGAGAAGTTCCTTGTGAAGTTCAATCTCCCTGTCAGCAAGATCCTCGGAAGAAGGAGGAGTGGCGGTGAGACCGAGGATGCGCGGCTTGTCAAGAGTCTTCACCAAGGCAAGCGCGACCTGCGCCCAGTATCCGACCAGATGATGGCATTCGTCGAAGATCAGGACCTTGACGCCCCTGTCCTTGAAGAACGACATCAGCCTTGCGGAATCTTCGTTTACCATGGAATCCTTTTCACCGCCATTCGCATTGAAGCGCTTCTGCTTCCATCGGCGCATCAGTGAAAGATAGAATCGCTCAGGGTTGTTCTGTTCGAAATCTGCCAGCCATGCATTTGTAGATTTCTCATCTTCGCCTTCATCAACTAGCATCTTGCGCCATTCGGAAAGTAGCAGCAGCCTGTTCTTCTCATCCAGATCCTTAGTCCGGGCAAGCGACTGATAGGTAAGGACGGTCACAGGCATCTTGTCGGAGGGTTCCACGGACGCTATGGGAAGGCCATCGTCCGCGAGGAAATATTTCGTCTTTTCAATCCACTGCCGCTGGATTGCAGTGGTCGGCGCAAGAACAAGTACCGGCACATTCATCTTCACGGCGACCATGAGTCCGACAAGGGTTTTCCCGGAGCCTGGCGGGCTGACAATGTAGAGTTTGTCCTCATGGGCCTTGTCACCAAAGACAAGATCTATGATCTGCTTCTGCGAATTCCGCGGAACGAGGGAACATTTACATTTGGACAACATCTAAAGATTTTCCAGGATATTCTTAAGTTTTGCGGCCTGTTCGGGATGGACCGGCTTCATGAAGGCGGCGTGTCCGAGGAGGAAGGCGATCATTTCATCGTCAGGCTTTTTCTCCTGCGACTGCTTATGCACCATCGCCCGGATTATCCTCCTGGCCTTACGCGGGACAGAGACTTTGGTATTGACATTCAAGCCTAGGACTTTCTGGCGGGAACCGCTGCGTCTGATGAAGGTTTTCTCATCCGCCACTGCAAATCCCTCTTTCTGGACTATCTCCTTGAAGACCTTCAGGAATCTCAACATTCTCCCATCACCGGAAAAAACAAGGTCGTCGGCATAGCGTGTATAATTGATATTATGTTTCCTGCAGAGTCCTGCAAGGCGTGAATCAAGACGCTTACATACGATGTTGCTGATCGCAGGACTTGTCGGGGCACCCTGCGGAAGTTTCTTCTGATAACAGCATAATCCTGCGAGCAGGAACGCCTGCTTCTTTGCGATCCCATAGGCCTTGAACATTCCCGCCACCCTCTTGAACGAAATCGTTCCAAAGAAATCGCGGAGGTCGATTGACAGGACGATACGCTTCCCGACATGCGGTTCCGCGGCGCTGAAAATGGTCCTCCCTTTCACGAAACCATGTGCGGCAGGATGGATTTCGATCTGTTCAAGCATTCTTGCAAGTATCCGTTTCTGGATGAACTTGAGTATCGGGGCAGGAACGGAAATTATCCTTGGCGCCTTGCCTTCCCGTGGAATCTCCTTCTGCTTATACATTTCCTCGGATTTGATTTTACTTAGTACAAATCCCGCCAGAGACGGATCTATCCGGAGCCAGTATGGGAAGAGCGCCGCAGACAATGTGGTCTGTTCGGCATCATCCTTGTTCTTTTTCAACGATGGCGGAACCGTAAAGGATTTTGGAAGCTTTGTTCCAGGGATACATAAAGTACCAGAATAAGTCTTCCATGGACCGAGGATCTTCTCGACCCGGCCATAATTGTATTTGTGGGATTTTTTCCCGAACAGCCAATTCAGCAACCCCATGACAACCTCCGGGAATCGGTAAATTCCAAAATTCAGATTCCAAAATTCAAACAGTAATAAGAATAAATAAAAGAACAGCTCTTGCGAGCTTGACTACCAACAGGCTCCAAATTGCTTGAATATGTTTGTAGTCAACGTCGCAAGACGTGTTCTTCATCTTATGAATAGTGCGACGGAGCGGCAGTTTTTACTTGTCAACCATATGGCATAGCCATTTATAGTCCATGGAGATTAAAAAGAATTTTTAATCTCCTTGGACTAAGCCGGGTAGTAACGCAAGCGCGGCGAAACACCGCGCACGATCTAAAAATCTACTGCCGCTCCGTCAAGACTAATATAGCACTGTCCATTCAAAATTCCCTAAAGAGCTGGCAACCTCGGCAATTTGCAGTAACTTTTAATGTGCATGAACTAATATGCCCTTCACAGGGATAAAGCATGTTGGAGTACAAGCTTCAGCTTGAGAAATTCAATGAAGACAAAGACAAGCTAAAGCTTGTACTCCAACGAACATTGACGCAACACTCGGTTTATTTGCTGTTGCAAACCGTCCAAACAGGTAACCAGTAATGATTAGACTAGACAGCAAGGCAAAAAACATCTGTGTCTATCTGATACCTCTCACAGCGGCACTGCTTGCCAGGATCATCCTATTCTCCAACTGGCTTGAATCACCGTTCAGATACTACCATAAGATCTCCGGATTGGATATGAAGACGGTACTGGCCTTTGCCGAATCTTTCTGCCATGGAGGCGCTGAATTTTCAAATTACAAATTCTTCTACTGGACAATCTTAACGGCTGGCGGCGGCATCACGGCGCTGATCGCATGCCAGTATCTCCTCGGGATATTGACGGCCCTGCTGATAACGTTCATAACCCTCGGGGTATTCAGGAACAGGACCGCAGCTGTAATCTCCGGAACTTTTGCAGCTCTCTATTCGCCGGAACTGATGTATGAAAGCATGACGCTGATCGAGTCCGTATTTGTCTTCACGTCAGCACTTTCCCTTGCGGCTATTGTCAGGCAGTCCCAGAAGCCGGATTCAAAAGCATGGCTCTTCATCGCAGGCTTCGCAGCGGTACTGCCCTCCCTTGGCAGATTCTCAGGGATCCTCTGGACACTCTGCGCAATCGTGTTCGTAATCTGGATGAATCTCCGGCATGCCCGGAAGACCACGCTCAGGATTCCGACGGCCCCCATCTGCATACCTCTCATCGGACTTGTCGCCGCACTGCTCCCTGTGACAATATTCAATGCCATCACCGTATCAAGCTTGAATCCGATCCCCGCCCTTCCCCGCTCGGGTTATGTGTTGAAGGCAGGTGCCGACGTCAATTTCACGAGCCATTCCACTCCGCCAAATCCGGCCAGGTCCGGCAGCTCGGGAATAACCCGGAAAGCCGGTAATTATGCGGAAAAATTCCTGTCACTGTTCAAGGCATATGAAATCCCCGACAATCTGAACTACTATTTCGTCAGGGAATTCCTCAAGCCGTTGAATCATCTTGCAGGACCGCTGTTCCTGCTGCCTTTCGCCTCGCTCGGTATTCTTATTTTATTATATCAACGGAGGTTCAAAGGAAGAACGGGACTTCTTTTCCTGTATCTGATAGCCTTCGCCATTCCAATGACAGTCTTCATCCCATTTGGGAGATACAGGCTGATCCTGCTTCCAGTATTCTGCGCATCCGCAGGCTATGCGATTGTCTTCATATTGAGCAACGTCCAGCATTTCCAGAAAAAATATGTTACCGTCCTTGTCCTGACCGCGGCATACTCGGTATTATTCTTCTTCGCATCGCCAAGTTCAATAAACCTGCGCGCCGAAGATTTTGTCGGATATGGAAATGCAATGGAGATTGCCGGCGGATATGACAGCAAGGCAATAAGCGACTGCTTCAGGACGGCATACGACATGAATCCATCATCGGCATCCGCAGTCATCCATTACGCCAACAGCCTCATGAAGAATTCAGAATTCAAAGAAGCGGAATCCGTACTCGGAATCCTGCTCAAGGACAATCCCTCGAATCCGACGGTTGCAATCAATTATGCTTCATCTCTTCTCGGAACGGGAAAACCGGCGGAGGCGGAGAAACTGCTGAAGGGGATTCCAGAACCCGAATCCAGAAACGGCAAGGTAAACTACTACTACCAGCTTGGCGAGAGCCGCAGGATGCAGGGAAGGAATTCCGAAGCCAGGCTCTGCTATGAACTTGCCCTGCTCTATTCCGACACAGACGCCCAGAAGAATATCGTCATGAAGGTCATGAAAGGGATGAAATGATCCTGGGGCAGGACTGCATGGAAAAATCCGAGATGGCAGGAACCATATCTATTTAACCTTTATATTCCTGATCCACAAGACAGCTTTCTTTTCAGGCTTGCCGGAAGGCGGCCCGATGACAAAGCTGAGACCTGTGGCGGGACCGTGCCATTTACCATCACCGGCACCGCCCCAACTCTCATACTTCACGATCTGGGCATTCTTTTCCACAATGTATGCCGCTTTAAGATCGATCTTCTGCCAGTCGGAGGACTCCTTGAGCTTAAGATTTATCTGATGGCACTGTCCGCTTTTGTCACCTATCCTGACGCATATGGCCGAAGCATTCGGGTATTTGACATCAAAGCTCAATTCGCTCAAGTCGAAATCCTTCAGCTGGGATTTCGCCTCCACGTATAACCCGCCCTTGGTGAAATCGCCCTCCAGCTTCAAGGCGTCCTTTTCCGTCTTGTCAATGCTGAGCTTCCCAGTTGCTCCTGGAAATTCCTGGCCGTTGTCGAAAAGCCAGCCATAATTTTCCACCGACTTGTCGGCCATCATATTTATCTCGCCGCCCTTTTTATCGTCCTTCTTGTCATCCTTGTCTGCCTTATCCTTCTTGTCCGGCTTGGTTTCCACCTTGACCGGAGGCGGAGGTTCAGGTTTTTCCACCTTTGTTGCACCGGAGACAGAAATGTCGGAACCAGTTTCGGATGCTCTCTGATCATCAGAGCTGCCAGTGGCTGAAAGGAAGACGAAAAGATTTACCGACTCCAGATTATCCTTGTCCTTGATATCAAACTTGAATGTGTATTCCCCGTCGGTCGAGACAGGCTGAGGCTCAGCACTTGCATAAACTCCGGCATAGATCCTGCCGGTCGTACGGCAATGGAGTTCTGCGCACAGCTTGGTCGGAGACTTAAGCCCGACAAGCCTGACCGTTGCGTCCATTGACTGTCCGATGCTGAGTTTTTCCGGATAAGAAATGGTACACCATTTAGAGGTTTTAGACTTGATCCCGTCGGTCCTGGCTTCAGCTTTTGCCTCTACCGCCTTTCCCTCATCAGGCTTCTTCAATCCATCATCGGATTTTGCCTCAGCCTTGGCCGCATCGACTTTGCCCTGATCGAATCCGAGAGCGCCTTCCGGCGGAATCTTGGAGGGAGAAGTGAATGGCCCGTCGACTTTCACGAGCGGAACAAGCAGTTCATCCGACTTGTTCTTCCCAAGCGTGAAACGCAGGACAAATTCCAGTTTCTCATTGAATGCAGGAAGCTGTACTTTGAAAAGTAAAGTGTAAATCCTGTCTGGAGCTGTATTGAGAAGCTCCCATTTGTTGTAGTCATAGTCATTGTCGCCCTCGCGCACGGCAATACATTTGAACTCGTCCTTCTTTTTATTTACAAGGACGTAGTCGTATATGCTGAGAGTCCTGCCGGAGTCGAGTTTGACCGTCACTGCCACATATGCCACGTCGGAGGTCATCCTCGACAGTGGTTCATAGGGGCTGACATTCTTGACAACAACTGGAGATGAGGGATTGTCAGGCATAATCTCGGCCGCAAGGATCGTGCCGGAATGGAAGCGCACGCTGAGAGGCTTCTTCTTCGCGGAATCACCTGCATCCTGTGACAGGAGAGATGCTGCGACGAGAAAAGCCAGGGACATAATCAGATTTTTCAGCAATATTTCCATGGAGGACTAATATTGCATTACTTTCCTTTATTGCCAAAACCGGATGTCGATTTCCTACTTTTCCCTCCTGCGATTTGAAGAAGTCCTGCCAAACTCGTCCGCCTTGGCACGATATGCGTTCCACATCGATACCACGAACGGATTGGAAAATTTCGGTTTCTCCTCGTCGCACCAGCGGTCGACATATTCGAAAAATTCCTGATGGTTCCAGAGTTCAAGCGCGCCCATGAGACGGGCGGCAAGCGCTTCACCGCCCCATGTCGGACCGTTAAGCCTCCTGTAGCTTTCAGCCTTGCTACCGTTGTTCGCCCCCTGCCCGAAAGACTCCCATTTATCCGGATTGGACTCCTCGTGCTTCACATTGGCTCCGTCGGGCGCGATAGTCCATAATACCTTCTGCCCCTTGAATCCCTTGCCGTAATAAGTCTGCTGATCCTCCTGGAATGTCGCCTTCACCTTCGCCATGCCGTCGTGTCCGAGCATCAGACCTGCAAATATTATCGGCCATTTACGGCCGGAGTTGTGCCCGCCATTTGCAACCCAGAGGTCATCATTCGAACGCACAGTTCCATAATAGTCTATTCCTTTCTGAATGAATCTCAGCAGCAGCGTATTATTTTCCCTCTCAGGATCGTCCAGCATCAGGACCAGGGCCGTATTGGAAACAACATTCGTGATTTCCCTCCCGTAGTCAGGCATGTTTTCAAGCGGATGCATCTCCCTGTTGACCCATTGCTTCTGATGATCGAGCCAAATCCGTTCAAGCTGCCGTTCCAGCCCCTTCACATCAGAAACCAGCTTCGGATTGGGCGCGGCAAGCCCCGGCAGAAGGCTGCGCTTGACAGACGACGCGGTAAAAATGTCCTTCCATGTCCCTACATATGCCGGGCGGAAAGCGTCCGCAGGCGGAGCTTTCAACAGGCATGTAAGCACGACTGCCGTCCTCAAAGGTCCCCGCAGCCCCTGCCCTTCCACCGTATCAGGAGTCTTGTCGCCAACCTTTTCCAGGCTTGCAGTGCTGACAAGCGACTGTCCTGGCTTCAGCTCCAGTGGAAACGTGGCGCGGAATCCGGCATCATACCAATGGGCCCTGTCGTCATATCCCTGCTTGTCTCCTGCGATCGGATTGACAACCGATCCGTTCCTGCCAGTGGCCGGCTCCGGAGAAACACTCTTCACAGTTACAGGTCCGACCACCCAGTAATCACCGGTTATAAAACATCCGGATTCGGCAGGTGAAGCAAAAGTCCATGTGATTCCATACTGCGTCAGGGACAAGACTTTCGCCGGTACGGATTCAGCTGAAAGCAGTCCAGGAATAAAAAGCATTCCCAGGATGGCTGCCATTCTTGTCATATAGCCCTTTTTCTGTTTCAACCGCAATTTTTACTTCACCAGTGTGAGGAGCCCGAAATGCTTCGGCGACCATCCGGGATATATCCCGTCGCCCCATTTCATCACTGCCTTCCTACCGGCGCCGTCATTGTCGTTGAGATTTATGGACATCCCGACCTTGGTGCCTATTGCAGGAACAATCCCGCCCATGTCGGACAAGGGCATCCTGATCTCGTAACAGGTCACGTCCTTCTCAGTCCTGATCGCGATCTCGTATACCGATGAATCCTTGGCAAGTTGTCCGGAGGTCAGACCACCGCATTTTTCCGCAGGACGGAACAGTGTGGATTTTCCGCTGCCTCCTCCAGGAGCTGCGCTTGAAACATAATAGCAGAAAGCCTTGGAATCCGGCGATGCCGTCCTGCCCGGAAGAAACGCAATTACTGCGGAATCATCATCGGTCGTCTTCTCATTCGTGGCTTCCGACCTGTGGACATTGTCCTTGACCTCCATCCCTACATAGAGGTTCTTCTCATCCCACGCAAAATATGCGGCACCGGAAAGATTGTCCGCGGACCACTTGTAGGAATCGTCCATCTTCAGCACCTGGTTGTCGCCAAACAAAGGTATCGGACACTTCTTGTCCCAGTCGGCGAGATTCCCATCTACGGAGATCGGTTTCGCCAGCTTGTGTGCTTCCGCCGCGAAATCCGTACCTTCATAGACTGTGAGCCTCATGTTGTCAAAAAGCGCCTGGCCTTTTCCGTTGGCAACCGGCACAAGGCCGAATCCCTTGAGATTCGAATCCGCATCGAGATGGCATGCCAGCATCTTCCAACCTCCGGAATTCTGTCCGGCATCGAACACGCTCGGAATATACATTGACTTCCTCGTCCCGTCGGACATGATCTTGTCGACATTGCTTCCCGCCTGCATGTCAGTGCTCCATATCCATGCGGAATAGAGATAAATCCGTCCCGGAGGAACATTGTCAAGGCCCTGTGCATAATGCTGCCAGCCGGAACCGCCCGTGAATTTCGCGATATATTTACCGAGTCCGACTCCGAGGCCTTCCGAACTTGCCCTCTTCGCATTTCCTGACCATGTTGCGGAATCATCCGCAGTCTTCCCCGGCTCCTCGAATCCCGAGTTCTTCACGAGATTCCCGAGCATCGACGGTGATATGAGATTGATATTCACAGGCTTCTCCACGACTGCGAGTTTCGCATCGTCATATTTGAAGACAAGTTTCACAGGATAGAGTCCGTCAGCAAGATCCTTACCGAGCGCCAGAGGAAACTTCAGGCTCTGCAGTTCGCCTGGCTTCACCTTGAACTGTACAGGCGCCTGAGCCGGCCAGCCGGCCGGAACGAGCGCAGTTACACCGCCTGATACTTCAGCCTTGCAGATGTTGTTCATCTGGATACTTATCTTTGACTCGGCATTCTTCAGGAATGTCACCGACGAGAACGGCTTCGGCATCTGACCGGCCGTCACCTCGACCGAAGGAATAAGATATGACTTCAGTGTCTCAAGGTCGCCGCCTTCAACAAAGACTTTCCTCTTCATCAAGGCAAGCTGGGCTATGGCATCGGCAGATTTCACCTTCGTCTCGTTGCCCTGGTAGTCGCTCACGATGATCTCGGCGCTGCCCACCTTGACAGGTATCGTGGAAGTGTCGGTGTCTTCAGCATAGAAATCGGCGTCCTTGGACGTTCCGCTGATAGACGCAAGAAACACCGGTTTCCCGTTCTTCTCAAAGAGATGGAACACGCCCTTCTCGTTTATAAAAAATTTTCCGACAGGTTTCGCATCATGCAGCTTTGATGCCATGACAGCGAGTGTAACAGCAACCGGGCGCGGATTCATGCCGCCCATCATGTATGACCAGTTTCCTGCAGGATCACCTTGTCCACCGAAATAAATGATCTTGTCGGCTCCGACGATGAGCTCGTCCGTCCACTGGTCCAGGACCCAGTTGCACTGGTAGTCGGGCTTGATCTTCTCCTGCAGAGGCACGCCCCATGTCGAAAGACCGTGCGCAGTCTCGTTGTCCCATACTTCAACATGCTTCAGGGCGTTGACCTCGAGATCCTCCCTGGCTTCGAGTATACCCTGCCCGCTTCCATAATGTATTGAGAGTATGTCGATATATTTGCCAATGCCTTCCTTGAGGAGCGCGATCCTGTAGTTCCTCGGCCAGAGTCCGCCGGCAAGGAGATTCTTGAATTTCGGATCGACCGCCTTGACGGTCTCGGTGCCGATCTTGCACAACCGCAGATAATCGCCAACCGGATCCTGGCATCTTTCGCCGGGAACGATCTCGTTCAGCCACTCGAAACCGGTAACCTTGCCCTTCCATCTCTCGGCCATCGCCTTGACAGTGTCCCTCCAGGCATCATCATCGAACGGCACCGGGAAGAAGGACTGGTTGCACGCCTTGCCTTTCTGCATCCATGCAGGCAGGGCGCAGATACATATCCACGGTTTGATGCCGTTCTTGTTGTATACCTCTATCGCCTTGTCGTATTTCTCAAGCCGCAGATCGCCTTTTGCAGGGGCAAGATCCTTGAGGCTCATGAACATCCTGCACGAGGTCAGGCCGATCTTCGCCGCAGTCTTCGCCATCTCCTCGCTTCCGGGGAACGTCGTACCGAACTTCGTCTCCTTGCCGCCTGTCACAGCCAGCACGTCGGGGATCCTGCCAAAATAGATGCTCCGCCTGCCCCAGCCGTCAGCCTCGGTCTCCACGAGGAACACGCCTCTCCTGTCGGTCTTTATCTCGATCGCCACCTTCTGTCCCTGCTTTTCGATCTTGAACGGAACTTTTCCTGACGCCACCTCTTTGCCCTTGGCATCAGTCGCCTTCCATGAGATCTGCTTGTCGGCTCCGGACGAACTTGCATCCTTTATGACGGCATTTATCTTCACCGGCTCATTGTAGGCAAACAGGTTTCCAGGCATGTCGGTTTCAAGCGAGTATGACTTTTCAACCGCCTTGAAATCAGGTCCGCCTGTCCTTATCTCCCACGGCCAGTCGCCGCCTTCGGCGCTCGTAAATCTTGTTATGCAGAGAAGGCTGTTGTATTCGAGCGACTTCGGCAGCTTGAAAGTCTTCTCTATGATATTCTTGCCGGGCTTCACTGCCGCAGTGAAGCTGAGTCCGCCATATCCGTTATGCGTCCTCTTCATCGTGTATTTGCCATCGGGATTGTCAACCCAGGGGCCCACTGCCATGAACTTTATGCTTGTCGATCCGGTATCTTCCGAAGGATCAAGGTAATATTCGACCTTCACTTTCCATTCTTCGCCTTCATAGCATCCCTTGTCCTCGCCGGCATCCACATGGATCCAGCTCTTCTTGAATTCAATAGCGGCCATCTTGGCGGTAATCTCCTTCATGTCGCGCCCGTCTGCCGTCTTGGAGTCGAGAGTCATTGCCGGCCCCCTCGCCTCCACAGTTTTGTTCTTCCAGTCGCCGTCGGGGGCGAGGAACACCAGCATGTTGAATGATGCCATGCCCTCCTTCGGGCCAAGCTTGTATTTGAATGTATACGCTCCGTCGCCTTTCACTTCCTGGGGCGGAGCATAGTTGTACATTCCACCGAATTCACCGCCCGCCTTCATCCAATGCAGGTGTGCGCTGATCTTGTTGGGAGTCTGCACGCCCTTGAGATCAAGCTTGATCTGGACCGTCTCCCCAAGTTTCATGCTGGCTGGATATGTCACGGTACACCAGTCTGCGAGTTTCGCAGTTTTTGTTTCAGCCGCATTCTGCGCGGATCCAGTAAATTGCGTGAGTGCCAGCGCCATCAAGGCGGCAACAAGAGAAGCAAGCCTGCTCTTCATTCTATCCTCCCCGTTATCGTTAAATTTAATGATTGCATGATTTGACGATTTAGCGATTTGATTGAAAATTAAACCTGCCTATCCCCCTGACACCCAACTTCAAACCTCTATTTTCCAAGATAATGTGGTACAGACGCGTGCCTTGGCGAAGTTTCCCAGTGAAGCCAGGTCCCGCCTGTAATTCTCTTTTGTTTTTCATTCTTAATCACAGGCGAGACGCCTATGTCACATTCTTCAAATCCAACTCCCGAACTTCCGCATTTCCGAACTTCAGAACTTCTCAAATATTCACCGCCTTCTTCAATCCGCCGCCGAAACTGGTGGATTCGCGTATTATGATCTCGGGCTTGATCCTTATAGCCTTATCAACTTCATTCCCAGAGAAAATCTGATTGGCGACTTCAAAGGCCTTGAGCCCTATCTCGTTGATCGGCTGTCTTATGCTGGTCAGCGACGGCCTCTGGAACTCGCCCCATGGCAGACCATCGATTCCCATGACCGCCAGCTCTTCCGGAATTTTCCTGCCCGCCTCCAATGCAGCCTTTATAGCGTAGAAGGCGATCCTGTCGGAAAACGCCAGGACACCATCTATCATCCCCTTCGTCTCGAAGTAGGGTTTAAGCTCCGGAGTGAATTTTTCAAAATCACCGATGCAGGAATAATACTGCACCGAACATTCGCCTTTCCCCAGCTCCACTATCCCCCGCCTTAATCCGTCGAAACGCCTGTCGGATGTGAAGTCACCGTATTTGCTTGAAGCCTTGGCCATCGAGAAGGTGACATAGAGGAATTTCCTGCACCCCTTCCTTATCATGAAATCCGCAGCCATCCTGCCGGCCTCGAAGTTGTCAAAATAGATCGACGGTCCGACAAGCGGCTCCTCGTACTCCTCAAGCCATATCACCGGAATCTTGTGGGAGGAAATACTTGCTACCCTTTCAGGATTGAGTGCAAGCGCCGCAACAAGCAGATCGGAAGGATCAAAGTGGTTCTTGGTTATGTTAAAGCAGTTATGAGGGATTATGCAGAGCCTTACATTTATCGCCTTGGACATCGCAAGGATATGGAACGCCTCGTATGCGGAATACCATATCGGATTGGGCGTCCTGCCGATTTCCTCGACCAGGAAGCAAACCGTCTTGAATCTTGATTTCCTGAGGGCGTAATTCCCTGAGCCGTGTCTTTTATCGACAAGCCCCTCGGCCTGCAGCATCGAGATAGCCTTGTTGATCGTGAGCTGCGTGGTACCGAGTTTTTTGGCAAGAGTCCGTTCCGGTGGAAGCCTCGTACCATCAATGTACTCTTCAGTATTTATAAGCTTCCTTATCTCGCTCGCGATATCTTCCGATTTTTTCCTCTTCATATGGACAACCTTTCTGAAAAATTACTGATTAAATCAATTAAAGTGAATTATTCAATAATCTAAAATATATCAATACATTATCTTGTCAATATGTCATTTTTAAAATATTTCAACTATTTCCTGCAACAAACAATAATGGGCTCGAATCCGCACTTGATAAATCAATGATTAAGTCACATTGCGATATTTCCCCATCCTCAATTGTAACCTTTCCCGGGATTCGGTGTATATTAATAAAGTATACTTAAATAAAGGAGCTGAGCTTATCAAATGAACCATCTGAAATTACTGCTTGCATTTTTAATCGCCGCTTTTTTTACCGCCAGCATCCATGCCGCGGACAAGGACAAGAAAAACAGCACAAAGCTCTCCAAGGAAGATCTGCTTAAGGCCGCAGCCGAAGGTGTCAAGGTCGTAAAGAATCTTGAATATTCAAAACCACAGGGCAAGTCCATGACCCTTGATCTCTTCATCCCGGAAAATGCGAAGGGCAAGCTTCCTCTCATCGTATGGATCCACGGCGGTGGCTGGACATCGGGCAACAAGGAGAATCCTCCAGCCCTCCTCTTCATAAAGAAAGGCTACGCTGTTGCAAGCATAAACTATCGGCTGTCACAGCAGGCCGTATTCCCGGCACAGATCCAGGACTGCAAGGCCGCCATCAGGTTCCTCCGCGCAAAAGCTCCTGAATACAATATCGATCCTGACCGCATAGGCGTATGGGGCGGTTCTGCCGGCGGACACCTCGTCGCGCTTCTTGGTGTCAGCAACGGCGTCAAAGAACTGGAAGGCGACGGCGGCAATCCAGATGTGTCAAGCAACGTCCAGGCTGTCTGCGATTTCTTCGGCCCGACCGATTTCACGACCATAAAGGAGCTGAGGATGTCGGACGATCCCGATATCCAGCAGAAGCTCAAGGAATTCAAACTTGACCACGACGACAATGTGCTCGCAAAACTTCTCGGCGGCCCCATCGATCAGAAGCAGGAGCTCGCATTGCAGGCAAGCCCGCTTACCTATGTGAAAAGCCTGAAGAACGACAAGAAGGATTATCCTCCCTTCCTAATTTTGCATGGCGACAAGGATCCTATCGTTCCCGTCGAACAGAGCATCACCTTCCATGACGCGCTCAAAGCTGCGGGCCTTGATTCCACTCTGAAGGTATACAAGGGCGCCAAGCACGGGAATCTCGGCGGCGACAGCCTGAAACAAGTCGAAGACTTCTTCGATAAAAACCTGAAGAACCTCAAGACCAGGAAATGAGGGGAACAGCCGAACAACCGAATAACGAATCTCGAACTCTGAATTTTGAAGTATCGGATTTTTATTCTTTTCTCAGGTGCATTCCGTTTGTAGTTAGGCGTTGTTCGAAAAGGTAATCTCAAAATGTAATTTGATTTAAAAGTAGCACAGACATTCTTGTCTGTGAATGCAAATTCCATTTTCAATCGCAGACCAGCCTTCGCTAAGAAGCTTCCGTCTTCGCTAAGGCTACGCCGTGACAGGATGGCGCGGCAAGCAGGAATGTCCGCGTTACCCCCTTTTCGAGCTGGCTCTAGCCAACACCCTGGTCGCCTTAGGCGCCGCCAGAGGCGGGTAAACATTTTTGCGTGTCTCTTCAATTATCAATAGAGACAGCCAATAATGGCTTAACTACGAACAAATATCACGGAACTCCGCAATATAATCTTTTTATTGTATTGAATCGGAAAAAGTGCTATTTTAGGGAAAAGTGAACATACGTATAATAACGTTCTGCAACAATAAAATGAAAAAATATATAATAACATTTGCTTTCCTTTTGGCATTGAGTCTTCAAGCTGAAACATACAAGGAGTTTTTGGCAAGATTCATTCCGAACAAAGAAATAGCATTGCCCCGGGCTAAAAACCCAAAAATTAGACTTGAGAAGATTGAAAACGAAAAGATTGAAAACATTACTGTTATTTTCTACAAACGTGACGGCAGCATAGAACAAGAGATAACTGCGACAAAGGCAACAATTAGCGATCTGGGCAATGGAAAAGCAGAACTGCTTCTTTTTGATGCACTTATCGTAGCAACAGATGAGAAAGGTCAAAATAGAAAGACCACAGCAAATCAAATGTCATTTAAATATGAATATCAACCAGTAATAATACATTAAGAAAAGCAGAACTAACATATGCTGGTGACGGCGTTCCGCCGCCCAGATATTTGAGCGTTGGCCTGGATCCCGTTAGCACCTCCACAGGCACTGAACTCAACACGGCCTACTTAATAGAACTTCTTAAAAATCCGCATATCCATCCTTGACAGCCCCCGTATGCCGTCATATCTTATCTCACACGTGTGAGATTGCAAAAGGAGATATTGATGATCACCCAGAAGGACATGGCAAGGAAGCTCGGAATATCCAGATCGCTGGTTTCCAGGGCGCTGACAGGAACTGCCGCCGACATAGGCGCATCAGAGGAGACCGTCCTGAAAATACGCAGGATGGCAGAGAAATGCGGATACGTCCAGAACGCCGCCGCTCTCAGCCTCCGCGGCGACTCTTCGATGACGGTCGGTGTCGCCGTCAAGGACTTCACAGATCCTTTCTTCGGAAAAATGATTGGTGAGATCCAGTCACTCGGACGTGAACGCGGATTCTCTCTCCTTCTGACGGGATATTCCGAAGGCGGAAATCCGCAGGTTGACATCAATTCCCTTCTCAGATACCATCCAGATGCTTTGATAATCTGCGGAAGCCATGTGGACCTTTACTGGCTGAAATCATTTATTGCAAAGGGAATCCCGGCTGTCCAGATAGGCGCAGGAAAAACATATGCCGGACTCAGCCGCGTTGAAATGGACGAAGAATACGGGATGTCACTGCTACTCAATCATCTGAAATCCCTTGGTCACCGCGAGATTGGATTCATCGGCACCGATTCAGAACCGTCCTTGAACAGGAAAAGGATTCTTGCGAAGTTCGCAACGAGAATGGGCATATCCTTAAAACTCTCTAATTCCATCTCAGTAAAGGATCAGGCCGACGCCGGATTCAATGCCATGGAATTCCTCCTGCAACGGGCGGGGAAGAATCTTCCGTCTGCGGTGGTCGCGGCAGACGATTTCACGGCACAAGGCGCGCTCAAGGCGCTTCATGAAGACGGACTGTCGGTCCCGAAAGATATTTCCCTGACAGGCGTTGATGACATACCTGCGGCCTCGCTCACAATCCCTGCTCTGACAACAATCAGATCGCCAATCACCGAAATGGTGCAGGCTGCTTTCTCCCTTGCAGTGGACAAGGCTGCAAACACAAGAAAACCAAAGTCCCTGAAACTCAAACCCGAATTAATAATACGAGCCTCAACTGTAAAGAATAATCATGTAAATCCTGTTATCCTGTCAAAAATATTATAAGAAAGGAAAGTTGAAATGCAAATCACGATCAGCAAGGACAAAATCGAGAACGGTAAAAAGGCCGCATTGAAAGGCGCACAGGCCGTAAAGGACGCCATCGGGAAGAAAGGATATGCCAACATTATTGTCGCCACGGGCGCGAGCCAGTTCGAAATGCTCGCGGAACTTGTCAAGGCCGACATTGACTGGTCGAAGGTGACAGCCTTCCATCTTGACGAATACATCGGCGTACCGATCACGCATCCTGCAAGCTTCAGGAAATATCTGAAGGAAAGGTTTGTCGACAAGGTAAAAAATCTCAAGAAGTTCAATTATGTCGACGGTGACAATCCAGCCCCTGAAAAGGAATGTAAACGCCTTGGAGGCCTCATCGGCAAGGTGAATATTGATGTCGCATTCGTAGGCATAGGCGAAAACTGCCATCTGGCATTCAACGATCCGCCGGCCGATTTCGACACCGAGAAAGCCTACATCGTCGTGGATCTTGACGATGCGTGCAGGAAACAGCAGCTTGGCGAAGGCTGGTTCAAGACTTTTGACGATGTTCCGAAGAGAGCGATATCGATGGGGATCAAGCAGATCATGAAGAGCAGGACCATAATCTGCACAGTGCCTGACAGCAGAAAGGCCGAGGCCGTGAAATCAACTGTAAAAGGTGAAATCACGAACAAGGCGCCGGCATCGATCCTGAAGAAACACCCGGACTGCCATCTGTTCCTGGACGAACCAGCGGCATCAAAGCTTGCTTAATACCTGTGATGGGCCGATGTAGAAACTGCCGGAAGTACCGCCTTTTTTTGATGCAGGTAAAATACTGCATGTGAAAAATTGGTCGGGGCGATAGGATTCGAACCTACGACCTTCTGCGCCCAAGGCAGACGCGCTAGCCAGACTGCGCTACGCCCCGACAAATCGTTTTTTTCTCAAAAGGGGCAATACATTAGCTTGACTTGTGAATTTAGCAAGTATTGAGAATCCCCTGGATCCATCAATCCGTGAACAGCTCCTTCAAATTGAATTCCTTGTAGGGGCCTTTGGCGGCTGGCGGGATCCGGTTCATGGAAAGATACATTTCATTTATCCTTAAGCCCCAGCACATCCTGCATGTTGTAGAGGCCGGGACGGGCTTTTGACAGGAATCGGACCGCCTTCAGTGCGCCTTTCACGAACGTGTCTCGGCTCGAAGCCTTGTGGACAAGTTCTATCCTTTCGCCTTCGGTGGCGAAAATGACGGTATGGTCGCCTACGACGTCTCCGCCTCGGACGGCATGTATTCCAATCTCGGTCTTTTTCCTTTCGCCGACAATTCCCTTGCGGCCATGGACGGCATTCTTCTCGTATGACAGATCCCTCGCCTTCGCAATAGCTTCGGCAAGACTGACAGCTGTTCCGCTGGGTGCGTCCTTCTTCTTGTTATGATGCATCTCGACGATCTCGACATCGTAGTCGTCGCCGAGGATCTTTGCGACTTTCGCAGAAAGATCAAAGAGCAGGTTTACCCCGACGCTCATGTTGGAAGCCATGACGATGCGCCCGCCTTCTTTTACGAGAACAGCAAGAGTCTTTTTGTCGGCATCTGAAATCGCAGTGGTGCCTATCACCATGGATGCACCCGCATCAGTTGCGAGTTTCGCATTTTCAATGACAGGCCCGGTGCTGAAATCAATTACGGCGTCGGCGTTCCGGAGAACCGGCTTGATGTCGCTGCTTATCTGAATGCCGCAGGCGTCTACTCCGGCGACAAGCCCGGCATCCTTGCCTATGAAAGGACTTCCGGAAAACTCAGTAGCTCCGACAAGCTTCATATCATTTGAACTCAGGACGCGCGATACGAGCAGTCTCCCCATCCGTCCGGCGGCTCCGGCAATTATGACTTTGATCATTGGCAAACCTCTAATTAGTATTATAAAGAAACAAAGTGAAGCATAATATAACCACAGAACACACAGAATACATCCACCGTCGCTAAGAAGCTATGGTGGACAGGCAGAAATATAAATCGCAAATCACCCTAAGCAAGAAGTCACATAAAACCTTTAATGGACCTTCAGCAAATCGGCAATACAACTTTACCGTACTTCTCATTGATCACTTCGGCCATTGCCAGATAAATCGCACTTGCCCCGCACACAATACCTTCCCAGCCGGCCATTCTGCCAATCAAGGAGGATCCCAGCCAGTCACGCGCGGCAAGCATGAAGAACAGGATGACAAGTGAGAGGAAGACAAACTGCAGGACGCGATTGCTCTTGAAAGTGGCAAACCACATAAAGAGAGTGAATATCCCCCACATGAAGAGATACCAGCCCATGAAAGCTTCAGGTGTCTTGTCCGCCAGTCCCAGCCTGGGAGCCACGATCAATCCTACAAGCGTCAGCCAGAACACGCCATAGGAAACGAAGGCGGTCAAACCAAAAGTGTTTCCTTTTTTGAACTCCAGTATTCCAGCTATTATCTGCGCAATCCCGCCATAGAAGAGCCCCATAGACAATATCATGGAACTGATCTCGAAAAAACCGGCATTGTGGATATTGAGAAGGACGGTTGTCATTCCAAATCCCATTAGCCCCAACGGGGCTGGATTGGCGGTCTGGTTTTCTGTCATTATGATATCTCCTGTTTTTGATTATTAGGATTGTTAATGTACGGCGTCATCTTTTTATGCCAAACACGGAAGATCAATAAAGCACCTACATTCACACAAAAAATATCCAAGCATCGGTGTTCAAGGCTTCATGAATCCTGAATCCGGATCCAGGACTACCCCCTCATTACCCTTTGGCACGCGCAGCATTTTAAACTTGCCTGAGAAGCGATCGGAATATTCCTTCTTCTCTTTCCCCCCCTCCAATATAAGGTAGGTATGGAGCAGGAACTCCTTGCTATATTTATATTTTGCCCTGTATGGAAGTATGTCATCGGCGGTGACAACGGCCGCAATCTCATAGTCCCCGTCCAAAAGCGCAAGCGAGCCATTGCTGTAGGGATTGAACCTCACGAAGAATTTCTCCGGTCCGTCATAAAACGCCATCAGGTGGTAGGGAGTTGAATTCTTTATTGCATCCACCGAACAGCCTGCGAGAAGCGACGGCAGCTTGAGCGACGGCTGCGCCGGTTCCTTGAGCGGCATCCCCTTCACCGTCTCGAATCCCACCTTCATGGCTTCGGCGTGCGCCTCCCTTCCCTTCTCCGTATCTCCAAGCACGTCGGCCTTCAGGCTCAGCATGAAGGCCCTTTTCATCGGAAAGCCAGTCTTGTAGAATTCAGCGGCGGCATCAAGGCTTTCCACAAGTTTTCCTGCGAACTCCGCAGGAAGCGACGACTTCCCCTTCATCTCCCCTATGAGAAAAGACGCAAGGCCATACAGCATATTGAAATCCCTGCCGCTCCGCGCCCGCTCTATCTTCTCCGCAATATCCTTCTTTATCAGGGCGGCCTCTTCTGATTCCGGATATTCCCTGAGAATAGGACGGAGATAGGAAAAGGCTTCGGAAAACTTCCCACTTTTAAGAAGGGCAACCCCAAGGCTGCATTTCGCCCCGACATCGGCCTTTACAAAATCCTCCTTCCCTTCGAAAGCAGGCGAATATGCCTTCAGACGTATCATTTCCTGGAGGGCAAAAATCTGCTGTTTGGGATCCTTTGATTTCTTCTCCAAATCCTTTTTGACATTATCCGGAAGGGCTTCCAATATTTTTCCGGGACCGAAGCAGTCGCTGGTGAATGAAATATACGAGCCTGCCCTTTCAAACATGACATCCTCGCAGTAGCTGAGCACCCGGTACGGCTCCTGCGTCCCGCATATCCGGCGCAGCTTCCCCCGATAAAGCTTGAACAGTTCATCCCAGGCCTTAATGGCTACGGCATATTTTATTTCCGGCGGCCTTCCACTCTTGTCCCTGGACTTTGCCTCGTTCGCGTAGCTTATTGCCATCTGGAGCAATATTTCCACCTTGTTGTCGAAGTTGCTGTCAGGAGGCAGCCAGCGCAGCTTCCCCTCTTCCGCAAGCCTGCCCATCTCAAGGAGCGACTCACTCAGCATCCTCTGCCGATCAAGCCAATCTTCGAGACTGATCTTAATCTTGGAATCGCCGGATGACGAGATCCTGATCGCCGCAGAAAGATATGCTACTGCCAGAAGAGGATCCTTATCGGCCAAGCTTTTCCTGCCCAGTCCCATGAGCTCCTCATAAGTAAATATCTTGAGCATCGCCTCCTCGAGTGGACCACTTCTGTATTTCCAGTATGTAATGCTATGTATGTCCTGCACTGCGAAGTCCGCAGCCTTCCTCAGTGCGGCATCCGCGGCCTTGGTGTCACCTGCACCCCGTGCCGCTTTCCAGCGCCCCACCAGATATTCGAGTGTCTCTTTCTCAGGAAGTGGAGCTTCTCCGTCAAGCCATGCCCTCTCGATCTCTGCGTCTATTTTCGCTGTGTCGCCAGAAGCCATGACTTCCCTGCTCCGTTCAAGGCTCATATCCACAATCCTTCTCTTCATGTTCGAGACGGCTTCCCTGAGTCTCTGTACAGTATCAGATCCGTCGTGATCTTTTGACTTCGCCAGCATCTCCTTCGCCTGTCCATAGAGCCTGATGGCTTCGTCCAGGGATTTCTTGTTGCAAGCGTCCTCGAAGAGTTTCATCATGTATGACAGCTCTTCAAGGATCTGTGCCGGTTTTTTCTTCACCTCAACAGGTTTTGGCGGCTCCAGCGGGCGTTCAGCCTTCTCAGACTGAACCTGTTCCGTGTTTTGCTTCGAGGATGGATTTGGACGGTTCCACAAGGGCATCGTATAGATGATGCCGAGGACGGCAAGCATCAGCACCCCGCAGCCAAAAGCATATTTCCTAGTGTCTTCAGTTTCCATCCCACTCCTTTATCGCAAGATAAGATTGCCGGCCAGACCTGCACTGAGCTTGTCGAAGTAGGCCGGCGCTCCTTCCAATTTCAAGTATCCAGTATCAAGTTACGAATTTTCACACAATCTCGACCGGGCATTTCGGCAGCGAATTTATGAAGGTCTTGCCATAACGCTTGGAGATGATCCTGCGGTCAAGGATGACAATAATACCTTTGTCCGTCTTTTTCCTGATGAGGCGTCCGACGCCCTGCCTGAATCTCAGCACGGCTTCCGGCAGCGAGTAGTCCATGAACGCCCTGCCCCCTTCCCTTTCAATCTTCTCGCTCCTCGCCTGGACAAGCGGATGGGTCGGAACGGCAAAAGGAAGTTTTGTTATGATGACATTGCTGAGAGATTCCCCGGGGACGTCTACCCCCATCCAGAAGCTCGTCACCCCGAATATGACCGAATCAATATCATGTTTGAATTCGTTGAGCATGTCCGAGCGGTTCTTGCCTTCGCCCTGGACGAGAAGAGTTATGCCGAGATCCTCGAAAAACCCCCTCAGCCTTTCGGAACTTCTTTTCATGGTGTCGTAGCTCGTAAAAAGAACAAATGCCTTCCCATGCGTCATCTTTATGTAGTTTTCAATCTCATCGCAGGCTGAACCAAGATAGTTCTCTTCGTCCGGAAGGGGCATGCTCTTTGGAATATATATCTTCACCTGGTTCTCATAGTCGAACGGCGTGTCAAGCACGTCCTCGGTGCCGTTGTCAAACCCGATCCTGTTCCTGTAATAATCGAGTTTGCCGGCAACTGACAGCGTGGCGCTCGTGAGAACGACCGGAAGTTCGCCGTTGAAAAGTATCTTCCTGAGGATCTCGCCGACATTGAGAGGCGCCGCGTAGAGCTGGATGTTCATCTCGCTCCTGCCGCCTTTTTCGATCCAGTAGACATGGTCATCGAGCCGCATCGCCACGAAATCCGATATTGCGAGCCTGTAATATTCGCATCTCAGGAGCATCGCTGAAAGCTCCTGGCTCAAGTTGTCATCTTCATCCTCATCCAGCTCCTTGAGATATTCATTGAGCCTGTGCTCCAGATGCCCTATCTTCTCGGAAAGGATGTCCGTGATGAAATCAGGCTGCTTGATCCTGATCACGTTGTCCTGGTAGCCGGCCGCGAAGTCCCTCACCTTTTCGAAGAATATTTCAGTTGCATCCATAAGTTCAGCAACCTGGCCCCTCAGCTTGAGCTCCTCCTCCCCGGACCTCATCAGCAGGCCCTTTCCCCTCTGCGGGTCGAAGAGCCTCTTCAGACAGAGCCTGACACCTGAGCTGGAAACATGGAGTCCGAGATGCTGTGCGGCTTCGTCCTCGAGAGTGTGCGACTCATCCAGGACGAGCGCCCCGTAGACCGGCAGAAGGCTCATTTCAAGGTTCTCGGAGCTTTTGATCTTCAGATCAGTGAAGAACAGCGCGTGGTTTGAGACGATGATGTCGGCAGTATCCCATTTTTTCCTCGCCCTCCAGTAGAAGCATCTCTTGAAATATGCGCACTTGGGTTTCGAACAGTTGCCGGTTTCGCTGCAGATGTAGTCCCAGCATTGCGGATCAAAGGGAAAATCTATTTCCGAACGGCTCCCCTCCAGGGCCTTCTCGGCCCAGAGGGCTATTTTCTCGACATCGGACCGCATGGAATCGGCCGGCAGGTATTCAGAATGTTCGCCTGCTATCAGGGCAAGCCGCCGTCTGCAGATGTAGTTACCCCTGCCCTTTGCAAGCGCGACGGAGAACTGCACGTCCATGATCTTCTGCAGGAGGGGCAGATCTTTTTCAACAAGCTGTTCCTGGAGGCTGATCGTCTCCGTGCTGACGACAAGCGGTTTACGGAGTTCGAGGGCGCAATAGATCGCTGGAACCAAGTATGCAAAGCTTTTTCCGACTCCGGTCGGCGCCTCGACGCAGAGGTTTTTCTTTTCCGCAAAAGCAGCTGCGACCTTCCGCGCCATCTCCTCCTGCTGGGGCCGCCTTTCATAGGCCGGCCCTCCGAGTTCCGCAGATTTCAGCAGTGGAGTGCTGTCTGAAAAAAACGCTTCCGTGGACGGGACTATCCCGCTCTGCACTTCAAGCTCGGTGCTTTCCCCCAATGGCATTATCATAATTTTTTAGCTCTTAAATTAAGTTTCCCGCTTGAGATTGCCGGTAAATAAGTTAACCTATTATTTTACGTTGAAACCGGATAATGGACATTCATTTCCAATTTCAAATGCACAATAATTGAAATCATCACAGGAGCAAGAACAATGTTTAAAAAGTTTCTAATTTTATCAGCCGCACTGTCAATCATACTTTCCTCAAGCGTACAGGCGCAGGTGCGGGTAGTCAAGCCTGAAAGAACCAGCAATCCCAAGCTTATGTACAAGGCCGTCGCCGGAAATCCGGAGCTTTCCAAACTCATCGCCTCGGATCTCAAGCTCTGCGGCTGGTTCGACCTTGTCGACAGCGGAGCTGAATACTTCATCACCGGCGCGGCAGCCGGCACTCAGGTCCAGATGACCGTCTCAAACGGAAACGGGACGAGCCTCTTCGCACTAAATTCATCTGTCAATCCCCAGAACCTCAGGGACTCGTCGCACAAGACCGTCGACGCGATCCTAAAGAAAATGTTCAACATCCCGGGAATCTGCTCTTCAAAGATAGCTTTCGCCGGGCAGACTCAGGTCGGCAAAAAGGAGATCTTCATCTGCGACTTCGACGGCTACAATGTCGCCCAGCTGACCAACAACAACAGCCTTTCCGTGGAACCCGACTGGATCCCTGGAAGGAATGAGATCGTCTATACCCTGTATTCAAAGATGTTCACGGACATTGTCGAGCTTGACGTCGCTTCAAAACGCTGCCGCAGGCTCGCGCAGTTCCCGGGACTCAATGCTGGAGCCGCAGTCTCGCCAAACGGAGGTGTCGTCGCTCTCATCCTCAGCCGTGACAACCAGGTCGAGCTCTATATAAAATCGTTCGCAGGGAAGGAATTCCAGAGGCTCACAAACAGTGCAAGTGTAGAAGCCTCGCCATGCTGGTCTCCCTCCGGCGACAAGCTCTGCTTCGTATCCGACTTGGGTGGCAAGCCGGGGCTTTATATAATGGGTGCACGAGGAGGAAATCCCGTGCGACTGTCAACTCTTGGTACCGAGGCTGTTTCTCCAAGCTGGTCCGATGACAACAAGATTGCGTATTCCGCAAAAATGGGGAATTATGCAATAGCCGTGCTCGATCTGAATGGCAAGGAACCCAGCAGGACCGTTGTGAACGCCGCAGGCGACTGGGAATCCCCGAGCTGGGCGCCCGACAACCGCCACGTGGTCTGTTCAAGGACTCTTGGCGGTAATTCATCCTTATATGTCATAGACACATGGACAGGCAAGGCAAGACAGCTGCTCGGTGGCAAGATGAACATCGTCCTCCCGAGCTGGTCGGGAATCAGGTAAGATTGAAACGGAGAACCGGTGAGCCTGAGTAACGGCGTGTCGGAGAAACTGAGAATCCGCCTTCGCTAAGAAGCTATGGCGGGCAAGTCGGCGAAGATTCAGGAAAACCATGGCGCGGAAAAAATCTTGTCGGAGTCCAAACTTTAGTTTGTCTTAATATTCAAGCCTTAATTTTTCCTACATGAAAAATCCTATACAAAAAGTTCGTCCCAAGCTTCCTCCATGGATCCGGGTGAAAGTTTCGGCTGGGAGCAGCAGGGAGGAAGTCGAATCCCTGATTGGACGCTACAAGCTGAACACCGTCTGCCGGAGCGCAAGATGCCCTAATCTCTGCGAATGCTGGCACAAACGCACCGCAACCTTCATGATCCTCGGCAGCGAATGCACGAGGAACTGCACGTTCTGCGCCGTAAATCACTCTGAAAAACCTGCCCCTCCCAAAAGAGATGAACCTGCGAAACTCGCAAAGGCCGCAAGAAAAATGAATCTCGGATATGTCGTAGTCACAAGCGTGACCCGAGACGATCTCCCTGATGGAGGAGCTTCGCAGTTCGCCGATACGATCCGCAGACTCAGGAAGGAAATCCCCGGAGTGAAGGTTGAAGTGCTGACACCAGATTTCAGAGGAAATACTGCAAGCCTTGAAAAAGTGATAGATGCCGGACCTGACGTATTCAACCACAACCTTGAAACCGTTGAGCGTCTGACGAAGGAGATCAGGAGCGGAGCCAACTTCAGTCGTTCCTTGAAGGTGCTGGAGAAAGCTTATACACTAGGAAAAGGCCGGGTTGCGATAAAGTCAGGGATTATGGCCGGTCTTGGTGAGACGGACTCCGAGATCGAGGAGACAATCCGCGAAATCCGCAGAACTGGCGCTGAAATGCTCACTGTCGGCCAGTATCTCCCCCCTTCCGTGAAGCACAGGCCGCTTAACCGTTATGTGACACCTGCAACATTTGAAAAGTGGAGGCGTTTCGCGGAGAAGCTTGGATTCAAGAATGTCGCAAGCGGACCTCTTGTGAGGAGCTCATATCACGCGGAAAACCTGTTCCGCAAGGGGACGGCCCGGTAACCGTATTTTAGAAATCTTTATTTTTTTCAACTTTTCCATCTCTTCCACAAGGATTTTTCCCGTTTGCATAATATATTTGTGTTTTGGGCGTCATGCATTTCATTTTTTACAGGTGATAGGCGATGAACAGCATCCTATTTTTTCTGATATTCATAATCCTCATCCTCGTAGTATGGGTGATCTACCAGCACACAAGAGTGATCATAACGAACAGGATCTGCTATGACCAGTCGCGCCAGATAGCGAAGGAAAGGGAGGCGACGGCGGCCATCCTGGGCCTCAGCGGCAAAGCCATAACTTCAGAAGACCTCAGCGACGAGACTTTCCTCACCCACTTTGTCGAATATGCACAGAGGTCCATCAGGGGCATAGGGGCGGCAATTGTAACAGCTTCGGACAATGACTCATTCAAGGGATGCGCGGTATCCGGGACATTCCCTCCTCTGAAGGATGTACCGGCGCAGGTCGAGCAGCAGCTCCTCGCACATCCGAAAAAGCACACGGACTTCATAAAGGAGATCAAGATCCCCCTTTCCATAAGCCAGCTCGAGGAGCAGTGCAAGGATAAAAATTACGTCATGTTCACTGACCAGGTCCCTTCCGGTTTTTCCGAGAATTTCAAAAAGCTAGCGCCAAGGATATTGATGTCACCGATCCTTGTCCACTCGAAGATCTTCGCCTGTACCATAGTTGTTTCCAGAAACGAATTCGATGAACACGTACTGACTGAAAAAGACGGGGAATATCTTGTCCGGCTCAATGAAATCGCATCCCTCAGCCTTGAAGCCATACGCCTCTTCCGCGAACGCAGGCAGTACGAGGAGAAACTGAGGACGGCCAAGGAGGAGGGAATGCTCCAGGTCTCCACTGGAATCATCCACAACATCGGAAACGCCGTGACGGTCGCCAAGCTTACGGTCCTCGAGCTCCAGGAGAAGAATCCGGGAAATACCGAGCCGCCGGAATCATTCATACTTAAAGAGATCATACCGAACTTCAGGAAGGAAGTTGACAAGGGGGATATCCAGAGGTTCCTGAAGGAGGACAAGTCCGGGCAGCAGTATTTCGATATCATCTCCGAACTCCTCAACCACATCAACAAATCGCGGCTTGAGACCATCAAGCTGCTTTCCTCGCTATCCAACAAGCTATACCATATCAGCGAGATCATCGAGCTCCAGCAGAGGTTCATGGGCGAACTCGGTACGGAGAACATGTCCTCTCTCGCACCTGTCATCGAATCATCCGTCAAGATATTCGAGGAGACCTGCAACAAGAAGGGCGTGTCCATAAAAATGACCCTTGACGACAAGACTCCGCAGGTGCTCATCGATCCTTCAATGATGACACAGGTGTTCATCAACCTCATCAAGAATGCAGTCGAGGCGATTGAGAGCGAAGGTGAAACCAAGAAGCAGCATATCCTTGAAATCATACTCAAGATGGAGAAGATTGAAAACAACCAGATGGTCGTCGTCGAAGTCAAGGACAACGGTCCGGGAATTCCCGACAATGTCCGCGACAAGATATTCAGCTTCGGATTCTCGACCAAGGACAAGAACAAGGCCTCAAGGGGCTATGGACTGCACTCCTGCATGGACACCGTGAAGAAATACGGCGGTACAATCACCCTTGACAGCAAGCTCGGAGAAGGTTCGACATTCAAGATCGCCCTGCCCGTGAGCGAGAGGCACTGAAAATGGAGACTCTTGGCCTGTTCTACTATTCCGCCCAGGCTATATTCACAATCGTTTTGATGTCCATAGGCGGAGTCATTCTCGCAAAATTCAAGATACTGGACAGCAGTTCGCTCCAGACGCTTAGCAAGGTCATATTCCATCTCCTCCTGCCGTGTATGCTTTTCGCGAGCTTCACAGAAAAAATAAATTTCGCCAAGCTCATGGAGCTCTGGGTGCTTCCTGTGACAGGCGTGATCTTCATCGTCACCGGCCTTGCCCTGGGCACCCTGGCTGTCAGGATGATCAGGATAAGCCCGGAATACAAGAGCGTAGTAACGGCCACATGCGGTTTCGGGAATGCAATGTATCTCCCGTTCCCCCTTGTCATAGCAATCTGCACCATATTCCCGGAATTCAACAAGGAACCTGAGCTTCAGGCAATGGGAATCATCTATGTGTCGATGTTCGTGATCGCCTTTTCTCCAATGATGTGGACAGTCGGATACAACATCCTCGGAGAAAAGTCGCACAGCTCCCTGAAGGTCTCGGATTTCATCACTCCTCCTGTCTGGGGAATCATTGCCGGACTCATCGCCGCAAGCATCCCTTCGATAACGCTCTCCTCCGGGAACGTCTTCTCATTGAGAGCCGCCCTCTGCGATTCTTCCGGCTTCCTCCATCCGGTGTTCACCACCTGCGTGAGCCTTGGAAATGCAGTGGTGCCATGCGCGATGATCGTGCTCGGTGGAAGCTTCGCACTAAGCCCGCTGGCGAAGCACCTCGACTTCAGGCCTGCCGTGATCGTAATAGCCGTGAAGCTGATAATCCTTCCGGTCCTCGCAATAGCCTACATAAAGACGCTCATGCATTTCAACCTGATTCCTCATGGCAAGGCGCAGGACACCCTTCTCGCGCTGGTGATGCTCATCCAGTCCGCCGTGCCCCCTGCGACAAGCCTCATCGTAATAAGCTCGCTCCAGAAGAAGAATGTCGATGAGATGGGCTCCCTGCTACTCTGGCTCTATCTGACATCCCTGTTGACGCTTACTATATTCATTGTAATCGGCATGAGGATTTTCCAATGATATTTTCTTTATGTTGCAGAGGCAACTTAAAGAAAATATAATTTTTCAAAGAATACCAGGCCATAAGCCTATTCTGCATTATATTATTGGAGCTGATTGCATGACTGCTCTCAACGGAGCGCCGGTCTCCAGACCGGCTCCCCTATGCCGACCTGGCTTGTCCCGCCATAGCTTCTAAGCGACGGCGGAAGGTCGGCGTTCATCTGCATCAATGCAATTGCCCAATCGAATTTTTGCAAAACATGGAAAGGAACCGGACATGTTCATCTTCAGGAAAAACAAGGCTCTGCTTGAACAATACACCAGCTATCTGTCACTCTGTTCCGAGACACTCGTCTTATTCCGGGAGGCAATGGAACATTCATTCAAGAACGGGCTCGATGAGCATTTCGACGTCCTTGCGGCAAAGGTCCACGAGAAGGAATCTGACGCCGATGATACACGCAGGCTGATCGAATGCACCATGTATGAACAGTCCCTGCTTCCGGAATCCAGGGAGGACCTCCTCGACATAATTGAAAGGATCGACATGATCCCGAACTGCGTGGACCATCTTGCAACACTGCTTACAATCCAGAAGATTCCTGTCCTGCCAGTACTCAAAAACGACACCATGGAGCTCCTCGGCACTTCGCTCGAGGCGTTCAAATACACCAGGGAGGCCGCCCTTGACAGCCTTATGAAAATGGAGAAGATAAAGGAGCTCCAGGCATTGATTGGCGACAACGAAAGCATCGGTGACAGGCTCGAACACAAGATGATACGAACTGTATTCGCCATGGACATCAACACCGGTGACAAGCTAGTACAAAAGGACATGATCAATCAACTTGGCGACATCTGCAACTTGTGCGAGCACGTAATGGACCGGATCGTCATATGCAGCATTAAACGAAAACTGTAACTTGATACTTACAACATGAAATATGTGCTCTCAAAGGAGCGCTGGCCTCTGGCCGGCAATTGATTTGATTGAATTGGTTAAAAAATCGGAGATTGGAAATCGGAGATTGGAAATCGGCAATCAAAAATGTTCAGCCATTACATACAATATATCGGATGTGTCTTCATGGGCTGGGGCCTGGGCGCCAACGACTCCGCAAATGTCTTCGGCACAGCCGTCAGTTCAAGGATGGTCAATTACAGGATCGCCATACTTTTGACAGCACTCTTTGTAATGCTCGGTGCGATCATAGGAGGAGAACCCGGAATCGTCACCCTCAGCAAGGAGCTCAGGAAGGATACAGCCTTCACCGTCAAGAATGAAACTGATATCGCAAAGGCCGACAGGAAAGCGCGGAGAACAGCGGTCGTTGTCACATTCGCCGCCGCATTCACCGTAATCATTCTCACCGTCGCCAAGATGCCCATTTCCACCTCCCAGGCAGTAGTAGGAGCTATAGCCGGCGTCGCAGTCCTCCAGCGCTCCCTTGATATTGGAAGCCTCCTGAAGATCATTGCCTGCTGGCTTGGAACTCCATTGGGGGCAATGCTACTCACATTTATTTTCTACTATGCATTCAGGGGGCTGATCAGAAAACTCACACCATCCGTCTTCGTATATGATCCTATCATGTCGTTGCTCCTGATAATCTGCGGATGCTACGGAGCATACGCCCTTGGAGCGAACAATGTGGCTAATGTAAGCGCGATCTTCGTGGGACACAACATGCTGACAATGTCCGAGGCTAAAATATTCGGCGGGATAACGATCGCATTCGGAGTCATCACATATGCAAAGCCAGTTATGATGACAGTCGGCAAATCGATCGTAAAGCTTGGCGCTTTCGATGCGCTCATATGCGTGCTTTCACATGCCGTGACAGTGCATGTCTACGCCCTGATAGGCGTACCTGTCTCCACAACACAGGCCATCGTTGGATCTGTCATAGGCATAGGAATTATCAAGGGCGGGCAGACAATAAACTACAGGACTCTTGCGCGCATCAGCCTCGGCTGGTTTGCAACCCCATTCATGGCGGCCCTGCTGTCCATACTCCTCTATTTCGCAGCGAACCTATATTACATTCCGGAATGAGGAACAACTCCAAGAAGTCAATTCATCTTGTTCTTGCGCATCACTACAAGTCTTCCATATGCACACGCTGAAGTGAAGTTGACATCAGGCCACTGCATGGCTATACAGTATAAACGGTTTCCAACAGGGTCAGAATTGAACCCGTAATTGCAAGTCACCTGATTCTGCGCCACTGGCGGAATTGATGTTATAGTCATAGGGATTATCATATCCAGTAAAAATCCAATCAGTGCAGGATGGAAGGTCCGGCACGAGGGCCGCCCCCGCCGCCGCCCCAGTCGTCGCAGGTATCCTCGTTGGTGGTCAGGACGGCGGTTGCGTTGCCAGAAGCGTCATAGGAATATGTGTGCCCCATCTGGAGCCAGCCGGCACCAGTCGGATTGGAAGTGGGATCATAGCGCGTGGTCGGGACTGTCGAGACATAGCTCTTATTGAAACCTTTGCTTCTCCACTCCACGTCATTGAGCTTCTGGAGGCATGCCAGATAATAGGCGCCTCCCGCCGGCGGAGAACTTCCGGGATTGTCGATGTCACTCACTGTTGCCGCCCATTTCAGGAACTGGAACAGGGTGTATTGATCCTCGTTGAAAGGATCATAGAGTCCGGTTGGATCCTGCATTGCAATCGGGATAAGTCTCGACTTGTCGAAGACAGGAAGCACCATTTTTGCCACATAAGGGGGAATCCCTTCAGCAAGACGTCCGAGAGGTTTTGCAAGCGCCGAACAATAGACTTCTGAAACCTCTGCGGTGGAGGTCTCCAGCCAGGTACCGGAAGGACCGCTGACCTTGTAGTTGCTGGACATCACAGTCGGTTCGGCACGGCATGTCATCTTGGCGACAGCGCCGCCATAGGTATAATCCGGCATCAGCGGTGCTCTCAGATAAAGGCCGTCCGTCCATTCCGAAGAAGGCGTGCTCTCCCAGCTCGACTCATAAATACACCATTTCACGTATGGAAGCGTATAATTGATGCCGTCAGTGTCATTGGAATCAGTCTTGTCATACCCGTCTGAAACGGTCATTCCTCTTTCCGGCGCTTCCGCTCTAAGTGTGGATTCCGCCAGATTAAAAGGTTCCAGGTCTCCGACGGCTGAATATTCGATGAAGATCGGGGAATATTCGCATTCCTCCGTAAATCTGCCTGTATTTTCCACGATTGAAACCTGCCACCATGTTCCGGAAAACGGGTAATTCTGGATGAGGGAACTCAGAGTGCCATAACACCAGTATTCTGCTGAGATCGCACGGTATAGCCCCAGGTCCATCAACCATGAATTCGGTGTGATCTCCGGAAGTGTCGCAAAATCGGCGTTCGGAGCGGCGGCAATGCCCCCCTGTCCTGAATTTACGGCCTCGATCATGTCCTGATACGCCCATCTCCAGGAATAATTTTCAATCTCCTGGTTGATGCCGGCGGTGGAACCGTAATAATCCTCATTCTCAAGATTATCAATATGCTGGCTGACAACTGCAGTGTAGTGATCAACCGGATTCATGCCATTGTTCTTCGCCGCCTGCTGCGCAGCACCGAATCCTATCATTGGTCCGACAAATGATACTCTTGCCTGCATCTCAGTTATAAGTTCAGACTTTTCAGTAATGACATCCGGAGTATCATCGCCGAACGGCTCGAGATCAGTTACAAGGACGGTACAGGCCTTGACCATGTTGAGTTCGCCGATGAGATTAAGGCTGTGCCTCTGCCAGTTGGCAGCAGTAAGCGCTGCGGCATCGGCGGCATTCTGCGTCTTGACCTTCACCCGGATTATCGAATGGAGATCGAACAGGAAAAGGATGGCTATAAGGAGGATGAGGACGGCTATGACCCCGAGGATCATAGTCTGTCCCTTCTCAGAATTCCCACGATTTATCTTTTTCATCATAAACCTCCCTATTCTCCGGAAACCAGATAATCGTATGCGTGGTTCGCGAGGTTCGATGTACCACCAACATCTATTGACTGGCCCACTGTATCAAATATGATCCTGTTCCTGTCAAACAGATCAAGGAACGGGAACGGATAATTATGGAAAGTGACATCTGTCTGCACCGATCCTGAAAGCAGTTCCGAATTGGAATTGGACAGAGTGGTGTTCGGTGTAGAAACATCGGCATCAAAATACATATAGCCATACTGTGTATAATCATTTTCACCGCCCCAATACTCATATTCCAGCCACCTTACGCCGGCAATGTAGTCGGGAATCATGAGTTCTTCGGAGGCGAACTGCGACATCGGTGAACCGAATGAATCATTGTCAGGATCAGTAATCTTCCCCGAAGCTCCGATCGCGCCGACACGCGAGCTGCGGTCCTGGAGGTAGTCTGCGAATCCTACGCAGTAGGACCGTGCGGTGCGGAAAGCGGAATAGTCGGTAAGAAGGGTCGCCACGGCAAGATGGAAGATCTGGAGCAGCCCTATGAGGAGGATGAATATGATAATGGAGCAGAGAAGGGACTCCAGGGCGCTCTGCCCGCTTGCATCGCTGCAGGCTTTTCGGAGAAATTTCAATGCTCTTTTTTCTATCATAACCCAGTTCCTTTGTAAATATTCTGAATATTTACTTTCCACTCGACTTCTAAAGTTGGAGTTCACAGCTTTAGCGTGTCTTCTACTTTCCCCATCAGCCTTCGACAATGAAGGACAAAGTTAATGACAAGCATCGAACTCAAATTCCAGACGTCAAAATCAAACTGGTTCCAAATCAATGCGCACGCTAAAGCTGTGAACTCCAACAAGATTCACTTACAGGGCAACGGTTTCCATGTTTTTGCAATCAACTTATTCATCTCAAACCAGATCCTTTCCATTTTGGAACCTGCGGAACAAGGCCTCCGGAAGAGTGCAGAAGTCCGCGCATCCGGAATATCCGGAGACTTTCAGCAAAGGGCCAAGACCTTTTGCTCAGCTGCCGCTGTCCAATCCAGTCTCGTCGAGATCCTTGAGAATGTCTTCAGACTTGGTCTGGACATTGCTCTGCGCCTCGGAAGCCTCTTCGCCTGATGTGAGAGTTGAAATCACACCGGAGATCTTCTTCCTCAGCGTGTCACTGAAGAGACCTAGAACCGTGAGAGCTGCAAGAGCCACAAGGACAACGATGAGTATATACTCAACAATTGTCTGGCCGCCACTTCTTTTCCGCATAAGTTTTTTCATTTCCATCCTCCTTTATTATATCTATGGATAATCCAGACCCACCAGGGAAAGGATCCTCCATCCATATTCATTGAAAGCCGACAAGAGCAGGAGCAGGACGACTGAAACCATCGCAAACATGGCCAGCATCATTGAAAACTCCAATGTCGCCTGACCTGAAACCCCAGCTCTCTTTGATGTACTGCGGTTTTTCATGACTTAACAAGCTCCTAACTCAAAACCGGCGAATTCTAATTACAGTCGAGACGGCCGTACCACTCTCTTTTTCTTCAATGTAGGACAGGCGTCCCGCCTGTCTCTTATTTTCCGACAGGCCAGAGGCCTGTCCTACACTACGTATCCGCCAGAGACAGGCCAGAGGCCTGTCCTACACTACGCATCCGCCAGAGGCGATCTGCCTTTCTTCTTTACAATCTCATTCCTGGCGTTCATTATCAATATCTTCGGCGATATCTTCCTGGCTTCCTTTTCCGAACAGACCCCGAACGACATCACTGTAATCGTATCTCCCTTTGATGCCCTGTGGGCTGCCGCTCCATTCACCTTGAAAGCCCTGGTTCCGGCTTCTCCCGGAATGGCGTAAGTCTCAAATCTCTGTCCGTTCGAGGCGTTCACCACAAGTATCTTTTCATATGGATAAATGCCCGCCGCCTTCATTATGTCAGTATCTATTTCAAGACTGCCTTCATAATCCAAAATACTGTCTGTCACCCTCGCCTTGTGGATCTTGCTCTTGCACATCACAAAATTCATCTAAATGTTCCTCTCTATATATAATAATACGTTACATGCCTGGTTTTATTATGCTAAAATCCCGGAAATTCCAAATCACCCAAGAATCTCAGCCCTGGAATCAAGGAATATGCCCTTCAGGTTCATCTTCAAAGCCTCAGGATTGCTGGCCATCTTCAGCGCATCCTCCTCAGTGATAAGGCCTTCGTTGACAAGGCTCAGCAATGACTGGTTGAACGACTGCATGCCGTCCTCTTTTCCGGTTTCGACCGCCGCGTGGAGCTTGTCTATCTTATTCTCCTCAAGCATCTTCCTGATGATCGGAGTGTTTATCAGGATCTCGAGGCCGGGGATGACCCCTCCTCCGAATGCGCGCCTGATGAGCCTCTGGCACATTATCGACTTAATGTTTATCGCAAGCGCTCCTCTTATCGCGTCCTGTTCAGACCTGTCATAGAAATCCAAAATACGGTTCACCGCCTGTGACGAATTTGTCGCATGCAGGGTCGTCAGCACAAGATGTCCGGTGTCGGACGCCTGGAGCGCGGCATCGAAACTTTCCTTGTCGCGCATTTCACCGATCATTATAACGTCCGGGTCCTGGCGCAGGACATGGACAAGCGCGCTCTCGAAAGTCACCGTGTCAAGACCGATCTCACGCTGTTCGATTATGGATTCCTTGTCCTGGAACTCGTATTCTATCGGATCCTCGACGGTTACTATGTGCTTTCTGAAATTCTGGTTGATATACTCGATTATTGATGCGAGAGTCGTGGATTTTCCGGATCCGGTGGTTCCGCTCACGATTATGATGCCTCGCTCGGACTCGGCTATCCTCTTGACATTCTGAGGAACTCCGAGTTCCTCGATGGACATGATGTTCCTTTTCACATGCCTCAAGGCGAGAGAGACCATTCCACGCTGCTTGTGGATATTCACACGGAAACGGCCGACTCCATCCTCCACAAAGGAAAGATCCGCGTCCCCAGTCTCATTCAGCTTGTTCTTAAGCGTATCGGTCGACAGCATGGCGGCAACAGTCTTCTGGACGATTTCCTTTGACGCAACCATGTCCGTATCCACAAGACGCCCGTCGATCCTGATTGTTATCGGGGAATCTTCCTTGACGTGCCAGTCGGAAGCCCTGGAATTGACACCGAGCTCAAGAATGTCGTGCATTATACTGGTAGGCATGTTCCGTTACCTCTCTTTTCAATTTTAAGTTATCTGTCGTCCGTCGTCTGTCGTCAAGGGAAGTTTTAGGTTCCAAGTTTTAAGTGTTAAGCAATCATCTGTCTTTTGCTTAAAACCTAACACCTGAGACTTAAAACGGATTTCTAATTTCATCAACACCTGTATCTCCGCATAAGCTTGAGCATTTCAGAAACCGCCTCATGCATCCCATCCAGCACCGCCCTTGAAACTATGCTGTGTCCGATATTCAGCTCGCGCAGATGCGGGATCCTCAGGATGCCTTCAATGTTCTCATAGTCTATTCCGTGTCCGGCGTTAACATTGATGCCGATCTTATCTGCGAATTCCGCAGCGTCAACAAGCCTTTTCAGCTCCTTCTCAGTCTTCCTGCCCCTGCTTTCCGCAAAGGAGCCGGTATGCAGTTCGATGAACTCCGCACCACACTCCCGGGACGCCTCGATCTGATCCTTGTCAGGATCGATGAACAAGCTGACCACAATCCCCGCCTTCTGGAGTTTCTTCACTGCCGGCTTGATCTTCTTGAAGCCGCCGATCACATCAAGTCCGCCCTCGGTTGTCAGCTCCTGCCGTTTTTCCGGCACAAGACAGCAGCTGTGCGGTTTCAGCCTGGCGGCGATCAGGAGCATTTCGTCGGTGACGGCCATTTCCATGTTGAGCCTTCTGACCTTGGCGGCAAGCTTCTTCATGTCAGAATCCTGTATATGCCGCCTGTCCTCCCTCAGATGTGCTGTTATCCCGTGGGCTCCGGCCTTCTGGCATATCAGCGCAGCCTCGACAGGATCCGGGAAGACAGCTTTCCTCGCCTGCCTCAGGGTCGCCACATGATCGATATTTACTCCAAGTTTCAGCATTAAATCATTTCCAACTGCCAATTTATGATTATTTAACAGACCGTCTACGCCAATGTTAAGCCATGAGATGCGTAAAACACTGAAAATATACCCCGCAAATCGCACGAATCACATGAAAAATCCATAATTGTCAGTTTTTTGCATCGCAGAAAATTGCTTATATGCCTTTCATAATCAGGATAAAATGTTAAATTGAGCACTTCAAAACTAATGGTACCTTATGTTCACTGAGGAAAAAATATTCGCGTCAAGCCTGATCCTGTCGGGAGCCTTCTTCCTCCTCGCCTCCGTCTGGATCTACAAAACAAACGCGGCAAACATCTCCGTGCGTGAAAAACTGCCCCGGATGAGGATACTGGGCGCGGTACTTGCCGGACTCGGTCTCTTCTGGTGCACCTTCCATTCAAAACCACTTGTGCCCAGTTCGATGCATTTCTACCTTCTTCCGACGGCCGCCTTCTGCACCTGGGTCGGCTATATACTCCTCGACTACCTTTTCGCGCGCGCCTTCGGGGGCATGCTCATCCTCTTCGCACACTACTGGCTGTATGAATCGTTCGCTTACAAGACGCCCTGCAAGCCCCTCTTCTCGATCCTATGCTTCGTGATGGGCACCTTCGGAATCTTCCTCTGCGGAAAACCCCACCTGCTCAGGGATCTCTTCAGGAACGCCGCCAAATCCACCAACTGGCGATACTCCCTCGCGGGAATACTGGTCTTCTTTTCATTAATGTATATGACCTATGGACTGATACATCTATTGGCATAAGCTGGAATTCCAACATAATTTCGATGGAGATTGGAAATTCCTTGTTGGATATTGGATATTCAAATGATTCACAACTTGTAATTTGCGATTGGAAAACTAGAAATTGGAAACAAATCCGCCATCATCCGCTGAAATCGAAAAGCTGATCGCCTCCTTCGGCATCAGCGACACTGCATCCTTCATGTCGGACATGGAGAAGTTCCGCCTGTTCCTGATCGAGGAGAACGAGAAATACAACCTGACAAGGCTCACATCCCCGGACGAATTCTGGATAAAGCACGTCATCGACTGCCTCTATATCCTGAAATACTACCCCGAGCTGAAGACAGTTCCGCTCAAGCTGGCCGACATCGGTTCCGGCGCCGGATTCCCCGCGCTCATCCTTGCAAGGGCCTGCCCCAGCCTGAAAATATCCGCAATCGAATCCTCAATCAAGAAAAGCGATTTCATATCCCGCACTTCAAAACTCATATCCCTGTCAAACCTTTCCGTGGTCCCGCGCAGGGCGCATGAACTGTCGGAAAAGAAGGAATGGAGATTCTACTTTGACGTGATAACAGCGCGGGCGCTTTCAAGCTGCAGGGAGATTTTCCGCGAAACACGCCCGCTCCTGAACAAGACCGGCAGGTACATCCTCTACAAGACACCCCGGCAGGCGGAGACCGAACTCTGCGAAATCCGCAATTTCACCGCCCAGGCGGGCTTCAGATGGAACTGCACCGAAACATTCAAGCTCCCGGCGGACATGGGCGAAAGACTTTTCATCCATGGAGCAAAATAGACTGGATTTTGGCGTATCTTCCTGTATAATTAACACTGAATTTCACGGATATTTTTAAAATAGGCAATCCTCCTTCGTTCGCATTGGCGGACTACGGCGGACAAGTCGAAAATCGGAAATACCCCCATGGGCAATACCGCAAGAGAAATAAACCAGCTGGTCCAGGGTGCTGCAAAGAAAAAGAAGGACCTGGAAAAGCAGAAGGAAGCCGAGAGGAAGAGCGAATTCCTGAACACAGCCGTCGACGACAGGAAAAAGCTCGACGAAGAGATCAAGAAGGAAAAGAAGGACTACTCCAAACTTTTCATCGTCATCCTTTCCGCAGCCGCACTTGTCTGCATCATCATCATGATCTGCCAGATCGTCTCCATAAACCGCCAAGCCGCCAGAAATCCGTGGAAGACAGTCCAGATCAGCTCCGGGGAAATCATCAAGGCCAAGGAGTTCGTGACCGGCATACTGCAGCTGAGAACCAACGCCAGCATCGACAAATATCTGGCAGGCGATATTCCACCGCCATGGAAGCTCAGGGCGACAAAGATAATCCAGGAACTGAAGGGCTGTAATTTCAAGCTGGATGAAGTTGTCCAGGACGACAAGAACCTCGGTTCGGAAGCACTGTTCACTGCCGTGTGCTCTTCGCCTTCAGGGGAAAAAATAACCTTCTACATTTATTACATCAACAATGAATTCAAAATCATGAGAGCGGAAAAAATACAGTTGAAACAGGAAGCTCCGCCCACAGGAAAAACATGAATAGAAAAAAATCCTTCACCCTTGTGGAAATGATGCTGGTAATGGTAATAATCCTGTTCCTTGCCAGCGTCCTTGTGCCGACCCTGACCAGATCGAGGGCGCAGGCGAGGAAGACCAACTGCCTCTCCAACCTCAAACAGCTGGGGCTCTCCGCAAAGATGTATGCCGATGAACAGAAATATTATCCTGACACATTCGTACAAGGCAGCGGCTCGGACAAATACTACTGGTGCGCCTTATACAACGGTACAAGCATCAACTTTGAAAAAGGCATCATGGGCGATTATGTGAAGAACTACAACATCTACAAATGCCCGGAATTCGAGGCCGCAGCCAATTTCACATCAATGGATTCCGTCATGAAATCCACATGCTCCTACGGCATAAACGCAGAATATGTCGGCGGCTCTCCCGATCCGAATCCAACTCCGTCGGAAAACGACATCCTCAACAGCCGTTCCGCAAAACTCGAGGACATCAAGAATCTCGACAGGACAGTTCTCTTCATGGATTCGGCGGTGGTCAGCGGCTCAAACCTGTCCGAAAGCTATTACTTCTGGAGCAGGCACAGTTATGTAACAGGCGCCCAGCATGAGGCCCGCACGCATTTCAGGCACTTCGGATTCGCGCTTGGAGTATTCTGCGACGGCCACGCCGAGGACAATATCCTGCCGGACGCAATCGACAACACGGCCTTGAAAATAGGATGGCCCGAACAGGACGTCTGCGAAAGACATTGAACTTGAAGGATAGCAATATAAATGTCAAATAAAATATTCCTGCCGGTAGTTTTAACATGCCTTCTCATTTCCGCAAAAACACAAGCCGCGATAATAATGCCCTATGTCCTCGGCGACAACATGGTCGTCCAGCGCGGTGTTGACTTCCCGCTATGGGGGCTCGCAGAAAAAGGCGAGGAGGTCACGGTCGAATTCAATGGACAGAAGGTAAAGACTTTCGCCGATGACAAGGAAGGCAGATGGAAGCTGACGCTCAAGCCCATGGAGGCGAACTCCAAACCCCAGCAGATGGTGATATCGGCGGAAAAGGCTTCCTTCAAGATTGAAAACGTCCTCGTCGGCGACGTGTGGATATACGGCATACAGACTCCATTCGGCGGAAATGTCAGGAAACCCGAACCTGAAATAATTGAACTTCCCAAGGAGATAACCGGAACCAAGGATGAAAAACCCAAGGACGACGGTCTTCCCATCAAGAACATAAAAGTCCTCGACCCGCTTGTCCGCATCTTCGACGTCAAACGCTCAATCGCAAAAAACGCTCAGGACCTCGTATCAGGATACTGGATGAACTTCGACACCGAGAACTGCAACAAGTTTCCTGAGATCGCCTACGAGTTTGCAAGCAGGATCAAGACCGGCCAGAACGTCCCCGTCGGAATAATCAACATCTCCTGGAACTGGAGCTCGACTGAAGCATGGCTGAAGACTGAGACATTGAAGAAGAATCCTGACTACGCGCAGATATTCCCCTATTGGACGGCCGCAATCCAGAACTTCGCGGCGAACAAGACAAGATGGGAGAACGATGTAAAACAATGGGAGAAGATAAAGAATTCGAAACCGAAGAACCCGCCCAGGAAACCGGAATATCCAGACGGTCCTGAAAGCAACAGACAGCCTTCAGTATTGTATTACGGAATGCTGACACAGGTCATTCCCTTCAAACCTAAAGGAATTGTATGGTGCCAGTCGGACAAGATTTATTCAAAGCCCTTCTCAAAATGCTACACGCAGCTCCTCAAGGATCTTGTGGAAGACTTGCGCAGCGACTTTGAATCTCCAGATCTTCCATTCATCCTAATCCAATATCCAGCCAACGACAAAAGACAGGAACTCCCCGCTGAAAGCTCAACCAGCTTCGGACCTTATATCCGCGAAGCCCAGCTTCAGGCGACAGATGTCAAGAACATGGCAATAGTCTCAATGCTGAACCTCATAGGCGAAACCTGGCAGTCTGTGGCCGGGGACAGGCTATATGCCGGCGCAATATCCACGGCCTATGGACAGAAACCGTTCAACGTCGGACCCGTGTTCAAATCCATGACAATAGAAGGCGCCAAGGTGAAGATCACCTTTGACAATGCCGATGCCGGACTCAAGGCTGTGTATTCCGAGAATTTCGATGGCAACAAGGGCGAGTTCGAAGGAAAGACCGTGAAGATAACGGAGACCCAGAAAAATGTGAACGGAGTACTGACGACTGAAAAGACAATCACAACCGATATGAAAAGCACTGCAAAGGTCGTCAAGGTATATCTTAAGAAGATCGAGGAGAAAACTCCTGCAGGCGAAATCCTCGAGAAGGAAGTAAGCCGTCTGATAATAGAGGATCCTGTCAATGCCGCCGGCTTCGCGATGGCCGCTGAAAAAATGTCCTATAAATGGGCAAACGCCACGATCGAAGGGAACACTGTGACGGTATGGAACGATGAGATCCAAAAGCCTTTCGCCGTCCGCTATTCCTGGGCCAACAACCCGATCGGCAATCTCCACAGCATGGAAGGCTATCCGGCCAACTGCTTCCGTTCCGACAAGTAATAAATTCAGCGATAAATTCAGCGGACGCTGAATTTATATTTTAAGAAGCTTCACCATGCCGTTCATCACCTCTACGAGAAAAAGTGAAAGATAACTGAAGATTGATTTCATAGGCGATAATCCTTGACTGCTGAAATATTTGGAACTCCTGCAAATTCAAGACACGCTAAAGCTGTGAACTCCAACATGAATCAAGCTGTCTTCTGTCATCAGTCATCTGTTGTCTGTCGTCTGCCCTCTGAACTCTGTCGTCTATTCTTTTCCCCGCAACTGACAACCGACAACTTACTCTTTCAATGGTTTCAAATAGACCGTGCCGATGACTTCACCTTTTTCGTTTTCAGACAAGGAGACGACCATCATCTGCATCGGTTTTTTTCTGATGAACACATCTCCCTTCGAGGGCGTCAGTGGATTGTTGTGTGAGCCGAAGGCCTGCCAGCCGTCCATGTTGAGCTGGCTGGTAATCGATCCCAGGGCTTCATCGGCAGGCAATGCCGTCTTGAAGAAACCATAGTTCGTCCTGCGGTTCGGAAATTCCATTGTCGATACCGGCGTGGAGTCAGGAGGAAGCGGGAGCTCCTTCGGCCATGGCGGCGTATCCGGCATCTTCGCCGGAAGATCCATTGAGAACTGCAGCACAGGATAGACACCGCCGAGTTCCACCAGATAAATCCTTTTCCTGCCGCCGTCGGCATCCTTCAGCTCCACCAGCGCTGAGTTTCCATTCCTGATCATCCTGGCGTTAGGATAGTTCCTCTTGAGCTGGTCGATGGAAATGTCCAATCCTATTTCAAGCATCGAAATCTTAAGGCTTGTACTGACACCGTTTATCACTACAGGTTCAGTCCATAGATCACGGGGATGGAGGAAAGTCGCCGGATCGCCTTTGCCGCCGCCGCCGAAGGGGGCGAGAGTGAACACCTCGGCGTTTACATCCTGCAGACATAAAAGGACAAGAAGTATGATTATCTTTTTCATATGTTTACAATACCATATTATTCCTGGGACACAAACCATCCACCGGACACGCCCTCCTTCAAATACAATACGTGAAAAACCAGCTTTTATTTTGCGAACTCCGCTAAATAAAGAGGATGGAATAAAGAACGCCGGCCTGGAGACCGGAGCTCCTTGAAAATATATTCATGAAGCTAACCTACTATAGAGCCGGCGATTAATCAGCCTGCAATTTCTTGGAGGCGCTGAGAACCGAGAGAC